>Ga0207681_10002786_pt1 | contig 11062 bp, 8 predicted proteins | sample KBSS53metaG_FD_184324 | JGI IMG/M metagenome (GOLD analysis project Ga0207681, IMG submission 184324) | Switchgrass rhizosphere microbial communities from Kellogg Biological Station, Michigan, USA - KBS S5-3 metaG (SPAdes) (version 2) | ecosystem: Host-associated > Plants > Roots > Rhizosphere >... | reverse complement strand
GCAGGTCCCGCCGATGTATTCGGCGGTGAAAGTCGACGGCGTGCCCTTATACCGCTCTGCTCGTGCTGGCAAAACGATTGCTCGAGACGCCCGGATGGTCGTCATCCATGAATTAGATGTACTCGACGTCGCCGACGGCCAGGATGTTGCACTTCGGGTGGTGTGCTCGAAGGGCACATACATTCGGTCGCTGTGTGCCGATATCGGGAAGGCATTGGGAGTCGGTGCCCATCTTCGGACCTTGGAAAGGACCCGCGTGGGTCCGCTGAAGCTGAACCGGGCTCTCACTGTCGACGCGATTATCCGCAATCATCATCTTGGCGCTTTGGCGGAGCACGTCTGGTCGCTCGATGACGCGTTGCGGGATCTGCCGGTTGTGGTGATCGACGCGCGGGCAGCAGATCGTGTGTGCCATGGAGGGCCGGTGATGTGGTCAGACGTCGTGCCGGCGAAGGACGGTCGGCTGCCACTGAAAGCGGACATGGCCGTGCGCATTCATAATGGGAGCGGACGGTTATTGGCCATTGGTCGGTCATCGGAGCCGTACCCTGATCGGATTGCGATAGAGAAAGTATTCGCGACAGTGTGGGAATGAACGAAAAGAAATGGAAGAGGAGAATCCCAAATGGCTTTGTTGAAGGACGCGAAGGCCGAATTGATCAAACGGTATCGGCAGCATGACACTGATTCGGGGTCACCGGAGGTTCAGATCGCCGTGTTGACGAACCGGATTACCTATTTGACCGAACACTTCAAGCTTCATAAGAAGGATCACCACTCGCGGCGCGGATTGCTGCAACTCGTGGGACGCCGCCGGAGGTTGTTGGACTACCTCCGTGATATCGACGATGCCCGCTACCGGGCGGTCATCGAGCGCTTGGGCATTCGAAAGTAATCAAAGATCCTGCTGTCGCGCTCGTCGACAGCAGGCCACCGTCGCACAGGTGAACACTGGGATGCGCTCGTCGTCGCTGCGGCTCTCGAGCGTATCTCTGTGGGCATCTGTGGGGCACAACATGAGGAGACCATAGATGGTACACGTTGAACTTGACGTCGCGGGGCGGACCCTGAGACTGGAAACAGGCAGGGTCGCCAAACAAGCTGACGGCTCAATCTGGGCATCGTACGGGGACACCGTGGTGCTTGCCACGGCAGTCGCGTCTCAAAATGCCAAACCTGGAGTAGACTTCCTTCCGCTGACCGTCGACTATCAGGAAAAAGCCTATGCTGCTGGAAAAATTCCAGGGGGCTACTTCAAGCGAGAAGGACGCCCCTCTGAAAAAGAAGTGCTCACCAGCCGCTTGATCGACAGGCCGCTTCGTCCGTTATTCCCCGAGGGATATTACTTCGAGACGCAAGTCATTGCCTCCGTACTCTCGTCCGATAGGACCGGCTCTTCGGATGTCATCGGGATCACTGCCGCTTCGGCCGCACTTGCGGTCTCCAACATTCCATTTCTCGGTCCCATCGCCGGTATCAAGATCGGACGGGTCAACGGTCAACTCGTCGTGAATCCTGACCTCGAAACGCTGAAGAGCAGCGAGCTGGATTTGGTCGTCGCCGGAACTGCCGACGCGGTCATGATGGTGGAAGCCGGAGCCAATGAGCTGCCCGAAGCGACCATGCTCGAAGCGATCGAGCTCGCTCATGCCGAAATCAAGAAGATTGTGACCAAGATCAATGAGCTGCGCGTGTTATCCGGTAACAAACCGAAGCGTGCGGTGGCCACCGAAGAGATTGCTCCCGACCTTGCGACGCAGGTGAAAGCCGTCGCGGCACAGGGCATTCGAGACGCCATCATGATTCCCAACAAGACCGCGAGGCAAGAGCGGCTCGACGTGATCCTCAAGGATGCCATTGAAAAACTCAAGCAGCCGGATGACCCCAATCGAGAACGCCATATCAAAGTCGTATTCCATGGCTTGGAGTACACCGAAGTCCGGAACATGATTCTTGAGAAAGGGTCGCGTGCTGACGGGCGTGGACCGGCGGATATTCGGCCGATCACCTCGGAGGTCGGCGTGCTGCCGCGCACTCACGGCTCCGCCCTGTTTACCCGGGGAGAAACGCAAAGCTTGGCCGTCGTGACGTTGGGCACGACGGATGATGAGCAACGGATCGACGCCTTGGAAGGTGAATACACCCGGACCTTCATGCTCCATTACAACTTTCCCCCCTTCAGCGTGGGTGAAGCCAGGCCGCTCCGTTCGCCGGGCCGTCGGGAAGTCGGGCATGGAGCGCTGGCCGAGCGTGCGCTGAAGCCGGTGATCCCCAGCAAAGACCAGTTTCCCTACACGCTGCGCATCGTCTCCGATATCCTTGAGTCTAACGGCTCGTCTTCTATGGCGACCGTCTGCGGTGGAACCCTGGCGATGATGGATGCGGGTGTGCCGATCAAAGAGCCGGTCGCCGGCATCGCGATGGGACTGATCAAGGAACAGGATCGTGTCATGATCTTGTCCGATATTCTGGGCTTGGAAGATCATTTGGGCGATATGGATTTCAAGGTCTGTGGAACCAAGCGCGGCGTCACCGCCCTGCAAATGGACATTAAAATCGGAGGCATCACCCCCACCTTGATGCATCAGGCCCTGGAGCAGGCGAAGGCCGGCCGATTGCACATTTTGAGCTGCATGCAGAAAGCTCTCGAAACGCCGAGAACCAATATGTCGGCATTCGCCCCACGGATTTTCACCATGAAGGTAAAGCAGGACAAGATCCGCGAAGTCATTGGCCCGGGCGGGAAAATGATCCGCGGCATTCAGGCGGATTGCGGTGTAAAGATCAACATCGAAGACAGCGGAATTGTCACGATTGCGTCGGTGGACAACGCCTCGCTGGAAAAAGCAAAGGACATGATCAACCGGATCGTTGAAGAGGTGGAGATCGGCAAGACCTATCTTGGCACCGTGCGGAAAATTATGGACTTCGGTGCGTTCGTGGAGGTGCTGCCGGGAACCGATGGGCTCGTCCACATCTCCCAATTGGCGCATCACCGCGTCAAATCCGTGGCTGACGAAGTGTCGGAAGGAGATCAGATCCTCGTGAAGGTGCTGGAAATTGACCGTCAGGGAAAGATTCGGCTCAGTCGCAAGGAAACCATGCCGGCTCCCACCGGCGCGGGCACCAAAGACCAGACTTCCGGGTAAGCATCTTGTACCGCAAGCTCGTGCTGGACAATGGCATGCGGGTGGTGACTGAGCGCATTCCGACGCTCAAGTCCGTCACGGTCGGTATTTGGGTCAATACGGGATCCCGTGACGAACAACCCGCACAGGCCGGCTACTCCCATTTCATCGAACATATGTTCTTCAAGGGCACGCGCTCGCGTTCGGCCACGGAGATTTCCCGTGAAATTGACGGCCTCGGCGGCGAGATGAATGCCTTCACCACCCGCGAGACGACGACCTTCTACGTCAAAGTTCTTGACCAACAGCTAAAGGAGGCCCTCGAACTCCTGGCCGATTTGTTTCACCATTCGCGTTTCGACTCCAAGGAAGTCGAAAAGGAGAAGCAGGTCGTTCTCGAGGAAATACGCATGGTGCAGGATGATCCGGAAGACCTTGTACAGGAGCTGCACACCGGTCAAGTGTTGGGACGCCATCCGCTCGGCCGATCGATCTTAGGCCGTGAAGCGACGATTCAGAGCCTGAAGCGACCGGATCTCTTGGGCTACATCGATGCGCATTACGATCCCGGCCAAATCGTCATCGCCATCGCCGGCAATTTCGAGCAGACGGCTGTTGAGCGGCTGGTCGCACGATTTTTTGGCAAGAAGAAGCCGCTGAATGGCCTTTCCAGGCCGGTGCGCCGTCCGCCGGAAGTTCATGGGGGCGTCCTCGTCAAGCAGAAACCCTTGGAGCAGGTGCATCTGTGCGTCGGGCTGAAAGGAATCGCCGCCGGACATCGAGACCGATACGCCGCCTATGCACTCAACAGCGTCCTCGGCGGAAGCATGAGTTCGCGATTGTTCCAGGAAATACGTGAAAAACGCGGCCTCGCCTATTCAATCTACTCGTTTCTGTCAGGCTACTCGGACATCGGCACGATCACCGTTTACGCGGCGACCCGACCGAAGGAAGTCGAGCGCGTGGTCGAGCTCGTGTGCCGCGAGATTACACGCATCAGCAAGCAGGGCATTGAACGCAGAGAACTCGACCGAGCAAAAAATCAAATGAAAGGCAGCTTGATGCTCAGCCTGGAGAGTTCTCACAGCCGGATGAGCAAGCTGGCCAAAGATGAGCTCATCTATGGCAAGCGCACGTCGCTTGAACAAATGTTGACACACATCGATCGGGTGACCGTCGATCAAGTCTCGACAGTCGGACACGAACTTTTCGGTATGACGCCTCTCGCAATCACAGGATTAGGCCCTCTCTCCGCTCGAGCCCTTCACGGGTATAGATGAGAAATTTCTAATAGATCACCAAATCCGAGGAAAAGCTGACGCTGCCACCGTATCTAGTGCTATCTTGCAAGTCATTGGTTTTTAAAAATAAAATGTTTATTTTTTCAAGATATCCACAGGGCAAACAATTCCTTGACTCGCTTTCACATTTTTCAGTACCATGGCCGCGTTTTCACTGGAAGACTCTTTCACCGGCGAATTCGGCGTGAGAGCTACAGAATAAGGAGGTGACAAAACGTCTGCTCTCCTGTCGCCGACTCGTCATTACACGTCACATATTTATCGTCCTTAAATGAGCCCGTTCATTAGTTTTGTGTTGGTCATTTTTATGAAGGAGGGATTTGGTATGAAAAGGGTCGTACTTCTAGCCGCAGTTGCAGTGTTCTCTGTGCTCGGCTTGGTGACGGCTGAGTTTGCCGCCGCCGCGGATGCGCCGGCCGGTCCAACAGGCCCGGCTGATCAGATTGCTGGGGGAAAGCAGTCGTACAAGAGTGATGCGACGGCGACCAAGACACTCAAGGGTCGTGTGTGGTCACAATGGGCCGATAATCCAGACGGCGAACTCCTCTTCGGCATCCAATACTGGAACACCGGTGAACCGGCCTCCGGGACGCCTGCCGGCCGTTCCTCCACCGATCTTGATGTGAAGCCGCCCGATCCTTTGTTCGTGTGCTGCGCTTGGGGCTTTACCGGCGGGACGGAAAGGAACAATCCGTATGCCGGTTGGTACCATGCCGCTACGACGGTTCGTCTCGCAGTCAAGGACAAGGCATTGATGGACCAGATCATTAAGGCTTCCCAGGAACTGGTCGCGATGGAAGTGAGCTTGGATGGCCGAACGATCACCGGTTTCAAAGTCATCAAGGGTGACTAAACTTCGACGAGATTTCATATTTTCATACTGTTGAAGGAGGATGCGATTATGAAGTTTCATATGAAAGGCTGGGCCCTCGCGGCCGCCATTGCGCTGGTGGTTTCCATTGCCTCCACCGCCATGGCGATCGAATCGTTTCAGGAGCGTTTCGAGTGGGGGGACATGAGCAAGCCAACGACCCTTCAGGGTCGTGTGATCGTCCTCGATCCCTATGATGAAGCCGTGTGGATTAACATTGCCGTGTTCGGCGGTAACGCAGAAAGCGGGTTGTTCTGGCAGAAGATACATCCAGGGAAGAACGTGAAATTTTACGCTGACAAGGGCGCCTGGGAAGAGCTGAAGAAGATGGGGCGGGTTCATGCCGGACCGGCAGCGGCCAAGGAAGTGCCTCCGGGCAGCACGACTGACTTGATCGAGTTCACGGCGGTCGAGACGGAACAGAATCACCGCGTGATTAGCTCGGTCAAGAAACTTCCTGAAACTGCGGGCGCTCCTGGCAAGCCAATGAGCATTTCGGCGCTTCGTCTCAAGGACTGTGCGGGAAAGAATGAAATGGAAGCGTCATGCTATGCGGCCAAGCAGCAGTTGAATACCTCGCCCAAAACTCCGGACGGGGCCACGCTGCCCATGCACTACGACGTCCTGACTCCGGACAAGAAGCCGCTCGGCGGCCTGATTCCGTGGACGGCGAAATACAATCTCCCTGGCGGAAAATAATTCCGCAGGTCGGGTGAAGAACGGGGCGGTAGCTCGTAGGAGTTACCGCCCTATTTTTTTGCTCCAATGAAAATCGCTACCGTGAATCGGCAGCGCGCTTTTGAAGATCCGCCAAGCGGTTGAGCGCATCGAGCGGCGTCATTGAGAACAGATCGATTTGCCTGACCTCATCGATGAACGGATGGGGCTGCGGAAGTGTCACACGGGAGGGGTCATCGTGAGGTTTCAGATCGGTATTCGAGCGCTCTAACTGCCCTAACACCTCCTGCGCGCGGGTGATCACCAACGAAGGCAGGCCCGCCAGTTTTGCGACATGGATCCCATAGCTCCGGTCAGCGCCGCCCGGCACAATTTTCCTGAGAAACACCACGTCACCATCGCGTTCTTGCACAGCAACCCGATAATTGCGGATCCCGTCCCGCAGGGATTCCAATTGTGTCATCTCGTGATAATGCGTGGCAAACAGCGTTCGTGCACCCAGGTATTGCTGATCGTGAATGTACTCGGCAATGGCCCATGCGATGCTCAATCCATCATAAGTGCTCGTTCCGCGTCCGATTTCATCCAAAAGGATCAGGCTGCGCTTGCTGGCGCAGTTGAGGATCTGCGCACTTTCGGTCATTTCGACCATAAACGTGCTCTGCCCGGCAGCAAGATTGTCGGACGCCCCCACTCGCGTGAAAATACGGTCTACGAGCCCGACGTGAGCCTCTGTTGCGGGAACGAAGCTGCCGATCTGGGCGAGCAGCACGATAAGTGCGACCTGGCGTAAGTACGTGCTCTTGCCCGCCATGTTTGGTCCGGTCAGTATCACCAAGCGGTTTCGGTCATCGTCCATGAGCGTGTCGTTGGGGACGAACGCCAGGTCTGGGCTCAGCTGTTCGACGACAGGGTGGCGGCCGGCGAGAATGCGAAGGAGGCCCGACTCATCGATCGTGGGCCGGACATAGCGATTCAGTGCTGCCGTTTCGGCTAGCCCGGCCAATACATCGATCAGCGCGAGCGACTGAGCCATCGTGTGCAGGCGCGAGCCCTGGCAGGCAATCCGCTGTCGCAGCTGGACAAACAGATCCTCCTCCAAGGCCAGGAGCTTCGACTCGGCGCCCGTGACGCGCTCTTCCAATTCTTTGAGCTCCTGGGTCATGAACCGCTCGGCATTCACCAGGGTTTGCTTTCGGATGAAGTCGGCAGGCACTTTCGAGAGATTGGCTTTGGTGACCTCGATGTAATAGCCGAACACCTGGTTGTAACGGATCTTCAATGAGTCGATCCCTGTGCGTCCTCGCTCTTTGGATTCGAGCGACGCCATCCAGTCTTTTCCTTCCGCACGGGCTTTGCGCAGCTCGTCGACTCCTGGGTGATACCCCTCTCGAATCACGTTGCCCTCACGGAGGGCGAAGGGGGCGTCTGGGCTGATGGCCGATTCAATCAGATCATAGACATCTCGGCAGTCATCCCACTGATCGCGCTGTGCGGCCAGCAGAGCAGTACGACAAGGTGCCAGCTGCTCGCGCAATTCCGGCAGTGCGCTCACGGAATCTTTCAACGCTAGCAACTCTCGTGGGCCGGCGAGACCCAATGTCAGGCGGGTGCTCAGACGGGCAATGTCCTGAATGGTGCGGAGTGCCGTCCGGATCGTCACGCGTTGCGCAAGGCGTTCCTTAAGCTCGGCGACCGCATCCAGTCTCGCCCGCAGCGCGTCAGCATCGATCAACGGTCTCAGCAACCACTCACGAAGCAGACGGCTGCCCATGGCAGTACTGGTTCGATCGATCACTGAAAGGAGAGTAGGCAATCGGGCGGAGCCGTTCTCTCCCTGTGCCAGGGGACGTACGAGCTCGAGATTCCGGATGGTGGCGCTGTCCAAATGCATAGCCTCGGTGCTCTGGCGTCGGTGCAGGCGAACATGGTTCGGTGCAGCAGCAGGCTGAGTTTCGCGGAAATACCGCCAGACTGCACCGGCAGCTCCCAGAGCCGCCGTCAGTCCACGGCAGCCGAATCCATCCAAGGATTGAACGCCAAAGTGCCTGGTCAGCGCCTTGGAGGCTTCCTGCCAATCGAACCAGGAGGTCTCGCACTCGCATATTCTGACGCCTTGGAGCTGTGAACGAAGCCATCGCTCAGTCTCATCGTCATCCGCATAAAGCAATTCTCTCGGTTGCAACCGCGTCAACTCGTCGATGAGTAGCTGGTCAGCGCCTTCGTGTTCCATCACCCAAAATTCGCCTGTCGTGACCTCGAGGGCTGCCAGCCCCCAGCATTGACGGCCTCCTCTGCGCGCAACGCGGGCGACCGCGGCAAGGAAACTGGATTCACTGGGATCGAGAAATTCAGTGTCAACGAGTGTCCCCGGTGTGTAGAGACGAACGACCTCGCGTCGCACAAGTCCCTTCGCGAGTTTGGGATCTTCCACCTGCTCGCATAAGGCGACGGTACGTCCGGCTTTCAGCAATTTGGCAATGTAGCCTTGGGCCGCATGATAGGGGACGCCGCACAGCGGAACAGGATTGGGGCTTGACCTGTCGCGGGACGTCAGAGCAATGGACAGCAATCTGGAGGCGGCTTCGGCGTCTTCGTAGAACATTTCGTAGAAATCGCCGACGCGGAAGAAGAGTATGGCTTCAGAGTAGCCTCGTTTGATCTCGCGGTACTGCCGCATCAGCGGCGTATCATCGTGCTCACTCATCGGAGCTTTCTCTCAGAGGGACGTCTCCGGGCACCGGCGGTGCCGTTCGGCCGGTCAGTTTCTCCAGCGAATGGCGGAGACGTTCCAGGTCCACTTCGGCTTCCTGTAAAGCCTTAGTTTTTCGGCGCAGCTCGATACGGCCTTTCACCCATGGTGGGAACAGCAGGATGACAGACACCAGCAGGCCGACGCCGAATCCCGCCAAGATCGGCTTGTAGATCGGTGTTGAGGCCTCGAACAATCCGAAGAAATAACGGAGCGTCACTTCTTGTTCCTGATTTTGGAGGAAAAAGGCCAGACACAACAACAGCAGCGTGCCCACAAGAATGACACGAATCATCGGGAAGAGTTTCCTTTTAGTTTGCGCCGGGGCCGCCGGGAGGGGGAACGTCTGTTCCGAAGCATCGTAGAGTGTTTGATTCGAGCCAACAACGCGACAGACGACGGTCCGGTGGCCGTGAATCGAATACTTCTACTCTGAACCGTCTGATGGCGCAACTCCATTTCGAGGCGGTCGTCCGGCAGGATCCCGGGGGCCTTGTCGGCCCATTCGACCGCAACGACGGTTGCTCCGGAGAGGTAATCCTCGAGTCCAATGGTCTCCGCTTCCTTCCTCGAGCCGAGCCGGTACAGATCGAGATGTGCTAGAGGAAGCCGACCGCGGTATTCATGCAGGAGCACGAAGGTTGGACTGCTGACCGCATCCGGGGGTGCGCCGAGACCTGCGGCAATGCCTCGGACAAGCACAGTTTTGCCTGCTCCCAAGGCACCTGACAGCGCCAGGGACTCTCCTCCCTCGAGCACTGAGCCGATGGTGCGGCCCAACCGATCAGTGTGCCGCGACGAGGGCAGCGACCGGCGCCAGACCCGATTCGTTGGCAAAATAGCCCGGGGAAACGCCCGACCCGGCGGGGCTTGTCTTTTAGCCGACGACCGTTTGAATGGCATAGGGAATCTGTTCAATGAGATCGCCGGCGATCATGCCGGCAAATCCCAGTCGACCAGCCGCCAGGTCGCCTGCCGCACCATGCAAATAGGTCGCAGCACAGGCTGCTTCCCAGGACGGAACGCCTTGTGCGAGGAGGCCGACGAGCATTCCGGTGAGCACATCTCCCGTTCCCGCCGTGGCCATTCCTGGGTTGCCCGTCGGGCAGACCATGAGCAGGCCATCGGGTCTTGCGACCACCGTCCGGGCGCCCTTCAGGACGACAAAGACGCCTCGTTCTCGGGCAAAACGTCTGGCCGTGCCGAGGCGGTCGGCATTGACGCTTTGTGACGTCGCGCCGACTTCCAAACGTGCCATCTCGCCGGGGTGTGGCGTCAGGATGGGTGGCGTCTTGCATTCGGTCAGCAAGGACGCGCGACTCGCCAAGGCATTGAGGGCATCGGCGTCGAGCACCGACGGGCGGTCAAGATGTTTCATCAAGGACTGCACCACCTCGACCGTTTCCGGATTGGTCGACAGCCCCGGACCAATGGCCACTGCCGTTCTCGATTGGATGAAGCCGAGAATCCGGTCAAACCCGGCGCGACCGAGCGTGCGGGCCTTGGTGTCGGGAAGAGGCACCGTCATGACCTCGAGTAGTTTGGCCTCGAGAATGTCGTTGACGCTGGCCGGCACGCCGACGGTCACCAAGCCGGCGCCTATCCGAAGCGCCGCCTTCGCGGCGAGGGCGGCAGCTCCGGTTTTGCCTGCCGAGCCCGCAAGAATACCCGCATGACCATACGTTCCTTTGTGAGAGGACGCTGTACGCGGAGGCAGAGCCGTTTTGACAAAATCTTCGGTGATCAAGAAGGTTCGGCCATCGATCTCATTCACATAGGCCGCTGGAATCCCGATATCGACGACATGGATGACGCCGGCGTGATCAATGCCGGCACCCACGTAGAGCCCGAGTTTGGGCAGACCGAACGTCACCGTCGCCGAGGCTCGGACGGCGCATCCCAGCAACGCTCCGTCGTCTGCATGGATGCCCGACGGCATATCGACGGAGACAATGGGATCGCCGGCCTCGTTCATCACACGGATGGCCTCTCGATACGGGCCAATGACGGGCGTCGAAAGGCCCGTGCCAAGGAGTGCATCAACGATGAGTTCACTGTCGGCGAGAAGCGCTTCCGTCTGTTCGGGAGATCTGAAGAACTTAGTCGCCGAAGTGCCTCCGACTCGGAGCCAGCGGCGATACATGGCTTTGGCATCCCGGCTCAAATCCGCAGCCGGTGCCACTAACAGCACGGTGACGCGCGCTCGATGCTGACGCAACAGCCTGGCGACCACCAATCCGTCGCCGCCGTTGTTGCCCTTGCCGCAGACAATCGTGACGCGTTTGCCGGCAAGCGGACCGAACCGGTCCCGGATAAAATCCGCGGTTCCAGC
>Ga0207681_10002782_pt1 | contig 11071 bp, 8 predicted proteins | sample KBSS53metaG_FD_184324 | JGI IMG/M metagenome (GOLD analysis project Ga0207681, IMG submission 184324) | Switchgrass rhizosphere microbial communities from Kellogg Biological Station, Michigan, USA - KBS S5-3 metaG (SPAdes) (version 2) | ecosystem: Host-associated > Plants > Roots > Rhizosphere >... | reverse complement strand
CGGGCTTTCTGAAGTTCGTTCGCGAGCTGACAACTAAACATGGCGCCCTGTTGATTTTTGACGAAGTGATGACGGGCTTTCGCCTGGCTCGTGGCGGTGCACAGCAGCTTTACAATATCCGCCCCGACATTACGTGCCTTGGGAAAATAATCGGCGGCGGCTTGCCGGTGGGCGCTTACGGCGGCAGCCGCGAGATCATGAATCACATTGCACCCGCCGGTTCCATTTATCAGGCCGGCACACTCTCGGGGAACCCGCTGGCAATGACCGCGGGACTGCTGACCTTGCGACGTCTTAAGGATGAACGGATTTACCAAACGCTGGAAGAGCGCTCGGCGAAACTTTGCGCTGGGTTGGCCCAGGCGGCGGCGGCAGCGGGCGTGAAGACTGTGACTAATCGCGTAGGCTCGATGTGGACGAGTTTCTTTACCGACGAACCGGTCACCAATTGGGCCACGGCCAGCAAGAGTAACCGCGAACTCTACGGGAAGTTTTTCCACGCGATGCTTGCTGAAGGCGTTTACCTCGCGCCGTCGCAGTTTGAAGCCGGCTTCGTCAGCGTCACGCACACCGACGCGATCGTCGATCAAACGCTGGAAGCAGCAGGAAAAGCGTTCGAGGTTTTACGGTAAGCTTGTCGCGCTAGCCAAGCGTCGCTCAGCTTAGAAGAAGGAAACCAAATGGAAAAGGTTCTCGAACTTCTGAATCGCATGCAAGCTGAAGGAGTCATTAAAAACTTCGCGATTGGCGGCGGGATAGCGACAATCTATTACCTCGAAGCTTACAGTACAGACGACATCGACGTATTCATCTCACCTGTCGTGGTCGGGGAGGGTGGCCTGATATCGTTCGGGCATATCTACAGGTATCTCGAAAAGCTCGGCTACCCTCCCGAAAGAGAATATATTCGAATCGACGATTGGCTGGTGCACTTTGTCCCCGCTTCTGAATCAGTCCAGGAAGAAGCGGTCGCAAGCGCGCGCACAGTCAAGTTCGGCGGCACCAACACATTCGTCTTCTCGGCCGAACATCTTGCTGCGGAACTGCTACGCTCAGGCCGGCGCAAAGACAATGAGCGAGTAGCCGCTTTATTAGAATCAGAACAGATGGACAGGCATCTCTTCCGCGACATAATCACGCGGCATGGCTTACTTGATAAATGGGAAAAGTTTGCCGCGCGTTATGAATTGGAGAAGTAATGACTGACGAGCCCTTCAATCCAGACAAGTTCAAAGCCGAAGAGATTTTCCGCGCCAAAGAGCGACGACGAAAAGAACTTGCCAAGTTGCCCTTTGAGCAGAAAATTGAGATCGTGAAGAAACTACAGACCGTAGCGAAGGAAATTAAGAGGCAACGAGAATCAAACGACGAAGGGGAATCCGCCCACATCTAACAACCCGGAGTGTTGTGTAAGAGATCTAGTTTCCTCTGTGCCACGCACAGGGGGATCCAATTAAAGGGGCAGGTCAATTCGGAATGTCGTACCCTTTCCCGGTTCGCTGTCGACGCTGATCGTTCCTTCATGTTGCTCGACGATCTGCTTCACGATTGCGAGCCCTAATCCTGTCCCGCGCTTCTTCGTAGAAAAGAACGGCTCGAAGATACGATCAACCGTCGTCTTATCCATCCCGGTTCCCTGATCGGTGATGGTCACACGAGCCAGCCGTTTTGTCGTGCGCTGTTCATCATCTCCCACTGACACATGAACAATTTCCGTGGCGATGGCCACCGGCGCGCCTTTCGGGCTGGCGTCGATCGCGTTGGCAATTACGTTTACGAACACCTGGCTCAACTGATCGAAGTCCCAGTGCCCGACTGGATTTTCGTCGGTAAACTTCTTTTCAATCGGCGTATCTTTTTCGTTGACCTTATCGGCGACCAGATCGAGGCTGTGTTCCACCAGCTCATTGACGTCAACGTTCGCCTGCTCGAGCGCTTTGCGCCGCGAGAACTGGGCCACGTCAACGACCAGCTTGCTGAGATGTTTGATGCCGCGTTCGACCAGCTCGATCGTGTTCAACCCTTCAACATCGCTCACGCTGTCGCGCAACATCGACACACCGAGGCGTATGCTGCCCAGCGGATTCCTGATTTCATGCGCCACTTGAGCGGTGGCCTGGCCCACTGCGGCGAGCGACTCCTGCCGCCGCAAACCGCGCTCTGCTTCAGCCGCCTCAGTCACGTCTACCATCGTCAGGATTTGTCCGTAGGCATCGCCAATCGCGAGCGGGGACGAATAGAGATCGAAGGTTTGCTGCGATTGATTGTCACCCTCGGCCGGACAAACCCACCGGCCGCGATACGACGCGCGATCCACTTGCGTACTAGTCGCCGCCTCCAGCATCTTCATCGCATCGTCGCTGGCAAACTTTTCATAAACGGAGGCGCCAATCGTGGCGCGAGGAAAGATTTTGAAAAAAGCGGCATTGGCGCTGCGGATTCGATCGTGATCGTCGATGGCGGCAACGGCGCTGACCATTCCTTCAAGCAACTGACTGGTGAACGACCGCTCGCGGCGCGCCGTTTCCACGCTGCGACGTAATTCGCCAAAGCGTCGTTGTATTTCCCAGACCGTGCCCGCGGCAACCAGCAGACCAAAGAGCAGCGCGATCAAGCTCCAGTCTCGAATTGAGCGCGCCGCTCTCTCTTGAATCTGCTCACTGTCGTTGAAAATTTGCACCTGCCGAAAGTTGGCTTGGTCTTGTAAGTCGGTCAGCTCAGTATCTATCTCTTTGAACTTCTCAAACCCCTTCAAAGAGTACTGGCGCGGATCGTCGGTCAGCTCGATATAAGCAGCCAGGTCGTTGGCAAAATTTTGCAAGGCGGGATCCGAAGCGCGTTGCAGTTCGCTCAGCACTTCGTTCGTTTGCCTACGAGCCATGCTAAGCTGCAGGTCGAAGGGAGGCCGCAACTCCCCGCGAGACTGATCTCGCGAGCGGGCTTCGTTATTAAGTTTGGTAATCGCCAGACGAACCCGAAGCAGCAGGCTGAGTTTGGCGGCATGCGTGTGCTCCAAATCCAAAACAGCCTGGCCCACTTCGTCCATTCGTCGCATGCTTAACCAGCCCACCACTCCAATCAACATCAGCAACAATACAAAACCGGCGATCAAAGGAATGGTAGCGGGCGAAACACGCCTGATGCTCGCCGGCGCCGCGGCTGGAGGTTCGTAGGTGTTCGTCTCAAGCGGATCGGTACGGCGATAGACTGTTACGGCCGGCGCATCTTCTTCATTGACAGGCGGAGGCGTAGAACCGGATGGCTCGACGACGTGAGGCGCGTCGCTCTCCTGGGAATGATCGGAATCTGGTTTCTTCTCAGCCATCTGTTATGTCCAACGTCCAAGGTCCAAAGTCCAAGGTCCAAGGTCCAAGGTCCAATGTCCAAGGTCCTTCAAGAAGCTCAGAGTTCAACCTTTAGGTTGTGCTTTTCGCCACGACGCACGCAAGCTGAAGCTTGTACTCTGAAACTACTTGAATGCTGTCCAACGCCGGACTTTGGACATTGGACCTTGGACATGTATCAGGGTTTCGCGTCCATCCAATTGTCCGCAATGCCCACGTCAACAATCAGCGGCACATCCAAACTCACCGCGCCTTCCATTTCGGTCTTCAAGACTTTCGCGACTTCCTCGGCCGACGCGGCCGGTGTCTCGACCAAAAGCTCATCGTGAACCTGCATCAACAGTTGCGCATCGATGTTCCGGCGTTTGAACTCTTCATCAACCTTCAGCATCGCAAACTTAACAATGTCGCTGGCGGTGCCCTGAATCGGCATGTTGATGGCCTCGCGCTCGGCCGCTTTGCGAATGTTGGCGTTGCGATCCGTGATGCCGGGCAGCGGCCGAATGCGGCCATAAATCGAACGCACGTAACCGTGCTCGCGCGCCCGCACCGGCACCTCTTCCATGTAACGACGCACGCCCTTGTAAGTATTGTAGTAGTCTTCGATTACTTTCTTCGCTTCCTGACGCGAGATGCCGACGCGCTGCGACAATCCCCAGGGTTCGATCGCATAAGCGATCGCGAAGTTAACAATCTTGGCAAAACGACGGGCTTCTTTCAGTTCTTCGTCAGTCTTGGCGCCGAAGACGAGGCGCGCCGTGCGGGCATGAATGTCCTCGCCCTTTTGAAAAGCTTCGAGCATTACCGGATCCTGGGTGATGTGGGCCAACAGGCGCAGCTCGAGCTGAGAGTAGTCAGCCGAAATAATCTTGTTTCCTTTTTCCGCCACGAACGACCGGCGGATGCGACGGCCCAGCTCGGTGCGAATGGGAATGTTTTGCAGATTTGGATCGCTGGATGAAAGCCGACCGGTGGCCGCCACGGTTTGATTCAGCAAACAGTGAATCCGGCCGTCGCTGGCGATCTGGTGCGGCAGGGCATCGGTGTAAACGCTCTTGAGTTTGTCGAGCTCGCGGTAGTCAATAATCAGGCGCGGCAGCTCGTAGGTTTGGGCCAGCTCTTCCAACACGGCTTTGCTCGTCGAGATGCGTCCGGTCGAAGTTTTTCGTCCCGACGTCATTTCCAGATCGGAAAGCACTTCGCCCACCTGCTTCGGCGAGCCAATGTTGAATTCCCTGCCGGCGAGCTCATAAATTTTGACCGTCAGTTTTTTCAGTTCCAGCCCCAGGTAGTTTGAAAGGTCAGACAAAACGGCGCGGTCAACTTTCAAACCCGACCGCTCCATGCGATAAAGCAACGGCGCGAGCGGCAACTCCATCTCGCTGTAAATCGATTCCAACTTCTTCTCGAGAATACGCTGGTGCAGCACCTTCGCCGTGCGCGCGGTTAGATCGGCTGCAACCGCCGTTTGCCACTGCATGTCGGTCCAGCCGTTCGCAGGTTTCTCGAGGTGCTCGACGCCCACAGCTTCGCGCGCCAGATCAGACAACTCATACTTGCTGCGATTCGGATCGATCAGGTAGGCCGCAAGCAGCGTGTCGTCTTTGACGCCTTCGAGCGTGATGCCCAACCGGTCGAGCAAACCGACGGCGCGTTTTACGTCGTGTACGGATTTCTCCAGCAACCCGTTGGACAAGACTTCACGCAGGGAGGCGAGTGCGGCTTCGCGTCCAGCGGTAAATTTGTTCAGATCGACAAACGCAGCGCTGCCTTCAGCAGTTGAGAAAGCAATACCTTCCGCCAGTTCGTAATCAATCACGCATTGCTGATCGAGTTCGCGTTCCTCGGGTTCGTCGCCTTTTTCTGTTGGCCGAACGGTTGAATCAGCGATGGCAATGCCGACACTTTCGGCGTCCCACAGAGTTCGGATCAAATTATCAAGAGCAGTTTGCGAGTCAATGATTCGGTAGTTCAGGGCCGGCGCATCCGCGGCCGGCGCTGCCGTGGCCGCATCGGCAAACTCGCGAGTCAACGCGGCGAATTCGAGTTCCTTGAAGAGTTCGTAAGCAGCGGCGCGATCGGGTGGCCGGGCCTTAATGTGATCGAGCTCCAAGTCGACATCGAGATCGAGCCGGATGCGCGCCAGCTCGCGCGACTGCCGGATAAGATCCGCATTGTCGCGCAGCGATTCGCGATACGTTTTGTGCTTAACTTCTTCCCAACGGTTGAGCGCCTCTTCAATCGAACCGAATTGCGTGATTACCTGGACCGCGCCTTTCGCGCCGATGCCGGGAGCGCCGGGAATGTTGTCGATCGAGTCGCCCATCAAACCGAGCAGGTCAACTACCTTATTTGCCGGCACGCCAAACTTTTTCTCCACCCACGCTTCGTCGCACCACTCAATCGGCGGCACGTATTCCTTCCGCTTGACCACCTGGGAATTAGTGCGCATGCAAACCACATAAGGGTCGCGCACCAGCTGGCACATGTCTTTGTCGTTGGAAACGATCACCGCCTGCAAACCGCGGGCGGCAATTTTCGTGGCGAGGGTGCCGATTACATCGTCGGCTTCAAAACCCGGAGCGTTGATAACGGGAATGTTTAGCGCTTCGCAAAGTCGAATGATGTAAGGAAGCTGCGACGCCAGATCGTCGGGCATCGCCAGGCGGTTGGCTTTGTATCCGGCAAAGGTTTCGTGGCGAAAGGTCTTCTCTTTTGATTCGAATATGGCGGCGATGTAGTTTGGTTTCTCATCCTGAAGCAGTTTGCGCAGCATGTTGGTGAAGATGTAGACAGCCTGGGTGACCTGGCCCGTGGAGGTTCCAAGCGGCGCGACGCGATTCGCCATCGGCGCAAAGTATGCGCGAAAGATGTGCGACATGGAATCGATCAGAAAAACGCGTTCGGATGGCTGATTGTTATCAGCGGAAGCTTGCTTTGCCGGCATGTGATTCGATGATAGAGAGGCGATTTCGGAGTGTCAATTATGGGTATTGGCCGCGAAGCGGCAGCAAGAAGGTAGCCAGAGGTGAAACCTCTGGATCGTTGACGTCCCAACTATTCGCTTGCGTAAGCCGCGCTTGGAACTTGTGTGCGCGCCTTCAGCGCGCAGTTTAATAATGATGACTGATCCAGACGTTTCACGTCTGGCTACCTTCTTTCCGCCGCTGCCGCGGCGCATGTGCCAGCTGCGGTTAGAAGGCCTTACTGTGGCAATCGCTCCGTTGAATTCCATTAGTTGTAGCGGGCCCGCAACAGCTAATTACCGCCAATTTCATCAATCATTGAATTCCTCAGCGGCATGATCATTGCTGAATAATGATTCAGCTCGATGTCATTTAATTCAGCCTTTCATATAGAGGCCCAACACTTGATCAAACAAACCACTCTCGCCACAGCGGTTGAAACAGATGGTGTTGGATTGCACACCGCGGTGCCCGTCCACGTCCGTCTCGTGCCGGCGCCGCCGGATACGGGTTACGTCTTCCGTCGCACTGACCTCGGCGGTTTTGAAATACCGGCGACCGTCGAGTCCGTGGCCCACTGCGGTTACGCGACCACGTTGATGCGGACCGGCGTGATGCTTTCAACCGTGGAGCATCTGCTGTCAGCGTTGCGTGGCCTGGGCATCGACAACGTTTACATTGAAGTTGATAACCTCGAGATACCGATACTCGACGGTTCCGCCGAAGTGTTTGCGGAGATGATTGAAAAAGCGGGGATCGTTAATCAGCCGTTGGCCCGGCGAGCGTTGTTGGTGCGCGAGCGCGTTGCGTTTGAACAAGGCAACCGGCGCATCAGTGTTGAGCCTGCCGATCATTATCAGATCGACTGTCTGATCGACTTCCCTCACCCGATGATTGGCGTGCAAAAATTTTCGGTGGCGCTCGACAACGGCGCGTTTAGCCGCGAGATTGCGGCCGCGCGCACCTTTGGCTTCACCGATGAAATCGAAAGCCTGCGCCGCGCGAATTTAATCCGCGGCGGTTCCCTCGACAACGCCATAGTGCTGACGCCGGACGGCATGCTGAATAAGACCGGGCTGAGATTTCGCGACGAATTTGTGCGGCATAAGATTCTTGACATCATCGGCGACCTGGCGTTGCTGGGAATGCCGATACTCGGCCGAGTGGTGGCCGAACGCAGCGGACACATCATGCATGCCGGTCTGATGTCGAAACTGCTGCGCATGCGATCTGCGTGGGACATCGTGGACATGCCCGAGACCCAAGTCCAAAGTCCAATATCCAACATCCAGCCTCCGCGTGCTTCAAGCAGTTCAGAGTTCAACCTTTAGGTTGCGCCTTTCGCACCGATGTACGCAAGCTGAAGCTTGTATTCTGAAACTACTTGAACAAGGCCCAAGGTTCCGTACTCCCCAGCCCCTATCCTCCATCCCGCGTTCTCGGTCATCAGTCGTCGGTCTCTTTTCCGGACGTTGGACGTTGGACATTGGACATTGGACTTTTTTTAAAGCTATAGTTCGCATTCCTCTGAATGCAATCTGAATTCTGTCTGAATTAGGAGAGCCTGACATGGGCTTGCTCAATTTTCTGCCGCGTGAAGAGCAGTACTTCGATCTCTTCATTCAGATGACGCTTTACATCTCTTCCGCCGCGCGCGAGCTGAAGGAGATGCTGGCCGACAAAAATCACGACTACGCCGAATACGCGCAGCGCATCAAGGGGCTCGAACACGCCTGCGACGAGCTCACCCACAATGTTTCCACGCGCCTGAACAAATCGTTCATTACTCCCTTTGATCGCGAAGATATCTACACGATGTCTACCGCGCTCGACGACATTGTCGACCTGATTGACGACGCCGCGCGCGCGATCATCATTTACGACGTCCACGAGATCACCGACTACGCGCGTCAATTCGCGGACGTGATCGAGCGGATGGCGGAACAACTGAAGGCGATCGTGGCGACTTTGCAGAAGCCAAAGAACGTGACGCAGCGACTGGTGGAGATTCACCGGCTGGAGAACGAAGGCGACGATCTTTACCACGCAGCCATCGCCGAACTCTTTCACGATTCGCACGACGCGTTGACGGTCTTGAAGTGGAAAGAAGTTTACGAAAAACTCGAAGCAGCAGTTGACCGCTGCGAAAACGTCGCGAACATAATCGAAAGCGTAATCATCAAACACACGTAAAAGGTTTTGAGTTTCAAGTTTCAAGTTTCAAGTTTTGCTCTTCCTTAACTTGGGACTTGGAACTTGGAACTTGAAACTGTTGATTCTCTATGACCGCCACCTTCGCCTTCGTGCTCGTCCTCGTCGCGCTTGCGCTCGTCTTCGATTACATCAACGGTTTTCACGACGCGGCTAACTCTATTGCCACGGTCGTGTCCACCCGTGTGCTTTCACCGGGTTTGGCGGTGGTATGGGCCGCGTTCTTCAACTTCATCGCCTTTGCAGTTTTCGGCACCCGCGTCGCCAAAGCTATCGGCGACGGCGTGCGCATGGATCTGATCAGCGCCGACCTGCGCCTCTATGTGCTGATGTGCGCTCTCCTGGGGGCCATTATTTGGAACCTGATAACGTGGTACCTCGGCCTGCCGACTTCGAGTTCGCACGCGTTGTTGGGCGGTTACGCCGGCGCCGGCATCGCCGCTTTTGGTGGTATTCACGGCCTGCTCAAAACCGACGTTTGGCTGCGGACCATCACGTTCATTGTTTTGTCACCGCTGATTGGAATGTTGCTGGGCTTCACGCTGATGGTGGCGGTGCATTGGATATTCCGCCGCTTCACGCCGAAAACGGTCGACAAATTTTTCCGCCGAGGTCAGTTATTCTCCGCAGCCGCGTTCTCGCTTGGGCACGGCGGCAACGACGCGCAAAAGACCATGGGCATCATCACCGCGGTGCTGGCTGCCGGCGGCATTCTCGCTTATGGAGCCAACGGCACCATTCCCCCGATCCCGCTCTGGGTAGTACTGACTGCCCACGGCGCCATCGCGCTCGGGACACTTTCCGGCGGCTGGCGTATCGTCCACACGATGGGTTCGAAAATAACGAAGCTGCGACCGATTGGTGGCTTTTGCGCCGAGACGGGCGCGGCGATAACGCTTGCTTACGCGACGCTGACCGGGACTCCAGTCTCAACGACGCACACGATCACGGGAGCCATCGTGGGCGTAGGCGCGACGCGCCGTCTGTCAGCGGTGAAATGGGGTGTGGCGGGAAGAATTGTTTGGGCCTGGATACTCACGATACCCGCCGCCGGTTTTATCGCTGCACTTTCTTTCTGGATCGTCAGGGCAATCCTTCATCTCTCCGCTTAAGTTGGAGAATCATGCCTAACACTGAAATAGAATTGGAATACACGAAATCCTTTGTGGATGTCGTGTTCGGTGTCTTAATTGCACTGCCTCTAACAGAGGTTTTTCCAGAATTGGTGAGGAAGCTAATAACCGAAACATCTTTAGCTGATGGAGAATCTCTTCTGCTACTGGTTGCGACTCTTGTTTTCAGCACCTTTTATTGGTTTGAGCTAAGACGCTTCATTGATGAGCAGGACAAATTTGATAAAGCGATCAAAGCCGAACAAAATAAGTCTAAAGCCCACAAAGCGGGTGGACTCCCTGTAGAAAAACTATTGGGTAGTCTACTAATGGTTGCGCTGGTTGCCATGATTCTTAGGTTCGCGAATGTAAAGACGTTACGCGCTTTTGTGCTTGCGAATCTACTCTTTTGGCTCATTGATTTATTTGGAAACGTTTTGCTAAAGGTCCAATATGAACCTGCAGATGTGGAGGCGCTTAAATCCACGCATCCTGACGAATACAATTGGTACCTAGCCAACATTCGACCACGTCGTAAGGGGCCATTGTACAGCAGCATTAATATAGCGTTTTTTGGATTGGCTTTAGTGGTAGCTATAATCTGTCGCGATCATCCGATCTACGTTTCCGCATCAGTATTTGTATTTACTCCCATCAGACATTTTTACTAAGGCCGTGGCTTTAGATTCAAAGGATGTAAACCTTGGCTGCTTAAAAAGACCGGTTCAAGCTTTGCGGACCGACTAAACTTGGGGGACGCTTCGAGCCAAGTTTTTTGGAGGCGGTCGTTTTTATGCTATCTTTTTTCCACTTCTTGCCCGCGTAGCTCAGTGGATTAGAGCGTTCGCCTCCGGAGCGAAAGGTCGCAGGTTCGACCCCTGCCGCGGGTACCAATCATCCAACTAAACTAAGAGAGACCTGACCAGGTGTTCGTGCTCGACGAGCATCCGCAGATTGCGCGGATAGCATGGAAGAATACCTGTGAGTGCTTTAGCTGCTGTTACAGTTGCCGATCTAAATCGGTGTAATCGGCGAAACTCTGCGGATTCGTTTTCCGAGGTTGGTTTCTGGTTAGCAGGTAGATGAGAAAACCCAGGCAAGCGCCAAGCGTGTTCAGCAAGACGTCGTCGATATCGACGGACCTGGCGTTGCCGATGAATTGTGAGAAGAACTGAATCGCTTCAATAGTTACGGAGAGACACACCGCCGCGAGCAGCACCCGAGTGAATGAGCGGAAGCGATCGCTCACGAGTGGTAGCAGGATTCCGAGCGGGATGAAGAGCAGCAGATTGCCAATCGTGTTCCGCAAGCAGAACAAAGCCAGGCGTGGATGCATGTTCGGATCTTGCAGGAAGCAGCGGAACGAGTAGCTGAGAGGAATGATGTTGACATGGTCCGAACGCGTTCTGCGAACTCGCAGCTCGTGTGTCGGGATAAC
>Ga0207681_10002779_pt1 | contig 11074 bp, 10 predicted proteins | sample KBSS53metaG_FD_184324 | JGI IMG/M metagenome (GOLD analysis project Ga0207681, IMG submission 184324) | Switchgrass rhizosphere microbial communities from Kellogg Biological Station, Michigan, USA - KBS S5-3 metaG (SPAdes) (version 2) | ecosystem: Host-associated > Plants > Roots > Rhizosphere... | reverse complement strand
GCCAACACGAACTTGAGGTTGACCGCGACCAGCAGGAAAAAGATCGTATTCAGGACCGAGGTAAAGAAAACGGGGTCCTCGAACAGCGTGCGATAGCTTTCCGGGTGGCGCGCCAGCCACAGCCCGTAAGTCACCGGGTAGAGCACGAACACCAGGAAGACGAGGATGTAGGGCGCGAGAAGCAGCAGGCCCCACGTCTGCCACGTGGTGAGCCCGCGCCGTTGCGCCGGCGGCGAGTGAGGGATGGCTATCGCGGCCATGAAATAAAACGGGTCCCGGCTAGGAGACCCGTTATCTCACCCATGAGCGAGAAGCGCCAGCCCGCGACCGTCAGCCTGCTACCTGTTTGATCCTCGCGATCATCTCGTCGACCGCCTTCTCCGGGGTCCACTTGTCGACGACCACGCGGTTCACCGCCTTGGCCCACACGTTCTCGTTGTTGAGGATGGTGAATTTCCAGTTCTTGGTGAACTCGAAGGGCACCGTGCCGGCGGAGAACTGCTCGTGCACGATCTTGCGGTGCGGGTCTTCGGTCCAGAACCTGCGCGCGGCGCCCGACTTGGTCACCGGGTACCAGCGGCCGAGCGCGCCCTCGACGTACGGGATCAGGTTCTCGTCCTGCATCGCGAACTGGACGAACTCCTTGGCGCGCTTCTTGTTCTTCGCGTTCGCGAACACCACGCCGACCTTGACCGCCGAGCGGTACTGCATCGGCTTGCCGTCGGGCTTGTTCGGGAACGCGCCGGTGGCGATCAGCTGCTCGTAGTTCTTCTTCGCCTGCGCGCGCTCCTCGGGCTTGAGCTTGTCGCTGTTCGCGTCGTCGAGCCACTTGGCCGCGATCGAGATGGTCGCGTTGTGCGTGATCATGATCTGCTTGTTGTGGAAGGCGACGTTGTTGTCCGGGTCCTTCCAGGTCACCGCGGTGGGCGGCGTGCAGCCCTTGGCGACCGTGCTGGCGTAGTCGGCGACGGTGGCGACCAGGCCTTTCTTCACTTCCGGGCGGTCGACCGTGAGCTTGCCGTTGTCGTCCACCACCTTGACGTTATGCGCGTCCATGTAGGTGAGGAACGAGTAGAACGAGTCGCTGGAATCGACGCCCATCGGCGCGCCCACCGAGAAGATGCGCTTGCCGGACGCCTTGCGGTAGCCCGCCTGCGCCTTGGTGCACCAGAAGTCCCAGTACGCGTTCCAGGTCTTCGGAATGTCGCTTTCCTTGAGGCCCGCCTCGGCCAGCATGTCCTTCCAGTACTGGATGTGCATGGTCTGGCGCTTCATCGGGAACGCGTAGTAGCCGCGCTTGCCGGTCTTCTCGTTGAGGAGGTAGACCGTCTCGAGCGTCACCGGCAGGAAGCTTCCCTTCATCGGCGTGAGGATGTCGGACAGGTCCTCGAGCCGGCCTTCGGCGGCCCACTTGCCGGCCACCTGGAAGTCGAACACGTCGCCGTAGGCGACGTCGGGCGGCGTGCCCGAGTCGAGCGCGGCCACCGCCTTGGGCACCGATTCCTGCGGCGAGTAGCGCGACAGCTCGATCTTGACGCCGGTCTTCTTCTCGAACTTGGCGACCATCTCGTCGAGCGCCTTGTCCTCCTGCGGATAGAAGCCCTTGGTCCAGTACACCACCAGCGTTTCCTGCGCCGAGGCAGCGGCGCAGAAGGCCGCCAGAACGGCGGCCGCGAACAGCTTCATCATCGGGATCCCTCCTCTAGGGTACTTGTATGATAACTGACAAATTTCACTTTTTGTTCTTCCACGCCTCGAATTCGGCCTTGGTCTCGGCGTTGGGCGGGTAGAGGCCGAAGATCGAGCGTCCTTCCTTCACTTTCGCCTCGACCCAATCCTCGAACAGGGTCTGCGCCTCGCCTTCCTTCGCCACTTCCTCGGCGATCTTGCCCGGGATGACGACGACCCCTTCCTGGTCGCCGACCATCACGTCGCCGGGATAGACCGGCACGCCGCCGCAGCCGATCGGCACCTGGCTCTCGACCGCGTGATGCCGCACCAGGTTGAGCGGCGCCGAGCGCGCGCCGCAGTACGCGGGCCACGGCAGCTTCTCGATGGTCTGCGAGTCGCGCAGCCCGCCGTCGGTGACGATGCCGGCGCAGCCGCGCACCATCAGCCGCGTCATCAGGATGTCGCCGCCGGTGGCGGCAGTCGCGTCGCGCCGCGCGTCCATCACCAGCACCTGCCCCGGCGGGCAGGCCTCGATCGCCTCGCGCTGCGGGTGGCCGCGTCCCTCGAACGCGCCCAGCTGGTCGATGTCCTCGCGCGCCGGGATGTAGCGCAAGGTGAACGCCTCGCCCACCATGCGCGGCGCGTCGCGGTTCAGCAGGAAGATTCCCTGCAGGAACACGTTGCGCAAGCCGCGCTTGAAAAGCACGGTGGTGAGCGTCGCGCTGGAAACCTTCGCCAGCGCCGCGCGGCTATAAGATGAAAGCATGGTGGATGTGGAACTCGAAGACTCGGTCGCCCGAATCTTCCTCAACCGGCCGGAAAAAGCAAACGCTTTGAATTCCGCCATGTTGGCGGCGCTGACGGGTGCACTCCAGAATCTCGACCCGCAAGGTCTCCGCGTCGCGGTGATCGCCGGCCGCGGCCGCAATTTTTGCGGCGGCGCCGACGCGACCGAATTGAAAGCGCTGAATGAGCGGACCGGCGCCGAATTCGTCACCCGGATCCATGAAGCGTGCAAAGCCATCCGCGCGCTGCCGGTCCCGGTCGTCGCCCGGCTGCACGGCGCGGTGATCGGCGCGGGCCTGGAGATTGCGGCGGCTTGCGACCTGCGCGTCGCCGCCGAAGGCACGAAGTTCTCCATGCCGGAGGTGAAGCTCGGCATCCCGTCCGTCGTCGAAGCGGCGTTGCTGCCGCGCCTGATGGGCTCGGGCCGCGCCGCCTGGCTGGTGCTCACCGGCGACGCCATCGACGCGCGCCGCGCGCTGGAGTGGGGGCTGGTCGAGGAAATCGGCGACGGCGGGAATCTGGTGGAGAAGCTGCGGTCCAACGATCCGCAGGCGCTTCGGATGCAAAAGCAGTTGCTGCAGCTCTGGGACGAAGCGCCGCTCGCGACGTCGGTTGCGGCGAGCATCGAGCGCTTCGCTCAAGCCCATCGCTAGATAAAGCGCCGGGCCTGTAGTATCCTGCCAACTGGTTGTCTAGTTGGAGGGCGTATGACGACGGTGGGCTCCTTCGAGGCCAAGACGAAGCTGGCCGAGCTGCTCGACAAGGTCGAGGCCGGCGAAACCATCACCATCACCCGGCGTGGCATCGCGGTGGCGCAGCTCGTGCCGGTTAAAGCGGTCGACGAGAAGGCGCGCCAACGTGCGCTGATCGACGAGATCAAGCGCAAGCGGGCGGGCTGGGACAAGGGCGCCAAGCCGGGCTCGACCATTCCGGAGCTCATCAAGGCCGGCCGGCGCTACTGATGGTGGTCTTCGACTGCTCGGTCACGCTCGCCTGGTTTCTCAAGGACGAGCGCACTGCGTTCACCGACAGCGCGTTCGATCTGCTGGAGACCGCCGAATGCTGGGTGCCGCTCCTCTGGCGGCTGGAGTTCCCGAACGCGTTGCTGTTCGCGGAGCGCAAGAAGCGCCTGGGGCGTGAGCAACGCCTGGAGATTCTCGATAACGCGGCGCAGCTTCTCCTGCGCACAGATCTGGCATTACCCGACTTGCGCGGGTTGAGCGCACTGGCCGAGCGCCGCTCGCTCACGGTGTACGACGCTTCGTACCTCGAGCTGGCGGTGCGCTCGGGGTTCGATCTGATCACGCTCGATCGCGCCCTCGCCGACGCGGCCGGGGCGGAAGGCGTCGCGGTGCATTTCCCCGGGCGCTCGAGCGCGGCGGACGTGCGGCGGCGCTATGCGGCGCAGGCAGCCTGAAGGGCGGAGGACTACAATATTTAGTATGCAGCGAGGCAAAGGCAACTAGATCCATGGCACCAAAGCAGGCGGTCTACGACGCATCGGCGATCCAGGCCCTCAAGGGGCTCGAGCCGGTGCGGCGCATGCCGGGGATGTACACGCACACCGTGCACCCCCTGCACATCATCCAGGAAGCGATCGACAACGCAGTCGACGAGGCGCTCGCCGGCTACGGCAAGAAGATCACCGTCGCGCTGCACAAGGACGGCTCGGTGGAGGTCGCCGACGAAGGCCGCGGCGTGCCGGTCGACATGCACAAGGAAGAGAAGAAGCCGGCGGTCGAGGTGGCGTTCACCATGCTGCACGCCGGCGGCAAGTTCTCGCGCTCGGGCGACGGCGTCTACCACATCTCCGGCGGCCTGCACGGCGTCGGCGTGGCGGTGTCGAACGCGCTGTCGAAGCGTTGCGAGGTCACGGTGTTCCGGGATGGTCAGAAACACTCCATCGCTTTCGAAGGGGGTGAGCTGAAATCTCGCTTGAAAAGCGAAAAAATAAAAGAAAAGCGCACCGGCACCGTGGTGCGCCTATGGCCCGATCCGAAGTACTTCGACTCGCCGACCATCCCGGTTGCCGAGCTCGAGCACCTGGTGCGCTCGAAGGCGTACCTGCTGCCCGGCCTCACCATGGTTCTCGAGGTCGAGGGCAAGCAGAACAGGGTGTGGAAGTACGAGCGCGGCATGGCGCAGTACTTCGACTTCCGCCTCGACGGGCGCGAGCTGGTCGCGCCGCTCTTCACCGGCGAGCGCTTTTTCGACGAGAAATCGCTTTCCGGCATCACCGACGTAGAGCCCGGCGAAGGCGCTTCGTGGGCGATCGGCTGGGTGCCCGACGGCGAGATCTTCGCCGACAGCCACGTCAACCTGATCCCGACGCGCTCGGGCGGCACGCACGAGGCCGGATTCAGGTCCGGGATCTTCGACGCGCTGGCCGCGTTCATGGACGCACGCGGGCTCGCGCCCAAGGGCGTGAAGCTGATTCCCGACGACCTCTGGCAGCGCGCCTGCTTCACGCTCTCGGCGCGCATCGTGCGCACCCAGTTCCACGGCCAGACCAAGGAGAAGCTCACCACGCGCCACGCCGCGCGCCTGCTCGAGATGTGCGTGCGCGACGCGTTCGAGCTCTGGCTGAACGAGCACGTGGACGAGGGCAAGAAGATCGTGGCGCTCGCGATCGAGCAGGCGATGGAGCGCCTCGCCAAGGGCAAGAAGGTCGAGCGCAAGAAGTCGAGCGGCATCGCCACGTTGCCGGGGAAGCTGGTGGATTGTGCCTCCGGAGATATCGGCAGGAATGAATTGTTCCTGGTCGAGGGCGACTCGGCCGGCGGCTCGGCGAAAGAGGCGCGCGACAAGGAGACGCAGGCGCTGCTTCCGCTGCGCGGCAAGGTGCTGAACACGATGTCGAAGGACAGCCGCACGGTGCTCGCCAACAAGGAGCTGCAGGCGATCGCCACCGCGATCGGCGTCGATCCGCATTCGTCGGAGGAAAACGCCGACCTGAGCGGATTGCGCTACGGCAAGGTCATCGTGATGACCGACGCCGACGTCGACGGCGGCCACATCCAGACCCTGCTGCTGACGTTCTTCTTCATGCACGCGCCGCGCCTGGTCGAGTCCGGCCACCTCTACGTCGCGCAGCCGCCGCTCTACAAGGTCGAGGTGCCGGCGCAGGGCAAGGGCAAGCCGCAGCGGCGCCTCTACTGCCTCGACGACGACGAGCTGGAAGAAGTCTTGAATCAGCTCAAGAAAGAAAAGGTGAAAGACGGCAGCTGGGAGATCTCGCGCTTCAAGGGCCTGGGCGAGATGAGCCCGGAGCAGCTGTGGGAAACCACCATGAACCCCGATGCGCGGCGGCTGGTGCGCATGGAGTTCGAGGCCAAGAACCTGAAGAAGGTGAAAGAGACCTTCGAGAAGCTGATGGACGCCGGCGAGGCCGAGGAGCGGCGCAACTGGATGCGGGAGCACTGGAAGAGCGTTGAGGCGGACGTCTAAAAAGAACAAGCCCTTCTGGGAAAGGGCGTACAAGGGCCACGCCTACTGGCTTGGCAAAGCGAAGCTCGGGCGCGTGACGCTCGCTGAGAAGGGCCGCTATACCTGGGAAGCGGGCGGACGCGCAGGCGCCGCCGAGGACCTCGACAAGGCAAAGAAGGCGGTGGAGCTCGCCGCCGCGATGGCTGACAAGCAACTGGACCTATTCAAATGACCGAAGACACCCGTACCCCCGATCTCTTCACGCCCGACGGCGGCGACGATTCCTCGCCCATCGAGCAGCACGCCTCGCACGCCTACCTCGGCTACGCGGTCTCGACCGTCAAGGCGCGCGCGCTGCCCGAGATCGCGGACGGGCTGAAGCCCGTGCAGCGGCGCATCCTGTTTGCAATGAATGGTTCAACAAGCTTTTCGAAATGCGCGCGCTATGTCGGCGAGGTCCTCGGCAAATATCACCCGCACGGCGACTCCTCCACCTACGAAGCGCTGGTGCACCTCGCGCAGCCGTTCTCGATGCGCTACCCGCTGATCGACGGCCAGGGGAATTTCGGCTCGCGCGACGGCGACTCCGCGGCCGCGTACCGGTACACCGAAGCGAAATTGTCGAGGTACGCGGAGCTGCTGCTCAGCGAGATCGGCGAGGGCACCGTCGATTTCCAGAAGAACTATGACGGCAAGTTCGACGAGCCGGTGCTGCTGCCCGCCCGGCTGCCGTTTGGTCTTTTGAATGGAAGCTTTGGAATTCCGGTCGGCTTCTCCACTCGCATTCCCTCGCACAACCTGAAGGAAGTGGCGGCTGCGGCGGCGCTCGTGATCAAGCACCCGCGCTCGAAGCTCGAGGACGTGCTCGACCTCCTGCCCGGGCCCGACTTCCCCGGCGGCGGCCAGATCATCTCGCCGAAGGAAGAGATCAAGGAGGCCTACAGCACCGGCCGCGGTTCTCTGGTGTTGAGATGCAAATGGGAAAAAGAGCAGCTCGCGCGCGGGCAATGGCGCGTCATCATCAACGAGCTGCCGCACGGCGTGTCGGTCAAGCAGGTGATGGAAGAGATCGAGGCGCTCGCCAACCCGAAAGCGCAGGGAAACCGCAAAGAGGTCTCGCAGGAGCAGCGCCGGATGAAGCAGTTCATCCTCGACCAGGTCGAAGGCGTGCGCGACGAGTCCGACCGCAAGTCGAAGCTGCGCCTGGTGATCGAGCCGCGCTCCTCGCGCCAGGACCCGGAGGAGCTGATGGCGGCGCTGATGGTGCACACCTCGCTCGAGACGCGCTACGCCGTCAACCTGACCTGGCTCGGCCTCGACGGCCTGCCCGAGACCAAGGGCATCGTCGAGATCCTCACCGAGTGGGGCAAGTTCCGCATCGACACGGTGCGCCGGCGCACCCAGTTCCGCCTCGCGCGCGTGCAGGAGCGCCACGAGGTCGTGATGGGGCGCCTGCTCGCCTACGTGAAGATCGACGAGATCATCAAGCTGATCCGCGCCTCGGAGGACCAGCCACAGGCCAAGGAGAACCTGCAGAAGAAATACAAGTTCACCGAGCGCCAGGCGCAGGACATCGTCGATCTGCGCCTCGGCCAGCTCACCAAGCTCGACGGCATCAAGCTGAACGACGAGCGCAAGGCGCTCGAGGCCGAGCGCAAGGGACTGAAAGAGATCCTCGACGACGAGAAGGCGCTGAAGAAAGTCGTGGTCGATCAGTTGAATCAAGATTCGAAAACCTTCGGCGACGAGCGCCGCACGCTGATCAAGACCGCCGAGCGCGCGCAGGTCGAGCGCACCGTGGTCGAGGAGCCGGTCACGGTGATCCTGTCGCGCAAGGGCTGGATCCGCGCGCGCACCGGCCACGGCCTGGACGTCACGCAGCTCAGCTTCAAGGACGGCGACGCGCTTCTGCGCACGCTCGAATGCAAGACCACCGATCCGGTCACGGTGCTCGCCAGCTCCGGCAAGAGCTTTACCGTGCAAGCCGCCGACATTCCCTCGGGACGCGGCGACGGCGCGCACGTCAACACGCTGGTCAACTCCGGCTCGGACGACATCGTGTGGATGGCCGCGGGCGATCCGCAGCAGCGCCTGCTGATGAACAGCTCGGCGGGCCTCGGCTTCCTCTGCAAGCTCGGCGACCTCGCCACCAAGACGCGCCAGGGCAAGGACTTCATGAAGGTGGACGAGGGGGCCTCGGCCCAGCCACCGGCAGTGGTCGGGGATCAGACTTTCGTGGCAGCCCTCTCGTCGGACGCCCGCCTCCTGGTATTCCCCATGGAAGAGATTCCCGAGCGGCCGAACGGCGGCGTGGGCGTGCAGCTCATCGCCATCCCGGAGAAGGAGAAGCTCGCCGCGGTGGCTGCCACCGACGGCAAGACCCTGGTGGTGTCCGGCGTGAAGCGAAAGAACCGCGCCAGCGAGACGCTCGATGCCAAGCAGCTCGCCGAGCACATCGGCAAGCGCGCCCAGCGGGGGAGGGTGTGCGATGTCGGCTTCCGGCCGGATCGCCTTGAAGTCGCCGCTTGACCCGGAGCTGCTGAGAGCGCTGCGCCCGGCGGGGGTGCCGGCCGCGATCCTCGCGCTGACCGGCGTGCTGACGTGGCTCGTGCCGATGCCGGACTCGCTCGAGGGACTGCAGACCGCCGGGCCGTACGCCGTGCTGTTCATCGCCACGGCGATGGCCTGGGGCTTCAACCGCGGGCGCGCCTTCGTGATCGCCACCACGCTCCTCGGCGCGTTCGCGGTGCGACAGTTCTGGGGCGAAGCGCTGGCGCATTACCTGCTGATCGTGCTGGTGCCGCTGAACGTCCTCGCCGCGATGCTGTGGCCCGAACGCGGGGCGCGCTATCGTGCCTCGTACGGCTGGCTCGCGCTGCTGGCGGCCGAAGCGCTGCTGCTGGCGTGGGCGCACAAGAGCGACGGCGGCGCCGATTTCATCGCGAACCCGATGCCGTTGTGGGGGCGCCTGGCCTTCGCGGTGGCGTTCGCCGCCACGGTGTGGCGCGCGTGGCCCGAGTTCACCGCGCTGCAGGTCGGCAACGCCGCGGCGCTCGCGGGGTTCTTCATCGCTTCGATCTGGGCGCGCTCGCCCAGCGTGTACAGCGCCTTCCTGTCGGCGGCGGGCGTGATCCTGATCATCTCGCTGCTGGCGGAATCGCACCGCCTCGCGTTCCGCGACACGCTCACCGGGCTGCCCGGCAGGCGCGCGCTGGAAGAGCGCCTGCGCAGCCTCGGCGGACGCTTCGCCATCGCCATGGTCGACGTCGACCACTTCAAGAAATTCAACGACACGCACGGCCACGACATCGGCGACCAGGTGCTGAAGCTGGTCGCCGCGCGCCTCGCCGAGGTGGGCGGCGGCGGCATCGCGTTCCGCTACGGCGGCGAGGAGTTCAGCGTGCTCTTCCCCGGCTCGACGCTCGAGGAGGCGCTGCCGTACCTCGAGGCGATCCGCGCCTCGATCGAGGGCTACAAGATGGCGGTGCGCGCGCCCGACCGGCCGAAGTCGGGCGAGGAAGGCGCGAAGCTGCGCGGAGACAGCAGCCCGGAGAAGCACCTCTCGGTAACGGTATCCATCGGGGCGTGCGGGCCGAAGAAGAAGTCGCGCGCCGCGGCGCAGGTCATCAAGGCGGCGGACGAAGCGTTGTATCGTGCGAAACAGGGCGGCAGGAATCGGGTGAGCACATGAAAAATAGGGACGTACCCTATTTTCCTGTGGGCTACGCTAAGCAGCGGAAAATAGGGTACGTCCCTATTTTTCCAGTATGAGCCTGGTCATCCCCGAGCACGAGATCGAGATCACCGCGGTGCGCGCGCAGGGCGCCGGCGGGCAGAACGTCAACAAGGTCTCCAACGCCGTGCACCTGCGCTTCGACGTGCGCAAGTCCTCGTTGCCCGATCACGTCAAGGACCGGCTGCTGCGCACCGGCGACAGCCGCGTGACGCGCACCGGCGTGGTGGTGATCAAGTCGCAGAATCATCGCAGCCTCGAACGCAACCGCGCGGAAGCTATTGGGCGCCTGCAGTCGCTGGTGCTGGCGGCAGCGCACCTGCCGAAGGTACGCAAACCGACCAAGCCCACCCGGTCATCGAAGAGAAAACGGATCGAGACCAAAAAGCGCCATTCGCAGCTGAAGGCGCTGCGCTCCAGGATCCTCGATTGAAGGACTTGCTCACGGCGGTGGTCGCCGCGGTCGAGGCGGAAGGCAAGCACCTCGCCGCCGAGTTCCTGCGGCCCGAAGGCCCGCGCGGCCGGCGCGGCTCGGCGCCGATCGACCAGGAGATCGAGGAGCGCCTGCGCGCGAAGCTGCAGGCGCTGTGGCCGTGCCCGTTCCTTGGCGAGGAGACCGGCCTCACGCCCGGACCCGACCAGAGCGCGCGCTGGGTGGTCGATCCGCACGACGGCACCAGTGAGTTCACGGGTGGGCGGCGCGGCTCCGCAATCTCAGTCTGTCTCCTGAAGGATCAAACCCCGGTGCTCGGGGTCGTGCATAGCCCGCTTTCGCCCGACCGCGGCGCTGACACCATCGCCTGGGCCGAGGGCGCGGGTCCGCTGCTGCGCAACGGCAAGCCGCTCGACGTCGATCTCCCGCAGCGCCTGCTCGCCGCGGGCGAATTCGTGTTCACGACCGCCTCGTCCGCGAATCGTCCCAGCGCCTGGTCGCGCGCCGTCGCGCCCGCGCGCTACATCGCGATGCCGAGCATCGCCTACCGCCTGGCGCGCATCGCCGCGGGCGACGGCGCGGTCACGGTGTCGACGCACGGCGTGAACGAGTACGACATCGCCGCCGGCATGGCGCTGCTGCGCGCTTCCGGCGGCGTGGCGCTCGACGCCGAGGGCAAGGAGATCGTGCTGACCGGCGAGCCCGAGCGGCGCGTGTCGGGCTGCTTCGCGGGCTCGCCCGCGGCCGCGGCGCAGCTCGCGCGCCACGACTGGCAGGCGCTGCAGAGCGAGCCGCCGCTCAAGCCCCGCATCACGCTCGGCTTTCCGCGCAAGGCGGAGGAGGCGGCGCTCGCGCGCGCGCAGGGCTGCCTGCTCGGCCAGGTGATCGGCGACAGCCTAGGCTCGCTGGTCGAGTTCAAGGCCGCCTCGGAGATCGCGCGCCTGTTTCCGGGCGGCGTGCGCGCGCTGGCCGACGGCGGCGTGTACCACACCATCGCCGGCCAGCCGACCGACGACAGCGAGATG
>Ga0207681_10002757_pt1 | contig 11115 bp, 10 predicted proteins | sample KBSS53metaG_FD_184324 | JGI IMG/M metagenome (GOLD analysis project Ga0207681, IMG submission 184324) | Switchgrass rhizosphere microbial communities from Kellogg Biological Station, Michigan, USA - KBS S5-3 metaG (SPAdes) (version 2) | ecosystem: Host-associated > Plants > Roots > Rhizosphere... | reverse complement strand
ACAAGATCACCCGCAAGAGCATCCTGACCGTCGAGAAGATGGTCTTCGTCAACCTCGGCGAAGACGGCCTGCCAGCGCCGCACGGGCGGACCGAAATCAGATACGTCAAAGACCAGTTCAAGGATGACGTGCCCGTTACCGAATGATATCGGCGGTGCCCCCATCGCGAGCAAGCCCGCTCCCACATTAGACCGCGTGCTCCCCCGCAACTCGGTCAACTGTGGGAGCGGGCTTGCTCGCGAAAGCGGTTGTGCAGTCACCGAAGATTTATCTGGCTACTGAACAGCCATGAACCGCAGGGGTCGTAGCTAAAAGCCCCTCTACGGTTCCCACGCCATGACCACCCCAACAGACGGCAAGACCCCCGACCTCTCGGCCAAGGAACAACACGAAGTCGAGAAAAACCAGCCGCCCCGGGCGGCGGTCCTGCATGAAATCATCCGCAAACAAGGCGACCAGGAACTGGAGCGCAGCATCGCCGCGCTGTGGTGGTCGGCGCTGGCAGCCGGGCTGACCATGGGCCTGTCGCTGATGGGCATGGGCCTGCTCAACTCGCGTCTGCCCGACGGCGACGAATTCAAAGTGATTGCCAGCTTCGGCTACTGCGCAGGCTTTCTCGCGGTGATTCTCGCCCGCCAGCAACTGTTTACCGAAAATACCCTGACCGCCGTGCTGCCGGTGATGACCAAGCCGACCCTGGCCAATTTCGGCCGGTTGATCCGGCTCTGGACCGTGGTGCTGTTCGGCAACCTGTGCGGGACGATTCTGGTGGCGTACGTGATGCTCGAACTGCCGATCTTCGACAGCAAGACCGACGAGGCCTTCCTCGAAATCGGCCGCAAGGTCATGGAGAACCATGCGAGTCAGATGTTCGCCAAGGGCATCGTCTCGGGCTGGATGATCGCCACCATGGTCTGGATGATCCCGTCCATGGAAAGCGCGAAGATGTGGATCATCATCCTCATTACCTATCTGATGGCACTGGGCGATTTCACTCACATCGTGGTGGGGTCGGCGGAGGTGTCGTATCTGGTGTTTGCCGGCGAGTTGCCGTGGAGTGACTTCTGGGCGGTGTTTGCCGGGCCGACGCTGGCGGGAAACATCATCGGCGGCAGTTTCATCTTTGCCCTGATCAGTCATGCGCAGATCCGCAGTGAAAGCGGTGCGCCGAAAGAAACGGATGCGCCGAAGGAATCTGCGGATCAGGCCGAAAAGCCCGATCCGCAGCGGATCAAGAAATGATCAATGGTGCGCGGGCTCGGCAGCGGTCGCCGGCTCATCGCGGGTTGCGTGCTTGACCAGTTTGCCGATGGTCAGGCCCTGCAACAGGATCGACGACAGCACCACGATGTAAGTGATGCTCAGCAGCAGATCGCGCTCCGGGCCCAACGGCAGGGCCAGGGCCAGTGCCACCGAAACACCGCCGCGCAATCCGCCCCAGGTCAGGATCCGGATCGTGCCGCGCGGCACCGTGCGCCAGCGCCGCAGCAAGACGATGGCCGGGGCCACGGTGAGCAGGCGCGACAGCAGAATCGCCAGCGCCAGCAAACTCGCCGCCGCCACGTGCAGCCAGTTGAACGGCAGCAGCAACAGCTCCATCCCGATCAGCGCGAACAGCAAGGCGTTGAGCATGTCGTCGAGCAACTCCCAGAAACCGTCGAGGTATTTGCGCGTCATGTCGTTCATCGCCAGGTTGCGACCGAGGTTACCGATGATCAGCCCGGCGACCACCATCGCAATCGGCGCCGAGACATGCAGCTCGGTGGCCATCGCCGAACCGCCGATCACCAGCGCCAGGGTCAGCATGACTTCGATCTGGTGCTGCTCGATGCTCTTGATCATCAGGTACACCAGATAACCGATCAGCCCGCCGAACAGCACGCCACCGATGGCTTCATGAGCAAACAGCATGGCCGTGGCGCCGATAGTCGGGGTTTCGCCCAGTTGCGCGATGCCCAGCAGCACGGTGAACACCACTACGGCGGTGCCGTCGTTGAACAGCGATTCGCCGACGATGGTGGTCTTCAGCGGCTTCGAGGCATTGGCCGTACGCAGCACGCCGAGGACCGCAATCGGGTCGGTCGGGGAAATCAGCGCGCCGAACAACAGGCAGTAGAGGAAGCTCACGTGCCAGCCGAACAGGGCAAAAATGTAATAGGCGAGGCTGCCGATCACGGCGGTGGCGATCAGTACGCCGAAGGTCGCCAGCAGGCCGATGGGCCAGCGATAGCTGCGCAGGTCGTTCAGGTTCACGTGCAAGGCGCCGGCGAACAGCAGGAACGACAGCATCCAGTTCATCAGCAGATCGCCGAAGTCGATCTGGCCGATCAGTTGCTGCACGCGCTCTTCCAGACCGGGGTAACCGAGCAGGCTCAAGCCTTGCAGCAACAGGGAAAACATCAGTGCGGTAACCATCACGCCGATGGTCGGAGGCAGGCCGATGAAGCGGAAATTCACAAAGGTGAGGAGGGTGGTGAGGCAGATGAAAGCGGCGACGAGTTCAAGCATCCGGGGTCCTTTGGATGGGGGGTGAAAAGACAGCGCGCCCATTCATGGACGCAAGGGTTGGATGGGCTGACGCCGGGTGGGGACACAATTGTGTCCCCCGGGAAAATCAGCCGGAGACATTGACCGCAGCGACACCCCGACGTTGCAGGTAGATGAAAAACAGCGCCGTCAGCACGGTCAGCACACCTACCAGTGCGCCGGTCCAGGGCAAGTCCGCGAGGTCCGCGCCACTGGCCACCACCAGCCCGCCGATCCATGCGCCGGCGGCATTGCCGAGGTTGAACGCGCTCTGGTTCAGGGTCGAACCGAGGTTCGGTGCCTCGTGAGCCTGATCGATGATCAGCAGTTGCAGGATCGGGCACAGGGCGAAGGCAAAAATCCCCCACAGCACCAGCGTGATCGCCGCCGGAACCACCGAGCGACTGGTCTGGCTGAACGCCGCCAGAATCACCACCACCGCCAGCGCCACACCCACCAGCGACGGCAGCAGGCGGCTGTCGGCCAGGCGTCCGCCGAGCATGCTGCCGCCGGTCAGGCCGACACCGAACAACAGCAGCATCACCGTCACGCCGTGGGGGCTGACGCCGGTGATGTCCTGCAGAATCGGCGCGATGTAGGTGAACACGCTGAACAGGCTGGTGGATGCCAGCACGCTCATGCCCAGCGCCAGCAACACGTTGACCTTGCCCAGCACCTTGAATTCGCTGGCGAGGTTGGCCTTGTCCATCGGGATATGTTTCGGCAACCACAGCCATTGGGCGAGGGCGGCGATCACACCGATCACCGAGACCGCCCAGAAGGTCGAGCGCCAGCCGGCGTACTGGCCGAGCGCGGTGCCCAGCGGTACGCCGAGGACGTTGGCCAGGGTCAGGCCGGTGAACATCATGGCAATCGCCTGCGCCCGCTTGTTCGGTGCGACCAGCCCGGCGGCCACTACCGAACCGATGCCGAAGAACGCCCCGTGGCACAGCGCGGTGACCACTCGCGCCGCCATCAGCGTTGCGTAGTTCGGTGCCAGTGCGCACAGCACGTTGCCGAGGATGAACATCAGCGTCATGCCCAGCAGCGTGGCCTTGCGCGGCATGTTGGCGGTGCCGATCGCCAGAATCGGCGCACCGAACACCACGCCCAGGGCGTAGCCGGTGATCAACAGGCCGGCGTGGGGAATGCTCACCGCGAGGTCGCGAGCGACATCGGGCAGCAGGCCCATGATGACGAATTCAGTGGTGCCGATGCCGAAAGCGGCAACAGCGAGTGCAAGCAAGGCGAGTGGCATGCGCAAGGTCTCTGTCGGTAGTCTTGACGCTTTGATCAGGCATACGCAGGCCGGCGACCGGTCTCGGGCGAGAACGGGGCAGGCAGGAATTATTGGAATTTATCTGTGCGCAACTGAGTGCGGCGTGGTCGCTTGCAGTATAAACAGCTGCTGACACATCGCGAATCAATAATCTGACTAATTGGCTCAGGTTCAACAACAAGAACAAAGGAGTGGCATGTGCTGGCGACAGCTCTGGTGTTGGTGGCGGCGTTGTTGCACGCAGCGTGGAACACGTTGATCAAGTTCAGCGCCGAGCGGCTGCTGGTGGTGGCCTGCATGGACACCGTGGCGCTGTTGTTCGTCGCGCTGGCGATGCCTTTCATCAGCCTGCCGCCGGCGGAAATCTGGCCGTGGATTCTGGCGTCGGCAGCGTTCGAGCTGCTTTATCGCTACCTGTTGATCCAGGCCTATCGGGTCGGCGACCTGGGGCTGGTCTATCCGTTGATGCGCGGATTGTCGCCGATCTTGGTGCTGGCGCTGACCCTGATCTTCGCCGGCGAAGTGCTGACCACCCAGCAAATCTTCGGAATCCTGTTGATCCCGCTGGGCATGGCTTGCCTGCTCTGGCAGGGCGGCGGCGGGAAACATTTGCCGTGGGCGATGCTGCCGGTAGTGGCGCTGATCGGCTTGTGCATCGGTTGCTACACCTACATCGACGGTCAGGCGTTGCGGCGCTGGTCGCATCCGCTGGATTACCTGGTCTGGGTCACGCTGCTCAGTGCCTGGCCTTTCCCGTTGCTGGCGTGGGTGGCCAAGCGGCCGGCGTTCAAGCTGTTCTGGCGCGAGCAATGGAAGCTGGGACTGGCGGTCGGGTTCTGCGTGTTGTTCAGCTACGCTCTGGTGCTGTGGGCGATGCAGTTGGGCTCGATTGCCGAAGCAGCGGCGTTGCGTGAAATCAGCGTGATCCTGGTGGTGCTGTTCGGCATGCGTTACCTGAAAGAACCTTTCGGCCGGCCGCGGCTCTTAGCCTGTGGGCTGGTGCTGATCGGCATGTTGGTAATGAAGTTCTGACCGCCCGGCAACTCTAAAACTCGAAAGAAGGACGGTGTTATGACGGTGGCTTTGTGGTGTGTGTTGATCGCGATCTTTCTGCCCTATCTGTGCACCGTCGTGGCCAAGGCCTCGGGCGGTTTCAGACTGCGGGACAATCATGATCCCCGGGACTTTCTGGACAGCGTGGATGGCGTGGCGCGCCGTGCCCATGCGGCGCAACTGAACAGTTTTGAAGTGACCCCGGCGTTTGCGGCGGCGGTGGTCGTCGCGCACCTGGTGGGCACGGCAGAGCTGGTGACGGTCAATGTGCTGGCGGTGCTGTTCATCACCAGTCGACTGCTCTACATCATTTGCTATCTGGCGGACTGGGCGGCTTTGCGCTCGTTGGTCTGGTTTGTCGGGATGGTGCTGATTGCCAGCTTCTTCTTCGTTTCGATCTGAACCTGAAAAGATCGCAGGCTGACGAGGCCTGCGATCTTTTGCATTGTGCTTACGGCTTGTCGGCTACCTGCGGCACTTGCGGCAACGCCGCGCCTTTTGGCCAGAGCATCCAGATCTGTCCTTGCTGTTTCATGTCGCCCGCCAGTTGCCCGGCGGCATCGCCGGTGCCCCAGAACAGATCCGCGCGAACCTCACCGGCAATCGCGCCGCCAGTGTCCTGCGCAGCCACCGGGCGTACCAGCGGCGTGCCGTCGGGGCGAGTGGTCGACAGCCACAACAGGCTGCCCAGCGGAATCACCTTGCGGTCCACTGCCGCGCTGTAACCGGCGGTCAGCGGCACATTCAGCGAGCCGCGCGGCCCTTCGTTGCTGTCCGGGTTGCGGGTGAAAAACACGTAGCTCGGATTGCTCGCCAGCAGTTCCGGAATGCGCGATGGGTTGGCCTTGGCCCAGTTGCTGATCGCGCCCATGGTCACCTCTTCTTTTTTCAGCTCGCCCTGTTCCACCAGCCAGCGGCCGATCGGCCGGTACGGATGACCGTTCTGGTCGGCATAGGCGATGCGCAGCTGGCGACCGTCATCGGTCTGAATCCGCCCCGAACCCTGAATCTGCAGGAATTGCAGGTTCATCGGGTCGGTCAGCCACGCCACGACCGGCGCCTTGGCGCCTTTGGTCTCGATGGTCGCTGCGTCGTCGTAAGGCTTGAGCACGCGACCTTCGAGGCGGCCGCGCAGGCGCTTGCCTTTGAGTTCCGGGTAAATACTGTCCAGCGAGACAATGATCATGTCTTCGGGCACGCCATACACCGGCACGTTGGCGGTGGCGGTTTGCGTCAGGCTGCCGGGATAGACCGGTTCGTAGTAGCCGGTGATCAGGCCGTTGGGATTGTCGTTTTCGGCGCGCAGGCCGAAGACGTCGAGGTTCTGCTTGAGGAAGGCGCGGATGTCGCCGGCACTTTGCGGGACATTGGCGGCGGCTGCACAGGTCGGGCCCCAGACCGGGTCAGCCTTGAGCCGGGTGCAGGCGCTGCGCCACGAGCTGAATCCGGCCACCAGATCGCTGTCGGACACCGCAGGCAACGCTTCCCAAGTGGCGCTGGAGTAGGTGGCCAGGGCGTGGGTTTTCGGCTTGGCGCTGTCGCCACCGGTGCAGCCGGCGAGGATCGCCAGCAGCGGCAGGGTGACGATGAGCGGATGACGCCAGGCCTTGAAGCGGCTGTTCATGGAGAATTTCCTGTGCCGGTTGCTGAAGTGCTCCATGCGCTCAAGCAACCCTTATTGTTAATAGGGCTATTGGTGTTTGGCGGTGACCCGAGGATACTGGCCGCCGATTTCCGTGACCTGAAGCCACCATGACTCTTAAAAGAACTTCTGTTGTATTGCTGGCCTGTCTGACCTTGTCCGCCTGTGGCGGTGTCGACCCGAATTCCCCGCTGGGCCAGCGCAAGGCGATCTTCAAGCAGATGCTCAGGACCGGCGAAGACCTGGGTGGCATGTTGCGTGGGCGCATCCCGTTCGACGGAGCGAAATTCGCCGAAGGCGCGGTCAAGCTCGATGCGTTGTCTCATGAGCCGTGGAAACATTTTCCGCAGGTGCGCGAAGAAGATCACACCAGCGCCAAGGACGATGTCTGGCAGAAACAGGCCCGTTTCCAGGAAATGGCCCGCACCCTTGAGGCGGCCACCGGTGAACTGGTGATCGCCAGCAAGGTTCAACCCTACAAGGCCAGCAACCTGGGGCCGGCCGTGCAGAAAGTCGAAGATGCCTGCAGTGCCTGCCATAAAGAGTTTCGCGACCACTGATGTTCAAGGGATCACAGCCTTTGGCCGTGATCCCCGGCTTTCTTACTTGTCGAGTTCGTCCAGCGCGTCCTGCAATTCCTTGCGCGATTCGGCGAGCTTGTTCTTGCGCTTGTCGATCTTCTCCGGATCGCCCTTCTTCATGGCCTTGTCCAGATCAGCCTGACGCCTGCTCACTTCGTGCTTGGCGTCGAGTACCTTGTTTTCCCGCTCTTTCTTCAGGCCGGCGTCGGTGCAGTGTTCGGTGACTTCGCGCAGGGCGGTTTCGAGGCCGGCCTGCTGGTCGGCATTGCCGCGGGACTTGGCCTGTTCAATCTGATTGATGATGCCCTGCTTCTTGGCAGCACAACCGGTCAGGCCCGGCGCGTCTTCGTCGGCCATCACGGGGGCGGCGAGGACTGCGCAGAAAGACAGCAGGGCGAGCGGTGCGAGAAATTTCATAAAAGCTCCATGTGCAAAGGCAATCGTATCGGTGAAGCACTGCGCTGTTGGAGCGCTCCGGCGGACTTGGGTTCCCGGTGGGCCGGGGATTGCGTGTTCAGAAGCCGTCGACACCGGCGGCTTGCAAGGTTTTACTCAGGGCCAGTACCTGCGGGTCACGAAAAAAGGCGCTCAATTGCGCCGCGCGACCCGGGCCGATTCCGGCTTCTGCCTGCCATTGTTCGGTGTTGCGTTGTGCCAGCGTTTGCCATGAATCGGCGAGTGTTGCCTGACCGGTCGGTGGCAGCCCCAGGGCTTTGAGCCACTGCAGGAACGGCCGTTGGCGGGCGCTGTGAAAACTGTGCAGCAGGCGGGCACTGCTGCGCTCGCCGAGACCGGCAATGTTAGCAAGCTCCGGCCCGTCGAGGGTCAACCAATCCAGCAGGCTGTTCAGGCGGCCTGTTTCCAGAAGTTTCTCCCAGGTGCCGCGACCGACATGGGGCAGGGCCAGTCCCTGCTTGCCGCTGAGCCAGGTCAGGCGGGCGAGAAACTGGCTTTCGCAGCCCGGCGTCGGTTGCCAGCAGCTCAGGGCGTGAAAGTCGCGGGCGAGCGGAACGTTCAGCTCCACGCGTTCGGTGCTGCGCAGCACCACGCTGTCCAGGCGCTGAATCGTCAGTCCGGCCAGGCTGATCGCGACCTGATCGCCGGGGCGAATGTCCAGTTCCTGCCAGCGCCTGAGCGAACTGACACTGACCCGTTTGATCTGCCGGTCATCGAGCATCACCGGCGACAGTTCGAGCACTGGCGTGATGCGCCCGGTGCGGCCGATCTTGAAGTTCACCTTGCGCACATCGGCCAGTGCCTGGGCAAAAGGGTATTTCCAGGCGACAGCCCAGTAGGGCGGACGAGCCTGCCAGCGCTCTGCCGGTGGCCGCAGGCTTTGGCGCAGAACCACTCCGTCCGTGGCAAATGGCAGTGGCGAGCGATACCAGTGATCGCGCCAGTGTTGCGCGTCGTTCAGGCTGGCGACGGCCTGGGTGTAGGGCTCCGTGGTAGGAAAACCGAACTGCGTAAGGGCCGCGATTCGCTCCGGCAAGTCCTTCGGCCCTTGCGGCCAGTCCCAGACAAACAGCCCGATGCCGGCAGCGTGTTCCGCGTCGATTTCCTTGCGCCCCAACAAACCGGCCACGGTGGCGCGGGCGTTGGCGCTGCCGGCACGTGCCTGCTTATGGCCGTTCAAACGCCAGTAGAGTTCGCCTTGCACCAGCAGATCCTGCGGTTGCGTCAGCTGTTGCGGAATGGCTCCGATCCTTTTTGCCGATACGGTCCAGTCCTGCCCGCGAACCCCATCCCCGCGACTGATCGCCTGATGCAGTCGGCCGTTGCGATAGATCAGGGTGACTGCCACGCCGTCGACCTTGGGTTGCACCCATACGTTTTGGCGGTCGTGCAGCCAGGTGGCGATGTCCGCCGCGTCATGAAGTTTGTCCAGACCGGTGTGAGCGACCGGGTGCGCAACCGGGCCTGATGCGGTGCGCACCGGCTCGGGCGGTGAGGGAAGCTTGAAGCACCGGCGCCATTGGTTCAGGCGCAGGCGGGACTGATCGTAGAGCTCATCGGCGATCACCGAACGACCTTCGCGATGATAGGCGTCGTCCCAGCGGTCGATCTGTTGTTGCAGGTCGGCGACTTCGCTCGAAGCCCGGGCGGCGGCCCAGTCGGGGCAGTCGGCAGCGAAGGTGTTGAGGTGGAAAAACGGCAGGAAAAACAGAAACAGGCGCAGTGTGGCAAGCATCGTGAGCGTCCTTGCTCAGAGAGATACCTCAAGGCTAGCCGGGATTTTCAAGCGGGCCGGGCGGCTGTTTTGCCGGTTGTTTCGCGGCCATGAAAAAGCCCCGCACGGCGAACCGTGCAGGGCTTCTTGTACCGCCAGGAAAATTACAGGCCGGCAGCGGAACGCAGAGCGTCGGCGCGGTCGGTTTTTTCCCAGGTGAACGTGGAGAAGGTGTCTTCGCCAACGGTCTTGGTCTGCGGAGCGCGGCCGAAGTGGCCGTAGGCTGCGGTTTCCTGGTACATCGGGTGCAGCAGGTCCAGCATGGTGGTGATTGCGTATGGACGCAGGTCGAACACTTCGCGGACCAGTTTGATGATCTTGTCATCGCTGATCTTGCCGGTGCCGAAGGTGTTCAGCGAGATCGAGGTAGGCTGGGCCACACCGATCGCGTAGGAAACCTGGATCTCGCAACGCTCGGCCAGGCCGGCCGCCACGATGTTCTTGGCAACGTAACGGCCAGCGTAGGCCGCCGAACGGTCAACCTTGGATGGATCCTTGCCGGAGAACGCGCCGCCGCCGTGACGGGCCATGCCGCCGTAGCTGTCGACGATGATCTTGCGACCGGTCAGACCGCAGTCACCTACCGGGCCGCCAATGATGAACTGGCCGGTCGGGTTGATGTGGAACTGGGTGTCCTTGCTCAGCAGTTCGGCAGGCAGCACGTGCTTGACGATCAGCTCCATCACGCCTTCGCGCAGGTCGTTGTACGACACTTCAGGGTTGTGCTGGGTCGACAGAACCACGGCGTCGATACCGACAACCTTGCCGCCTTCGTAACGGCAAGTCACTTGCGACTTGGCGTCCGGACGCAGCCAAGGCAGCAGACCCGATTTACGGGCTTCGGCCTGACGCTGCACCAACTGGTGCGAGAAAGTGATCGGTGCTGGCATCAGCACGTCGGTTTCGTTGCTGGCGTAGCCGAACATCAGGCCCTGGTCGCCGGCGCCCTGATCTTCAGGCTTGGCACGGTCAACACCCTGGTTGATGTCAGGGGACTGCTTGCCGATGATGTTCATCACGCCGCAGGTTGCGCCGTCGAAGCCGACGTCGGAGCTGGTGTAGCCGATGTCGCAAATCACGTCACGAACGATCTGCTCCAGGTCGACCCAGGCACTGGTGGTCACTTCACCGGCAACGATGGCCACGCCAGTCTTGACCAGGGTTTCCACCGCAACGCGTGCGTGCTTGTCCTGGGCAATGATGGCGTCCAGCACTGCATCGGAAATCTGGTCGGCGATTTTGTCCGGATGTCCTTCAGACACGGACTCGGAGGTGAAGAGGGAGTATTCGCTCATCTCGATGTTTTCCTGAATTTACCGATGGTGAGTGTCGCCAGCCGGTCGCTGAAAATGGCGAACCTGGATCTGGAAACCATTACGTAAGCCTACATAGAGGCTTTCCCCGGGAACGAGTCCCGCAGCGGTGGCCCAACGGGCCAGATCGTCCTGTTCAAACCCCAACCACAGATCACCGCAGGCCTCCCTGGCCCAACTCTGGTTGTGGCTACATAACTCTGTCACGAGCAGGCTACCGCCCGGTTGCAGCAGGCTGGCCATGTGCTTGAGCGCTTCGGCCGGCGCGGCGAAATGGTGCAACACCATGTTCAACACCACGCAATCGGCCTGAAGGCTCACGCCATTCAATGCATCGGCCAATTGCAGGCTGACGTTAGCCAGCTGTTCACGTTCACATACCTGACGGGCCAGTTCGAGCATCGCCGCGCTGTTGTCCAGTGCGGTTACGGTGCCGAAGCGACGCGCCAGTTCCGGCAGGAAAGCTCCATCGCCGGAACTGGCGCGTCGCT
>Ga0207681_10002751_pt1 | contig 11129 bp, 3 predicted proteins | sample KBSS53metaG_FD_184324 | JGI IMG/M metagenome (GOLD analysis project Ga0207681, IMG submission 184324) | Switchgrass rhizosphere microbial communities from Kellogg Biological Station, Michigan, USA - KBS S5-3 metaG (SPAdes) (version 2) | ecosystem: Host-associated > Plants > Roots > Rhizosphere >... | reverse complement strand
AAGAGCCGCCGGCCGCCTTGCGTTCCACTCGGTAGTTAGCGGCGCCAGAGGCTGCCGACCAGGTTAAGGTGACGTTGCCGCTGGCGGCGGTAGCAACCAGATCAGTTGGCGCCGACGCTACACCTATCTCGGCCGTCGCCAGCAATTGCCCGCCGCGATAGATATTTTCCCGTTCGAGCAAATTTCCGCCGCTGCCGAGATAGTCGGCGACGTTTTGGCCAAAGACGTCGTAAACCATCGTTCGAGTGTTGGTGCTGTCTGTCGTCTGAACTCGCTGACCAACGCAGTCGTAGATTGAAGTTTGCACGCTGGTCTCATTGAGCAGCTTCACTGCGCGCTGCCGGCCATTCGCGTCATACTCGTATTTGAGCCCGCGAAACTTCGTGTCGGTAGTGATATTACCCGCAGCGTCGTAGCTCGTGGGCGTCGAGCCGCTATCGATGAAGCGATTTGTAGCGGCGTCGATCTCGGAGGCAGAAACGGCAGGTAAGCCCAGTGTGCTGTTCGCGCTCTGGAAGCGATTGCCAAAGCGGTCGTAGGTGTAACTTTGCGAATACGTTTGCGAACCCATATTACCGCTCTGGTATTCCGCAACGTTCGACAAGCGTCCCAACTGGTCGTACCGGAAACCCTGGAGCCACTGGGTTGAGCCGTTGATCGTTCCCGTGATGCTGCCGATTTGTCCGGAGTTCTTGGACGTATCCACCGCGCCGGTGCTCGTGTTGAACTCGCCATAACGATAGTCATACTGCTGCAGCACAGTGGTGACGTTGTTAACCGTTTGCGAGAGCTTTACTTTGCTGGTCTGCAAGCTCTTGTTGTATTCCAGCGCGTGTACCATCTGGTTGCCGAGCGTCTCGGAAGCGAGTCCTCCATGGGCCTCGTAAGCGAGCGAGGTTGCGAATGTTGTCGTGCCGTCGTCGATACTGGCCAGGCGCCCACCTTCATCGTAGGTGTGACTTAGCGCGCGACCGCTGGGATACGTTTCGCTGGTAAGCAAACCCGCCAGGTTATAGCTGTAGCTTAATGAGTAGGTGGCTGAGCCGGTTACTTGCTTCTGGACATTCACCGCGCCCATGGCGTCATAACCATAATACGTTCCGGTGATCGGCGTTCCGCTGCCATAGGTTGTCGCCAGCACTCGTCCGTTGGAGTAACCATGCGTGTAGCTGGGGGCGCCGCCAGGTAGAGTCTGCGAGTCGTAATAGTAATGAACGGCCGGCGTCGCGTCGGAGTAGGTTATCTGACTCAGACGGTTGAGGTCGTCATAGGAAAACTGTGTATGCACGCCGCGCGCGTCATAGCCGTCGGTAACCAACCCGCTTGAGTTGTAATCGATCTTCCGGCTCCAGGCGCTGTTCCCGGTTAGTGGATCGCTAAGATTGTAGCTCGAGTTGGTGGCTTGCTCGACCTGTCGCTCGCGAATCAACCGCGAGAGCGAGTCGAACTTGAAGTAACGATGTTGAGTGGAGCTTGGTCCCGGCTGGCTGACGTGGACCAGGTTATCCAGTGCGTCGTAGTCGTAGGAGGTAGCCTGGGTTGGCACGCTGGTGGTGCCGAGGTTGCCGGATGAATCGGGTTCGTCCAAACGAACTACCCTGCCGAGGGCATCAACCTTTTGCCGGCGTTGCCTGCCAGCCTGGTCGGTGATGGTAGTAAAGACCCCGGCAAAGCTCATCTGTGCCGAAGTGGTCAGCGCGTTGTTGTCGTCGCCCCGCGGCGTCATGACCTGGGTAACGCGTCCCAGGTGGTCAAAGGTGCTGCTGTTCCAGAAGCCGCTGAGGTTGATCGCGGTGCTGTACCCGCTGGCATAGTAGGGATTACTCCAGCGATAAGCCCGGCCCATCACGTCGTATTCAACGTCCTGGGTAGAGTAGCCGTTTGCCGCGGTGAAGTTGTCCAGAGTTCGAGCTACTGCGTCGCGGCCATCAAAATAGCGGCGGCTTTTTATGTAGCGCGCGGTGCCGCCCGGCGCATCAAGTTTGGTTTGAGTTTCGACGTAGTAGTGATACTTGCCATTCGCGTCTGCCTCGAGCACGTCGGAATAGATCAGGTAGGAAGCTCCGCCGCCGGGAACGGTCTTATGTTCCAGCCGAAGTGAATCTGAGTTGTAGTAATTGGTCGTCACCAGGCTATTTTCATCCGTTGAGGTTGCCACCAGACCGGTATTGAAATCATAAGTCATGCTCGTGGTCAGGTTCATTCCCGACGGATTTCCGCTGGTCACGGAGGTTTGGTAAGCGTAAGTGTTTGTATTAGGACTATCCGTATAGCTGAACGTCTTTAACTGGCAGCAGTCAACCTGCGTGGTAACCACATTGCCGGCGATATCGTAAGTGGTTGAATGTGCGATCGTGTTAGACGAACTGTTGGCGTCAGGATAGCTGGTAACGGTGGTGATATTGCCGCGATAGTCGGTTGCCGGATCGTAAGGACTCTGATAGTCACACACTAACTCCTGCAACTCCGGATCCCACACGCAGACTTCCTCCTCCGGCGCAAACGGGTCGTAAGCCGCTTCGTGTTTGGTGAGGTTGCTGCGGCCGGTGAGATTGGCGTGATTAGTACCATAATTGTCATACGCGTAGTCGGTGCGCAAAATGGGCGTGCTAGATCCTCCCGGAAACACCTTCACAATTTCCGCCAAATGGATGAGACGCCGGTTGATATATGAGGAGGACGTAATATAAGTGGTTTCGCGACGCCGCAACTCGGTAGCCGACACCGACCCGTCGCTCGTAAAGTCTCGCTCGCTGATAGCGGCGACATTGTTATAGGAACTCGTGTAACTGAAAACCACTGCCTTTGTTTGACCAGTCTCGTCCGTGGTCCTTACTTGGGTCGGACGTGGAGCGTTACCTGCGCCCTGCTCCCAATCAGTCACGGTATGGACCAGAGCGGAGGATCCTTGCTTGTCAACAAAGGTCTCCTTGATCAAGCCGTCGTCCCATTGGTCGGCGTGAACGATCGCATCGGATTCGCTGATCGACCCATCCGGTGCGGTAACCGTCGAGATTCCGTTCGCCTCGTCAACAGAAAATGTGTAGTAGGGCGCAGTAGCTGGATTGCCATTCATGCCCGTGGTGCGTCCGGCCCAGTCGTCGGTTCGTGTCGTATAGCTCGGAAGATCGGATAGCCCGTTGGTGGAATTCACCGGAGTACCGGGATAGTTGTAAGTGCTCACGGCCGCTTGCGTGCCCTCGGCGGTGACGGAACCGGTGCTGGAAGTCGAAGTTGAGCTCACAGTCATACCGCGGAGTTGCACGGTCTGATAGATCATTCCATAAGCAGAATAGTCGAAGCGATACCCAATGTGGGCGCCGCTTGCTTCCGTGCTGCTGGGCAAGAATACGTATTTGATTACATGAGAACTGGATGGCAGCGTGACATGAACGCCTGAGCTGAACAGCGTGCCGGCATTGTAACTGAGGTTGTCGTAGTAGAAACGCATTACCTCTCGATCAGCCTGCCCGGTGAGTCCGGGCGCCTTGATCGTGACCAGGTCGCCATTGCTGCTGTCATAGTAGAATCGCACCCGCCGCGCCATCGTATCCTCGATCGAATCCATTCTTGGTCCAACCCCGCCCACGTAGTAGATCTTCAGGTAATTGCCATTGTTATCGGTGATCTGAGTCGGATAACTTCGCTGTCCGCCGGTGCCCGCGGCGCCGTAGGTCACAGTAGTGCCGTTCGCGTAAAACAAAGTCCCCCATCCGCTGCCGCCTACGAAACGAATAAACGAACCATCGTTAGCATCGTAGGTGTTGGCACTCGTGTAGGTAAGGGCGTGGCGCGTGCCGTCAGCATCAGTTAGCGTGAACCCAAAACTTCCCTGGTCCTCGATTTGTCCATAGCCCAGGCGAAAGCCGGGCGCCGGATATCCGGAATCGACGTCGTAGGTCAGCCAGGTCGAATTGTCATATGGGTCCTTAGACTTGTTATAGAGCAGACTGTTGTAAGTGAGGTCCAGCGAGACGCTAATTCCACGGCCGGGAAGATTGACAATGGGCAGACCAAACGAAAAATTCTTGTTGCCGGTTTCAGTCCCCTCCGTCGCAACAGCGGGCATAAGCCCTCCAGGCCGTGTCTTGCCCGGGGGCGCTCCGACGCTGTTGGCCGGCTGATAGAGCGAGCCCGTCTCATCGTCCGGTAGCGGGTCGTCAGTGGGATCGCGTAAAGGCGAGAGAGGCAGCGCCATGAAACGCCGAGCATTCAGTGGTTGTTTTTCCGGTGTGGCAGGGGACGCTGAACTGTGATGTCTCTTAGTGGCGAGTTTGCGTGAAAGCGTGGCGACGGCCGCCGGAGTTGTCATTGCGCGCGCTTGTATGCGCGACCGGTGTGAGTTCTCTTTTTTCTTGCCGCCGAAAGGTTCTCTGGTCCCTTCGTTGACGGTGACCCGTATGCTTTCTCTGGCTGCGCCCGCTCTGGCCGTCAGGATGGCAGTGCCGTGTTTGCCTGCGACTGCCTGCCCGTCGCGCTTAACAAAAACGATCTTGGAATTGGTCGACTCCCATTCCGCGCTCAGACCTTGAACAGTTTCACCCTGGAAGTCGAGGGGAATAGCCGAAAACTGCATCGGCTGGCCCGACTGTAGCTCCACTTCTCCGGCAGGATTGAGTTGAAGGGACGCGACCCGCGCCTCGCGCTCCTCTCTGGATTGTTGCACCGGTCTGCTGCCTTTCGGAGCCGGCAGGCGAGGAGTCCGGCCTGCTCCGCCGCGGTTCGGAAAAGTAAGTAATCCAGTTCCGTACTCGAGCGAGCCTTTGGCGAAACTGCCAAGGACGGTTGAAAGCTTTACAGCTGACCGCACTGCCGAGGCGGCCACCACGGTGGGAAGCGAACATGCAATCAGCGAGGATAACAACAGAAACGCCGTGGCCTTGCGGGCAGCATTGCTGAAACTGCTGTTGCGAAGAGTATGCCTGGCCAATCGCGAGTAAGAAGAATGGGTTAATCGCATGATGAGCTCCGTTGGTAACCAGCACTTCAAAAAGATCTATTGCAGACTCAGTAACACCAATATCTCGCCCTGCCCCTGCGCGAGCGGCTCGAGCGCTTTGCCGATGAGTGTGCCGGGACGATGAATCTGCACCCCGCCAAGGCTAAGCGGCTTTGACTTCTTCGCCATACCTTCTTTGTCACTGGTAACAAGCAAATCGCCAACCTGGATTGGTCCGGCGGTAGCATCTACTTTGACTTTCACCCGTCCTGTTGTAGCAACCAGCACCTTGCCTGCCGAGTTCTCGCCCAGCGTGATGCCAGGCTGCAACGAAATCACGCCGGCGACTCGCGTGTCGTAAGCCTGCACGGAAGCAATCACCTGATTTGATCTCGATTGATCGAGAACAACGACTGTCCCGGCAGACAAGTTCTGCGAGGACGGCACCCATTCGGCTACGTCCTGGTACTTGGCGGCAATACTTCCGGCGGCGGTGATGTTTCCGGTTGAGTTAATGTTTCCCGACGCATTAATCGCCCCGTTTACATCGAGTTTGTAGCTCGATGAAGGCGTAGTAGTGCCAATGCCTACATTGCCGGTGCTGTTGCCATTGAGAATCAACTTTAACCCGTCAATGTAAAATGGCGTGTAGGCCCAAGCTGTGTAGTTAAATCCCTGGGTAAAAGCGTAACCGCCAGCGGCATAGTATCCAGCATTGAATGCAGGCCCGACAGAGGTGGGGCTGGAAATCGTACTATTGCCTCTTAGCAGGAGAGAGCCGGCAGAGTCCAGGGAGCTTTGAGGATTGGGCGTGCCAACGCCAACATAGCCCGTCTTACTGAAACTAACTGTTCTTACAAACGCAGAGTTGTACTGCCAGAGATCGATTCCCCCACTGCCATTGAATTGGAACAAGCCCCCTCCCGCTGTTGTACCCAAATACAAGAAGGGCGCCGCTGATATTGTGTCTGAACCTGTCGAATGGCCTGAATCATCATCAATACGGATCGACTTATTGACCTGCAGGTTTCCATATTGGGGATTTGTTGTGCCGATGCCGACGTTGCCGGTCTGCGGAAAAGTATTCGTCTGCGCCACGGCACCACGCAGGCAACTTGCAAGCAGAAAAAGCAGCAGTCCGAAGGTGGGAAGCGAAAACTTTCCGTCAGTTTTGTATGCGTTGATTTTCATTTGTTCCTCTTTCTCTATTGCAGACTAAGAAGCACCAGAATCTTTCCCGAACCCTTTTCAAGCGGTTCGAGCGCCTTGCCGATTAATGTTCCTGGTGAATGAATTTGTCTGCCGCCAATCGTGATTGGCTCTGACTTCATTGCCACACCCTTGATGTCACTCGTAACCAGCAGATCACCTATGTGAACAGGCGCGCGTGAGGCATCAACTGCTACAAGAACTCTTCCCGTGGTTGCCACCAGCACTTTGTTTTCGCCGTGTTCGCCAAGCGTGATGCCTGGCTGTTCCGAAATCACGCCCGCCACGCGCGTGTCGTAGGCTTGCGACGAGGCGACCACCTGATTGGATTTTGTGTGGTCGAGCACAACGACGGTGCCGGGAGCAAGAGTTTGAGATGACTCAACCCATTCGGCCACGTCCTGATACTTGGCCGCTATGTTTCCCGCAACGGTGATACTTCCCGAGTCGTCGAGTCGCATTTTCTCGACTCCGTTCACGCTCCACACGTAACGGGCAGCTGAAGGAACCATGAAATCCATCTGATGGTCGGATATACCGAGGCCGTATAGCGATGAGCCGTTGTCATCAAAGAGGCGAAGCTTGGGATTAGCCCGGGCGGTGGTGCTGTAGCTGGCGCCGAGTGAAATAGCATCGGGCGCGCCTGAGCCGGTTGGGGTGTTGCTGCCAATTTGAAGTTTCTGCGACGGCGAGGTTACGCCGATGCCAATGTAGCCATTTGCCCGCACAATAGCTTGAATCCCGCTTGAACTCTCGAAGGTAGCGATGGTGTCATTAGCCGATGAGGTTGATGTCTTGGTGCGAAAAGCGTTGGTTCCTCCGTTTACATCGAGCGAGTAGTTGGGCGCGGTGGTACTGATGCCGACGTTGCCGCTCGTGTTAATGAAGAACGGCCTATTGAATGCGCTTACGGGATTCGATCCGGAGCCAGTCTGCAACACGGCAAGAGTGCCGTCATTTCCCGCCCACCACATGCCACCGGCGGCAGCGGTATTAATTCTGTTCCAGTCCGAGCCGTTGAAAAACAAGTTGCCGGAAACATGAGCGTTACCCCCGTTAGCACTCACAAACGTATGCCCGGAGTTCGCCTGGTTCCAAAAGATTTGGCGCCCGAGATTATCTCGGATATCTATGGGACCGCCGGGACTCGTCGTGCCAACGCCGACGTAGCCGCTTTGGTTTAGGTAGAACGCGCCATCATCGGGCGCCCCGGTACCGGCGAACCTGCCGATCTGGAAGTTGTTGCTCGCGTCAGTCCCCAGGCGAAAGAGTGCTGTAGAGTTCTTGTCAAAACGGATCCCGCTGAAGGTGTCTCCTGTCTTGCGGACCGTCATGGTGCTGTAATAAGTGCCGTCGAGCGTGTTTCCCGCCGTGCTTATTGTTAAAGGCGCAGTCGGCGACGTGGTGCCAATGCCTGCGCTGCCGGTACTGGGAAACGTATTGGTGGCCTGTGCTTCAGCGCTTTGCTGGCATAACACCAGCAGCACGAGAGCAACGCCGACAAACCAGAGCTTCAGATGAGCTTTCCATAAAATAATATTCATGCCGTCCTCTTTCCAGGTAGTTTTGAAGATTCAGTTTGCTAAAGCCTTTCCAGATTCTCAGCAGTTCAGGCGCTGGAGGACTTCATTACATTGGGTATTCGTCACGGCCGGCAATCCAGCCGTTTGTTGATGTGTTTACGGGAAAACTACTGCAAGCTAAGTAGCACCAGAATTTCACCGGTTCCTTTCTCGAGCGGTTCGATTGCCTTGCCGATCAAAGTTCCTGGTGAATGAACTTTTCTGCCGCTAATCGTGAATGGTTCTGACTTCATGGCCAGGCCCGGAACGTCACTGGTAACTAACAAATCGCCGATGTGAATCGGACTTCGAGTAGCACTCACCTTCACTCGGACTCGGCCCGTAGTAGCAACCAGGACCTTGTTTTCTCCACCTTCACCAAGCGTAATGCCGGGTTGTAAGGAGATCACGCCGGCGACACGCGTGTCATAGGCTTCCGTCGAGGCTACTACCTGATTGATTTTTGTTTTGTCCAGCACGACCACTGTGCCAGGTGAGAGCGACTGCGAAGATTCAACCCACTCAGCTACGTCCTGGTATTTGGCGGCAAGGTTCCCGGCAACGGTGAGGTTGCCGCCAAAACTCGCATTGCCATCGCGTCCGACCACGAAGGCATCAGCTCCGGCGGCATTGGTGACATGTATCAGCCGCACGGTCTTGCCGGTATACACTCCGTGGCTGTTGAGTGAGTTACCGCCGATTCGTAAAACGTCGTAATCTACGGATGCATAATAGGAATTGCTGGCGTCCGGAAACAGCTTGAGTCCCGCGTCTGCGTAACCCGTATTGGGCGTCGCCGCTATTTCACCGCCCCGGCCTATCACAAACGAGTCGCTCCCGGTCAAAGCCTTGATGCGGAAAAGCCGTACATACCCGCCGGCGTAAGTGCCGTGAGCGCCCGATAAAGAGCCGTCGATCAGCAGTCCATCGTGAATGTTTCCCGCGTAATAATTGTTAGTGCCGTCGGGCGTTACGATGAAGGTTGCGTTGCCCGTCGTGCTCGTTGTTACTGAAAGCTTACCTCCGGGACTGCTGGTTCCGATTCCCACACTGCCGGAGTTGAAATAGATATTCGAACCGGAATTACCCCATTGCGAGCCGACTTGAGACCAGGCGGTTTTGCAGTCTCCGGCAATGCACAGCCCTCCTGAGGAATTGAGCGCGCCGCCCTGAAGATCAAGTTTGTAACCCGGGCTGGCCGTGCCGATGCCAACGTTGCCGGCGCCGTCAATGCGCATACGTTCGTTAGAAGTTCCATTACTGTTAGTCAGAAAACTTATGGGAGCCGCTGCGAAGGTGGCCAATGACAAACCGCCGGTAATTGTCGAGTAGGTTGAAAGGAGAGCCTTATTTTGCAGTCCCGTATTGGAAAAACCGGACGAAAACACCTCCAGGGCGGCATAACCCGTGTTGTTGGACACAGCCAAAGACCCTTCACTTGCATTCCCGGCGTTGCTGTTTTCCACCACCAGACTAAGCGGCGTGTTAGTAGTCTCTTTAAGATGCAGCCGGGAATTTGGAGCGGTTGTGCCGATGCCGACATTGCCCCCGGAAGTGATGCGCATTCGCTCCGTTCCGCCTCCGCTCTCGCCGGTTAAGAACTGCAACGTAGTCGGAACAACTCCGCTTGAGACGGCGCCATCGATGGAAAAGCGAATTCGCCCACCGCTCACATAGGACGCACCGTCATAGCCCTCGGCGTAGAGATTGCCAATATTGTCGCCATTCGCAGCTGCTGATGGAGAAGCTATCGTTCCGCGACTCTTGCGGAAGGTAAAAAGCGCAGCGTTACCGTCCGCCGAGTGTTGCGAGTTAGTCACTCCGCGAGGCGTGGTCGAAGACTCGGTGGCAACGTGGAGAGTGCTGGCAGGCGCAGCCGTACCGACACCAACATTACCCGAATTGGTATTGTTGATATTGTTTCCATTCGTAGTCCATTGAGCCTGCACATTGGTCGCTTGAAGTATGAGCAGCATGAAGCCGGCCAGCGCCATCGTCATGATCTGAAATCGGCGCGTTGCCAGGCGCTCAGTTGTTCGTGGTATGTGAGTCATAGTCTCCTTGCCTTTCACAAAGTTGCGATGGGAAATCAATTGGCCCAGTCGAGAAAACGCCGCAATCTCCTGCCCGACCTGGGTATTAACGACCCAGACCGAGACCGGCCGAAAGGTCGACGCTGGAATTGCCAATGTAAGCGCTGTAGCTAATTGAAAGTCCGAGGGGGACGGACTAATTGGTTTGTCTTAGACGTGAGTCGTTGACGCGGAACTGACGCGATGAGAGTCGCGCATCAACGAGGTAAATCGTACTGCTCGCTGAAAAGTTTGCCTAAACTGAAACGGGCGGCAGTCTAGACCCGGTGAGAATTGTTGTCAATGACAGATTTATTCTTTTCTGATTGCGTACGGACCAGCCGGCTGGTGATCGTTATGACAGTGAAGAGTGCGCGTTAATTTGCTCCGGTGCGACCAGAGTTTGACGCATTAGCAACGTAGCTTTGGCGCGCGCGCACCACCAGATTCGCTGCGCGGGTTTTAACTTTGAGGTCGCGCTTTTCTCCGGCCTGCACTTCGCCTTTCGGATAATAGCCGAGACTGTATTGCCGGCCGAGCTCGTCAGTGATTGCGCTGAATGCTTGCGGCACGTCCGCGAGATCGTCAGCCCGATACATGCGCCCGCCGGTCTTCTCGGCCAAAAACTGAAGATAGTTGGAACCGACGGCATAGTCCTTCGTCAATTTCACCCGCACATGTTCGCGAGTCTTCGCGTCGGCAATCTGGTTCAGCCGGCTGGGCAGCTGTGGCAAGGTGTTGTATTGCACGGTGTAGATCACTACGTTTGCTTCTTCAGCGTCGCGCAGGTTCTGCTTCAGCGATGCTTTGCGGCTGCCGTTGTCGACGCCGTCAGTCAACATCACGATGGCTTTGCGACCGGGAATCGCAGCGAGGCGCTGGTTCAGTACAAAACCAACCGTGTCGTAGAGTAGTGTGCCTTCGTGAAGCGCATCGAGCCGGAGCTTTTGTTTTCGCAACTCCGCTAGAGTCACCGCCTCGGTCAAAACATTTATTTTTCCATCAAATGAGACCAGCAGCAGCCGATCGTTTGGTCGCAGCCGTTTGATAAACGTATTAGCGGCGGTGCGAATCGCCTGCAACTGAGATTGCGTTGAACCGCTGACATCCAGCAAGAGCGCGACGGTGAACGGCTGCTCTACTGAGGCAAAATACGCGAGCTGCTGTTCGACGCCATTTTCGAAAATTCGAAAATCGTCCTTTTGCAGGTTGCCGATGTAGCGGCCATTGCGATCCAGAACTTCGGCCGGGACGGTGATCAGGCTGGTGCTGACGCGAACGGTGTCGTTCTCGTCAAACTCGGGTTCCTTTTCAGGCGCCGGTTTAGTTGCAGTCACGGTGGGCGCG
>Ga0207681_10002747_pt1 | contig 11142 bp, 10 predicted proteins | sample KBSS53metaG_FD_184324 | JGI IMG/M metagenome (GOLD analysis project Ga0207681, IMG submission 184324) | Switchgrass rhizosphere microbial communities from Kellogg Biological Station, Michigan, USA - KBS S5-3 metaG (SPAdes) (version 2) | ecosystem: Host-associated > Plants > Roots > Rhizosphere... | reverse complement strand
GCGCGCTGGCCCGCGAGCCGGACCGTGCGCTGCGACCGGTCGAGCAGGTACACGGTGCGCTGCTGCCCCACCGTGTAGGTGGCGGCCGGCGCTGTCGGGGCCGACAGCGCGGAGAGCTTCGCGGCGACGCCGGCCGCCGCGGTCGGCGTGCTCAGCAGCCGGGCGAAGCCGTCGCGGTTGAAGTTGGCCACGTCGGCGTTGAATGCCGTGCCCGCGTCGGCGCCGTCGCCGCCGCCAGACATCGACTTGCTCAGGGTCGGCGCCAGCGTGGTCGACGACGACAGGATCTGCAGCGACGGCATCGCGACTTCCTGCGCCGATTCGTTGGTGAAGACCAGGGTCACGAGCTGGCCGGTCAAGCCCTTGATGGCGAGTGGGAAGTCCTTCGCCAGCGACCCGGTGTTCGAGACCTGCCACACGCCGGTGCCGGCACCGGCATAGGTGCTGCCGTCGACCGCACCGCAGTCGGTGCAGGCCGCGGTCAGCGGCGACGGCGTGTCGATGGCGGCCACCGGTGGCGCGCTCGCGCCTGCGGTGCCAGCCGCGCCCCCCTCACCACCGCCCCCTCCACCGCCGCAGGCCGCGAGGATGGCGGCCGCAGCCAGGGATGCGATCGCGCCGAAGAGGGCGTTGGGGGTTCTGCGAGGCATGAGCTGTTCCTTGTTCGGCGAAGTCCGTACGTGTGAGGCGCCGGGACAGCGTGAACAGAGATAGAAAGAAAGCTCTGCAGGCCGCGGCCCGATCGCGTGGCATGACCCAGCTATCGGCAGCGATCGGTGAACCTTGAGGGCGTGGCCGCGCCAGGCAGGCGACGGCGCGCGGCAGTCCGCACTTTCAGGAAGAAATGCGCATCCGCGCGGATATTTGCGAAGACCGGGCCGGTTCGATGCCCGGAGCCCGCCGGCCCTTCAGGCCAAACCCAGGCGGATCGCCAGCGCGGCCAAGGTCACGAGCAGCACCGGCACGGTGAGCACGATGCCGACCCGGAAGTAGTAGCCCCAGGTGATGGTGGTGCCCTTCCTGGCCAGGACGTGCAGCCAGAGCAGCGTGGCCAGGCTGCCGATGGGGGTGATCTTCGGGCCGAGGTCGCAGCCGATCACGTTGGCATAGATCATGGCCTCCTTCACCACGCCGGTCGCGGAGGAGGCGTCTATCGACAGCGCGCCGATGAGCACCGTCGGCATGTTGTTCATCACCGAAGACAGCAGCGCGGTGAGGACGCCGGTCCCCATCGCCGCGCCCCAGACGCCGCTCTGCGCGAAGATGTTCAGCAGGCCGGCGATGCGGTCGGTAAGGCCGGCGTTGCGCAGGCCGTAGACCACCAGGTACATGCCGAGCGAGAAGATCACGATCTGCCAGGGCGCGCCGTGCAGCACCTTGCGCGTGCTGATCACCGAGCCACGCGCCGCCACGGCCAGCAGCAGCGCAGCGCCGACAGCGGCCACCGCGCTCACCGGCACGCCCAGCGGCTCCAGCCCGAAGAAGCCGATGAGCAGGAGCGCCAGCACCACCCAGCCTGCCCGGAAGGTGGCGCGGTCCTTGATCGCTTCGCTCGGCGGCTTGAGCTGCGCCACGTCATAGGTGGCGGGAATGCCGCGCCGGAAGTACAGCATCAGCACCACGAGGCTGGCGAGCACCGAGGCGATGTTCACGGGGACCATGACGGCCGCATAGTCATCGAAGCCGATCTTGAAGAAGTCCGCCGAGACGATGTTCACCAGGTTCGAGACGATCAGCGGCAGGCTCGCGGTGTCGGCGATGAAGCCCGCCGCCATGACGAAGGCCAGGGTCGCGGCGGGCGTGAAGCCGAGGGCCAGCAGCATCGCCATGACGATCGGCGTGAGGATCAGCGCGGCACCGTCGTTGGCGAACAGGGCCGACACGGCCGCGCCGAGCAGCACGATGAAGGCGAACAGCAGCCGTCCACGGCCGGCGCCCCAGCGTGCGACGTGCAGGGCCGCCCATTCGAAGAAGCCGGCTTCGTCCAGCAGCAGGCTGATGATGATCACGGCCACGAAGGTGGCGGTGGCGTTCCAGACGATGCCCCAGACCACCGGGATGTCACTCAGCTGCACAACGCCGAAGATCAGCGCGATCACGGCACCCAGCGACGCGCTCCAGCCGATGCCCAGGCCCCTGGGCTGCCAGATGACCAGGACGAGCGTGAAGATGAAAATGAGGATGGCCGTCAGCATGGAGGCTGCTCGAACACGGCGCGTTTCTCGTGGGTGCGGAGGATCAGGACGATCATCTTCACCGGCGGGTCCCGATCTCGCGCACTTCATGCTGGATGGCCATGCGTTCGAGCTTGTCCATCGGCAGCGACAGCATGAAATCGATGCGGCGCTTGAGCGTCACCGCCGTGTCCATGAAGGCCCGCTTTCTCTCTTCCTCGGTGCCTTCCACCGCGGCGGGGTCCGGCAGGCCCCAGTGCGCGGTGATCGGCTGGCCGGGCCACACCGGGCACATCTCGCCCGCGGCCTGGTCGCAGACGGTGATCACGAAGTCCATCGGCGCAACGCCCTCCTTGGCGAACTCGTCCCAGCTCTTGCTGCTGTAGCCGCGGTCTTCGATGTGGAGCGTGCGCAGCGTTTCGAGTGCCAGCGGGTTCACGGCGCCCTTGGGATGGCTACCGGCGGAAAAGGCCTTGAACCGGCGGCCGCCCAACTGGTTGAGCAGGCCTTCGGCCAGGATGGAGCGCGCGGAGTTGCCGGTGCAGATGAACAGCACGTTGTGGGGAGTGTCGGTCATGATGGTCGGTGGGTTGGTGGAGATCAACAACGAAGGGAGCCTTCCGAGGCCATGCAAGCCTCCCCCTGGCAGCAGTTGTCCGTGAGGTAGCCGAGCAGCGCCTTCATCTGGTCGAAGACAGCGCGGTAGATGAGATTGCGGCTCTGGCGCTCCTGCGTGACGAGGCCGGCATGCATCAGCTCCTTGAGGTGGAACGAGAGGCTGGTGCTGGGGACACCGAGGGCCTCGACCAGCGCCCCGGGCGTCATGCCGTCGGTACCGGCGACCACCAGACGCCGGAAGACCTGCAGCCGCAGTGGTTGGGCAAGCGCGGCCAGCGCACGGACAGCCTCACTTGTTTCCATTATTCAATCATAGTCGAATGATTGAATTTTAGATGACAGCAGCAAGTCGAACTCACCGAAAGCAAGCCCGGAGGGGCTTCGTCAGAAGGCCGCGTCAGGAAGACGCGACGGGCGGCGGCGTGGTGGCCAGCGGCAGCTTGCGCCAGCGGCGGTGATGCCAGCTCCACAGTTGCGGATGCTGGCGCACCTGCTGTTCGGTGAGCTGAACCAGGCGCTCGACATCCGACGCCAGTGACCCCTGACCCAAGGGCACCGGCGGCTGGATCTCGAAGCGCCAGACCGGCTCGGCCGCCGTCGTGGCCACCGGCAGCAGCGGCGCACGCGCCGCGCGGGCGAGTTGCGCGGGGCCGGCCGGCATGGCGGCGTCCTTGCCCAGAAAGCGCTGCATCAGCCCGGTCTCGGCCTGCTGCACGCCCTGGTCCATCATGACGAAGACGATGCGGCCCTGCTTCAACGCAGAGACCATCTGGGCGTAGGCGCGCAGGCCGGTGTTCGCGAGGATGCCTTCGATGCCGTACTGCTCGAGGCCGTTCTGCAGCAGGCCCGCCGACATCATCCGCGCCTCGCGGTAGACCACGCTCACGCCCCAGCCGGCGCGGGCCAGCTTGACGGTGAGCAGCGCCGCATTGCCCATGTGCGTGGCCAGCAGGATCGCGCCGCGCCCGCCGGCCATGGCGGTGCGCAGGTGCGCGAGGCCGTCGACCTCGCAGCGCGCGATGAGCATGTCCTCGTCCTGGCGCTGGTCGAACATCGCCAGAATCTCGAGCACGGCGGTGTTGTTCACGCGGTAGGCCTCGCGCAGCAGCGGCGCGACAGACGGGTCGCCGGGCGGGCGGCCGAGCGCCACGGCCATGTCGTGCGCGATGCGCCGGCGCTGGCGCCAGGCCAGCCGGTACTGCAGCGCGCCCGTCAGTTGGCCGAGCAGGCCCACGCGCTGGAAGCCGGTCACGCGCAGCACCGTGCGCAGGCCGAGGAAGAGCGCGCGACGGCGGGCGCGTCGCACGCGGCGGCCGAGGTCGACCGGGCGTTCCGCGTCGCTCACGGGGCCACCTCTGGTTCCTGCGGACCGCGCACCAGGCTCACCTCTGCATCGGCCAGCCGGTAGATCCGGTCGGCCGCGTCGATCAGCAGGCCCTGGTGCGCCACGGCCAGGATCGTCAGGCGGCCCTTGAGACGCCGCACGGTGTCGATCACCACGGCCTGGGCTTCGGCGTCGAGGCTGCTGGTGGCTTCGTCGAGCACCAGCAGGCTGGGCTTGTGCACCAGCGCCCGCGCGATGGCCAGGCGCTGACGCTGACCGCCGGACAGGCGCGAGCCGCCCTCGCCCACCCGCGTCTGCAGGCCCTCGGGCATGGCATCGACGAAGTCGAGCGCATCGGCGGCGCGCAGCGCGTCGCGCAGGTCGGCCTCGCTCAGGGCCTCTTCGCCGAGCGCGAGGTTGTAGGCGATGGATTCGTTGACCAGCACCGAGTCCTGCGGCACGTAGCCGATCTGCCGCCGCCAGGGGCGCAGGGCCAGTTCGGCCATCGGCACGCCGTCGACGCGCACGCTGCCGGCCTCCGGCTGCAGCAGGCCGACCACCAGGTCGAGCATCGTCGTCTTTCCGGCGCCCGAGGGACCGACGATGACGGTCAGTTCGCGTGCGCGGATGGTGAAGGACGCGTCCTCGAGCACCAGGCGGCCGTCGCCGTGGCGGAAGCGCACGCGGTCGAAGGCGATGCCGTCGGACAGCGTCGCCGTGCGGTCGCCGCCCTTCGGCTCGGCCTGCGCATGCGCCGCGTCGATGCCGTCGATGAGGGCCCAGTAGGCGCTCTCGCGCACGACGATCTGCTGATAGGCCCGCTGCGTCTTCGACAGGTAGCTCACCACCCGTGCCAACAGAAACAGCATGACCAGCACCGACGCCAGCGGCATCTTCAGCACCACCAGGCTCAGGAAGAAGCCGGTGCCGACCATGATGGCGAGCAGCGGGTCCTGCAGGGCGCTGAGCGCTTCGCGGCTCACCACCTGGCGGCGCAGCGCACGGCGCAGCTGCTTCATCTGGTCCGACAGCAGCGCATCGACGTGGTCCTCGCGTGCCATCGCCTTCAGCGGCTTGGCCGCGGCCAGCTGCGCACCGATGGCCGACAGCAGCGAGGTGAGCAACTGCGTCTGGTGCTGGCCCGCACGGCGCGAACTGCGGATGAGCGTGTGCAGCAAGGTCAGCAGCAGGCCGCCGGCAATCGCCGTGGCCACGCCCGCCTGCCACGAGATCGCGAGGGCAATGCCCATGTAGATCAGCGAATTGAGCAGCATCGCCGCCATCTCGGCGCTGTACTGGAAGGCTTCGGAGGCACGCTGCGCCTCGGTCGCGACCGCGTTCGACAGCCGGCCGACCGACTGCTGCAGGTAGTGGCTCCAGCGCGCGCCCATCACCGCGCGGATCAGCGCCAGGCGCAGGTCGGTGGCGATGTGCGCCACCGTGTAGCCGACCTGCTTGTTGGCCACCAGCGTGAGGCCGGCACGCAGCGCGATCAGCGCGATCGCCAGCGTGAGCATGACCGGCGCGGTCGGCGGCAGGCCGAGGACGTCGGCGATGCGCGTGGCGACCTGCTCGGGCATCGACGGCTTGCGGCCCGGGTCGCCGGCGGTCGTGAGCGTGAGCATCGACAGCAGCATCGACATGCCGAGGCCATCGAGGAGGCCCGCGACGAAGACCGCGGCGAGCGCGGCCAGGCTTCGGCCCGGGTAGGCGCGCACGAAGGCGGCGATCATGGGCACCGCGCCGCGGGCGCGGGCGGCGGTCACGGCGTCGATGGGCTCGCCGCTCATGCGGCAAAGAACCGAAGAGAGGGGCCGCGACGGATCACGACCGGGCGCGCCGGGTCGGTGTCGTAGGCCTCGCCGTCGAGCGAATAGCCACCGAGGCCCGTGATCTCGACCTGCGCACAGCCGCCGCTGAGGAAGCCGTGGGCCGTGTCCATCGCGCGCGAGAAACGCCCCGTGAGCAGGCGCGGCAGCGAGCGGTAGAAGCGGCTGGCATGGCGCGACACGGCCGTCAGGCGCATGCCGCCATCGGCGCGCGTGGCGTAGGGGTCGAACAAACCCTGGCGGTGCTGCAGCGTCGTCGCCAGCAGCAGGTTCACCTTGCCCTCGAAGCGGCCCAGCGGGCCGGCATCGATGCGCAATGTCGGACACGACAGACCCGACCGACCGCGCAACGCGAGAACCACCAGGCGCAGCAGCGACGACAGCGTGCTCAGGTGGCCGGTGCGCAGCGCGCCGTCACCACCGATGCGGTGGGCGTGCGTGCGGCGGATCACGCCGTCGATCAGCGCCGCGCCCACCCACAGGCCGCGGCGTGCCGGTGCCGGCCCCTGCTCGATGCACAGCGTGGCGCGCTCGACGACAGCGGCATCCCAGCGTTTGTCCGCGACGGCCGCCAGGCCGCGCTCGAGCAGGCGCATCGCGTCGATACCCGGTGTCAGGTCGGCGGCCGTCAGGTTGGTGCGGCCGCCGGGCAGCACGAGCAGGTCCGGCGCCCAGGCGCCGGCCGGTAGGCTCGCCAGCTGGTCGATCACGGCGCGCACGGTCCCGTCGCCGGCCAGCACCATCACGTGGCGCTGGCGCCGGGCCAGGATGGCGTCGACCGCGGCGGTGAGCGATGCGGGACCGTCCACCACCACCACCTCGGCGCCCTGCGCCTTTGCCACGGCCTGCGCCTGCTCGGCCAGGCCGCGTGACGCGCGAAAGCTCAACGGGTTGACGATGAGGCACGGCGGCATCGAAACGGTCGCCAGTGCGTCGAGCGACTCCAACACGGGCATCAGCCCGGGCACCTCGGCGTTCAAGATCGGCCGGACCGCGGCAGCCAAGCGCGCATCGCCGACTGCTCGTGCGGCGTCTGCCGGGCCGACTGCCAGAGCTCGCGCACGGCGGCGAAGAAGCTGTCGCGGTTGGTGATGCGGTAGGACGCATCCGCCGGCAGGTTCTGCATCAGGCGGCGATGGGCTTCGTCCATGTTGTGGTACGGCAGCGCCGGGAAGAGATGGTGCAGCGCGTGGTAACGCAGGCCCACCGGGAAGAAGGCGATGGTCAGCCAGGTCTGGCCGGTGATGTTGATGGATTCCTCGACCTGCCCCGCCAGGTCCATCGGCGTGCCGTCGTTGACGTAGCGATGCGCCGCCAGGTTGCGCACCCAGTTCAGCCCCAGCGTGAAGGCCAGCAGCAGGTAGCCCATGGCCACGTGCTTGAAGCTGATGACGTCGCGCCAGACCAGCACGGCGAGCGCCACGATGTACGCGAAGCACAGCGCCTCGACGATCTTCAGGTGCTTCTCGAAGCGCTTGGGGAAGCGCTCGCTGTAGTACGGGTTGGACACCGCCGCCGACGCGCGCGTCAGCACCCAGTGGCGCAGTCCGCCGTGCAGCCACGACAGCGGCCCCAGCACGCCGAAGCGCACCACCATGAAGAGCGGCAGCAGCGGCGCCTGCGCCAGGTACTTGAGGGTTTCCTTCACCGGCGACGAACCGAGCGGCAGGTATTCGCCGTCCGACGGGGTGCCGAAGCGACGGTGGTTGTGGTGCTCGATGTGGTTGCTGTACATGATCCACGGCATCAGGAAAGGGATGCCCAGCAACAGGTTCCACGCCCGCTTGAACCACACCATCTGCTGGTTCGGCATGTGGATGATCTCGTGGATGAAGGTGCCCGAGCGGAAGAACAGCAGGCTGGCGACCACGAACGCGGCGATCTGCACGGCGCTCCAGGGCGTCGCCAGGAAATAGACGGCCGTCAACGCCCAGCCGATGCCCGTGCTGAGCAGGAAGTCGGTCCAGTAGATGGCCGGTGAGCGCTCGAACAGGTCGTCGATCAGCGCGCGCGCCTGCCCCCGCCATGCGAAATTTCGTGCAGCCGCTGAGGCGGCGGGAGCCCGTTCAAGGGGGGTGGAAGTGGCAGTCACTGCTCTGCGGAAGGAATCAGGAGGGGGCTAAAGCATACCGGTTGCGGGAAGTCCCCGGCGGGGGCTCCAGTTCCGCAGCGTTCTGCAGGAAGACGGCTATCCGCTCACGTCGGCCAGCGTCATGTCGAGCGGCGCGTCGAAGGGCGGCAGCGTGAGGCGGATGCGCACCGGCAGGAACTGCCGCGCCGGCTCGACCCAGACCTCCGCCCGCGTGTCGTCGGGCTGGCGCAGCACGCGTGTCAGCTTCTGGGTCCGCAGGTTGCCTGCGGGGGTCTTGACCGTCTCGGCCCCCGCGGCCTCGAAGATCCAGGTTTCGGCTCGGCCGCGCACGCCCACCACGGGCATCACGACCCGCCCGCCGGGCTTCGCCTTGGCCGGGTCCGCCGTCAGGATCGCCTGCAGTTGTACCAGCCAGCTCACGCGGTCCTGGGCGCCGGGCACCAGCGGGATGTCCGGGGCGGAGCCCGAGAAATCGATTTTCGATTCGCTGCGCACGAAAGTCGCCTCCCGCGCGGATTTGCCCAGGCGCTTCTCCACGTAGCTGCCGGGGGCCACGCCCGCGGCGTCGAAGCCGCCCTGGCTGGCCCAGTTGATGAGCGCCAGGCCGGCGACCGTGCCCTTGAGGTGCGCCTCGTAGGCATCGCCCGTGCGTTTCCAGACGAACTCGCCGCTGCCCCGGATGCCACCGCGCTGCATCTGGTAGAGCACGGTGAAGGAGCGCGCGATGCGGGTCGGGTAGACCTTGGCCTCGGCGTCGCGCGCCGGCGGCGCATTCGGTTCGGCGGCGGAGGCGATCGAGGAGGCCGAGGCCAGCAGGACCGCCGTGCACAGCCAGAGGCGATGCCGGGAAAAACTCAGGGGAAAGAAGGGCATGGGCGAGAAGGCGGGAACGATCCCCCCATTCTCAACGCAGCACGCCGCGGCGGCGCAAGCGCCAGTAGATGCCCGGCGCCGCCAGCAGCGGATGCCGCCGCTGGAAGGGGGTGGGTTCGATCCTGTAGCCGCTGTGGCGCTCGACCTTCCACGCGACATAGTCGGTGGCGTTGTCGAAGGTCAGCGCCGCCTTCAGCAGCCGCAGCAGGTTCAGCACCGGCCCCAGCCGGCGACGCCTGCGCCAGCGGTGCTCGGCGGTGGTGCGCTCGTCCGGCGCCAGCACGGGTGCCACTTCGCCCGGCGCCGTGGTGAAGGCCAGCCCGCCTTCCTCCCAGGCCAGCGGCAGCAGGCGCGCATAGCGCGGCCCGTCGTGCGCGAGCAGGTCTGCGCCGCGCGTGCTGCGCTCGACGCGCAACTCCGCCGCGTAGGTGCGCGCATAGAGGGCGCGCCAGAAGGCGACCGGCTCGGCGCGCAGCGGCCCGAGCATCGCCGCCCAATGCGCGGCGGCCACCACCGCGTCGCACACCGCATCGCGCATCGTGAGCCGGTCGGCCTCGCTGCGCGCATGAATGCAGGCGCAGGGCTGCGAGAAGCGGGCCCACAGGGTGGTGTCGATGCGCTGCACCGACATCGCCCGCCGGAACTGCGCGACCGTCATGACCGCGTACTTGGCACGCAGGCTGCGGCCATCGACCGCCTCCTCCAGGTAGCCGACGTTCGGCGGCAGCACGCGGTTGGCACAGGCCGCGAGCCACGAGCCCGGCCAGTCGCCCGCGTGGTCGACGAGCACGTAGAAGTCGAGCACGCCGTCGAGCGCGCTGTCGCGCAGGGCCGAGCCGTAGAACAGCACGGCGGCCGCCCCGCCCTGCGCGCGCGCGGCCAGTCGCTCGGCCAGCGTGACGACGGCGGGCGGCACGGCGCGCCGCAGCTCGTCGTCGATCAGCGCGCGCAGGTCATCGGTCACGTCATTCACATCGGCGCGGAGAGCCAGGAGCGCAGCGGGCCGCGGCGGCGCGCCACGGCGGCCTGCAGCAACCGCACGGCATGCACGACCAGGCAGGCGACGGTCCAGATCGCCACGGCGAGGATGCCGAGGTCGGGCCGGCCGAAAGGCAGGGACGCGGTCAGCAGCAGCAGGTTCGGGTTGCGCCGCGCTGTGATGAGCCGGAAGCGGCTGTCGAAGCGCTCCCACACGTGCATCTCGATGCCGAAACAAGCGATGAAGAGGCCCTCTTCGAGCCGCTGCAGCACGTAGCCCGCGACGATGGCTGTGAGCGCCAGCGCGGCGTGCGTCAGCGGCAGCCCGACGGCCGTCAGCCCGACGATCCAGGCCCACCACCAGAACGGCGGATGGACCAGGTCGATGGAATGGTCGAAGAAGTCGCCGAAGCGCGACGAGTTCAGCGTGACGCGCGCCAGCTTGCCGTCCACCGTATCCAGGAAGGTCATGCCCCAGGCGGCCGCCAGCCCCCAGCCGTAGTGCCCGGTCCAGAACAGCCACATGGCGGCCAGCACCAGCACCAGGCTGAGCGAGGTCACCTGGTTCGGCGTGATGCCGGCTTCGGCGCACAGCCGCGTGACGTAGCGCGCCGGCCGCGGCCAGGCATAGAGCGTGACCAGATCGGTGACGCCCTTGTAGGCGCCGCGGAAGGTGCGCCACTCGATGGCGTCCATGCTTTCCGCGGTCAGCGGGAGCAGGTACGGCGGTTCGCGCTTGCGCAGCTTGTCGTTGTAGCCGTCGGCGATCTGCGCTGGCGAGACGGTGCGTGCGCCGGCCAGCGCTTGCCGCTCGGCCAGCCGCGTGGCGGCTTCGGCGGCCTGCGCGGCCGCGACGGACAGCGCGACCACTTCGCCATCGCCCTCGCCCGCACGCAATGCGACGTCGTCCGTCGCACCGGCGAGGCCGCGCACCAGCGCCTCGTCGAACACCCAGTCGGCGCGCAGCAGCACGACGCGGTCGGCATCGGCCGGTGTCGCGGCCACACCGGCGCGCGCGAACTGGCGCTGCAACCGCGCCTCCGAGGTGAGGCCCCAGACACGCAAGGGCGATTGGCCGACGACGATCCCCGCAACGCGCTGGGTGGGCACCTTGTCGGCGCTCATGAAGACAGCCCGGCGCGCGGGGTATGAAGTTTTGGCATGATCGAAGCGAAGTGTCTAGAAAAGAAGCAGCGGGCGATTATCGATGAGCGGATTGACCTTGGCCCACGTGTCGGACCTGCACCTTCCCTT
>Ga0207681_10002742_pt1:0-10000 | contig 11146 bp, 21 predicted proteins | sample KBSS53metaG_FD_184324 | JGI IMG/M metagenome (GOLD analysis project Ga0207681, IMG submission 184324) | Switchgrass rhizosphere microbial communities from Kellogg Biological Station, Michigan, USA - KBS S5-3 metaG (SPAdes) (version 2) | ecosystem: Host-associated > Plants > Roots >... | reverse complement strand
CGGGGCGGCGGCAAGAAGCCGTACAAGCAGAAGGGGACGGGCAACGCGCGCCAGGGTTCGACCCGGTCGCCGCAGTTCGTCGGCGGCGGCACCGTGTGGGGCCCGCAGCCGCGTGACTACTCGTACACCGTGCCGAAGAAGGTGAAGCGCGCCGCGCTCGTCTCGGCGCTGTCACTGCGCGCGCAGGAGAAGAAGCTGGTGATCGTCGACGCCTTCGCGTTCGACGCGCCAAAGACCAAGAAGCTGGCCGGCATCCTCAAGACGCTGGGCGCTGAATCGGCCGTGGTCGTCGACGGCAAGGCCAACGTCAACCTGTCGAAGTCGGCGCAGAACCTGCCGAAGTCGAAGGTGCTCCCGCCCGAGGGCCTGAACGTCTACGACATCCTCAACCACCCGAGCCTCGTGATCGCCGCCGACGCCGTCAAGGCGATCGAAGCGCGCGTGCTCGCCAAGCCTGCCGCTGAAAAGGCCGCATAAGGAAAGCCATGCGTTCACCAGAACAGATCATCAAGCGTCCGCTGCTGACCGAGAAGGGGACGCGTCTCAAGGACACGGGCGGCCGTGGTGAGGGCGACATCGATCCGGAGACGCTGAAGGCGCAGCTGCTGTTCGAGGTCGCGTCGGACGCGAACAAGGTCGAGATCCGCAGCGCGGTCCAGAAGCTGTGGAACGTCGACGTCGTCGCCGTGCGCACGGTCGTCGTGCGCGGCAAGGAGAAGCGCATGGGGCGCTTCGTCGGCAAGCGGTCGAACTGGAAGAAGGCCATCGTCACCATCGCGGCTGGCCAGACCGTCGAATTCTTCGAGGGAGTGTAAGAACCATGGGTCTTCGTCCGCACAACGCAACGACGCCGGGCAGCCGGGGCCGCGTGGCCCCCGACTTCTCCGAGCTGTCACAGGGAAATGCGCCCGAGAAGTCGCTCACCGATGCGATGAAACGGACCGGTGGGCGCAACCACTTCGGGCGGATCACGTCGCGCTTCCGCGGCGGCGGCCACAAGCGCCGCTTCCGGCTGATCGACTTCCGCCGCAACAAGCTGGGCGTTCCCGCCACGGTCGCGACGGTCGAATACGATCCGAACCGCACCGCGCGCATCGCGCTGCTTCACTACGTCGACGGCGAGAAGCGCTACATCCTCTGCCCCGACGGCCTCAAGGTCGGCGACAAGGTGCTGTCGTCCCGCAACGCCGACATCAAGCCGGGCAACAACCTGCCGCTGCGGTTCATCCCGCTGGGCACGACGATTCACAACATCGAGCTCAAGATCTCGGGTGGCGCGCAGCTTTGCCGTTCGGCCGGGACGGGCGCTCAGGTCATGGCGAAGGAAGGCGATTGGGGCCAGGTGCGCTTGCCGTCGGGCGAGACCCGCCGCGTGCACCTCGACTGCCGCGCCACCGTCGGCCAGGTCGGCAACATCGAGCACGGCAGCGTCCACGTCGGCAAGGCCGGGCGCACGCGCTGGAAGGGCCGCCGCCCGCACAACCGCGGCGTCACCATGAACCCCGTCGATCACCCGATGGGCGGCGGCGAAGGCCGTTCCTCCGGTGGCCGCCATCCTTGCTCGCCGTGGGGCCAGCTGTCCAAGGGCCTCAAGACGCGTGAGAACAAACGAACCGACGCGATGATCGTCAAGCACCGCGGCAAGAAGGCATAAAGGAAACCGCCATGGCTCGTTCAATCAAAAAAGGCCCCTTCGTCGACGCTCACCTGCTCAAGAAGGTGGCGGAGTATCAGCGCCAGAAGTCGAAGAAGGTGCTGAAGACCTGGTCGCGGCGCTCGACCATCATCCCCGACATGCTGGGCGTGACCTTCGCGGTGCACAACGGACGCAAGTTCGTACCCGTGTTCGCGACCGAGAACATGGTCGGTCACAAGCTGGGTGAGTTTGCGCCGACGCGGACGTTCCATGGCCACTCGGGCGAGCGCAAGGCGGCCGCCGGTGGTCCCGCTGGTGGAGCGCCCGCGCCCGGAGCGGCGCCTGCACCCGCAGCCGCACCCGCAGCCGGAGCGAAGAAGTAATGGCACGCGCAATCTTGAGACGGTTCCGTGAGTCGCCCCGCAAGGTGCGGGCGGTGGCGGACATGATCCGCGGCCGCTCCGTCGAGGACGCGATGTCGATCCTGCAGCTTCAGCAGCGGAAGGCGGCGCGCATGCTGTCGAAGGTGCTGGGGTCGGCGATCGCCAACGCGACCGAGAACGAGAAGGCCGACTCCGACAAGCTGGTCGTGACGAAGGTGTTCATCGACGGCGGTCCGGTGCAGAAGCGCTGGATGGCCCGCTCGATGGGCCGCGCAAACCGCATCAACGCCCGCACGTCGCACGTGACGGTCGTTGTGGACGTTCCGGAATAAGGGAAAACATGGGACAGAAAACGCATCCAGTAGGTTTCCGCCTCGGCGTCGTTCGCGGCTGGAGCTCCAAGTGGTACTCGGAGAAGGACTTCTCGAAGTGGCTGCATGAGGACCTGCGCCTCAAGAAGTTCGTCAAGCAGAAGCTGAACCACGCGGGCGTCGCCGCCGTCGAGGTCGAGCGCGCGGCCAACAAGGTGAAGATCAACATCTTCACCGCGCGGCCGGGCATCGTGATCGGCAAGCGTGGCGCCGGCGTCGAGACGCTGAAGAAGGAGGTCCAGGCGCTCACCTCGAACGAGGTGTTCCTGAACATTCAGGAGGTGCGCAAGGCCGAGACCAACGCGCAGCTCGTCGCGGAGAACGTCGCCACCCAGCTCGAGCGCCGCGTCGCCTTCCGGCGCGCGATGAAGAAGTCGGTGCAGACGGCGATGAAGTTCGGCGCCAAGGGCATCCGGCTCGCCTGCTCGGGCCGCCTGGGCGGCGCCGAGATGGCCCGCTACGAGTGGTACCACGAGGGTCGCGTGCCCCTGCACACGCTGCGCGCCGACATCGAGTACGGCACCACCGAGGCGCATACCACCTACGGCGCCATCGGCGTGAAGTGCTGGATCTTCAAGGGCGAGGTTCTGCCCCAGCGCGGACAGCGGCTGGCCTAACGAAAATAAGGAAACGTACCCTCACCCAGGCCCTCTCCCGAAGACGGGAGAGGGATTCAAGGAAACGGATTTTTCAAAATGCTCGCACCAAAGAAAGTTAAGTGGCGAAAGATGCAGAAGGGGAAGATGCGCGGCATCTCCAAGGGCGCGACCACGCTCTCCTTCGGCGAGTTCGGGCTGCAGGCGCTGACGTGCGGGTTCGTGACGTCGCGCCAGATCGAAGCGGCGCGTATCGCGATCTCCCGCCACGTCAAGCGCGGCGGGAAGCTGTACATCCGCATCTTCCCGGACAAGCCGATCTCGAAGAAGCCGGCCGAGACGCGCATGGGCCACGGCAAGGGCAACCCGGAAGAGTGGGTCGCCGTCGTGCGCCCCGGACGCGTGATGTACGAACTGGAAGGCGTCGACGAGACGCTGGCGCGCCAGGCGTTCCACCTCGCCGAGCACAAGCTCAGCGTTCAGACGCGCTTCCTCTCTCGCGAAGGGATGCTGTGATGAAGGGCGTTCGAGCAAAAGACCTGCGCGGGAACGATCCGGCAGAGCTGCGCAGCACCGTGCGCAAGCTGGAAGAGGATCTGTTCAAGCACCGGCTGAAGAAGAACACCAATCAGCTCGAGAACACGATGCTGATCCGCAACACGCGCCGGGACATCGCGCGCGTCAACACGGTTCTCGCCGAGCGCGTACGCGCCACCGGCGGCGCGACAGCGGCGCCGGTGTCCGGCGAGGCTCCGGCCGCGCCGAGCAAGCCAAAGCGCGCCGTAAAGAAGACAGCAGCCAAGGAACAGGAGACCTAAAGTGGCCGGTCACAAAATCCACAAGCGCCGCATGATCGGCGTCGTCACGAGCGACAAGATGAACAAGACGCGCGTCGTGATGGTCGAGCGCCGCGTCTCGGACGCCAAGTACGGCAAGTACCTGAACAGCCGCACGAAGTACAAGGCGCACGACGAGAAGAACGAGTTCAAGACCGGCGATCGCGTCCAGATCGTCGAGAGCCGCCCGCTGTCGCAAGACAAGCGCTGGCGCGTCGAGAAACTGATCGAACGGCCGCAAGAGGCCTAAGGGGAAGCGCCGCCATGGTTCAGACCACAAGCACTCTCGACGTCGCCGATAACTCGGGTGCCAAGAAGATCATGTGCATCCGCGTGCTCGGCGGCACGAAGAGGAAATACGCCTCGATCGGCGACGTCATCGTCGTTTCGATCAAGGAAGCGATCCCCAACGCCAAGGTGAAAAAGGGCGAGGTCGCCAAGGCGGTCATCGTGCGCACCAAGAAAGAGGTGTCGCGCGCGGACGGATCGTACATCCGTTTCGACACCAACTCGGCGGTGCTGGTCGACAAGGACAACGAGCCGGTCGGCACGCGCATCTTCGGCCCGGTCGCCCGCGAACTGCGCGCCAAGCGGTTCATGAAGATCATCTCGCTCGCCCCGGAGGTCCTGTAAGTCATGCACGTTCGCAAGGGAGATCAGGTCGTCGTCATCGCCGGCAAGGAGAAGGGCAAGCGCGGTCGCGTGATGCGTCTGCTGACCGACAAGGGACGCGTCGTCATCGAGCGCGTCAACATGGTCAAGCGCCACACCAAGCCGACGCAGCGCCAACCGCGCGGCGGCATCCTGGAGAAGGAAGGTTCGGTCGAGGCGTCGAACGTCGCGCTCTGGTGCGGCAAGTGCGTCGCCCCGCGGCGCGCGAAGACTGAGGAAAAAGAAGGTCAGAAGAAACGCCGCGTCTGCGTGAAGTGCGGAACGGTGTTCGAGACCTCATAAAGGATTTCGGAAATGGCTGACAACGAAGAAGAAAAAAAGGCCCCCGGTAAAGCCGGTCGGCCCGAGATGACCCCGGAGCAGGAAGCGGAGATCGCCGCCAAGAAGGCGGCGCGCGCCGAGGCCAAGGCCAAGGGGCAGAAGGGCGGCGGCAAGGGCAAGGCCGCGGCGGCTGCGAAAGAGGTCGCCATGGAGCGCGTCAAGCGCGACAAGCCGGCCCGCCTGCGCGCGCTGTACGACGCCGAGATCCGCAACAAGCTGATGCAGGAGTTCAGCCTGTCGAACCGGATGCAGGCGCCCAAGCTGACGCGCATCACCATCAACATGGGCCTGGGCGAAGCGGTCACGAACCCGAAGCTGCTCGACAGCGCCATCGACGAGCTGGGCGCGATCACGGGCCAGCGCCCGGTCGTCACCCGCGCCAAGAAGTCGATCGCGATCTTCAAGCTGCGCGCGGGCCAGAAGATCGGCGCGATGGTCACGCTGCGCCGCGACCAGATGTACGAATTCTTCGATCGCCTGGTCTCGTTCGCGCTGCCGCGCGTGCGCGACTTCAAAGGTGTCTCGCCCAAGTCGTTCGACGGGCGCGGCAACTACACCATGGGCGTCCGCGAGGAGATCATCTTCCCGGAGATCAACTTCGAGAAGCTCGATAAGCCCAAGGGAATGAACATCACCTTCAACACGACCGCTCCCAACGACGAACAGGGGCGCGCGCTTTTGAAACACCTCGGAATGCCCTTCAGGAACTAACCATGGCAAAGACCGTCGATATGCCCGCGAACAGGAAGGCGCCGAAGTGGCGCGTGCGTCACCGCAATCGGTGTCATCAGTGTGGTCGAGCGCGCGGGTTCCTGCGCAAGTTCGACCTGTGCCGCGTCTGCTTTCGTTTGTTCTCGCTGCGCGGCGACATCCCGGGCGTCATCAAATCGAGCTGGTAATAGGTGCATGCATGTCAATGACTGACCCAATCGCGGATTTTCTCGCTCGTATTCGCAACGCCATCCTGGCGCGCCAGGCGGAGGTGCTCGCGCCTTCGTCCAAGCTGAAGCAGCGGCTGTGCGTCGTCCTCAAAGACGAGGGCTACATCACCGGCTATGACGTGCGCGACGCCGAGACCGGCATGCCGGAGATCGTCGTTCGCCTGCGCTGGGCCGACCCACGCACGAACGCGATCACCGGACTGCGCCGCCGCTCGCGGCCCGGACAGCGGATGTACGTTCGCCACGGCACGATACCCAAGGTGCGGTCGGGCCTGGGCATCGCGATCCTGTCGACGTCGAAGGGGCTGATGACCGATCGGGCCGCCCGCAAGGAAGGCCTGGGCGGCGAGCTCCTCTGCGAAGTTTGGTAAAGGAACGGGAGCCATGAGTCGAATCGGACGAAAAATTCTGCCGTTACCGAAGGGCGTCACGCTCTCGCAGAAGCCGGGCCTGGTCAGCGTCAAGGGCCCGAAGGGGGAGCTGTCGAAGGCGATCCCGACGGGTGTGTCGATCAAGACCGAGGCCGACAAGATCACGGTCGTGCGCGCCGATGACGAGCGCCAGAACCGCGCCAAGCACGGCCTGATGCGAGCGCACCTGGCCAACATGGTCAAGGGCGTCACCGACGGGTGGACGCGCGAGCTGGAGATCAACGGCGTCGGTTACCGCGCCGAGGTCGCCGGCGACACCATGACGATGGCCCTCGGCTATTCGCACCCGGTGGTGTTCAAGCTGCCCAAGGGCGTCAGCGCCAAGGTCGACAAGAACCGCGTGACGCTGACCAGCGCCGATCGCGACCTTGTCGGCCAGACGGCGGCGAAGGTGCGCGAGCTGCGCCCCCCCGAGCCGTACAAGGGCAAGGGCGTGAAGTACGCGGAAGAAGTGATCAAGAAGAAGGTCGGCAAGGCCGGCGCCACGGGCAGTGGCGGCGGTGGCGGCTAGATAAGGACGACAGGAACATGTTGATCGACGTCAGCTTCAAAAAAGAGGGCCGGAAGAAGCGCCACCGCTCGGCGCGAAAGCGCATCGCGGGGACCGCGGAGCGTCCGCGCCTCGCGGTGTTCCGCAGCACCCGCCACATCTACGCCCAGGTCATCGACGATCAGAAGAAACAGACGCTGACCGCAGTGTCCGACAAGGCGCTCGCGAAGGAGGGCGAAAAGCAGCCCGACAAGAAGGCGCGCGCCAAGAAGGTCGGCGCCGCGATCGCGAAGCAGTGCCTCGAAAAGGGAATCGACAAGGTCGTCTTCGACCGTGCCGGCTACAAGTACCACGGCCGCATCTCCGCGCTCGCCGACGGCGCGCGCGAAGCCGGATTGAAGTTCTAGAAGGGAAAAAGGATCTGATGGCAATCAATTACGAAGACGTCGGCGAGCTCGTCGACAGCGTGGTGTTCATCAACCGCGTCGCCAAGGTCGTCAAGGGCGGTCGCCGCTTCTCGTTCTCGGCGCTCGTCGTCGTCGGCGATCAGCGCGGCTACGTGGGCGCCGGCCTGGGCAAGGCCAACGAGGTTCCCGAGGCGATCCGCAAGGGGACGGAGCAGGCGAAGAAGAACCTGTTCCACATCCCGCTGCAGGGCGGAACGATCCCGCACGAGGTGCAGGGGCACTTCGGCGCCGGCGCGGTCATCCTGCGTCCGGCCAGCGCCGGTACCGGCGTCATCGCCGGCGGCGCGGTGCGCCCGGTCCTGGAGGTCGCGGGCGTGCAGGACATCCTGACCAAGTGCATCGGCACCTCGAACCCCCACAACGTCATCCACGCCACCATCGATGCGCTTCAGCAGTTGCGCAGCCCCGATGCGGCGGCCAAGCTCCGCGACAAGACCCTCGCAGAGGTTAGGGATTAAGCCGTGGCCAAGAAGATTCGTGTGACCTTGATCCGGAGCGGTATCAACCGCCCCGAACCGACGAAACGGACCATCAACGCCCTCGGGCTGTCGAAGATGGGTGTTTCCGTGACGTTGACTGACAATCTCGCGGTGCGTGGCATGATTCGCGCCGTCTCGCACATGGTGCGGGTGGAGAAAGCCGAGTAGCCAAATGGGAACGACACTACACACGCTGAAGGGACCGCGCGGGGCGACGCGCAATCGCAAGCGCATCGGCCGCGGTCCGGGATCCGGAACGGGCGAACAATCCGGCAAGGGCGTCAAGGGACAGAAGGCCCGCACCGGGCACCACGGCGCGCGCTTCGGCTTCGAGGGCGGTCAGATGCCGATGCAGCGCCGCTTCCCCAAGAAGGGTTTCAAGAATCCGTTCCGCGCGGAAATATTCGCGGTGAACGTGGGCGCGATCGCCAAGCGGTTCACCTCGGGCACGGTCGACCTGGCCGCGCTCCAGGGCGCCGGCATGGTTCCGCGCGGCTACGAGACCGTGAAGATCCTCGGTGAGGGCGACCTCACCAAGAAGCTGGTGGTCAAGGCGTCGGCATTCTCGGCGTCGGCCAAGGAAAAGATCGAAAAGGCCGGCGGCACCGCCGAGCTGATTCCGACGTCCAAGCCTGCCAAGGCCGCCGCGGCGGGGTAAGAAAGGAACCCATGGCGTCGGGGTTTCAGAACATCGGCAAAATTCCGGAGCTGCGCCGGCGGATCTTCTTCACGCTGACGCTGCTGGCGGTCTACCGCATCGGCGCGTTCGTCACCGTCCCGGGCGTGAACCGGGCGATCATGGCGAAGATCGTGAACCAGGCCTCGGGCACCTTCCTGGGTCTGTTCAACATGTTCTCGGGCGGCGCGCTCGAGCAGATGTCGATCTTCGCGCTCGGCATCATGCCGTACATCAGCGCGTCCATCATCTTGCAGCTGCTGACCGTCGTCGTCCCCAAGCTGGAACAGATCCAGAAGGAAGGCGAGATGGGGCGGCGGCGCCTCAATCAATACACGCGCTACGGATGCGTGATCCTGTCCTTGATCCAGTCGTTCTTCATCGCGCGCTGGCTGGAAGGGCAGAACCACAGCTTCCAGCAGTTCGGCCAGGTCGTTCCTTACCCGGGGTGGGCCTTCCGGATGCTGACGATGGTCTCGCTGACCACCGGCACGGCCTTCATCATGTGGCTGGGCGAGCAGATCACCGAACGCGGTATCGGCAACGGTATCTCGCTGATCATCTTCGCGGGCATCGTCACCGACATGCCTGACGCGGCCGTGCGCATGTTCTCGAAGGCGAAGACCGGCGACATCACTGCCTTCGACCTGGCCGTCATCGGCCTGCTCATCGTGCTGGTCGTCGCGGTGATCATCTTCTTCGAACGCGGGCAAAGACGAATACCCGTCCAATACGCCAAACGCGTGGTCGGTCGAAAGGTCGTCGGCGGGCAGTCGAGCCACCTGCCGCTGAAGGTCAACACGGCCGGCGTCATCCCGCCGATCTTCGCGTCGTCGATCCTGATGTTCCCCCAGCAGATCGCGTCGTTCGTGCAGACGCCCTGGATGCAGCGGATCTCGGAGGCCCTGCACCCCGGCGACTGGCGCTACAACCTGCTGTACGTCGGCCTGATCGTCTTCTTCTGCTACTTCTACACGGCCGTCACGTTCAACCCTGTCGACGTCGCCGACAACATGAAGAAGTACGGCGGCTTCATCCCGGGCATTCGCCCCGGCCGCGCCACCGCCGCCTACATCAACAAGGTGCTGACCCGCATCACCTTCGGCGGAGCGGTCTACATCTCAGCCATCTGCGTGCTGCCCTCGCTGCTGCACGAGAAGATGAAGGTGCCGTTCTACTTTGGCGGCACCGGACTCATGATCGTCGTGGGTGTCGCGCTGGATACCGTCCAGCAGATCGAATCGCACCTCATCACGCGAAACTATGAGGGGTTCACCGGACCACGCGGACCGCGCATCCGCGGGCGCGGCGGCCGTGGGACGGGCGCCGTCAGCAGCTGATGGGGAGCCGGAGTATCGGCCGGTAAATTGAGTGAGAACCTTTTGTTGTTTGGACCCCCGGGGGCGGGAAAAGGGACACAGGCGGTCCGGTTGTCCGGAGTCTTCAAGATCCCGCACATCGCGACCGGCGACATGTTGCGGGCGGCCATCCAGTCGTACACGCCCCTGGGCGCGAAGGCCAAAGAGTTCATCGACAAAGGCCAGCTCGTTCCGGATCAGCTGGTCCTGGATCTCATCGCCGACCGGCTGGTCCAGCCCGACACCGAGCGCGGCTTTCTGCTCGACGGTTTTCCGCGCACCGTCCCGCAAGCAGAAGGTCTCGGCCGCATGCTCGCCGATCGCGGCAGGAAGCTGGATCACA
>Ga0207681_10002737_pt1 | contig 11161 bp, 7 predicted proteins | sample KBSS53metaG_FD_184324 | JGI IMG/M metagenome (GOLD analysis project Ga0207681, IMG submission 184324) | Switchgrass rhizosphere microbial communities from Kellogg Biological Station, Michigan, USA - KBS S5-3 metaG (SPAdes) (version 2) | ecosystem: Host-associated > Plants > Roots > Rhizosphere >... | reverse complement strand
TCGTTGCGCAGGGAGCATTCTCGCTATATCGCAAAGATGTATTGAAGGAAGTTGGCGGGTGGCCCGATTGCGTCGGCGAAGACATCGTGCTGACGTGGGCAATTTTGGCGCGCGGTTATCGTGTGGGCTATTGCGAGAGCGCGTGTTCGTTCACGAATGTACCGGCAAACTGGCGCCAATTTATTCGTCAACGTCAGCGCTGGTCGCGCGGTTTGATCGAGGCGTTTAAAAAGCATTGGATCCTGCTGTTCAGGCCACGCATGTCGACGCTGTTTATCTGGTGGAATTTGTTGTTCCCATATCTCGATGCGGTGTTCACTCTGTGTTTTTTGCCGGGCATTGTGCTTGCGCTATTCGGCATTTATTGGATTGCTGGACCGATGACATTACTCGTGATGCCGCTTGCCATGCTGGTGAATTATTTGATGTATCTGATTCAATCACGCATGTTTACCGAGCAAGGTTTGAAAGTTCGCCGCAATCCGATCGGTTTCATTGTTTACGCGTTGGCTTATAGCGTCATTCTGCAGCCGGCGTGTTTATGGGGTTATGTCTCCGAGTTGATGAATCTGCGCAAAACCTGGGGCACGAAATAATGCGAGCACTGCTGGCTTTCACGATTTCGGCCTGTGCAAGCGCGGCGCTCGCGGCGACGGAATATCGCCCGTTTGCCGTCGGCGGTTTCGATCTCAGTCGCGATACCGATGATTTCCGCAGCGAAATTTATTCCGCTGGCGGTGGAATGTATTTGAACGACGGCAATAAGGACCGCTTCGGTTATCGGCATATTGAAAGTCATTATTCGTCGCCGGGGTTCAGCATGCACGGCGAGGCCGATGCGTTGTTCGGCAGCGTGGCTTTCGGAGAGAAGCAGTCAACCGAAGTCAGCGGCGAGCTGACTCACTCCCGCCTCGAAAACGATAAGGATCGATGGCTCGGCTGGGGCCAGGTCACCGCAACACCAACTGCGCTCAGCAATATCGAAGTGCGCTACGAGACCAACTGGGTTGATTCGCGCAATGCGCTCGATCGCGGCATTGCGTATCAGGCGCTTACGGTTGCGGGCGATTATCAATTTACCGACCGCTTCGATCTGGCGGGTGTCATCGGCCGGCTGAATTTTTCCGATGACAATGAACGATCGCTCTATCGTGCCAAAGCGACGTATCTGATATCGGAAACTTACGGTGTGAATATGTACGTGCGCAGTCGCAGATACAGCAATAGCGACCCGTACAGCGGCAATTATTTCTCCCCCGACCGTTATTACGATTACCTCGGCGGTATCGGCATTCGCAAACGTCTGTCGTTCGTGCGCGGCACGGTTGTCGGCAATATCGACTGGGGCAGGCAGAGCGTCGATGGCGTCGAATCGCCGGCGCGGACCTGGCAGATTCGCGTGGAGTCATGGGTCGGTCAGCGTTTTACTTATTCGATTGGCACCGGTTTCAACGCGACCGCTGGCGTTGGTGGCGGCGACGATTACGAGTACCGCTATACCTCCGCCTCGGCCAGCTGGCGTTTTTAACGAGGCTTTGCCGAACAACGATTCTTTTCATCGAGCAGCAATTGCAAAAACGCACTCGCTGCGTTCGACAAGCTGCGTTCGCGATGCATCACGACGCCGAGATTGCGGCTCATTTTCTGCCCGCTCAAATTCAATCCGCACAGCATTTCGTCGATCAATGTTTTCGGTAAAACACTCCAACCCAATCCGATCGATACCATCACCTTGATCGTTTCTAAATAGTTCGTCGACATCGAAACATCGAGCGGCAGTTTCTGTTCTTCAAATAACGATTTCACAATCCGTCCGGTGTAAGTATTCAGGCCTGGAAGAATTGCCCGATATTGACTCAGCGCACGTGCGTTGACGGATTTTTTGTTTGCGAGCGGATGATTGCGTGCGACGGTGACGACCAATTCGTCGTTCCAGATTTCAATTTGTTGCAGCGATGGTTTCGCTTCCGGTGCCAGCGTGATGACACCGAGTTCGACTTCGCCGAGCAGCACACGCTCATACGCTTCTTCGGAATCGAGAAAATCGATATCGAGTCGCACGTCCGGATAATGCTGCGAAAATTTCTGCAGTACTTCGGGCAATCGATGCAGCCCCATGTGATGGCTGATACCCATCGTCAACAAGCCAGTCACGCCGCCGCGCAAATCCTGAATATGCCGTTTCGCTACGCGTAATTCCTGGAGCACGATTTGCGAGTGCGGCAACAAGGCGCGGCCGGCTTCCGTTAACGTGATCTGCCGGCCGATGCGATCGAACAGCGAACAATCGAGCTGTTGTTCGAGCAGCGCGATGCGTTTACTGACGGCCGGTTGTGTCAAATGCAGTTGCTCGGCCGCGCTGGAGAACGAGCCGAGTTCGGCGACGGCGGCGAAGGCCTGCAACAGTTGGGTATCCATGGATTTATCTATTCTCAACGGGAATCGTTTCTATAAAAAATATGAATTTGTTTTATTTGTCAATGATTCTTACACTGCGAGCCACTAGTCGGAGCTGCGAGGGTTCTCCCTCTGGGACACGCGGCAAGTACATCCGTGTAGCTCGTCAGCGACATCCCTGTCGCTGACGGTCCCTGAGGGAGAACCCTCACATCTCCTTGATCGCAGAATTCCAATAGCAATTGCCCAATGAGGTGCGTGATGGCAGGCAAAACGCTCTACGACAAATTGTGGGACGCGCATTTGGTGAAAATGCGCGATGACGGCACGGCATTGATTTACATCGATCGCCAGTTGCTGCACGAAGTGACTTCGCCGCAGGCATTCGAAGGTCTGCGCCTTGCCGGTCGCAAGCCGTGGCGCATCGACGCGAATATCGCGACACCTGATCACAACGTGCCGTCCGCTGTTACCGAGCGCAAAGCCGGCATCGCCGGCATCGCCGACGAGGTGTCGCGCATTCAAGTGCAGACGCTCGATGAAAACTGCGACGACTTCGGCATCAAAGAATTCAAGATCAACGATGTGAACCAGGGCATCGTGCACGTGATCGGTCCTGAGCAGGGTTTGACGTTGCCGGGTATGACCATCGTCTGCGGCGATTCGCACACCGCAACGCACGGCGCGCTCGGTGCGCTCGCGCATGGCATCGGCACTTCCGAAGTTGAGCACGTACTCGCGACGCAATGTTTGATTCAGAAAAAATCGAAAAATTTTCTCGTCAAAATTAACGGCAAGCTCGGCGCCGGTGTGACGCCGAAGGATGTCGTGCTCGCCGTGATCGGCCAAATCGGCACCGCTGGTGGCAACGGCTGCGCGATCGAATTCGGCGGTGAAGTCATGCGTGCGATGTCGATGGAAGGCCGCATGACCGTGTGCAACATGGCGATCGAAGCCGGTGCACGCGTCGGCATGGTCGCGGTTGACGACATCACGCTCGATTATGTCAAAGGCCGTCCGTATGCGCCGAAAGGTGAACAGTGGGAGCAGGCGGTCGCGTATTGGAAAACCTTGCACAGCGACGCCGATGCGCAATTCGATCGCGTGGTCGAAATCGACGGTGCTGCGATCAAGCCGCAGGTGAGCTGGGGCACATCGCCGGAGATGGTCGTATCGATCGATGCGAATGTGCCGAACCCAGCTGATTTTACCGATGTAGGGAAACGCCGCGCCGCTGAACGTGCGCTCGAATACATGGGTTTAACAGCCGGTCAGCCGATTACCAGCATTCAACTCGACCGCGTGTTTATCGGCTCGTGCACCAATTCGCGCATCGAAGATTTGCGTGCAGCCGCAGCGGTAGTGAAAGGCAAGAAAGTCGCATCGACCATCACGCAGGCATTGGTAGTGCCGGGTTCCGGTCAGGTGAAAGCGCAGGCCGAAAAAGAAGGGCTCGACAAGATTTTTATCGACGCCGGTCTTGAATGGCGCGAGCCGAGCTGCTCGATGTGTCTGGCGATGAATGCCGATAAATTATTGCCGGGCGAGCACTGCGCCGCGACCTCTAACAGAAACTTCGAGGGGCGGCAGGGCTTCGGCGGACGCACGCATTTAGTCAGCCCTGCAATGGCGGCTGCCGCGGCAATCGCCGGCCACTTTGTCGACATTCGGGAGGTTATGCAATGAAACCATTTACCGTACTGACCGGCATCGCTGCACCGATGGATCGCGCCAATGTCGATACCGACATGATCATTCCGAAACAATTTTTGAAATCGATCAAGCGCAGCGGTTTCGGCCCGAATCTGTTCGACGAATTACGTTATCTAGACGAAGGTCAGCCGGGTCGCGATAACAGCAAGCGGCCGCTGAATCCGGAGTTTCCGCTGAATTTTGCACGCTATAAAAATGCATCGGTATTGCTCGCGCGCGAAAACTTCGGCTGCGGTTCGAGCCGCGAACACGCGCCGTGGGCGTTGGAGGATTACGGTTTTCGCTGCGTGATCGCACCGAGTTACGCCGATATCTTTTTCAACAACTGCTTCAAGAACGGCATCCTGCCGATCGTGTTGAGCGCAGAGATTGTCGACAAACTGTTCAAGGAAATGTACGCGCAGGAAGGCTATCAACTGACAATTGATTTGCCGGCGCAGACTGTACGCACGCCGAGTGGTGAAGAGTTTTCGTTCGAGGTCGACGAGTTCAGCAAATACTGTTTGACCAACGGACTCGATGATATTGGCATTACGCTAAAAGATGCCGATACGATTGAAACTTTCGAGCAGCAATGGCAGCAACGCGCGCCGTGGTTGTTTAATCCTCTGCAATAAACTTTCATTTGTTCGAGAAACGATTTAGCGCTTTCGGAGAAATTCATGAGCAAAAAAATTCTGCTGATTTCCGGTGATGGTATCGGTCCGGAAATCATGGTTGAAGTGCGCAAGGTGCTCGATGTCGTCGAGCGGCGTTTCAATTTGGCGTTGAGCTATGACGAGGCATTGATGGGTGGCGCGGCAATCGATGCGACCGGTGGCCCATTGCCCGAAGAAACACTGACGAAAGCGCGCGCGTGCGATGCGATTTTGTTTGCGGCGATCGGCGGGCCGAAGTGGGATAAATTGGATCGCGCGATTCGCCCGGAAAAAGGTTTGTTGAAACTGCGTTCAGAGCTCGGTTTATTCGGCAATTTGCGTCCGGCGATTTTGTATCCGCAACTGGCTGATGCGTCGTCGCTGAAAAAAGAAATCGTGGCTGGTCTCGATATTCTGATCGTGCGTGAATTAACCGGCGGTATTTATTTCGGCGAGCCGCGTGGTATTCGCACACTGGCGAACGGCGAACGCGAAGGTTTCAACACCGATAAATATTCGGAATCGGAAGTGCGCCGCGTCGGCAAGCTCGCGTTTGAGTTGGCGCGCAAGCGCAACAAGAAAGTGTGTTCAGTCGATAAATCGAATGTGCTCGAATCGACGATTTTGTGGCGCGAAGTGATGGAAGAACTCGGCAAGGATTACCCCGATGTTGAGCTGAGCCATATGTACGTCGATAACGCGTCGATGCAACTGGTGCGCGCGCCGAAACAATTCGATGTGATCGTCACCGGCAATTTGTTCGGCGATATTCTCTCCGACGAAGCGGCGATGCTAACCGGCTCGATCGGCATGCTGCCGTCGGCATCGCTGAACGAAAGTGGCGCCGGTATGTACGAGCCGTGTCATGGTTCCGCACCGGATATCGCGGGGCAGGGCAAGGCGAATCCGCTGGCGATGATGTTGTCGGCAGCGATGATGTTGCGTTATTCGCTGAATGCACCGGAAGCGGCGGATGCGATCGAGAGCGCCATCGGTAAAGTGTTAGATCAAGGATTGCGTACGCCGGATATTTACACGGCGGGCACGCAGTTGGTGAATACCGCGCAGATGGGTGATGCGGTAGCGAAAGCATTGGTTTGATCGAGGAGGCTGGCACCGGTGAACACTTGCAAAAACGCTGCCCCACTTTTTTTAAAGAAGTTGGGGTCCCTGTAAGCTCCGTCGGCGACGTCCTGTCGCCGACGGTTTTGCAAATGTTCACCGGTACCAGCTATCAGCATCGCAGAGTTGATAGGTGATTTATGAAAACAGTAGGTTTCGTCGGTTGGCGCGGCATGGTCGGCTCCGTCTTGATGGAGCGCATGCAGGCGGAAAATGATTTTGAGGGCATCGAACCGGTATTTTTCACGACGTCGAATGTCGGTGGCGCGGGTCCTGCGTTCGCCGGCGGTGCGCCGCTGAAAGATGCGAACTCAATCGATGAATTAAAAAAACTCGACGCGATTATTTCGTGTCAGGGCGGCGATTACACCACGGAAATTTTTCCGAAACTGCGCGCAGCCGGCTGGCAGGGTTATTGGATCGATGCGGCATCCACGCTGCGCATGGAAAACGATGCGATCATTATTCTCGACCCGGTGAACGGCGATCTGATTCGTAACGGTATCAAGCGCGGCGTGAAAAATTTCATCGGTGGCAACTGCACCAATAGCATTCTGTTGATGGGCATGAACGGTCTGTTCCGCGAAGGCTTGGTCGAATGGGTCAGCTCGATGACTTATCAGGCGGCATCGGGCGGTGGCGCCAATCACATGCGCGAACTGCTGAAAGGCATGGGCGTGATTCATGCGTCAGTAGTGGATCAACTGGCGACACCTTCGTCGTCGATTATCGACATTGATCGCAAGGTGGCGCAGACAATTCGCACAGATGTGCCGCACGAATTTTTCGATGCGCCGCTCGCTGGTGGTTTGATTCCGTGGATCGACAAACAACTTGATAACGGCCAATCGAAAGAAGAATGGAAAGGACAGGCCGAGGTGAACAAAATTCTCGGCACTGAAAAAACAATTCCGGTCGATGGCCTGTGCGTGCGTATCGGCGCGATGCGCTGCCACAGTCTCGCGCTGACATTGAAACTGAAAAAAGATTTACCGTTGGCAGAAATCGAAGCGTTGATTAAATCCGGCAATCCGTGGGTCAAGTGGGTGCCGAATCAACGCGAGATCACCGCGAAGGAATTGACGCCAGCTTCGATCACCGGCGGCTTGGAGATCGGCGTTGGCCGCGTGCGCAAACTGAACATGGGGCCCGAGTACATCAGCGCGTTCGTTATCGGCGATCAATTACTGTGGGGTGCCGCCGAACCGTTGCGCCGCATGTTGCGCATTCTGCGCGAAACCGTTTGAACAGGAGTTGGGTATGAGCGCGCGTCAACTGACAATTGCAGTAGTGGGCGCGACCGGCGCGGTGGGCGAAACATTGCTCACCGTGTTGGCCGAGCGCGAATTTCCGATCGCGAAGATTTACATCGTTGGCAGCGGCGACAATCCTGATGACACCGCGATGTTTGCGGAGCGTCCGGTACAGGTAGAGGCGATTGCTGATTTCGATTTCAGCCGCTGTCAGCTGGTATTTTTCTGTGCGCCGGCAGCGGTTGCCAAAAAGTACGCGCCGCTCGCTGTGAAGGCCGGTTGCTGGGTCATCGATACCAGCAGCCAGTTTCGGCTCGATCGGAAGGTGTCGTTGGTGGTGCCTTCAGTCAATGGCGACGTGTTGGCGGAGCTCCGCGCGCCGCAGATAATCGCCAGCCCGGCCGCCCATGTCGTCCAAGCGGCGACCGTACTGTCGCCGTTGCAGAACAAGTTTGGTTTGAGTACGGTCAGCGTAGCTACGATGCTGGCGGTGTCGGCCCTCGGTAAACGCGGTGCCAATGAACTTGCCGGCCAGACCGCGCGCCTGCTGAATGCCCAGCCCGTTAAGCAACAGGTATTTCCGTCGCGGATCGCTTTTAATCTCATCCCCGCGTTTGACGCTCCGCATGAAAGCGGCTATACCCTCGAAGAATCCGAGGCTGCTGCTGAAATTAAAAAATTGTTGAAGGATGAACAGCTTGAGACCGGTATCAACCTAGTTTTCTCCCCGGTGTTTTATGGCCATAGCCAAATCCTCCAGGTCGAAACTAAGGAGCCGGTGACTCCAGCGGTTGCGCGCGCACCATTGAAGGCAGAGGCGTCCATCAAACTTGCCCGGTCCAGCGATAATGTCGTCAGCGCTGTTGATAGCAGTGGTGGCAATGACGTGGTGCATATCGGGCGAATTACGCAGCCGACCGGTGCTACCCGCCGTCTGACCTTGTGGTCGGTGGCTGACAATATGCGAAAAGGTGCGGCAGTTAACATTGTCGAAATTGCCGAAACCTTGCTAAAAAACCATTTGTAACTACTATTTACGCTATTTACTGAAGAACTTTTCTAGCTTTTTTGGATGCCGAGGCGAAGAACCAGCCTGCAGGATGGGCGCTCAATGCCTACGACAAAACTCTCAGCGAGACGACAGGGTAAATAATATGGTGCGTAAGAAGCTCGCCATCGCGGTGCTGGCCATCAGTGCGCTACAAGCGACCTATGCCAATGCTATGGGCTTGGGAAATCTGTCGATTAAATCGGCACTCAACCAGCCTCTCAATGCGGATATCAAGCTTCTCGATACCGGCGATCTCGATCCCACGCAAGTCAAAATCCAATTGGCAACGTCCGAGGATTTTCAGCGTGCAGGCGTTGATCGCGATTATTTCCTGACCAATTTGCATTTCAGTGTCGATATGGACGGCCATGGCGGCGGTGTTATTCATGTCAGCACGCGCGAGCCGGTCGTTGAGCCCTATCTGAATTTCGTGATCGAAGCGCGCTGGCCGAACGGTCGACTGCTGCGCGAATTTGCCGTGTTGTTGGATCCGCCGACATTTAGCGGCAATCGCGCGACGGCACCGGTGGCACCAGCGACGAGCTCGGGAATTTCGACGGTGCAACACGCAAAAAAGGCGCCGGTGCAGCCGCCGACTATTAGCTCGGAAACAGAAACTTCTGCTGCTGCACCGTCCGCTGATATGTCGCTACCCAGCACCGGTAAACCGGGCGAATATCGTGTGCAGGTGTATGACACGCTGTCGAAAATTGCCACTAAAAACAAACCGGCGAGCGATGTCACCGTCGCCCAGACCATGGTCGCCATTCAGCGTGCCAACCCGCAGGTGTTCATTAACAATAACGTCAATCTGATTAAATCGGGTTACGTGCTGCGTCTGCCAACGGCCGATGAGGCGCGCGCCACCACCGCCGATCAGGCGGCGCAGGACGTCGAAGCACAAACGGCGAGCTGGCGCGGTGGCTCCGCGCGCTCGACGGCTTCAGCACCAGTGAGCGGTCCGCAATTGGACGCAAGCACTCCCGAGCCGTCCAAGAAAGAAGGCGGTTATCGCGAGCAGGCGCGGTTGTCGATTGCCACGCCGGGCGAGGGCGATAAGAGTGCCGCCGGTAGCGGTGCGGGCGGCGGCAAAGGAACCGAAGCGCTTCGGAATCAACTGGTAGCAAGTCAGGAAGCGCTTGAGAAAGGCAAACGCGATAACCATGAACTGCAATCGCGCCTGGATGATATGGAGCGCCAGATTGCCACGCTGCAACGTCTGATCACGCTGAAAGATGATCAGCTGACCGCGCTTCAGACAAAAGCGGCCGACAAAGCGGCTCCGGCGCAACAACCTGCGCCTGTTGCCCCGGCACCAGCTACCACGTCGACACCCGAAACTGCTGCGGCGCCGACTGAAGCTCCTGCAGCTACACCGCCAGTGGCGCAGGCTGAGCCTCCAAAACCTGTAGCGGCATCTACACCCGCCGCTAAGCCAGTGGTTAAACCTGCCGTCGCGCCTGAGCCGAGCCTGCTCGATCGTCTCATGGCGAATCCGCTGTATTTGGCGGGTGGCGCCGGTGTGGTATTGCTCGCACTAATTGGCTTGTTCGTCGCCAAACGTCGTAAGGACGCCGAAGAAGAGGAAGAGTCGACCGATTACACGTTTGACGAGCAGGATAACTTTCAGTTTGCGACCGCCGATCTGGATACCGCATCGATCAGCGATAACGCTATTACGCCGGCACATGAAGAGCCTGCCACCGATGATTTGATGGCGCCGGATTTCGGGGCCGAGGCGCCTCCCAAAGCGGCGCAGCCGCAAACGGGTGATGCGATCGCGGAATCGGATATTTACATTGCCTACGGCCGCTACCAGCAAGCCGTTGACCTATTGTCGAATGCAATCAATGCCGAACCGAATCGCAGCGATCTGCGCGTCAAGCTGCTCGAGGTTTACGTTGAAATGCGTAACAAAGACGCATTTCGTCAGCAGTTCGTGGCGCTGCATAGTCTGGGCGACAGCGATGCGGTTGCCAAAGTCAAAGACATGCTCTCGTCGGTCGATGGTGTTTCCGATTGGTTGGTAGATCTGCCGAGCAACACGCCGAGCTGGAGCAATGCTGCGCTGACTGCAGCGGCTGCGACTACCGCTGCCGCGACATCGGAGTGGGCTTCCCCGCAGGACGAAGAAGTTGAGCCGGAACTCGATCTGCCGGCCAATGAGCTCGGAGAGCTTGACCTCGATCTCGATGACGACCTGGATTCTTCCTCATCGCTGGCTGCCTTTGATGATTTGGATTTCACCGCGCCAGCGACTGAGCCGACCAGCGAGCTTGAACTGGATCTGGATGCGGACGGTATCGATGAGCTGGATGTGGCCGACGCTACCGATGACGAATTCGAGACGCCACAATCGCTTTCCGAGCCTCAATCTCAGCCCTATATCCCGCCTCAATCCCCTGTCCAATCTCAATCTAATGCGGGTACCGCGTTCGAGATGGGGCTGTCCGATAATCCCGAAGAGGGCTTTGAGCTCGATCTCGGCGATGAGGACCTCGACCGCGCGTTACGCGAGATGGGCGACAGCGGTGAGCTGGGCGATCTGGAAGCGATGGCCGATAACCTGCGCAATATCGATTTGTCGCCAGCTCCGATCGCTGAAGAGCGCGATATCGATGCCGCCTTTACGAATAATGCATTCGATAACGACTTAGGCGCCGATTTGGAGTTGCCGGAAGAGTTCGATCTGAGCAGCGCTGCCGAAGAGCTGCCGGACATCCAACGCACCGATATGTCGTTCGACGAGCTGGTACTGCCGGAAGAATTCGAGCACAACCCCGCCGTCGCAGAAGCTCCTGCTGCACCGACATTTGACGCACCGCCGCCGGCGTTCGAGCCGGCTCCGGTACTTGAGGCCGGCGATGATTTTGATTTCTTGTCCGATACCGACGAGATCGCAACCAAGCTCGATTTAGCGCGTGCTTATATCGACATGGGCGATACCGATGGTGCGCGCGATATTCTCGACGAAGTGCTGCAGGAAG
>Ga0207681_10002733_pt1 | contig 11167 bp, 8 predicted proteins | sample KBSS53metaG_FD_184324 | JGI IMG/M metagenome (GOLD analysis project Ga0207681, IMG submission 184324) | Switchgrass rhizosphere microbial communities from Kellogg Biological Station, Michigan, USA - KBS S5-3 metaG (SPAdes) (version 2) | ecosystem: Host-associated > Plants > Roots > Rhizosphere >... | reverse complement strand
CGAACGCGTCGAGCGCCTCCTGCGGGTCCTCGCCCGGGCGCAGCTCGAACGCGTCGAAGCCGCAGCTCTCGAGATAGAACAGCAGGTCGCGCGTGATGTGGCCGACCGCGCGCAGCTCGCCGCGGTAGCCGTAGCGCTCGCGCACCAGGCGGCCGATCGAATAGCCGCGGCCGTCGCCGAACTTGGGGAAGTTCACCTCGACGCGCGCCGCCCGCCCGAGCTGCTCGGCGAACGCCGCCGGATCGTCGGTCGGCTCGAGGCGCAGCACCTTGTCGCTAGACGAGAGCGGGCTGTCCGTGACTACGCGGCGCCCTTTGATCAGGGTGGCCATAAACGCGTTCCTTGAAAGGTTGGATGCCAATGCGCTGCACGACGTCGATGAAGCGCTCGGCGTCGCTGTCGCGGCGCTCGAGGTAGCACTGGATGAGCTTCTCGACCACGTCGGGCACGTCCGCGCGCGCGAACGACGGCCCGAGGACTTTGCCGAGAGCAGCCGGCGCTTGATTGCCGCCGATCTGGATCTGGTACCACTCCTCGCCGTTCTTATCCACGCCGAGGATGCCGATGTGGCCGACGTGGTGATGGCCGCAGGCGTTCATGCAGCCGGAGATATTGAGGTCGAACTCGCCGATTTCGTGCAGGTAGTCGAGGTCGTCGAAGCGTTCCTGGATCGCCTGCGCCACCGGGATGGACTTGGCGTTCGCGAGCGCGCAGAAGTCGCCGCCCGGGCACGCGATGATGTTGGTCAGCAGGCCGATGTTGGGCGTCGCCAGGCCGAGGACACGCGCCTCGCGCCACAGCGCCAGCAGGTCGCGCTGGCGCACGTCCGCGAGCACCAGGTTCTGCTCGTGCGATACGCGCAATTCGCCGAACGAATAGCGGTCGGCGAGGTCGGCGATCGCTTCCATCTGGTCGCTGGTCACGTCGCCCGGCGGCACGCCGGTCTTCTTCAGCGACAGGGTCACCGCGGCATAGCCCGGCTTCTGGTGGCGATGCACGTTGCGCTTGGCCCATGCCATGAAGGCCGGCTCGCCGGTGATGATCTGATCCTGCAGCGACTCATAGTGCGGGCGGGTGAAGCGCGCTGCGACGCGCGCCACTTCTTCCGCCGTCAGCGTCGAAGGGCCATCCTTGATCTGCGCCCATTCGGCTTCTACTTCCGCGCGGAACTTGTCCGCACCGCGCTCCTTCACCAGGATCTTGATGCGCGCCTTGTGGATGTTGTCGCGGCGGCCGTAGCGGTTGTACACGCGCAGGATCGCCTCGCTGTACGACAGCAGGTGCTGCCAGGGCAGGAACTCGCGGATCACCACGCCGACGATCGGCGTGCGGCCGAGTCCGCCGCCCACCAGCACCTTGAAGCCGACCTCGTCGCCCTGCTTGACCGCGTGCAGGCCGATGTCGTGCACCCCGACCGCGGCCCGGTCCGCCCGCGAGCCGTTGATCGCGAACTTGAACTTGCGCGGCAGGAAGGAGAACTCGGGATGGAAGGTCGACCACTGGCGCAGGATCTCGCACCAGACGAACGAATCGACGATCTCGTCGTGCGCCACGCCGGCGAAGTGGTCGGTGGTGATGTTGCGGAACCCGTTGCCCGAAGTCTGGATCGCGTGCATCTGCACCGTGGCCAGCTCGGCGAGGATGTCGGGCACCTGCTCGAGGCGCGGCCAGTTGAGCTGCAGGTTCTGGCGCGTGGAGAAGTGGCCGTAGCCGCGGTCGTAGCGGCGCGCGATCTCGGCCAGCTTTCGCAGCTGCCGGGTCGACAGGATTCCATACGGGATCGCGATGCGCAGCATCGGCGCATAGCGCTGGATGTAGAGGCCGTTGCGCAGCCGCAGGGCGCGGAACTCGTCCTCGGACAGCTTGCCGGCAAGGAAGCGCTGCGTCTGGCCGCGGAATTGCGTCACGCGCTCATCCACCAGGCGCTGATCGATTTCGTCGTAGAGGTACATGGCTTCCTGTTGATGCTACGGGGCGCGCTTATTCTTACAAAGACTTATGTGTTAGGATTTTATGATATATAGGCATATAGGCTCATGAAGCTCCAACAGCTGCGCTGCCTCACCGAAGTCGCCCGCCGCGGGCTGAACGTGTCCGAGGCCGCCGAGGCCCTCCACACCTCCCAGCCGGGGGTCTCCAAGCAGATCCGCGCCCTCGAGGACGAGCTGGGAGTCGAGGTTTTCGTACGCCACGGCAAGCGCCTGGTGGCGGTCACCGAGCCCGGAAAGGCGGTGGTGGCGATCGCCGAGCGCATGCTGGCCGAAGCGGCGAACCTGCGCCGCGCCGGCGAGGAGTTCGCCAACGACCAGCTTGGCACGCTCACCATTGCCGCGACCCACACCCAGGCCCGCTACGCCCTACCCAAGGCCGTAGCGGCGTTCAAGCGGCGTTATCCCAAGGTGGAGCTGCGGATTCACCAGGGAAATCCGACCCAGATCTGTGAGCAGGTACTCACTGGCGAAGCCGACCTCGGCGTGGCCACCGAGATGATCTCCCAGTACCCCGAGCTGGTCTCGCTGCCGGTGTACCAGTGGAACCGCTGCGTGGTGGTGCCGGCCAAGCATCCGCTGCTGAAGGAGGCGCCGCTCACGCTCGAGAAGCTGGCCGAGCATCCGATCGTGACCTACGACTTCGCGTTCGCCAACCGCTCGCTGGTGCAGAAGGCATTCGAGGCGCGCGGCCTGAAACCCCAGGTGGTGCTGAGCGCGCAGGATTCCGACGTGATCAAGACCTACGTCGAGCTCGGCCTCGGCGTCGGCATCCTGGCGAAGATGGCATTCGACGCCAAGCGCGACGTGCAGCTGCGCGCCATCGATGCGAGCCACCTGTTCGAGTCGAGCACCACGCGCCTGGGGATCAAGCGCGGTGCGTATCTACGGCGCTATGCCTACGACTTCATCGGCACGTTCGCGCCGCACCTGCCCGCGGCTACGGTCGAGCAGGCAGTCAAAGGCCAGGAAGGCTCCCGCTACGAGCTTTAGGGGGCTTCTGCCGCTACGAGTTGTGAGCAGCGATGAAATCGCGCACGCGCGGGAAAATCATTTCGCGCCAGCGTCGACCTGAGAAGATTCCGTAGTGCCCCACGCCAGGCGCGATGTAGTGCATGCGCTTCTCGCGCGGAATGTTGAGGCAGAGCTGGTGCGCGGCCTCGGTCTGGCCGTTGCCCGAGATGTCGTCGAGCTCGCCTTCGATGGTGAGTAACGCCGGCTCGCGGATCGCCTGAGGCCGCACCAGCTCTTCGCGCAAGTACATCCGTCCTTTGGGCAATGCAAAATCCTGGAACACCGTCTTCACGGTGTCGAGGTAGTACTCGGCCGGCATGTCGAGCACCGCGTTGTATTCGTCGTAGAAGCGCCGGTGCGCGGCGGCGGATTCGCCGTCGCCCGCGACCAGCTTGTGGTAGTAGTCGAAGTGCGCGGTCAAGTGGCGGTCCGGGTTCATCGCCACGAAGCCGAGGTGCTGCAGGAAGCCGGGATACACGCGCCGCATGTAGCCGGGATATTTCGGTGGCACGCGCTGGATCACGTTCTGCTCGAACCACGAATAGGGCTTGCGCCGCGCCAGGTTGTTGACCGCCGTGGGGCTGCGTCTGGCGTCGATCGGCCCGCCCATCATGGTCATGGTGCGCGGTTGTACGTCACCTCTCGCGGCCATGAGCGAAACCGCCGCCAGCACCGGAACGGTCGGCTGGCATACCGAAATGACATGCACGTCGGGTGACAGCATCCGGATCCAGTCGCGCACGTAATCGACGTAGTCGGCGAGGTGGAACGGCCCGGCGGTAAGCGGCACCAGGCGCGCGTTCACCCAGTCGCTGATCCACACGTCGTGCTCGGCAAGCAGCGCGCGCACGGTATCGCGCAGCAGCGTGGCGTGATGGCCGGAGAGCGGCGCGACCACCAGCACCTTGCGCGCGTTCGCCTTCTTGCTCTTGAAGCGCACCAGGTTGCAGAACGGCTTCTCCAGCACCACCTCGGGCTGCGCCTCGGGGATGTTCCATTCCGGCTTCTCGTAGCGCTCGGTGACGCGCAGGAAGAGCTCGCTCGACGCGGCCAGGCGCTTCGCGTGCGGCCAGTAGATGAACGGGCTGAACGGGTGGCCGAACCAGCCGCGCGAGAGCTCCGCCCAGAACCGGAACGGCGCCAGCGCCATGTGCTGCGCTTCGTAAAGGCTATAAAGCATCAATCACTTATAGCAGGTTTGACGCACTGCCGCATCGGGCGAAAATCACGCTGGTATGCTCCTTTCGGTGCGTCTCGCGCTGCGGATCGTGGCCTGTTTGGTGCTGTTTCTCGGCCTGGCTGCGCTCGCCGGCTATGGTTTTCTGAGGCAATCGCTACCGAAGACCTCGGGGGAGATCCATCTCGCCGGCCTGGGCGCGAACGTGGAGGTGTTGCGAGACCGCCACGGCATCCCGCACATCTACGCGTCCTCGCTGGAGGACGCGCATTTCGCGCTCGGCTTCGTTCACGCGCAGGACCGTCTCTGGCAGATGGAGGCGAACCGGCGCATCGGCTCCGGGCGCCTCGCCGAGATCGTCGGTCCGGCGGCGCTCGACGCCGACCGCTTCATGCGCACGCTCGGACTGCGGCGCGCGGCGGAGGCCAATCTCAAGCATTACGACGCGGACACGCGGCGCCTGCTCGGCGCCTATGCCGCCGGCGTCAACGCGTTCCTCGCCGATCACCGGGTGCTGCCGCCCGAATTCTGGCTGTTGTGGTCGACGCCCGAGCCGTGGAGCGCGCTCGACTCGATCGTGTGGACGAAGGTGATGGCGCTCGACCTCGGCGGCAACTGGCGCAGCGAGGTGCTGCGCATGCGGCTGTCGCAAACCTTGCCGCTCGAGCGCATCCACGAATTCCTGGCGCCGTATCCCGGCGACGCAGCGCCGAAGATCGCCGATCTGAAAGCGCTCTATTCCGGCCTCGAGAAGAAGCTCGCGCCCGATCGCGTGTTCTCCACGCTCGATCCCGACGCGGTGGCGGGCTCGAACAGCTGGGTCGTCGCCGGCGCGCGCAGCGCGAGCGGCAAGCCGCTGCTCGCGAACGATCCGCACCTCGGCCTGACCGCGCCGCCGGTGTGGTACTTCGCGCACCTGCACGCGCCGGGCCTCGACGCGATCGGCGGCACGCTGCCCGGCGTGCCGGGGATCCTGGTCGGGCGCAACGAGCGCATCGCCTGGGGACTGACCAACACCGGCGCCGACGTGCAGGACCTGTTTCTCGAGAAGCTCGATGCGCCGTTCACGCGCATCGAAGAAGTCATCCGGGTGAAGGGTGCCGCCGACGAGCGTCTTGCGATCCGCATTTCGCGCCACGGGCCGGTGATCTCGGACGTGTCGCGCTCCGCGAACGACGCGGTGCCGCGCGGCTACGCGCTCGCCATGGCGTGGACCGCGCTGGCGGAAGACGACTTGACGATGCAGGCGGCATTGAAGCTGCCCCTGGCGCGCGACTGGCCCGGATTCCTCGCGGCCGCGCGCGAGCTGCATGCGCCGCCGCAAAGCGCGAGCTACGCCGACGTGGACGGCAACATCGGCTTCGTCGCCGCCGGACGCGTTCCGCTGCGCAAGCCCGCGAACGACCTGCGCGGACTGGCGCCCGCACCGGGGTGGGACGAGCGCTACGAGTGGACCGGATACATCCCGTTCGAGCAGCTGCCGCAGCTGTTCAATCCGCCCGCCGGCGCCATCGTCCTCGCCAACCACAAGATCACGCCCGCACGCTACCCGCATCACCTCACCTATGAATGGGGCCCGCCGTATCGCGCGCGGCGCATCGAGCAGCTGCTGGCGCAGAAGCCGAAGCATGACTTGTCGTCGTTCAAGGCCATGCACGCCGACGTGATATCCCTCGCGGTGCGCGAGCTGCTGCCCCGGTTCACCGCGGCCAATCCGCAGCATGAAGTGATGAAGAAGCTCGCGGCGTGGGACGGGAGCATGGCGGCGGGGCGCGAAGAGCCGCTCATCATGACCGCCTGGTGGCGCGAGTTCGCGCGCCAGCTCTACGCCGACGAGCTCGGCAATGCGTTCGCTTCGAACTGGGCGGGGCGCGCGGTGTTCGTGCACAACGTGCTCTCGGGCCAGTCCCACTGGTGCGACAACGTGCGCACCGAACGCAAGGAAAGCTGCGACTACCTGCTGATCGACTCGCTGGAAAACGCCCTGGAAGAGCTCAAGCGGCGCTACGGCAACGACTGGCGGTGGGGCCCGGCTCACGTGGCGCGCCATCGCCACCGCCCGTTCAGCCGCGAGCTGGCATCGATCTTCGACATCACGGTGCCGAGCGCGGGCGATGCCTACACCGTCAACGCCGGCGCCATGGACTTCAATGCCGGCGAGCCTTACGCCAACCGCCACGCGGCGAGCCTGCGCCACATCAGCGACCTCGCCGACCCGCAGGCCTCGGTGTTCATTCACTCCGGCGGACAGTCGGGCAATCCGCTGTCGCCGCTTTACCGGAACTTCACTGCCGCCTGGGCGCGCGGCGACTACGTGCCGATGGTAAGCGAGCGCGCGCGCCTCGAAGCCGACGGCGTCGAGCGCCTGGTCCTGATTCCGCGCAAATAGGCAGTCGCTTTATCCGGACAGCACCATCCCGCCCACGGTCGGGGGTGCCAGTCGCGCGAACTCCATATAACGAAGGGAGCTAAAAATGTGAACACAAAGTATTTCTGGTTATTAAGTGCAAACCCTACAGTCCGCAGGAATGAAGATCCGCGCGCCCGGCCCCCTCAGCACGGAGCACGCCCAGCTCGGCCTGCCGCCGGCCGAAGCCTCGGCTTCGGGCGAGGCCGCGCACCCGGTCCTCAACGCCGCCGCCTGGTTCACGCTCGCGGTGATCGCGGCGCTGTCGCTTTACCTGTTCAGCCGTCTCAACGTGCAGATCGTGCTCGAGACGCTGCACAGCGGGCCGTTCTGGGGCGCGGTGGCGGTCGGTTTCTTTGCGCAGGCGGTCGACGGCGCGCTCGGGATGGCCTACGGGGTGACCGCGACCACGTTCCTGCTCGGCGCGGGTGCCAGTCCCGCCGCCGCGAGCGCGAGCGTGCACATCGCGGAGATCTTCACCACCGGCTTCTCGGGTGTCGCGCACCTCAAGTATGGCAACGTGAACCGGCGGCTCTTCCTGCGACTGCTGGTACCCGGAATCCTCGGCGCCGTGCTCGGCGCGATCTTCATCACGCAATTCGACGGCAGGGTGCTGAAGCCGTACGTCACCGCGTACTTGCTGCTCATGGGCGTCTACATCCTGAGCAAGGCATTTCGCAAGCTGCGCGCGCGCACCGATGAGCCCGCGCACGTCGGCAAGCTGGCGGCCTTCGGCGGCTTCGTCGACGCGGCCGGCGGCGGCGGCTGGGGACCGGTGGTGACCAGCACGCTGGTCGGCTCCGGGCGCGATCCGCGCACCACCATCGGCTCGGTCAACTTCGCGGAGTTCTTCATCACGGTGGCGACGGCGGGCGCGTTCACGCTGCTCGCCGGGCCGGGTACCTGGGTGCTGGTCGCCGGCCTGGTCGTCGGCGGCCTGTTCGCCGCGCCCTTCGCCGCGCTGCTCTGCCGCCGCCTGCGCGCGCGCACGCTGCTGATCGCGGTCGGGCTGCTGATCAGCCTGCTGAGCGCCTACAACCTAGGCAGCTTTCTTTTCTTCTCTTAGCGCGCGGCGCAGGATTTTGCCGACGTTGGTCTTCGGCAGCTCGCTGCGGAACTCGACGTACTTCGGCCGCTTGTAGCCGGTGAGCTCCTTCTTGCAGTGCTCGAGCACGTCCTGCTCGGTGAGCTGCGGGTCCTTCTTCACCACGAACACCTTGGGCACCTCGCCGGAATGCTCGTCGGGCACGCCGATCGCAGCGCACTCGAGCACGCCCGGGTGCATGGCCAGCACCTGCTCGATCTCGTTCGGGTACACGTTAAAACCCGACACCAGGATCATGTCTTTCTTGCGGTCCACGATGCGGATGAAGCCCTTGTCGTCCATGATGCCGATGTCGCCGGTGTGCAGGAAGCCGTCCTTGCCGATCACCTTGGCGGTCTCGTCGGGCCGCTGCCAGTAGCCCGCCATCACCTGCGGGCCGCGGATGCATATCTCGCCGGTCTCCCCGTTCGGTACGTCCCGGCCCTGATCGTCGCGCAGCACCACTTCGGTCGACGGCATCGGCACGCCGATCGAGCCGGAGAATTCTCCGTTGCTCATCGGGTTCGCGGTGGCGGAAGGCGAGGTTTCGGTGAGGCCATAGCCCTCGATCAGCGGCGTGCCGGTGACTTGGCGCCAGCGCTCGGCGACCGCCTTCTGCACCGCCATGCCGCCGCCGACCGCCAGGCGCACGCTGGAGAAGTCGAGCTTGCCGAAGTCCGGATGGTTGAGCAGCGCGTTGAACAGCGTGTTCACGCCGGTGATGATGGTGTACTTGTGCTTCGCCAGCTCCTTGACGAAGCCGGGGATGTCGCGCGGGTTCGTGATCAGCACGTTCTCGCCGCCCACGACCATCATCACCAGGCAGTTCACCGTCAGCGAAAAGATGTGATAGAGCGGCAGCGCGGTAATGATGATGGCGCGCTGGTCGCCGATCGCCGGCGTGAGCCATGCCTGGTACTGCAGCAGCGCGGCGATGATATTGCGATGGAGCAGCATCGCGCCCTTCGATACGCCCGTAGTGCCGCCGGTGTACTGCAGGAACGCGATGTCGTCATGGGTGAGCGGCGGCGTCACCATCTGTTTCGAGGAACCTTCGGCCAACGCCTGCCGGAACGAGATGGCTCCGGGCAGATCGTAGGGCGGCACCATCTTCTTCACCTTGCGCACCACCAGGTTCACGATCAGGCCCTTCACGCCGAGCATCTCGCCGAGCGAGGTCACCACCACGTGCTTGATCGGCGTGCGCCCGCGCACCTCCTCGAGCACGTGGCCGAAGTTCTCCAGCACCACGATGACCTCGGCGCCCGAATCCTTCAGCTGGTGCTCGAGCTCGCGCGGCGTGTAGAGCGGGTTGACGTTCACCACCGTGCAGCCGGCGCGCAGCGTGCCGAACATCGCGATCGGGTACTGCAGGCAGTTCGGCATCATGATCGCGACGCGCGCGCCCTTGCTCAGGCCGCGCGACTGCAGCCAGGCGCCGAAATCGCGCGAGCGCTTGTCGAGCTCGTCGAAGCTGATCGTCTTGCCCATGTTGGTGAACGCCGGGCGCTCGCGATACCTCGCGATGTTGGCGTCGAACAGCTCGATCAGCGAGCGGTACTGGCCCGGATCGATGTCAGCCGGAACCCCCGCGGGATAGCTCTTGAGCCAGATCCGCTCCATGTCTCCTCCTCCTCCAGCGATTCTACCGCCCGGCTTATCTATTTGTGCCTGAACACCGGCTTGCGCTTCTCCACGAACGCCGCCATGCCCTCTTTCTGGTCCTCGAGCGAGAACTGGGACTGGAACACGCGCCGCTCGTAGAGCGAGCCTTCGGCCAGGCTGGTCTCGTAGGCACGGTTGATGGACTCCTTGATCATCATCACCACGGGCAGCGAGTAGTTGGCGACCTTCTCCGCCACCGCCATCGCCTCTTCCATCAGCTTGTCGAGGGGCACCACGCGCGACACCAGCCCGGCGCGCTCCGCCTCCTGCGCGTCCATCATGCGGGCGGTCAGGCACAGGTCCATGGCTTTCGCCTTGCTGGTGAAGCGCGGCAGGCGCTGCGTGCCGCCGTAGCCCGGCATCACGCCGAGGTTGATCTCCGGCTGGCCGAAGCGCGCATTGTCGGCGGCGATCACGATGTCGCATTGCATCGCGAGCTCGTTGCCGCCGCCCAGCGCATAGCCCGCCACCGCCGCGATCACCGGCTTGCGCAGGGAGCGGAAATGCTCCCAGTTGGTGATGTAGTCGGTCATGAAGGCGTGCATGAAGCTGAAGTCCTTCATCGCCGCGATGTCGGCGCCGGCGGCGAACGCCTTCTCGTTGCCGGTGAGCAGGATCGCGCCGATGCCGGCGTCGGCGTCGAACGCGGGCAGCGCCTTGCCGAGCTCCTTCATCAGGCCCGGGCTGAGCGCGTTCAGCTGCTTCGGCCGGTTGAGGGTAATGACGCCGACGCGGCCTTTCTGCTCGGTGCTGATGAATTCATAGCTCATGCGTATCGACCACCTTGGCGTAGAAACCGTTGAGCGACGCGAGGAATGCGGCGTGCACCTGGCGCGCGGGCACCTTCTCGCCGCCGTAGCTCTGCGCGCGCGTCGCGCACGCGTCGCCGAGCAAAGTGATCTTATAGCCGAGATCGGCGGCGTGGCGCACGCTCGCGTCGACGCACATGTGCGTCATCATTCCGGCGACCACGAGATTCTTGATTTGCAGCTTGTCCAGCGTCGCCTTCAGGTCGGTGTTCCGAAAGCTGTTGGGGAAATTCTTTTCGATTACCGTCTCGCCCCCGGCCGGTTTCACTGCCGCATGGATCTCCGCGCCCTTGGTGCCGGGGAGGAAAAACGTCGACCCCGGCCGCACGGAGAGGTGACGCACATGGAGCACCGGCTTGCCTTCTTGGCGGAATTTCGCGATCGCCGCGGCCGCCTTGGCGCCGGCGGCATCGGCGCCTTCGAGCTCCATCGCGCCGCCGGGGAAATAGTCGTTCTGGATGTCGATGACCAGCAGTGCGGTGTCAGCCATGCTTTTTCTTCAGCTCCGATAGCGGGATCGCGCCCGGGATGGCAATTGATTTCCTGTCCTGTTCGACCTCGGTGAGCGCCTCGACCAGCTGCATCGTAGTGGCGCTGCGTACTGCCAGCTGCTGATACAGGTGCATGTTGTCGTTCTTCCAGCGCAGCTCCTGCGCACTCAGGGTCCTCAACGCTCGCGCCGGGATTCCCGCCACCAGCGTCCTTGCTTCCACCTTTGCTTCGGCCTTGACGAAGGCGAGCGCGGCGACCACCGCATCCTCGCCGACTTCGGCGTTGTCGTTGACCACGCAGTTCATGCCCACCAGCGCGCCGCGGCGCACCACGCAGCCGTGCAGCACCGCGCCATGGCCGATGGTGGCGCCGGCCCCCACCACCGTGTCCTTGCCCGGAAAGCCGTGCAGCATGCAGGTGTCCTGGATGTTGGCGCCCTCCTCGACCACGATGCGCCCGAAGTCGCCGCGCAGGCAGGCGCACGGACCGATGTAGGCGCGCGCCGCGACGATCACGTCGCCGATCAGCACC
>Ga0207681_10002732_pt1 | contig 11170 bp, 5 predicted proteins | sample KBSS53metaG_FD_184324 | JGI IMG/M metagenome (GOLD analysis project Ga0207681, IMG submission 184324) | Switchgrass rhizosphere microbial communities from Kellogg Biological Station, Michigan, USA - KBS S5-3 metaG (SPAdes) (version 2) | ecosystem: Host-associated > Plants > Roots > Rhizosphere >... | reverse complement strand
AGTTCTTCGCAAGCGTTGGCGAGCGTTCTTCAAGACGGCGCTTCTGGTCACACTTCGAATACTCGTCGGCTATGTCCTTTTGATCATTCCCGGCCTCGTGATCACGATAAGGTACGCTCTTTATGCTCCAGTCGTATTGATAGAAGGTCTGCAAACAAAAGCCGCGCGGCTGCGGGCTCGTGAACTCGCATCGAGATCGTGGCGAACAATCATTATCGTTTCGGTTCTTCAGATGTTGATACCGGCGCTGGTGAGCATATTGATTGGGCGAATACGCGTAGGAATTGTTCCCGCTGGTTCAAACAGCGGGGTCTCGATGAAGATCTCGGAGCAGTTCCTGGGGCTAATAAACATCTTCATCATTCCGTTCATCTCGATTGTGCCGGCACTTTTGTATTTGAAGATGCGCCAGCTAGGTGGCGAGAAACTGACTGACGTGCTTGCTCAAATTGAAGACGTTGATTCAGAGAGTCGCGCCTGGCAGCGTCGCATGCGCACGCGATTGAGCCTCTACACCCCAACGAGTCAAAGAACGACGGGATCGTAGCGATTAAAGTGGACGATCTTGCTCATCCCGATTTTTGAAGTCGCTAAACGATCTTTTGAGTGTTGTTCGAAAGTGGGATTTGGAAGTCCCGCAAGCGAAACCCGAAGTCGTCCTTTAGAAACCGAATTCAATGAGTGACATTGATGTTCCTCACGTTAGATTAGCCAAAACTCTAATAAAAGCGGCAGATTCTGCACACCGGCGGTGTCCTTATAATATGTTGGCACGGGCCTTGAATCTCACCGACGCGGAGAACTGTATACTTGCTCGAAAAGTTAGATTAGTCGTACGACTTTTCCTGCTCGAAATCGCCGCTCTCTCAACTGGCCTTTACAGCTCTCCACAAAATTTTTAGGAGCAGTAATCTGCACGCAGGAGGTTTAGAGTCGAAAGTCCAAGGTTTCAACGTCAGAAGACGAAGACAAAAGATTAAAGACCAAACCACCTGAACGCGTCGTATAGAAGTAACAAGTAATGGATATCAAACGCCCCCCTAAGTCGAAGATAAAGAAAAAGATTCGCACAGCGATTCTAGTTGTTGTTGGACTAATTACCGTTGGCGGCATCACGTATGGTCTAACCAAACTCAAGCCGGCGGCGCCAACGCTGGATAAGTCGACAGCAGTCATCGACGTCGTGAAGCGTGGTGAGATGAAACGAGAAGTACGCGGTTCTGGTACGCTGGTGCCTCAAGTCACTCGGTGGGTGCCGGCGCCCGCTGAAGGACGCGTCGAAACAATCCTGGTCCAGGCGGGTGTTGAGGTTTCACCGGGCACCGTCCTCGTCGAACTTTCGAATCCGCAGATGGAACAACAGGCTACCGACGCGGATTTCCAGGTGAAAGCCGCGGAAGCCGATCAGGAGAATCTGCGCGTACGCCTCGAAAGCGACGCCATGACTCAACAGGCTGCGATCGCCACAATCAATTCCGAGTACAGTCAGGCGAAACTCCAGCTTGATGTAGATGAAGACTTAGTCAGGCAGAATCTCATAGCACCGCTCCCCGTGAAGATCTCTCGCGTACGCGTTCAAGATCTCGCCAATCGTCTGAAGGTTGAACAGCAGCGACTTGCAGTGAGTGCGAGGTCCACCAAGGCCTAATTGAATGCACAGACTTCTCGTCTGCAACAACTCCGAGTGCTGGCGAAGTTGAAACGCGATCAAGTGGACGCGTTGAAAGTTCGCGCCGGCACCGGAGGGGTGTTGCAGGTAGTCTCGGTTCAGGTTGGGCAACAGGTAACGCCTGGGCTCAACATAGCACGCGTCGCAGATCCACAATCTCTAAAAGCGGAACTGAGGATTCCTGAGACTCTGATCAAAGACGTTCGCATCGGTCAGCCCGTGGCTGTCGACACACGCAATGGAATCATTCAAGGCCAGGTATCGCGAATCGATCCGGCCGCTCGTGAGGGCACCTTTACGATCGATGTGGCTTTGACTGGTGAACTGCCTGGCAGTGCGCGTCCAGACCTCAGCGTTGATGGAACCGTTGAACTCGAGCGACTTCCGGCCGACACCTTACACGTTGGTAGACCAGCGTTTGGTCAGGGCCAAAATACAGTCGGAATCTTTCTGTTAACGCCCGACGGAAGCGAAGCTGTCCGCACGCAGGTCAAGCTCGGACGCACGTCAGTCAGCGACGTCGAAATAATTTCCGGATTGAACGAAGGCGATAGAGTTATTTTGTCTGACACTTCAGCACTGGACGCGTATCAGCGGATACGCGTCAGGTAGTTCTCATTCACCCCGGGCTTTAGCCTGGGGCGGCACCGAGTTCGCTGCGCCTGAACCGTTTTAACGGTTTGTGGTTGGAAACTGTTGAAAACGGTTCCAGCCGTAATCGCATTGAGATCCCCAGGCTAAAGTCTGGGGTGAATGAGAAGGTCAACCAGAATAGCGAGCGTAGCTAAGACCCAAAGCCAAAGACCACTATCAAAAAAACAGGACGCACACCATGTCAACAACACCCAGTCAAAACGGGAAATCGACCCAAACGAGTTCCCAACCCCTTATTCACCTTTCCGACGTTAAGAAAGTTTTCTATACCGACGAAGTAGAAACACACGCGCTTTCGGGCATTCACCTCGACATTAACAAAGGTGAGTACATCTCCATCGCGGGCCCTTCTGGATGCGGTAAATCAACTCTGCTCTCCATCCTCGGACTACTCGATACACCGACCGATGGTGAGTACGTGCTGAACGAACATCCGGTTGAGAACCTTTCGATGTCAGAGCGCGCGCGTATTCGAAATCGTGAGGTTGGTTTCATTTTCCAAAGTTTCAACCTGATCGGCGATCTAACGGTTTATGAGAACGTCGAGCTGCCGCTGACGTATCGTGGCATGAACTCGAGTGAACGCAAGAAGCGCACGACCGAAGCCCTCGAACGCGTTGGCATGGCCCATCGTGCCAAGCACTTACCCAGTCAATTGTCCGGAGGTCAACAGCAGCGTGTTGCAGTCGCGCGTGCTGTCGGCGGCGAACCCAGCATTTTGCTGGCAGACGAGCCAACCGGAAATCTCGACTCAACCAACGGCGAAGCAGTCATGGAATTGCTGCGCGAGCTGCATCGCAACGGAGCGACCATCTGCATGGTCACTCACGACCCTCGTTATGCACAGCATGCTGATCTCATCGTGCATCTCTTCGATGGCTTGATCGTTGAAGAAGAGACTGGTTCTGCCAGTCGAAAGGCTGAAATTGAAGCAGCGAAACGAGAACTTAAAGAAAGCGGCTTCACCGAGGTCCAATGATCAGTCTGCGCAACGTTGAAAAGGCGTTTTCTCATGGTCCCGCGAAAACTTATGTGTTGCGCCGGATCGATCTCGATATCAAACCTGGCGAGTTTGTCTCGATTATGGGGCCGTCAGGCGCAGGCAAGTCGACGCTGCTTCACATCCTGGGGATGCACGATCAGAGTTGGAGCGGCGAATACTTCTTCGACGACGTTCCGGTTCACGCGCTCGACGGCAAGAAGCGGGCAGCGATACGAAACCAAAACATCGGCTTCGTGTTTCAGAGCTATCACCTGCTTGACGATCAAACGGTGTTTGAAAACCTGGAATTACCGCTGTCGTACCGCGATGTAAGTCGAAAGGATCGGCAGTCGATCGTTTGCGACACCCTTGATCGATTTCAAATCGTCGGAAAAAAGGACCTGTACCCTACGCAACTTTCGGGCGGACAACAACAGTTAGTCGGTATTGCACGAGCAGTCGTCGCGAACCCGCGAGTGATTCTTGCCGATGAACCAACGGGGAATCTTCATTCGAGTCAAGGACAGGAAATCATGGGGCTGTTCAAGCGACTCAATGAAGAGGGAACTACGATTGTGCAAGTCACTCATTCGGAAACCAATGCGACGTACGGGAACCGCATTGTGAGGCTGGAAGACGGCTGGATAGTTAACTCTTAACCCCTGCATTGCTCTTATCGATTGATTAATGAGCGTCGCCGATCTACCCGGCAACGTTGACGTCACCCGTGTGTTTACTGGGACTGAAGAGGAGCAAACGCGATGGATAGCTTTGTCAGCGACATTCGGTACGCTGTACGCAATCTAATAAAGCGACCAGGCTTCACCGCGATCGCTGTCCTTACACTCGCAATTGGTATCGGCGCAAATAGCACGATCTTCAGCGCTGTCAACGCACTCCTTCTAAAACCACTTCCATTTCCTGAACTCGATCGGGTCGTTGCTATCTGGGACAAGGATCCCATTCGTGGTTATGAACACAACGAGGTTGCTTTTGCGAATTATCTCGACTGGCGCAATCAAAATCAATCGTACGAGAAGTTAAGTTTGTATCGGTGGTGGAGCGCGAATCTTACCGGTGTCGAACCACCTGAAAGGCTCCAGGGTTTTCTTGTTACGGGAAACTTCTTCGACGTAATCGGGACCAAGCCGATTATGGGCCGCACCTTTCTTGAACATGAGAATCAGCCGGGCAGCGACGGCGTTGCGGTGATTACGCACAGCTTGTGGCAACGACGGTTTGGTGGCGATCCGAACATCATCAACAAAACTCTCTCGCTAAACGGAGTCGCGCGAACAATCATCGGCGTGATGCCCGAACACTTCAATTTTCCGAAAGGCTCGGATGTTTACGCGCCTCTCCCCTTCACTCCTGAACTCCTCGGGAATAGGCAAAGTCATTCTTATTACGTGATCGGTCGTCTGAAACCCGGCGTCACGATTGAGGGCGCACAGTCAGAGATCGACACGATCACGAAACGACTGGGAGCGCAATATCCCGAGACCAACAACAGTCTTGGCGCGAATGTTTATCCGATAGTGAAAGACACAGTGCGGAAGTATGACACTGCGCTTTGGATCATGATGGCTGCTGTTGGTTTCGTGCTTTTGATTTCATGCGCCAACGTAGCGAACCTCATGCTTGCCCGCGCGACCGGCCGGCAAAAAGAGATCGCATTGAGATCGGCTCTTGGTGCGAGCCGTTGGAGAATCATTCGCCAGTTACTAACCGAGAGCGTAATCGTAGCGCTGATTGGTGGCGTACTTGGAACCCTGGTCGCGTTCTGGGGCATCGATCTGCTGCGGGCAGCAAACCCTGGTGAGGCGGCGAGGTTTGCACCAGGTTGGCACAATCTCGGAATCAACCCGTCAGTGCTCGGCTTCACTCTCGCACTTTCGTTCATCAGCGGAATAGTTTTTGGACTTGCGCCTGCGTGGCAAGTATCGAAGCCAAATCTAAATAACGCATTAAAAGAAGGTGGCAGGCAGACGAGTTCTGGATCGCACCGGCTTCGCGGATCGCTGGTGGTCGTTGAGGTGGCGCTCTCCTTAGTTCTGCTTGTGGGTGCGGGACTTTTGGTCCGGAGTTTTCTTGCCCTGATGAAAACCGATGCAGGCTTCAATCCGGATAGCCTGTTGACGATGAGTCTTATCCTGCCGCGCGCAAAATACGCAGAAGAGCCGCAGCGAGCCGCATTCTATTCCGACCTGGTTAATCGTGTGAAGGCAATACCAGGAGTTCAATCAACCGCGCTGGTGAACTACCTACCACTCGGTGGGTCTAACTCATCGGATGCATTTCTTGTCGAAGGTTTTCCGGAACCACCGCCGGGTCAGGAGGTAGTCGGTCGTTACCGCGTGTGCAGTCCCGATTACTTTCAAACTATGGGCATCACGGTGATGAAGGGTCGCGCCTTTAACGATCAGGACAAGGCTGGCGCACCGCCTGTCGTGATTGTGAACGAGACGCTGGCGCAAAGGTATTGGCCCAACGATGCCCCAATTGGTAAGCGCATACGTTTTAACGGCCCCATCGATCGCGCGCCGTGGATGCAAGTTGTTGGTGTGATACGCGACGTTAAGCATGAACTGGATATTCCGGTCACTCCTGAGTACTACCTGCCTCATGCTCAAGATGCTTGGAGCTCGATGGTCCTCGTTACCAAGACAGCCGGAGATCCGGCCGCGATGGCGGGAGTCTTGCGACAACAGGTTTGGGCCATTGATAAAGATCAACCGGTATTTGACGTGCGCACAATGCACGAAGTGCGCTCGATCTCTGTTGCGGTTTATTCATTCTCTTCAGTGACTCTCGGTATCTTCGCGGGTCTCGCGTTGTTGCTTGCTTCCATTGGCATTTACGGCGTGATGGCCTTTGCCGTTACGCAACGAACACATGAGATTGGTGTCCGCATGGCATTAGGAGCGAAGTCTCGTGATGTGTTGCGGCTCGTTGTGATGAACGGGATGAAGCTAGCGCTGCTAGGAGTTGCGATTGGCTTAACTGGAGCGTGGGCATTGTCACGGTTCATGAAGACTCTGCTGTTTGGCGTTCCGCCGACTGATGTTCTTACCTTCAGCTTGGTTTCAGTTTGTTTGTTGGTCGCTGCGCTATTGGCTTGTTACCTGCCGGCACGACGCGCGACGAAAGTCGATCCACTGATTGCTTTGAGATACGAATAGGAGTGGACTATGGAAACACTAGTCAAAGATCTTCGCTACGGTTTCAGAAGTCTACTGAGGCGTCCAGGATTTACGTTGATTGCGCTCATCGCACTGGCGCTCGGCATTGGTGCCAACACCGCGATCTTCAGTTTAGTAAATGCCGTACTCCTCAAGCCGCTACCCTTTCCGGAACCTGATCAGTTGGTCTGGGCTTGGGGAAACATTCGCAACGCTGGCAATCGAGCAAGCGTTTCCCCTCCCGATTTCCTTGACTTCCGCAGTCAGAACAAAACGTTCGAACAATTTGCCGCTTCAGGCACCTTACCGTTAGCTGTGAACCTGACTGGCAGTGGCGAACCCGAGCGTTTGAGCGCTTCAGGTGTTACAGGCAACTACTTTCAAGCCTTACGTGTGCAGCCTTCACTCGGGCGAGGATTCACTTTAGAAAATGAACGCCCCGGTCAGGATCTGGTGGCCGTTCTGAGTTATGCGCTCTGGCAGAGTCGCTTTGCGGGCGACGCCTCAATCGTTAACAAGAGCATCGTGCTTGACGGCAGAAGCTTCCAGGTCATTGGAGTAATGCCGAAGAACTTCACGTTTCCACAAAGCGCTGATCTATGGGTTCCACTCAATTTCGACAGCGACCCCGAGATGAAACTACGCAAAGCGCATTTCTTGCGGCCAATAGGGAGGCTGAAACCAGGCGTCACCCTTTCTGAAGCGCAGGCCGATACAGATGCAATCTCTCTGGGACTTGAGAATGTCTATCCAGATTCAAACACCGGTTGGAGCCTCCGACTCGTGTCATTAAGAGAGCAGCTCGTAGGAAACACGAGGGGGACGTTGTTCATTTTGTTCGGTGCGGTTGGTTTTGTGCTGCTCATCGCGTGCGCCAACGTTGCTAACTTGATGTTGGTGCGAGCGGCTACACGACAAAAAGAGATCGCATTGCGTGCGGCCCTTGGTGCTAGTCGCATTCGACTCATTCGCCAGATGCTCACTGAAAGTGTGCTGCTTGCAGTGATTGGGGGTGCGTTGGGCGTTCTGATCGCGGTGTTTGGCGTTGATCTGCTCTTAAAGCTTAGTGAAGGAAGTATCCCGATCACGGCAGACGTCAAGATCGATGCAACTGTGATGATGTTTACGCTGTTGCTTTCACTCGGGACGGGCTTGTTGTTTGGTCTTGTTCCGGCCTTCCGCACTTTAAGATCAGGTCTTACTGATTCTCTTAAGGAAGCAGGGAGAACTGGGGGCGGCCAACTACGCAGCAGAACACGTAGCTTGCTGGTGGTATTCGAATGTGCGGTTGCGGTGGTTCTGTTGATTGGTGCGGGCCTTTTGGTCAGAAGTCTTGTTGAGCTACTCAAGACAAACCCCGGATTCGAGACGGATGGAGTCTTGACTATGCGGCTTGACCTGGCGCGAAAGAAATATGACACGCCGGAAAAGGCTGCGCGGTTTTTCGGCGGACTTGAAAGTCAGATCGGCCGCCTGCCCGGTGTTGAGGCTGTCGGACTTATCACCGAACTTCCGCTAAGTGGTCAGCTCAACGACATGCCTTTCACAGTCGAAGGCCGTCCACCAGTTTCGATCGATCAAGCTTTCGACTTCGACTTCCGTCGTGTGAATCGTGATTACTTCAAAGCCTTACAAATACCATTGCTGCGTGGACGCAACTTTACCGAACAGGAAGTGGAACAAAGCAGCAAAGTGTTGCTCGTGAGTGAACAACTCGTTACCACCGTCTTCCCAAATGAAGATCCCATCGGTAAGCGACTCCAGCTCGTGATGGGTCCAGATTTATGGGAGATCATCGGAGTTGTAGGCGACATACGTGACCGCTCGTTAAACGCCCAGCCGTTTGGGGCGATGTATATGCCGACGCGGCAAACGGGTAGGAGCAATCTCGTCGTCCGCACGCAGGGTGATCCATTGAACCTCGTTGGCGCGATAAGAAGAGAGGTTCATGCGATCGATCCAGAGCAGCCCATCTCTGCGATAAGAACAATGAACGACTGGATCGATACCTCAGTCGCAGCGCCGCGCTTTAACACTCTGCTGCTGGGACTATTCGCGGGCGTAGCGCTGTTGTTAGCGACAACTGGAATCTACGGAGTGATGTCGTACGTCGTAGCGCAACGCACTCACGAGATTGGTGTGCGCATGGCATTGGGAGCTGGCCGCTGGAATGTCTTGAATCTTGTACTTCGGCAAGGAATGGGTTTGGTGTTGGTTGGAGTAGTTCTCGGTTTGTTTGGCGCCTTTGCCCTGACACGAGTTATGTCAGCTCTGTTGTTCGGCGTAACAGCGAAAGATCCGTTTACGTTTGCAGCCGTGGCTATGTTGCTGGCCCTGGTCGCTTTCGTTGCTTGCTACATCCCGGCACGGCGAGCAACGAAAGTCGATCCGTTGGTGGCGCTGAGATACGAATGAATGGATTGATGATTTTTGATTGTAGATTTTTGATTGGCGGTCTCCGAGGAGAGTTTGTTTTCAATCAAAAATCAAAAATCAACAATCAACAATGAATCTAATGGAAACACTCCTTAACGATCTTCGTTACGCAACAAGAAGTTTGTTGAAGCATCCCGGCTTCACCATCGTCGCGGTGATTACGTTGGCACTTGGGATAGGTGCAAACACCGCGATGTTCAGTGTCATCAATGCTGTGCTTCTGCGCCCACTCCCGTATCACGAGCCCCAGCGCCTGGTAACGATCTGGGAACAAAGTCCCGAGCGCAACTTGTATGAGATGCCAATATCCTTCGCTAACCTTCGCGACTGGGTAGACCAGAATCATACGTTCGACCAGATCTCGGCATATACATTCACGAACTTCAACCTAATTGGAGTGGGCGAACCCAAGCGGCTCGGAGCCGTCAGAGTTTCTGCCAATCTCTTCTCCGTCATCGGTGTCGCGCCGGAGCTTGGACGAGCATTCCTGCCTGAAGAGGACAGGGAGGGCGCCAATCACGTTGTCATCCTTGGTCATGCGCTGTGGAAAAATCGCTTTGGTTCAGACCGCGCGATCTTGGGTAGATCGCTAACACTCAATAACCAAAGCTACACGGTAGTGGGCGTTATGTCCTCCGGCTTTCAGTTTCCAGTCGGGTTCGGTTACATGGGAAAAGTATTGAATGATCCCACTGACCTCTACGTTCCTATCGCGGCAACCAGCGACGAATTACGACGCGGCAGTTATTCATTCTTCGCGCTCGGACGGCTTAAGCCCGGCGTAACAATTGATCAGGCGCGCGCAGACATGACGACCATCGAAAGTCGTCTTGAGCAGCAATACCCAGACGGCAATACCGGGATTGGCGTAAGCCTGGTAGCAACGCAGGAGCAAACCGTTAAGGAAGTTCGCCCGGCATTGTTGGTTCTACTCGGCGCAGTTGCTTTTCTGCTGCTCATAACGTGCGCCAACATCGCAAACCTTCTGCTAACACGCGCAGCTTCACGACAGAAAGAGATGGCGATTCGCAGTGCTTTGGGTGCAAGTCGACTGGGAGTCGTGCGGCTATTGTTGACAGAAAGCCTGTTGCTTTCACTCCTGGGCGGACTCGTCGGACTTTTGCTTGCAGTTTGGGTTACGAAGGCCCTTATGGCGCTCGCGCCAGATAATATTCCCCGTCTCAATGAAGTTGGAGTTGATGTACGCGTATTTGGCTTTGCCCTTGCCGTCTCAATTGTAACGGGAATCATCTTCGGACTGGCTCCCGCACTGCACGCCACCAAGTTAGATCTGAACGCAGCGCTTAAAGACACTCTGCGGGGCTCGATGGAGAGTGCTTTGGGCAAGAGCACGCGAAAGGTTTTGGTTGTCGCGGAAGTCGCATTGTCGCTCATGTTGTTGATCGGTGCCGGGTTGCTGATTAAGAGCTTCTTACGACTCCAGCAGATGAACCTCGGATTCAATCCGGAAAACGTGCTGTCCGTGCAGTTGGAGCTTCCCGATACAACTTATCCAGAAGAGCGTCAGCAGGCAGCGTTCTTTCAAGAGGCGCTTGCGCGTCTGAGTTCTGTGCCAGGCGTAAAGTCAGTTGGCGCAACTACAGGATTGCCATTGACGCTGAACCTGTCCGGTTCGGATTTCCGCATCGAAGGACATCCCGACCCACCTGCCGGTCAAGAGATGATTATCGAGACGCGCAGCGTCAGCCCCGGTTATTTTGAAACGCTCGGCATCCCACTGCTGAAGGGTCGAGATTTCTCTGATAGAGACAAGAGCGATGCGCCTGCCGCTGCCGTCATTAACGCGGAGCTCGCCCGCGTTTACTTTCCAAATGAAGACCCGATAAACAAACGAATCAGCTTTGATGATCGACAGTCATATATCTCCATCGTCGGCATAGTCGGAGATGTCAAGCAACAGGGTCTCGATTCAAACGCGAAACCAGACTTCCGATCTCCCTATCTTCAAGCGGCTGCGCCTTCAATGAGTATCGTAGTCCGCACTGCGTCCAACCCTTTAGGAGCGGTTGCCTCGGTTAAAAGTCAGATCCAAACAATTGATAAGAATCTTCCCATGGATGATGCGGAGACCATGCAACAACTCCTTTCCATGTCGACGTCCGGACGAAGATTCAACACGTTGTTATTGAGCTTGTTCGCGATGCTTGCTGTGGTGCTGGCAATGGTTGGTATCTACGGCGTGATGTCTTACTCGGTGACGCAGCGGACACACGAGATAGGTCTTCG
>Ga0207681_10002731_pt1 | contig 11173 bp, 11 predicted proteins | sample KBSS53metaG_FD_184324 | JGI IMG/M metagenome (GOLD analysis project Ga0207681, IMG submission 184324) | Switchgrass rhizosphere microbial communities from Kellogg Biological Station, Michigan, USA - KBS S5-3 metaG (SPAdes) (version 2) | ecosystem: Host-associated > Plants > Roots > Rhizosphere... | reverse complement strand
ATTGCCGGCGGCGCCCACCGCATGTTCGTCAATCTCAAGCAGGCCGTCACCGGCAGCGACGACAAGGCCATCGTCAGCGAGGTCGAACGCGGGGAGGATTACCTCAAGGGCAAGTTCGAAGCCGCGCTCAAGGACGAAGGGCTCTCCGGCGAGGCCCGCGGCGCGGTCCAGCAGGCCTGGGAATCGGTGCGCTCCGGCCACGACGAGATGAGCCGGCTCAAGCACTCGATGGGCGGCTGAACCACGATCGATCGCCGCGATGGAAGGCCCGCACCCTGCCGGTGCGGGCCTTTCGCGTTCAGCGTCCGCGCTGTAGGCCGGGCGCCTTCGACCTTCGGCCCCGGCCCTGTCACAGGCTGTGCAACCGCCATCCGCCTCGCTAGGATGCGCGGCAATGGCCAGCCTCGTCCTCAACGACCAGCCCGTGGAAATCGCCGCCGATCCCGCCATGCCGCTGCTGTGGGCCCTGCGCGATCTGGCCAATCTCACCGGCACCAAATATGCCTGCGGCGTCGGCGAATGCGGCGCCTGCACGGTGCTGGTTGATGGCCAGCCGCTGCCCGCCTGCACCCTTACCATGGCTGAGGCCGAAGGCCGCAGCGTCACCACGATCGAAGGCCTCGCCCGCCGCGCCCCCGGCGTGCCGCGCCATCCGGTGCTCCAGGCCCTGATCGACGAACAGGCGATCCAGTGCGGCTTCTGCACGCCGGGCATCGCCATGGCGCTGGTGGGCCTCCTCGCCCGCAATGCGCATCCCACCGACGGGGACATCGCCGCCGCCATCACCAACCTGTGCCGCTGCGGCGTCTATCCCCGGATCGTTCCGGCTGTCCGCCGCGTCACCGGCGCGCTCACCCCCGCGCCTGCCGCAACCGCCCCTTCACCCGCCGACAGCCCCGCCGCCGAGCCCACCGAACCCGCCGCTTCGGGCGAATGATGCCAACGGCTTGCCCCCGCACGCCCACGGCCCGTCGCAAGGCGGGATGGCACGCGGACCTCTCCGCGCGGCTCCCCGCTTGCCAAGGCGCGGCAAATTTGCAATCCGCCTAAGCCGCCGTCGACTGACCGGGAAATACTGCCCAGATGACCTCTTCCGAGCTGGCCCGCGAGGCGCTGCCACAATCCATCAAGCGCCGGGTCAAGCGGATGCTGGGGCCATGGGGCGTCTTCGTCGAAGGCTTCCTGCGACACCCGGTGATGGTCGGCTCGATCATCCCCTCCTCGCGCTTCACCGTCCGCAAGATGCTCGGCCCGGTGGACTGGGACAATTGCAAGCTCTTCGTCGAATATGGTCCGGGCATCGGCACCTTCTGCCGCCCGGTGCTCGATCGCCTGCGGCGTGACGGCCAGTTGATCGTGATCGACACCAACCCGCTCTATATCGACTACCTGCGCCGCGCGATCACCGACAGCCGCTTTACCGCGGTCCTCGGCTCGGCCGCCGAAGTCGAAGAGATCGTCCGCGCCCACGGGCACGACCATGCGGATTATGTGCTCTCCGGCCTGCCGTTCTCGACCCTGCCCGAAGGCGTCGGCCCCGCCATCGCCGCGGCGACCCACCGCGTCCTGCGCCCCGGCGGCGCCTTCCTCGTCTACCAGTTCACCGCCAAGGCGCGCGATTTCATGGCCCGCCACTTCCAGCGGATCGACAGCGGGTTCGAATGGCTGAACGTCATGCCCTGCTTCCTGTTCTGGGGCTGGAAGCAGGACGAAGCCGAGGGCTGAACCCCAGCTTCGTCATTGCGAGGAACGCAGTGACGAAGCAACCCAGGGCCTGCCCGCAGTGCCCCTGAAACACGCGCCGCCAGTTCTGCAAGGCCTGGATTGCCGCGGCCTGCGGCCTCGCAATGACGAACGAGGGCAAGCCAAGCTGCTCCCCGCAAGGAGGTAAGCCCAAACAAAAGGCGATTGCCTCGTTTGCAAACACGACAGCTTTGGAAACCCTCCCCGCTGCGACTAAGGCGCACCTGCGGTGCGCCAAGTCTCGCTCCCCTCCCTCAAGGGAGGGGGTGGGGGTGGGTTTACGACGCTTGCGTTTGCAAAGGACATAAGTCCCAAACAAAACCCCGGCCGCAGCCGGGGTTTTTATTGTCAGCTCAAGCAGCCTTGACCTGCTTGGCCCGCTCGATCGCTTCCAGCGTGATCCGCTTGGCGTCGTCAGCGCCGCCCCACTTGCCCACGCGCACCCACTTTTCCTTTTCCAGGTCCTTGTAGTGGGTGAAGAAGTGCTCGATCTGCTGGAGCACGATCTCGGGCAGGTCGCCCTTCTCGGCCACGTCGCTGTAATAGGGGAAGGTCTTGTCGTCCGGCACGCAGACCAGCTTCTCGTCGCCGCCGTGCTCGTCCTCAAGGTTCAAGACCGCGATCGGCCGGGCGCGGACGACCGAGCCGGGGACGAACGGCGAGCGGGCGATCACCAGCGCGTCAAGCGGGTCGCCATCGGGGGAAAGCGTGTGCGGCACGAAGCCGTAGTTGGCCGGATAGCGCATCGGGGTATGCAGGATCCGGTCCACGAACAGCGCGCCCGAGGCCTTGTCGAATTCATACTTTACCGGCTCACCGCCGACCGGCACCTCAATGATCACGTTGAGGCTCTCGGGCGGATTTTCCCCGATGGGGATCATGTCGATGCGCATGGACAACCTTCGTTTCGCGGCGGCGCAGCGCGCCGCCCGGTGGAGAGAATCCGGCGCTTAGCCTTGCTCCTGCTGCATCGCAACAGGGACTATGGTCGAAATCCGGCAGTCCGCCGCCCTTTTCAGCTCGCCCCGCCCAGCACGTTGATGGTGAAGGCGATCACCCCGATGTTGAAGACGAAGGCCGCGAACGAATGCAGCACCGCCACTGCGCGGATGCGGCTGGCGGTGATCGCCACGTCCGAAGTCTGGAATGTCATGCCCAGGGTAAAGGCAAAATAGGCGAAATCGCGGTAGCCCGGCTCGGGCGTGCCCGGAAAATCCAGCCCGCCCCGGTCGCGCGGGCCCTCGTCGCCGGCCTCGGGCGTATAGAACTCATGCGCATAGTGCAGCGCGTAGACCGAGTTGGCGAAGAGCCAGATCAGCACCAGCGTGGCCACCAGCACGATCACCGATGCCAGCTGGCCCGATCGCGCGCCCGCCAGTTCCCCGGCGATCGCCGCCATGACCACGATCGTCAGCATCGAGCTGATCACCAGCACCACCACCCGGTTGGCATCGTTGGCATCGGCCCGGCAGCGAATCGCGTCGGCCTCATGGCGCAGGATCAGCGGCAGCAGCGAGATCAGGAACAGCGCCGCGGCAAAGTCGAACCCCAGCGCCAGCGCGGCCGTCCAGTCGCTTCCCACCAGCGCGTGCTGCCCCCAGGTCGCCAGCGGCAGCAGCACCAGAAAGGCCAGGAACCGCGGCGGCGCGATCCGCTGGCCAAGGTAGAGGCGCAAGGGGTGGCGGCTATGTTTCATCGCTCTCCAGACGGCCCCTTCCTCCCGGTTCCTTTCAAGCGGAGCGAGAACCGGCGGCGCCTCACAGCGCCTTGCCGTAGATCACGTAGGTCTTGTTCACGTGGCTGTTGATCGCCTCGGCAATCGCCACCATCCCTTGGTTGTCCTCGAGGATCCAGCCGATCTCGCCGCGCGTCGAACCATAGCGGCTCACGGCATTGCGGCGGATGTACTCGATCATCATGAAGGCCAGCTGGCTTGCCATGCGCGAGCTCTGCAGCTTCTTGCGCACGCCCATCAGCGGCACCCGCATGGTCCGCGGGCGCGGCTTCCTCAGCCAGCCGAGCAGCTTGATCCAGTTGAACGGAAACAGCTTGCCGCCCATTGGCAGAATCGCTTCATTAAGGTCCGGCACGGTCATCATGAAAGCCACCGGTTCGCCGTCGTATTCGGCGACCATGATCAGGTCTTCGTGGACGATCGGCTTGAACTTCTTGCCGGCGTACTTGATCTCGGTTTCCGTGAAGGGGACGAAGCCCCAGTTGTCCGACCAGGCATCGTTGAGGATGTCGAGGATCAGCCGCGCCTCCTCCTCGAACTTCTTCTTGTTGGTATTGCGGATGCGGATGCGGGCGTTCTTCTCGCCCGAGGCCACGATCCGCTGGATCAGCGGCGGAAATTCCTTGGTGATGTCGAGCTCGTAGGTGTGGAGCTGCTTGGCCGGCTCATAGCCGCCGGCGCTCTCGATCCAGCGCTGGTAGCGTTCGCCCTGGTGGCCCATCATGACCGTCGGCGGATGGTCGAAACCGAACACCAGCTGCCCCGGCTCTTCCCAGATCGACATCGACAGCGGCGCCAGCACCCGGGTCATCCCCTGCCCGCGCAGCCAGTCTTCCGCCGCGGCGATCAGCACATGGGCGACGGCCTCGTCGGTCGCCTCCAGCATGCCCCAGTTGCCCACGCCCGGACCCATCCCCTGCTCGGGGCTCATCGCAACGGCCAGGTGATCGATATGCGCCGAAATCCGCCCGACCACCTCGGCACCCCGCCGGGCGAGGAAATACTGGACCGTGGCATGCTCGAAGAACGGGTTCTTGCCGGGGGTGACCAGCTCCATCGCCTCCATCCGCAGCGGCGGCACCCAATTGGGGTCATCGGCATTGAGGCGATAGGCAAGGTCGACGAATGTGCCGCGTTCAGCCTTGGTTGTGACGGGGGAAACGACTATCTCAGGGGCAGCCACGGCTCGTCTCTCCTTGTCCCCAGGTAAACTTGAACCAGGTCAATGAGCCCTGTCCGCGCGGGAGGCATGTTGTCAACCGTGGCATTGTCGGGCAACGCGAGAGCGAGGCCCCCATACCGGCGTTACGGCGCCGCCGATGTGGAAAGATCTGGATGAATTCCCCCGCTTTTCCTGCCAGTAAGACCGCCGCCCCGACCGCTGGCAAGCCCGCGAGCATCGGGGCTGACGACATGGCCATGCTTCGCGCCGCCGCCGAGCTCACGCGCGACATCAATACCGCCCGCGCCGGGATCTACTGGCCCGACATGCTGGCCTCGGCCCTCCTCGGCTATGGTGCGCTTGCCGGCGCGATCCTGCTCACCGGCTGGGCCGCGCTCGCCTGCGCGCTCCTTGCCGTCCTCGCGCTCTACCGCGCCCTCCTGTTCATCCACGAGCTGACCCACATCCACCGCGATGCCCTGCCGGGCTTCCGGTTCGCGTGGAACGTCCTCGTCGGCATTCCGCTGCTCACCCCCTCGTTCATGTACGAGAACGTCCATACCCTGCACCACGCCCGCACCCGCTACGGCACGGCCGACGATCCGGAATATCTCCCCCTCGCGCTGATGAAGCCGTGGTCGCTGCCCGGCTTCATCGTCGTCGCGCTGGCACTGCCCTTCGCCCTCCTGTTCCGCTTCGCCGTGCTGGTGCCCCTGGGTGCCCTGATCCCGCCGCTGCGCAAGCTGGTGTGGCAGCGCGCTTCCGCTCTCTCGATCAACCCCGCCTTTCGCCGCCGCGCCCCCGAAGGCGCCTTCGCCCGGATGGTGCTGTGGCAGGAGACGGGGGGCGCGCTCTGGGCACTGACGCTGGTCGGCCTCTCAGTCCGCTACGGCTGGCGGCCGCTGGTCACCGGGCTGTGCGTCGTTTCGGTCGTCGCCCTGCTCAACCAGCTGCGCACCCTCGTCGCCCATCTCTGGCAAAACGAGGGCGAGCAGATGACCGTCACCGCGCAATACCTCGATTCCGTCAACGTCCCGCCGCCTGGAATCTGGGCGGCACTCTGGGCCCCGGTCGGCCTGCGCTACCACGCCACCCACCACCTCCTGCCCAGCCTGCCCTACCACTCGCTCGCCGAAGCCCACCGCCGCCTGAGCGACCACGCTGGCGCCCAGGTGACCTATCCGGGAGCGACCTACCCCGGCCTGTGGATGCTGATCGGACGGATTGCCAAAAGCACCATGGTCCGCCGCGAGGCACGGACGATCGTATGGAAGCCGGGCGAAGCCTGACCAGTCAAGCGCAGCGGAAGAGATCCTCCCCGTTTTGGCCAAAGGCGCAAATGTGGAGGTGGCGGCGAAGAACGGCTGACGGAAGGGCAATAGGGCACAGTCGCGCCCCCACGCACCCCGCTCCCCAAAACACCAACCGCCTTTCCTACACCCCCCACTCGGCGGCATAAGCCAAGCTGTTCTTTCTCAAGCGCGATTCCGGCAGGCCCGCACGGCAAAAAGCACAAGCCATGGCAGCGCCCGGCTGTACTTTATCAACTAACTATCGATGTAAATTCAGCCGGTTGACCAACACCTGCAAGTGCAAGTCATTCGCAAGCCCCGCCAACCGCCCTATTCCTCGGTCCGAATCAGCACCGCCTCGCCGATACAAAAGAACAGGAGGAACGGCGCCCAGGCCGCAACCAGCGGCGGGTACCCACCGAAGTTGCCGATGGCCAGGGCCGCATTGTCGATCACGAAGTAGGCGAACCCCAGCGCCATCCCGATCACCGAGCGGATCAGCAGAGCGCCCGAGCGGGCGAGGCCGAAGGCGGCAGTCGCGCCGAGCAGGGGCATCAGCATGGCGGCCAGGGCGCCGGAGAAGCGGTGCCACCACTTGCCGTCAAGCTCCTCGGTATTGCGCCCGGATTCCCGCAGCGAATTGATGGTCTTGGCCAGCTGGCTGAAGTTCTGCCCCTCCGGATCGATCCGGCTGAGCGTGACCTCGCGCGGGGTTACCGTCGGGGCCACCGTCAGCGCCGGGATCGCCGTGGTCGTCGTCCGGGCCACGTCGAAACGGACCGGCCGGTCCAGTTGCCAGCCACCCGCGACCGGCGTGGCGCTGGCGGCGTGGACCACGCCCGTGATCGCCATCTGCTCATCGCGCTGGTACCAGGTCACGTCGCTCATCCGCATGGCTTGGCCGGTGCCGGTGATCTTCCGGGCCAGCAGGATGTTCGGCCCGTCCTTGAGATAGGCGTTGAGCATCACGCCCGTATCCCTGGGGATGGCTCCCCAGTCGTTGGCCTGCCACGCCTTCAGCGTCGCATTCGAACGGGTCACCACGCGCTCGTTGAAGGCGAAGCTGATCAGCGAGATGCCCGTCGCGGCGATCAGCAGCGGGGCCAGCACCTGGTGCGCCGAGAGGCCCGAGGCCTTCATCGCGATGACCTCGCTGTTCTGGTTGAGCGTGGCGAGCGTCAGGATCGTCGCCAGCAGCACCGAATAGGGCAGGAACCGCGCGATCAGCTGAGGAGTGCGCAGCGTGACGTAGGTCCACAGCTGCGCCTCGCCGTTGCCCGGATGAGCCAGGATATCGCCGCTCTCCGAGAGCAGGTCGAGCATCTGGAGGACCAGCACCAGCATGATCAGGATGCCGAAGATGCGGGAGGTGAACTGCTTGATCAGGTACAGCGTGAGGGTGCGCGAAGGGAAGAACTCAAGCTGCATCGCTCATCCCCGCCAGCTTGCGTGCGCCCGGATGGCGGCGCCAGAAGCGCTTGATCACCTTGCCGATGTTCGCCGCGAACCGCTCCAACCCGGCAATCGGCTGACCGCCCGGGACGTAGGCGAGGCGCCAGTACATCCAGCCGATCAGCGCCGCGAACATGAGGAACGGACCCCACAGCGCCAGCAGCGGATCCATCCGCCCCAGTGCGGCGACGGACTGCCCATATTCGTTGACCTTATGGTAGGCGACCACCATCACGATGGCGACGAACACCCCCAGCGGCGAGGACGATCGCTTGGGCGGCACGGCCAGGGCGACGGCCAGCAGCGGCATCATCAGCATCATGACCACTTCGACCATGCGGTAATTGAAGCTGGCCTGGGTCGAGTTGCGAACCGATTGGGACACTTGCGAATTCCAGCCGATCCGCAGCAATTCGGGGAGGATATATTCGCGCTCCTTGCCCCCCCGCTTGCGGAAGGCCTCGACCGCCGGAAGATCGATCGGAAGGTCATGCTGGGCAAAGCTCAGCACCCGCGGCGTGGTGCCGGGCTGCTCCTGGATGATCTGCCCATCGGTCAGTCGCAGGATGACCGTGTCCGGGTTTTCCTTGAGCGCAAGGAAGCGCCCCTCGCGCGCCGAGATCGAGAGGACCTGGCCGTGCTTGTCGGCGAGGCGGGCAAAGATGCCCAGGAGCTGGCGGCCATCCTCGCGGCTCCGCTCGATCCTGAGGGCCATGCGATCGGCAAGGGTGGTGAACTCGCCCACCTTGATCGAGGCGCCCAGCGCGCCGCTTTGGAGTTCGAAGGACAGCTGCTCGTAGTAGTAGCGGGAAAGCGGCTGGAAATAACCGACAATTCCGAAATTCAGCACGGCAAGACCAAGGGCGAAAACATAGGGCATCCGCAACAGTCGGGTGTAGGACAGGCCGACCGCCCGCATCGTGTCGAGCTCGCTCGTCGTCGCCAGCTTGCGGAAGGCGAGTAGGGTGCCGAGCAGCAGGCCAAGCGGGATGGCGAGGCTGGCATATTCGGGCAGCATGTTGGCCAGCATGCGGAAGACGACGCTCACCGGCCCGCCCATGGAGGCGACGAAATCGAAGAGCTTCAGCATCTTGTCGAGCATCAGCAGCATCGCCGCGATGATGAACACCGCCAGCATGGGCATCAGCACCAGCCGGAAGATGTAGCGATCGATGGCGGGAATGAATTTCAAACCGGGCTCGGAAATGGGAGGTGCCTGAGGCAGATGCCTAGGGCAGCGGGCAGCCCGAGGCAAGGCCGAGGCAGGGCTGAAGCAGGGCCGAGGCAGGGCCGGCGGCCGCTCTGCACCGCCTCTGCAACCGCGGCGCAAGGGGGCTGGAAAAGCGCCACAGCTCGCGTATCATCGCTTCCGGGCGCCGGGACACAAGAAAGACCCGGAAGGATGCATGTGGATACGACAATTATCGAACGGCACACCGTCGAGCGGACGGGGTGGCTGCGGGCGGCCGTGCTTGGCGCCAACGACGGGATCGTCTCGACCGCGAGCCTGATCATCGGCGTTGCAGCTGCCGCCGGGAGCGAGGGGCAGGTGCTGCTGGCGGGACTTGCGGCGCTGGTCGCCGGGGCCATGTCGATGGCGGCGGGCGAATATGTTTCCGTCTCCAGTCAGGCCGACAGCGAGTCGGCCGACCTTGCCCGTGAGCGCGACGAACTGGCGCGGCACCCGGAGGCGGAACTGGAAGAGCTCGCCGCGATCTACCGCGCGCGCGGGCTATCGAGCGACCTAGCCCAGGAAGTCGCCCATGCCCTGACACTGCACGATGCGCTCGCCACCCATGCTCGCGACGAACTGGGTCTGGCCGACTTCCACCGCGCCCGGCCGGTCCAGGCGGCCTGCTGCTCCGCCATCTGTTTCGCCGCGGGCGCCTCGCTGCCGCTGGCTGCCGCCTCGGCCCTGCCGCTTGAGAAGATTGCGCCGGGGGTCGCCGGAGCTTCGCTGCTTTTCCTGATGCTGCTGGGCGCAATGGGCGCACGGGCGGGTCGCGCATCGATCGGGCGCGCCGTCACCCGCGTGGCATTCTGGGGCGCCGCCGCGATGGGCGCGACCTGGCTGGTGGGCAGCCTGTTCGGAACGACCCTGGGCTGAGGCAGCCCAGGGGACGTCAGGCCTTCTCAAGCGTGCACTGCAAAGGGTGCTGGTTCTTGCGCGCGAAGTCCATCACCTGGGTGACCTTGGTTTCGGCGATCTCATAGGGGAACACGCCGCACACGCCGACGCCCTTCTGGTGGACGTGGAGCATCACCCTTGTCGCCTGTTCCAGATCCATGTGGAAGAACCGCTTGAGCACGATCACCACGAATTCCATGGGGGTGTAATCGTCGTTCAGCATCAGCACCCGAAACTGGCTGGGCTTCTTCGGCTTGGCCTTGGTCCGCGTGGCAAGGCCGATATCCGCATCGGTGCCGTCATGGTTCGACCCGCCGGCGCGATCGCCATCGGGGCCGGCGCGCAGGGGCGCGCTCGCGCCGGAAGGAGCCGATGGGCCGCGCAGGGCAGCAGGGGCGGTGGGACCAGCAGGAATCATGATTGGCGAGAATATCGTATCTTGGCCCTTACAAACAAGGGCCGCCGGACGAAATGAAGCAGGCCGGACAGCGCAATTGCTGCCCGGCCCGCCGGAATAGATTGAACTGTCACCGAGCGGGGCCGGACAACCGGCGCCTGCCCGGAGAAATCAGGCCGCCTTGCTGACCTTGTCGACCGCAAGCGTCACGCGGCTGGAGAGCGGCGCGAAGGTCTCGGTGGCCAGCTTGAGCCAAGCTTCGGTGCTCTTCGAGGCCTGGGCCACCGCGCCATCGAACTGCTTGCGCACCAGGGCGCTCTGCAGCTGGAAGAACTCGGTCGGCGACTTGGCTGCGGCGAGTTCCTTGGCATCGGCCGACATCGAGTCGAAAGCGCCGCGGGTTTCGGCGACCAGGGTCGCGCCGAGGTCCTGCAGGCCGGCCGAGAGGATCTTGCCGGATTCAACCACCGCCTCGACATTGCCCTTGGCGAAATCATTCGCCTCACCGAGCGCGGCAGTGCCCTTCTCGAACGCGGCCTTGGCCTTGCCCTGGATGTCGGCGAAGGAAGTCTGGATTTTTGAGAAATCGAGCGGAGTAGCCATGAAGATTTCCTTGAACTTGGGGGAGCTCGGCATGCCCGTGCCGATTTTCGAAGACTTGCGGGTCGGCTTTGACTCACCCTGAACAACAGGGCGCTTGGCGGGAGCCCGGCGAACGGGCTTTACGGCAGCTTGCGGGGCAGGCGCGGCGGCCGGAATCTTGCGGGTGACCTGCTTGCGGGCCTTGCGCGCCGGCGCCTTGACCGGCGCGGCGAGGACGACAGCAGCGGCGGGCTTGGCCACGCGCGGCTTGCGTGCAGGCTTGGGCTTAACGGTCTCCATGACCGGCTCAGCTTCCGGCGCGGCCGCCGCAGCGGGCTGCGGCTCCGGTTCCGGGGTTGCGACCGGAGGCAAAGCTTCAGCAGTGATCTCGACTTCGTCGGCCATCGCAGGTCAAATCCTTGGCTATCGGCCGGCGAATCAATCGCCTATCCGATGTTGCAGTGCACAAATGCCTTATCGGCGACCTCGCTGTCAACAATTTTTGTGCACTGCAACATAATTGTCGGAAATGACGCGTTCCCCTATTTCGTCTGTACATAGCTCCCGGGCGCATCCTCCAGGGCCCGGTCACCCCGGCCGCCGGGAGCGCGCTTGCCTGTGGCGGGCACGTCGTCCGCGCCCAGGCCCCGGATCCAGTCACGCCAGTACGGCCACCAGGATC
>Ga0207681_10002727_pt1 | contig 11180 bp, 13 predicted proteins | sample KBSS53metaG_FD_184324 | JGI IMG/M metagenome (GOLD analysis project Ga0207681, IMG submission 184324) | Switchgrass rhizosphere microbial communities from Kellogg Biological Station, Michigan, USA - KBS S5-3 metaG (SPAdes) (version 2) | ecosystem: Host-associated > Plants > Roots > Rhizosphere... | reverse complement strand
AGGTGTCTACGCCCCAAGGACGACACGCCTCCCGCGCAGCCGACAGCGATTTCGCTATTTCTTTTCGCCGGGGAGGGGCGCGCCGGTCGGCCACAGCACTTCGACGGTGACCTTCGGCGGGAATTCCGCGCGGCCGTACCGGTCGCACGACAGCTGTTTGCTGATCACTTTGAAATTGAGCTGCCCGGCGAGGCTCCGCATCATCTGCTCGAGCAGTTCGCAATGCTCCGGCCGCAGGCGCAACGTACTGCGCGACAGCGTCACCTGGCGGTGCTCGGCCGGGAACACGATCGGGTCATTCAGCCCGGCAGACGGATCGCCGGTCACGCGTGAGATGAGGTCGCGCCGCGACTTGTCCTTCTCGATCTCCTTCATCACTTCCGGCGTCGCTTCGATGGGAAACATCACCTTGACGAACACGGTCGAGAACTGCCGGTGCTCCTCGTCGAAGGTGCGAAAGGGATCCGCGGGATGCTCCGGATGGAAGCGATCGAAGGTGGACGATCTTTCATCCGGCATCAGCACCAGCTCGCAATCGTTGACGCGTACTTGTACGTCGTCGCGTGCGCCCATCGCGCGCAGGATGACTGCAACGTCACGGCGCAGCTCGTCGCACGCGAAGAAGTTGGCGACGCTGCGATAGACGAACTGGGCTTCGCGCAGCTTGAGGACTGCGGGGATCTGCTCTGCCGCGGTCGCTGCGCCATTCATCATGAGCGAGCTGGCCGCGAGCAGCACGAACGCGAACTGCCGGACGTGCGGCAACCTGTGCGGCATGGCTGACGAAGTTGTATTGATGTGCGTCCGACTGTACTCCGATGCGGTCGGTTCTTCTACGCGCGCGTCCATGGCGACATACAGCCCGCGCGCACACTCGAAAATTTTGCACGTTTGTCCGCGTTCGACGACGCCGCAGCGCCTTCTCATCGCCTGCGCGTGCGCTCAGACTTTTGCGCGTACGACAACTATTCGACAGCGGGGAGGTGAACCACTCCAGCAGAAAAATTGCGGGCCCCAGCCCGCGTGACCCTCGAACGGTCTGAAATTTTCTTTAGCGGGGATATGACATGACTACTCCTGTTACTCAATCAGGCGAGGAATTCTCTGCGCCTGCCGGATGCCCTATGCACGGCAGAAAGGCGGCTGAGGGAGTGAGCCGCCGCGGTTTTCTCGGCGCGCTCGGCGCAGCCGGCGCGCTGGCACCGGGCGTGTGCATGATGGGCGTCGGCGCAGCAGCGCACGCGCAAACTGTGACGACGACGCTGCGCGAGGATCGCTTCGGCCGCATCTTCCAACTGCCGCCGTTTGCGACACCGAGCACGCAGCTCACGGCGGCGCTCACCGAGCTCGGCAAGCCGGGCGGCATCATGGATGCCAAGGATCCGCTGGAGCGCGGCCCGATCCTGCTGATCACGGACCCGGCGCTCAGCGCCAACAATCCGGACAATCCAACGCACACGGCCGGCACCACGTTCTTCGGCCAGTTCGTCGATCACGACGTCACGTTCGACCTGGGCTCGCGCCTCGGTGAGCCGACGCGGCCGGAGGACTCGACCAACTCGCGCTCGCCCGCGCTGGATCTCGACTCGGTGTACGGCGGCGGACCTGTGCGCAGCCCGCAGCTGTACGGCCGGCGCAGCTCACGCGAACCGCTCGCCGGAATCAAGCTGCGCGTCGAGCACGGCGGACTGTTCGAAGACTTGCCGCGCACTGCCAGCGGCACGGCGATCCTCGGCGATCCGCGCAACGACGAGCACGTGATCCTTGCCGGCCTGCACGCGGCGTTCCTGATGTTCCACAACGAGGCGGTCGACTACGTCGCGGCCCGCAATCGGCGGTCCAGCACGGATGAGATCTTCCGCGAGGCGCAGCGCCTGGTGCGCTGGCACTACCAATGGATCATCGTGCACGAGTTCCTGCCGCAGATCATCGGGCAGCCGCTGGTGAGCGATATCCTGGCGCGCGGCCGGCGCTTCTATCGTCCCTCGGTCGGCTTCATGCCCGTGGAGTTCCAGGGCGCCTGCTATCGCATGGGCCACAGCATGGTGCGTCCCTCGTATCGCGCCAACCTCGCCGGCGACAACGGCGGGCCGTTCTTCGGCTTCATCTTCGATCCATCGCAGGAAGGCGCGACCGATCCGAGCGATCTGCGCGGCGGCGTGCGAACGCCGCGGCGCTTCGTCGGCTGGCAGACGTTCTTCGACTTCGGCGACGGCAACGTGCGGCCGAACAAGCGGCTCGACACCACGTTATCGACGCCGTTGTTCCAGCTGCCGCTGCAGACGATTGCCAGCGGCGATGGACCCACTTCGCTCGCGACGCGCAATCTCCTGCGCCAGGTCACGTGGTCGCTGCCGTCGGGTCAAGCCATCGCGCGCGCGATGCGCTTGCCGGTGTTGTCGAGCGGCGATCTCGCGGATGTGCGTGCGCTCGGCGCGAACCTGGATCGTTCGACGCCGCTGTGGTTCTACATCCTGCGTGAGGCGCAGGTGCTGGCGCAGGGTCGCACGCTCGGCCCGGTCGGCGGCCGGATCGTCGGCGAAGTACTGATCGGACTGATGCAGCTGAATCGCAACGCGTATCTGAGCGCGAATCCGCGCTGGCGTCCGACGCTGCTCGATCGCTTCGGCCAGCAGTCCAACAACTTCAAGATGGTCGACCTGTTGACGTTTGCGGGAGTCGCACCGGCGCAAAGAGGTCAGTGACGGCACCGGGAGGGACACGGACGGCAGGTCGATGACGACCTGGAGTCGCAGCGCCCGGCGTCAGGCCAAGGCATGGCTCAGACGCCGGGCGACAGTGCGCAATTGCGGGAGCAGCTCCCTCGCGTCCAGCAATTCGAAGTCGACGCCCGCCATCAGCATGAAAGCGACCAGAGCCTCGGGCGACGGCGCGCCCACGCTCAGCACGCAGTGCTGGCTATCGAGCGGCTCGAGCACGCCGATCCAGCTTGGAATCCGCTTGGCGAGCTCGCCGCTCGCGCCCGCGAGTTTCAGTCGTGCGCGGCACGCATAAGGCTCATAGGAAATCGATTGCGATACGAACTTCACGACGTCGTGCGGCAGCTTGCGCGGCGTGAAGCGCGCGCCGGTCTCGGTGACGCGGCCGATGCGATCGGCGCGGAACGTGCGCCAGTCCTTGCGCTCCAGATCCCACGCCACGAGGTACCAGCGTCGGCCGGTATGTGCGAGGCGCACCGGCTCGATCTGGCGAGCCGTCTGTCGTCCGGCGCGATCCGCATAATCGATGGTCAGCTTCTTCTGGTCGCGGCACGCTCCCGCGATCTGCATCAGCGCGTCGGCCGCGGGCACATCCTGTGCGCCGGGCAGCGAGACGGTGACGGAATGCAGCGAGCTCGCGCGTTTGCGCAGCCGTGCGGGCATGACCTGGTCGATCTTCGCCAACACGCCCATCGCGGCCTCGTCCATGTGCGCGATGCTGCCAGCAGCCGCACGCAGGGCGACGGCAACGGCCACTGCTTCATCGTCCTCCAGCAACACCGGCGGCATCGCAGAACCTGGACGCATGCTGTAGCCGCCGCCGAGTCCCGGCGATGCATGGATCGGATAACCGAGCTCGCGCAAGCGCTCGACGTCGCGACGGACGGTTCGGCCGCTGACCTGCAATCGGTCATACAGATCGCGCGCGGTCCAGTGACGCCGTGATTGCAGCAAGGAGAGCAACCGCAAGAGGCGGGCAGAAGTGGTAATCATGGCGGCGAGTCTATCGACACTTGCGGCCAGAATCTGGCCGCAATGGTGGGTACGATATCTGCCAGCCAACCGCCAAGGAGACCTTCATGGCCCAGCAAACGATCACCGGCGCCTGCCACTGCGGCAAGGTGCGAATCGAAGCCGATCTGGACCTCGCCGCCGGCACCGGCCGCTGCAATTGTTCGATCTGCAGCAAGCTGCGTGCGTGGACCGCCATCGTGAAGCCGCAAGCCGTGCGGCTACTCGCAGGCCAGGGCGATCTCAGCAGTTACGAATGGGGCGCCAAGATCTCGACGCGCATGTTCTGCAAGCACTGCGGCGTCCACGTGTTCAGCCGCGGCCACCTCGAAGAGGTCGGCGGCGACTACTGCAGCGTCAATATCGCGGTGCTGGACCTGGAACCCGCCACGCTGGACACGCTGCCGATACGTTACTTCGACGGCCTCCACAACGAGTGGATGTCGACGCCGCAGCACACGGGATATCTGTAGAACGAGGCCCTGCAGTCATTCGGGCAATTGCCGGAGCTGACCGACGGCAAAGATGATGCGCGCACGCGCTCGTGCACGGACGATGCGCGCGGCCTCGCAGCTCATGAAAACTCTAATGACTCTCAGCGTGCTGCAGACGATCGGCATTGGCCTGCTCGTCGTGCACGCATTTCGCGAAGAGCATCGCCCGGCTCCGACCGCACCTGCCGCGCAGTCGCCCGCATCGGTGTCTTCAGCCGACGGCGCGTCGCAGGCGGACGCAGAACGTCTGCGCGCCATCCTCCGCGAGGAGCTGGCCCAAGAGCACATTCGGCCAGTCCAGGAGCCAATCCAGCCTGACCCGGTGCACTCGCGCACTCCTTCACCTGCTGAGCTTCAGCAGCGCGACGTCGTCGCGCAGCAGATCGAGGCCTATCGCGGGACGGGCACCATCACGGATGCACAGATGCAGGAGTTGCAAGCCGACATCGCACAGCTGGATGCGGCGAGTCGCCGCCAGATGCTGAGCAAATTGACGAGAGCGCTCAACACCGGGGAGATCAAAGGTCGTCTGTAACAGCTAAGGGAGTTAGATCATGCAAATGAAATTGAAACAGTTGCTCGCGGTCGGCGTGCTCGCGCTCGGGTCGTCGGTCGCGCTGGCGGGGTTGGTCATGGACCAGCCGGTGACGGTAACGTTGAACGCGGACGGCTCGGGCAACGCGGCCGGCAACATGGTCACTGCACGATTTTCCAAGAACGACGTGGAGTTCATCGGCTGCGGCGTGCGGCGGATCGATAACGGCGCCGGCGGCGTGGTCCTGTTCGCGTTCTGTCAAGCCGCGGATGCCGCCAACGTCCAGGGCTTCTGCACGACGGATAATCCCAACCTGATCGCCTCGATCGGCGACAACGACGACTTCTCCTTTATTACATTCGCCTGGAACGCGGCCGGCGAATGCCGCTCGATCGGCAACTCGACCCAGTCGTTTTACATACCGAAGAAGTAGGCTGAGCCTGACCCCGCCGCGCGCCGGCGCGGCGGGGCCCTGGTCCGAATTCGCGCCAATTCATTTCGGGCAGCGCATTCTCAATCCCGCCGGCCGGGACTATGCTTGGCGTCAACCAGGGGGACGTCATGGCGCTGTCCAGCCGTTTCGACCCGCGCACTCAGCGCAAAGCAATCGGCGTCGCTGCATCCGCAGCGCTGCACGCCGTGCTGTTGCTGGTCATCTTGTTCGGCGGCAGCCAATACGGCATCGACTCCGGCGACGTGCCGACCTCGAAGCTCGTCCTCCTGGAAGCGCCGGACGCCGAGCAGCGGGAAGGCGTCGACTTGCCGCCACTGCCGGCCGGCTCCACGGCGCCGAGCGACGTCGAGCTGGAAGATGCGCTGGCAAAGCTCTCGCCCCCCGCGACCGACACCGTGGATGATCAGGCAGTCGAGCCGGGCCCGATCGATGCGCTGGAGGCACCGGCACCGTCTGCCATCGCGATCGTCGAAAGCGAGAGTCCTGCCGCGCGGGTCGCGATGTCGTCGAACGAGAAGGCGGAGCTGTCGCGCCGGCTCGAGCAGCTCGCCGCAGAAGCGCTCAAATCATCGCGCGCCGAAGTTACGTGGGAACAGGAAGGCAGACAGTACAGTGCCTTGTTGATCCGCGAGCGCGCCAACGAAGGTACTGCTCTGGAACGCGTCACGGCGCAGGTCAGCGCATCGGATCACGGCAAGCAACTCACCACGCTCGTGAACTTGAACCGCCTGTCGTTCTCGCAGTTCACGCAGATGATCGATCACTGGGATCCGACGGTGCAGCTGCACGACGACGAGATCGTCGGGCGCTTCCACACCAACTCGCGCTTCAGCCTGCTGGCCGACTCGCGCAAGGCGCCGAAGTTTCTCGGCAAGGTGACGACCACCGCGCGCAGCTTCAACAACGAGTCGATCGGGCGCAGCCGCGAGTCCGACATTTTCCGCGGCGGCATCGAGACGGGCACCAGCGAAATCGAGCTGCCCGAGTCGTCGCAGCCGTTCGCGTTGGCGCCGGGCGACGAGCAGGCGCGCGTCCATCGCTTGGCCGCCGACACGCGCATCCGGTTCTTTGCCGACGGCAGCTATCGCTGGACCGACCTCAATACGATGCAGTCGCAGTATCTGAACGAGCCGATCGACCATCCGGTGTATTTCATCGGTAGCGGTAAGGCGGCGTTGCACGTGCAGGGCGTCGTCGCCGGCCAGGTGCTGCTGTATTCGCCGCGGCTCATCGTGATCGAAGGCAATCTCACCTACGCCACCGATCCGCGCACGGACGCGGACTCCGAGGACTATCTCGGCATCGTCAGCGATCGCGTCGTCGAGATTCCGGGGCCTGCCATTACCGGCGGCGGCGACCTGGAGATCGACGCTGCGATTTACGCCGGACGGCGCTTCGTCGTGACGGACATCGATCGCGGCCGCACCTCCACGCTGCGCATCTACGGCAGTCTTGCCGCCGGCACGATCTCCGCGACCGAGCCGCGCTACGCCACCAAGATCGACTACGACACGCGCTTCGAGCGTCAGCGTCCGCCCGGCTTCCCCTCCACCAATCGCTACGAAGTCGCCAATTGGGACGGGCAGTGGACCCAGCGCTGACGCGCGCCGGGTACGATTCACGGGATTCTCACGGCTGATCAGCCGCTGCCTTTACGCACGTTTCCTAGAGTCAGCTCGTGGCGCACCCCCTCGCCGCCACACCCTGCACTCGAGGTGACGTGTCTTGCATTCGATCCAGGCCAATCGGCGGCCCAGCCGCATCCAGGCGCATCGCGAAGCCAACGCAATCGCAACATTGACGCTCGCTTTCAGCGCCGATCCGGCGAATCGCTGGTGCTGGCCCGGAACGGCTGAGTATCTGGCGGCCTTCCCGGAATTCGTCCGGGCGCTCGGCGGCAATGCGTTCGCGGCAGAGTGCGCGTTCGAGATCGCCGGCGGTGCGGGCGCTGCGCTGTGGCTGCCGCCTGGCGTCGAGCCGGATGAGGCCGAGCTGACCGCGATCGTCGAGCGCACGGTCGATACATCTCGACAGAGCGATCTCTACGGACTCATCCAGCAGATGGGGCAGTATCACCCGCAGACGCCGCACTGGTATCTGCCGTTCGTCGGCGTCGAGCCGATGCAGCAGAACCGCGGCCTCGGTGCGCGCTTGCTCTGGCCGATCCTGGAGCGCTGCGATCAGGAGCGGCTGCCGGCTTATCTCGAGTCGACCAATCCGCGCAACGTTCCGTTCTACGAGAGCCTGGGTTTCCGCCGTGCCGGTATGATTCAGTCGGGCACGTCGCCCCAGATCGTACCGATGCTGCGTGAGCCGCAATGATTCATCACTCGTACCTGCGCATCCTGGCCGTCATTGTTCTCGCCGCTCTCGTCGCTGCGTGCAAGCCGCAGGCGCAGTGCGCGCCCGCGGCCGCAATCGATGCGGAGGCCGAGAAGCAGGCGATTCTCGCCGTCATCAGCCGCATGGAAGCAGCGTGGAATCGCGGCGACTTCCGCGGTTACATGCAAGGGTTCGCGAATCCCGACGTCACGTTCGTCTCGCGCGGGCAGTTCCAGAAGGACTGGCAGGGCACGCTCGACCACTACATCCGCGACTACGGCAGCTCCGCCGAAACGCGCGGCACGGTGCACTTCTTCGACATCAAGATCGAGATGCTCGGGCCGGATGCGGCGCAGCTGATCAGTCGCTACCAACTCGACCGGCCGGAGCATCCGCAGGACGGCATCAACACGCGCCTGATGCGCAAGCGCGATGGCAAATGGGTCATCGCCTTGAACCACGTCTCATCACGCGAACTGTAGGTCGGCCGCTCCAGCGCATCCTGCGCCCGCGCCATTCGCGCATCCCTGCGCAGCAGGCTTCAGCCCGACAATCTTGGTGTCGCGAACCTCGCCCTGTACTCCAGCGGCGTCGACCCCACTCCACGCCGGAACGCCCGGTGCATCGTCTCCGCCGTGCCGAATCCGCACAGCCGCGCGATCTGCTTGACTGACTTCTTCGAGGATTCCAGGCTCCGGCGCGCCGCATCGACGCGCAGTCGTTCCACGTATGCAGCAGGCGTGAAGCGAGTCTCCGCCGCGAACACGCGAGCAAACGTTCGCTCGCTCATGTTCGCGCGCCGCGCGAGTGCCGCGACCGACAGATCCGCCTGCACGTTCTCGGACATCCACAGCAGCAGTTTGCGCATGCCCGCACGCTCTGCGACCTGTGCAGCGAGCGGCGCACTGAACTGACTCTGACCGCCCGGCCGGCGCAGATAGACCACCAGCCAGCGCGAGATCTCGAGCGCGAGCTCTGCGCCGTGGTCCTCTTCCACCATCGCCAGCGCCAGGTCGATGCCGGTCGAGACCCCGGCCGATGTCCACACATTGCCGTCGCGCACGAAGATGCGATCGTCTTCGACGCGGCATTGCGGATTCGCTCGTCGCAGCTGGTCGCATGCGGCCCAATGGGTCACGGCCGCGCGACCGTTGAGCAGGCCGGCACGCGACAGGATGAACGCGCCCGAGCACACGGACGCGAGACGGCGCACGCGCGGCGCGAGACGGCTGACGATCGGGACGAGCGGCGCGGCGCCGTCGATCGCGCCGATCAGTCCGCCCGGCACGATCAAGGTATCTATCGCACCGCGCAGCGAACCCAGGGCGTGCTCCGCCGTGAGGGTGACGCCGCTCGAGGTGACGACGGGCCCGGCTCGCTCGGCGACCAGCCGGACTTCGTAGCCCGCCTTGCGCCGGAGCAGGCTGGTCGCGGTGCTGAACACGCTGATGGGCCCGGCGATATCGAGCAGCTCCGCGCCGGCAAAGCATGCGACGTAAACGCTGCTGGTTGGCATGAATCGTCAGTCTCTTGTCATATCTGCCATCACGGCCGCGGGCATGATCTGCCTTGAACTGCAGGAGCGCAACCATGACACGCAGAGAATTGATGCAGCTCGCCGCGCTGGCGGGCACTGTTGCAGCGACCGCGAGTGTCGCCGAGCCGCAGACCAAGGCCCCGGGCACGCGCATCCAGATGCTGGTCTATCCCGGCATGACACTGCAGGACCTCGTCGGGCCGTTACAGGTATGGGCCGCCTGGCCGGGGGCTGAAATCCAGTTTGCGTGGAAGAGCACGGGTCCGGTCCCGACCGATTCCGGCCTGGCGGTGATCGCGACCGCTTCGTTCGCCGATGCTTGGGCCGCGCCCGACATTCTGTTCGCGCCAGGCGGCCTGCTGCCGACCTTCGAGCTGCTCGAGGACGAAGCAGCAATCGGGTTCCTGCGCAGTCGCGGCGAGCAGGCGAAATGGGTCACCAGCGTCTGCACTGGCGCCGTGTTGCTGGGCGCTGCGGGTCTGCTGCGCGGCTATCGTGCCGCGACCCATTGGTTCGCCCGAGATTCGCTGGCGCTGTTCGGCGCGACGCCGTCGAGCGAGCGCTGGGTGATCGATCGCAACCGCGCAACTGGCGGCGGCGTTACTGCAGGCATCGACTTCGGTCTCGCCCTGCTGTCGCACGTGGCCGGTCCCGAGCTCGCCCGAGTCGTGCAGCTCGCGCTCGAGTACTCGCCGCAGCCGCCGTTCCGTTCCGGCACGCCGGAAGAGGCGACCCCGCAGACGCTGGCCACGCTGCGCGCCGCCTGGGGCGGTCAGCTCGGCGAGCGCATCCAGTCGCGGGTGCTGGCAGCGAGTCAACGCTTGCAGAAAGCTTGACGCAGTCAACTAATTGACGGAAAGTGGCTGGCGCCGTCCTTTCTGGAGCCGCCAGTCATGACCAATCCACGCGCTGCCGCGCGCGTCGCCGACCCGCACGTCAGCGCAGTCCGCGAGTTCAATCGCTTCTACACGCAGAAGATCGGCGTGCTCGGCGCCGGCCTGTTCGACAGCGACTACACGCTCACCGAGGTGCGCGTGCTGTACGAGATCGCGCATCGCCAGCGGCCGGTCGCCAGCGATCTGGTTCGCGATCTCGACCTCGATGCCGGCTATCTCAGCCGCATCCTCGCGAAGTTCGCCCGGCGCGGCTTGCTGAAGCGCGAGCGCTCCGGCGAGGACGCGCGCAAGACGCATCTGCACCTCACTCCGAAAGGCAAAGCGGCGTTCCAATCCCTGGACGTGCGTGCACGCGCCGAAATCGGTGCGTTGCTTGCGCCCCTGCCGCGCGAAGAGCAGGTAAAGCTGCAAGGCCATCTGCAGAACGTGCAGGCGCTGCTCGGCGCACCGTCGGCGCGAACTGAAGCGCTGCAGCTGCGCGAGCATCGTCCCGGCGACATCGGCTGGATTGTGCAGAAGCACGGCGAGTCGTACGCGCAGGAGTACGGCTGGAATACGGACTTCGAGGCGTTGGTCGCTGAGATCTGCGCGAAGTTCTTGCGCGAGCTCGATCCCGCCGCCGAGCGCTGCTGGATCGCGGAGCGTAACGGAGCTCGTGTCGGCTGCATCATGCTCGTGCGCCATTCGCGGACTATCGCCAAGCTGCGGCTGCTGCTCGTCGATCCGAGTCAGCGCGGCCTGGGTGTCGGCAACGCGCTGGTGAAGGAATGTCTGGATTTCGCGCGTGCCGCCGGTTATCGCAAGGTCACGTTGTGGACGCAGAGCATCCTGTCCGCCGCGCGCAAGCTCTACGAAGGTCACGGATTCTGTAAGATTGCCTCGGAGCCGCACGAAAGTTTCGGTGCGAAGCTGATCGGGGAAACCTGGGAGCTCGAGCTCTGAGGAACGGATCAGCCGGACGCGCGTTGTCCGGTCATGATCCGCAAACTCGCATCCGGCGGGTATCGGCTTTATTCCCGCAAGAAGGATCCGAAGAGCGGCCGCCGCCGCAATCTCGGAACCTTCAAGACACGCGCCGCGGCTGAAAAGCACGAGCGCGCTGTCCAATATTTCAAGCGCCGCTGACCCGAGTAGACTGCGCCGATGGCTTCACGCTATCGCGCGCTTGCTGCGTACTCGGCGGTGCTTGCTGCCGGGGCTGGCGGCTGGCT
>Ga0207681_10002724_pt1 | contig 11188 bp, 10 predicted proteins | sample KBSS53metaG_FD_184324 | JGI IMG/M metagenome (GOLD analysis project Ga0207681, IMG submission 184324) | Switchgrass rhizosphere microbial communities from Kellogg Biological Station, Michigan, USA - KBS S5-3 metaG (SPAdes) (version 2) | ecosystem: Host-associated > Plants > Roots > Rhizosphere... | reverse complement strand
GCCAATATTTCAAATTATGGGCAAAGACTACGATGCCGCCGTGATGAGTGGCGGTTTCTGTGGATTCATGCTCGGCACAACAGCAAATTCAATGGCTAACATGAAGGCCCTGGTCGAGCGATACGGCAGCGCGCGTCGCGCATTTCTTGTTGTGCCAATGGTAGGAGCCTTTTTCATTGACTTCACGAATGCTTTGATTATTACGATTTGCCTCAACATTTGGGCATGAAGTCACGCGGCAGGATATAATTATTTGATGTCTTTACCAGTAGCAAAAGCGCGCAAGCCGGAATGGTTAAAGGTCCGGCTTCGAATGGATGAAGAGTTCATTGGCATTCGCCGTCTCGTGAATGACCTGAGCTTGCATACGGTTTGCCAGGAGGCGCGCTGTCCCAATATTTTTGAATGCTGGTCGCAGGGGACAGCGACTTTCATGATTGCGGGCGATGTTTGCACACGGCGCTGTGGCTTTTGCTCCGTCAACAAAGGAATCCCCATTCCTCTCGATGCTGAAGAACCGAGACATGTTGCCGAGGCGGTGCAAAAGCTAGGAGTACGCCATGCCGTCATCACTTCAGTGAACCGCGATGATCGCAGTGATGGCGGCGCAGAACATTTTGCCTCCACGATTCATGCAGTTCGCGCATTGAATCCTGAGTGCAGAGTTGAGGTTTTGATACCCGACTTCGAAGGAAATGACAGTGCGCTCGACATCGTCCTCGATGCGCAACCCGATGTCCTCAATCACAACACTGAAACAGTGCCGCGACTCTATCATCGAGTCCGACCCCACGCGCGATATCGTGACTGGACACTCCGATTACTCGAGCGCGCCGCAACGCGGCGTGACGCCGAGAATAGAGGAATGCTGACAAAGTCCGGCGTCATGCTTGGTCTTGGTGAAAACTGGGATGAAGTGCTCGACACGATGCGTGATCTCCGTTCAACCGATTGCGATGTGCTGACTCTTGGGCAATACCTTCAACCAGCTCCGAAACGCCTTAAAGTCGAGAGATTCTATACGCCAGAGGAATTTGCTGAGTTGAAGATCATTGGACTTGAAATGGGCTTTCGTTATGTTGAATCCGGCCCGCTCGTGAGATCAAGCTACCACGCGCATGAGCATCGCCCTGAGAATGCGCTCAAGATTTTGCCGCCGCCTGATGTCGCCAGGAAAATGCGGCGCGAGCTGCCGATATTGGCTGAGCCGATATCTCGTTAAAATCCCCTCACCTCTGTCCAGTCGACGCGATTGGTCTCCAAAAGATTTCCTTTGCCCTCCTCTTACAAGCGGCGTATAGTGCGAGCCGTTTTCAGCGTTTTCAGCGTTTTTAACCATCAGCCAGGTGAAACGCCACAATCCGAGAGGAGGAAGCTTCATGCCACAAGACGAAACCATCTATTCGTTCACTCCGCTCTTTGACTCTACGCGCGGAGGCGCAACCAATGACATCGATCCACGACTTCAGAAGCTAATCGCATTTCGACGAAGCGGGATGCGGAAGCCCGCAACGTCCTCAACCGATGCCGACGAAGTCGCCGTGCTTGCCCGAGTCACCGACGTCAAGGCCTGGGAAGCTCAAAGCGAGGTGCGCCCTGGTCTGGTAATCGGCGACAAAGGGCGTGACGGTACCTATATTGTGACCGCGCGTATTCCGGTAGCGCGAATCGAAGAAGTCCGTAAACGACCGTACGTTAAAAGCCTGAAGGCGGCACGGCGACTCAGTCCATCACTTGCTGCCACTACAAAAGAAATTCTGGCATTGCCTAACCTACTGCCGACGGGTGCGAAGGCGCCTACCGGAAAAGGCGTTATAGTCGGTATCGTCGATATCGGCTGTGATTTTGCGCACAAGAATTTCCTCAATTCGACAAATAAGACGCGACTCAAAGCTCTCTGGGATCAATGGGGCTCCGGAGCCGGCTCGCCCGCCTTTGGTGTGAACTACGGCACCGTTTATACGCCAGCACAAATTAACGCTACGCTAACAAAGACAGACCCCTACACGGTGCTCGGCTATGGCCCTGACAAACGAGGCCCTGCTCATGGTACGCACGTCATGGACATTGCTGCCGGAAATGGACGTGGCAGCGGAGTTCGCGGCGTCGCACCGGATGCAGACCTGATCTTTGTCGAAGTAGCCAATAGCGACATCCCGTGGGAAGGCCCCGAAGCAGTCGGCAAGAGTTTTGGTGATTCTGTACAGCTCCTCGAAGCCTTGAAGTTCGTTTTCGATGCGGCCGGAACAACGCCCTGTTCGATCAATGTAAGCCTGGGCACTAATGGTGGCCCGCACGATGGCTCATCATTGGTTGAGCAAGGAATCGACCGGCTTCTCACACAGGCCAAAAACCGGTCGGTGTGTATCGCGGCATCCAATTCATTCGCGGACGGAATTCATGCGGGAGGGACCGTTGCTGCTAACGGCACATTTGATCTCAAATGGGTAGTGGCTCCTGGAGATTCGACTGACAACGAGCTCGAGCTTTGGTATCCGGGCGCTACGCGAATGAGTGTGGAGATCCTGCAACCGAATAATGCAAGCGTTGGAACGGTTCCGCCAGGTCAGAGCGGTACTGTGACAGCCAATGGCAAGATCATTCTCTTTGTTGCAAACAGACTCAACGACCCGAATAACGGCGACAACATGATCGGAGTCTATCTCCATCCGAATGCGCCTTCGGGTGAGTGGAAGCTGAGACTGCGAAGCTTGCAATCGCAGGCGGTTGACTTTCAAGCATGGGTCGAGAGAGATGATCAGGCACAATCGAGCTTTGCCGAGCCTCACGATAACTCACGGACACTAGGCTCGATTTCTTGTGGCCACCATACGATTGTAGTTGGCTCCTACGATGCCCATAAACCTGATGTCCCGCTCTCGTGGTTTTCAAGTGCAGGTCCTACTCGGGATGGTCGTGAAAAACCGGAAGTGTCGGCTCCCGGCCATGCGGTTGTTGCGGCACGTTCGCGAAGCAAAACCGGCGTAACGACAATGTCAGGAACCAGCATGGCGACTCCGGCAGTCACCGGAACCGTGGCATTGATGCTCGCGGAAGCAAAGGCTCGCAACAAGTCTCTTTCTATAGATCAGATCCGGCAGGCTGTCCTTTCGACGGCGAGAAGGACTCCCCCACCGGGCACTGCATGGGATTCCAGATACGGAACCGGCAGAATCTCGGCAAAGGGCCTCGTTGCCACCGTGATCGGAGTTTCCCCGGTGGCTTCAAAACCAGCGAAGAAGTCGAAGAAAGTGGTGAAGGCGTCTGCAAAGAAGCCCGCTAAGAAGCCAGCAAAGAAGGTGGCCTCAAGCCGCAGATGAGGAAGAATGGTCGCAACAAAGAAAACAAGGAAGACGACCAAAAAGACGACTAAGCCCAAGGCGAAGCCAAAAGCAAACGCGCCAAAAGCAAAGGCGCCAAAAGCAAAGGCGAAAGACAAATCGCACACTCTTAAGCGAGTCAGTCACGATGAGGAAGGCAAGATCGAGCTTTCGCCTTTGCGAAAGGCACCTGCAGTTGCTCAGCAGGAGAATGTAGTCTGTATAGTCAAGGTCAGAAAGCCACGTTACGTTCCGGATGGATTCAGCGTGCGCACCTGGATAGACGACACGTTATACACGGCCGACTGCACAGGAATTGATCTTCAGAATGCCTCGAAGGATCCCAACGTAGAGTCAATATCGCCTGCTGAGCGTGTGCGGCAGATTGGCTGAGTCGAAAGAAAAGTGGCGACAAGTCGCCGCACTCCAAATCAGGTGCGGAGGTACGAAGCGCCGTTGATGTCAACGATGGCGCCTGTTAAGAAATCCTCCGATGCGAGAAAGAGGATGGTGCGTGCTACTTCGTCGGCGCGAGCCACGCGACCGAGCGGGCTTTGATTGCGAATCGCTTCGCCCTGCTCCCCCTGAACCTTCTCTGCTACCCGCTCAGTATCAACAAATCCGGGAGCGACAACAGTCACGAACACGTTATGAGGTGCCAGGGCCTGTGCGAGCGACTGGCTCATCGCGTTGATGGCTGCCTTGCTCGCACCGTAAGCCGGCGCCTCCGGCTCACCGCGAAATGCTCCGCGTGACGAGACATTGACGATCCGGCCACCTCCCTGTTTGATCATCTCGCGGGCCGCACAGAACGTGACGTTCGCGGTTCCGATTAAGTTCGTGTCGATTGTATGAGCCCACGCTCGTTGCCATTCGTCATAATTGCATGAAGCAATCGGATGCGGTTCGAAGATCCCCGCATTATTCACAACTATGTCGATTCGATTGAAGGCGCTGACAACATCGGTGACAAGTTGCTGAGCGTCCGCTGGATTTGAAATATCACCTTGAAAAAGACGATGATCGCTACCTTTCAATGCGGTAAGCGTTTCGAGTGCGTTGTCGCGCTGTCTGAAGTAATGAAGTGCCACTCTCGCGCCTTCACTCGCGAACTGCTCTGCAACAGCCCGCCCAATCCCCTGAGATGCACCCGTAACCAGCACAACCTTGTCATCAAAACGCATACGCCCTCCAGTTCCGGAATTGATAAGAGATGGTCGATAGGCTACAACATGCAAAATGATTTCCGAAAACAGCGTTGGCGAGATCGTAAATGGCCTCAGCAGAGTCAGTGACGATGTGAATGCCAGCTTCGCAAAGTTGAGCGCAGAGCAGCTCAATTGGAAGCCATCGCCTGAATCCTGGAGTGTCGGTCAATGTCTTGACCATTTGATCACCACGAATCGGTCGTACCATCAGGGTTTCGATGAAGTGATAAATGGCTCCAGAGTCACACGGTTTATGGAAAGACTTCCGGTTCTTCCGGGTCTTTTTGGCAATCTGCTGGTGAAATCACTTGATCCGGATGCGACCAGAAAGCTAAAAGCGCCGGGCGCCTTCCAGGCTTCATCAAGCGCGATACCGGTGACAATCATTTCTGATTTCATGAGTCAGCAGGACGAGACGATCCGCAGGATGAAGGCGTGCGAGTCGATGCAAACAGAGAAAATAATCATCACCTCACCCGCACTGAGCCTGATTACTTACAGCCTCATGGATGCCTTCAAGATTCTATTGACGCATGAACGGCGACACGTAAAACAGGCAAAAAATGTGACGCAAACCCCCGGGTTCCCAATATAAAGGATGACCATGAACATTGGACAATTTGTGCGACGTTCGTTCTTCACTCTGCTTGTGGCAGCAGGATTGCTTCTGCCTGTTTATGCTCAGGACGCGCAACAGGTACTGCGGCTCTCAGTTGGATACCGCACGCTGAAGAACAGCACGACCATGACGCCTGAAAAGCGCAAGGAAGTTGAAGCGCTCGAGGCACAGGCACGCGCGGCAGGCAATGAAGGCAAATATGGTGATGCCTTGCGATATTACTACCAGGCGATGGCGCTGCTGAGGGACCAGCCCTGGACGCCGAGTCGTGCCCTGGGGACTGCGCTCGTTGCCCGCTCAGAACGTGTCATTGTCGACCCTGGCGACACTGTTCGCCTGACGCTTACGCAAGCCTTTGCACTTTCCGAGCCGATGAAGGGCACACTCAATGGCAATGTTACGATTGGACGTCAGGGCAACAACCAGCCAGAACCGGTTGCTGAGATTCAAAAGCTTTCAGCACTTGCTCCTGATTTCACTCAGAAGCCGCTCGAAATCAACGCAAAAGTTCCTGACCTGCCTGACGGGCAATACAGCTTTATTGTGACGCTGAAAGCAGATGGCGTCGAACCAATCGTCAAAACAGCTAATGTACGAATTGCTCGGGGCATCAATGCCAGATCAGGCGAGATTGGCGCTGGTGCAAAGGCGCTCGCAATGGAATTAAAGGCGAAAGGCAAAGATGATCTGCTCAGGTCTCTGGCGCCAGTCCAGTACGCCTCGAACATGGTAGAACTTGCCAACAAGGGTGAGATTCAGGTTGATCGAAGCGCATTCTCCGATGACCTTACACGCGCCTCTGCAATGATGAGCCAGCTCGCAAAAGGCGAGAATCCAGTACGCACACTCCGCGGAGATTTCCGCTGGGCATATGCTTCAGGCGTCGATAACACGATTCAGCCATTCCGCGTTTTCGTTCCATCGAACTACGACGCAACGAAGAAGTACCCGCTGGTAATTGCACTTCACGGCATGGGTGGGGACGAAAACAGTTATTTTAATGGCTACGAAAACGGGATCATAAAACGCGAAGCTGAAGCGCGAGGCTATCTCGTCGCTTGTCCAAAGGGTCGCGGCTCAGCTTCGATGTATATGGGCAGCGCTGAACGCGATGTAATTGACGTCCTAAGCGAAATGAAACGGAATTATTCGATCGATCCCGATCGCGTTTATCTGACGGGACATTCAATGGGTGGATATGGTTCATGGTCAGTCGCCGTGAGCAACCCTGATCTTTTTGCTGCAATCGCGCCGTTTGCCGGCGGCGGTAGCCCAATCACCGTGAGTAAGCTTGGCGCAATCGCCGCTGTACCTGCATTCGTAGTTCACGGCGACGCCGACCCTACAGTCCCCGTCGACGAGTCACGCAAAATGGTGAAAGCTGCCAAGGCCGTTGGCGCGAACGTCAAGTACGTCGAAGTGCCGGGCGGGAATCACATCAATATCGTCGTACCCTACATCAAGGAAATGTTTGACTGGTTCGATACACATACGCGGCAGGCGAAGGGAGCAAAGGCAGCAAATGCCAATTGATTTGACACAATTGACTGGTCCGGGCCAGGCCAAGGCCGGCGACACCGTGAAAGTGCACTACACGGGCCGTCTTGAAGATGGATCGATGTTCGATACGTCAGAAGGTGCAGACCCACTCGAGTTCAAGATTGGAGCCGGCGACGTCATTCCGGGCTTCGATGAAGCGATGATCGGGATGCGTATCGGCGAGAGCAAAGAAATTCACATTGCACCGGACGATGCATACGGCGAGCACAATGCAAATCTGATTCAGACAATTGCTCGCGATCAGATAAAGCTGGGTGTCGAACCAGAAGTTGGAATGAAGATTGAAATGCACACTCCAGACGGCACGATCATCCCGCTGGAAGTCGCGGAAGTAACCGAATCGACGCTGACTCTGGATGCGAATCATCCACTTGCAGGAGAGGCCCTGCACTTCTCCGTGCGATTAGTGGAAATCGTCACATAGACTTCACGCGAAAACACGAAGACCCGAAGAAGAGACAAAAGAGCAAAACGCTTTCGTGATCTTCTTCGGGTCTTCGCGTCTTCGCGTGAAACGCTTCTTGTTAATTCTTACTTCGCAGCGAGCTGACCTTCCAGAATCTGGAAGGGTTCACGCCGGGTAGTAATCGTCTTTCCCGCCACCTGATCCTTGATGGCTACTGAAAGATCGTAGAATCCAGGTTTGAGATCCTTCAAAGGAATGAGCCTCGCGAGCGTTATCTGCTGGCTCGTAAGGCTTCCAAGGCCGCCCTTGCCGTCTTCCTTGATTCTCGTGACCTCTTTTTCTTTCTGACTGATGATGTACTCAATGTCAACGCTGGGTCTCAAAGTGGCCTGATCGATGGAAACGTTGTAGACCTGCATATAGACGCCCATCGTTTGATCCTGCCTGAAGACTCCGGTTGCGTTCGGAATAACTTTGAGTGAACCAAGAATGAACTGCCCTGTCGGCATTCTTCCGTTCAGTGGTTCAAGACGCGTTGCCATAATCAGCGAGGAAGTCGCCAGATCGCCTTCAGGATACTTGGGAACCACGAAGCCCTGCTTGATGACCCCAGTCTTGCCGCTCACGACGTCGCGCACAACTACGTCAATCTTGAAATTGCCGGGCGGCAACACGAGATTCTTCTGATAGACCGACCGTGCCTGCAGTCCGGTTTGCAGGACTTCACTTGGATAGCTCGCAGTAACTACGTCCTCAAAGAGACCAGCTTTTCGGCCGGCGACACTTGTGATCTTTGCGTAGATATTGCTTGTAGCAGTGTGAAGGCCTCCAACGTCACGGAATACAAGGTCGGCATTCTCCATCTGAATCGTGAACGAGGTGATGACAGATGTTTCCGTTACTCGCAGGAAGCTGATAACCATTCCGAAATCAAGGACATCGAATGTCGCTTTCGGGGCTTCGGATTCTCGAGCAATTTCAGCAAGGTCGTTAAACTTGACTTTGGGAGGCTTTGATAAGCGATACAGAAGATCGAGCTTTTCAAATGGCTGATCCTTGGCCCTCTGTCCGAACATCTGGCTTTGACCTGATCCGCCAAAAGCAATTCGGTCTGCCTTCGACGAGAGGCCAAGTTGTTCGGCAAGCGTCAGGCCTGCATTCGGAGTGTAGAGCAGTGCATCCTTTTCCCAGGCATTGCGCGCGATTCGATATTCGCCTGAACCCGAAGGATCGACAAACTCGATTTCCACGTCCGAGCCTACGCCCTCGATATATCGATACCACCAGGTTTCAAATGGATAGGTCGAAGTGGAGCCGCCACCTTCCCAGGTCGGACGATCATAAGAGCCGCCCGAAGGATGCGATTCCTTCTCGTCCGGCGCACCAAACATTATGTAGATGCGGCCTCGATCTGTCTTCCATCCGGGTATGCCGCTTGTGAAATGCTCGTTCGCGTATGCTATGCGCTGGTAGTATTCCTCGCGATACTCATTGGAATCAGTGTCCGGGTCCGGGTCGCGCCTCAGCCAGAACTGTTCAATGAACTGTTCACGCTCTTCGTCAGTCTTAAGAGCCTTGAAGGTGTTGCGCTCTTCATCGGTGATGATCCAACGCACATCTTCATCCATCCATCGCTTGTACACATCGTGGATGGACTCACGGCTCTTCTTTTCCTGCGGCTTCTTTTTCTTGTCGTCCTGGCCGAAAACCGCTATCGAGGAGAAAATCAGGCTAAAGACAAGGAAGATGGAAAGGCTACGCACAGACCTGTACTTAATGTTTTTGTTGCGCATTATGCAATACTCCGCTAGAACGCGGCACCTCATTAGAAAATGCTATCCAAAACTTGCCGCGGCCGTACCGATCAGTGTATGCGACCCATGTTAAGAGCGTCAAGTTGACCAAATCTTGCGCTCAAAACACTGCCTTTCCGCATTCTCAGCGCGGGCGCCCGTGTATCTTGATCGTATCGTAGTCCTCTGCCTGGACCGTAAACTCATAGTCTCGCGCCGGCTTATATTTCCCGATCATCTCGTTAAACTTCATGATCATCGGCTCTACAAAATCGAGCATGAAGTCACTTTCTTCGACCACTTTGTGCTGAATGTGCGCGATGTCGTCCTTGCCAATCCCAATGTGATGCAAAAACCTCAGCGGAAGGTGTTTCGCTTCCGCAATCCCAGTTTCGACGAAGTACTCTTCCTTCTTAGCTTCTATATCCAAAAGCTGCTTATAGAAAGCTTCGTTGTCCGAGAACGGAATGTGCTTCTCCATTGCTGAATCCTCCAACCGAATCGCAGGTTTTGAGTTCGTAAGAGGCAGACCCAACGTAGACTTAATCTACCATGTCCCTTCGATGTTGCGACAGTTGAAACCGGCCCCAAATTGCCAGCCCCACAGAAACTGCGGCGAGAGCCGCACATACAATCGCAAAGACGTCTCCATGCCTCGAATAGAATGTTCGGGTGTTCCTGGTCCTGGCACTCCATACTTTCGAGCCTTCAATGAACTGCGGCAGCGGATCCAGAATCTGACCTTCGGATGTAACCAGCGCTGAAATCCCACTATTCGTTACTCTCACTATATCTCTGTCGTTTTCAATTGCCCGCATGCAAGCGTGCGCCAGATGCTGCTTTGGTCCCGATGTATTTCCGAACCAGGCGTCATCCGAAACGTTGACCAGCAACGTTGCGCCATTCCTTACGAACTGGCGAATCAGATTCGGATAAGCTGCCTCGTAACAAATGAAAGCGCCCGTCTTTACATATTTCGTCTCGCGCTGGATCTGATACTCAGAGACTTCGCCAAGAGCGACACCTTCGCGCGTGGACTCCATTCTGAGAGCATTCACCGTTGCTTCGTGGCCTGCAGAGAAATCGCCAACTATGGTTGGAACGAAACGCCCCAGCACAGCACGAAAAGGCACGTACTCACCAAACGGCACAAGCCGAATCTTGTCATATCGACGCAGAGGCGAGGCCTTATAGCGTTCAGGATCCGGCGCAACTGTATTTACGCTGTTGAAGTACTCTTCGCCGCTTCTGGAAATTGTATTTGCAATAATGTGACAACCAGTCTCTTTTGCCAGTCCTTCGACTGCTTCCCGCACTCCAGCATCGGAGTCCAGTGGCAGAGAAAGTGGAGATTCGGCCCAGACAATTAATTCTGGCTTCGCGTTGGGCGGTGCCTCTCGAACGGCTTTTCTGGTGAGCTCCAGAACTTTCTCAAAGTTCTGACGAAATCGATCCGGAGAACCAAAACCCTCAATGGAAATGTTTGGCTGAACAACAGCCACGCGAAGTTCAGCAACATTCTCTGCGCGGTCATGCGAAAGAAGGAAAGGGGCCACAAGCATCATCATCACGGCAGCGACCGCACTGCGAACATTTTTAGACTTGAGGCGCGCCAGCAACACCACGATGGCGCTAAGTGAAATGATCTGCCACGAGATTATGTATGCGCCGCCAAACTGTGAGAGCCTTGCAATCGAATAATGTTCATATTGAGAGACTCCAAGCGCATTCCATGTAACGCCCGTGACTAACGGCCGAAGCCATTCGGTTGCGACCCATAAAGCTGGAGCTCCAGCCAGAGCCCACGCCCCGAAGCGTGCGTATGTGTGCGCCAGGAGCATCGCAAACAATGCTGGAAAGATGGCGAGAATCGCGGCAAATAAAAGGGCTACAGCGTACGCGACGACCGTCAGGAAACCGCCAAAATGCGTCATCGAATAGGCAATCCAGTTTTCGGCAAGGAACGTGAAAACGATCCCGGTGATCCAGCCAAGCAGAAATGCTTTTCGGAGAGAGATGCCATCGGTTACCGCATGGATGAGCGGCGCCATAGCTACCCAGGCGAGAAATTCAATCGAGAATCCCGGAAATGCAAGCCAAAGTGCAAGCCCTGACGCAACGGCAGCAACAAAATGCATTACAACACTAGACCACAGCTGCCGCGAAATTTGGAGTGTCGCCGCCGATCACTCGCAAGCACCAGGGAAACGCGCACTGAAGATTCCTGCTCCCGTTCGGAGCGCAAATCGTCTTCGCAACTGACCGGACGTGACGCTCGCAAA
>Ga0207681_10002722_pt1 | contig 11191 bp, 9 predicted proteins | sample KBSS53metaG_FD_184324 | JGI IMG/M metagenome (GOLD analysis project Ga0207681, IMG submission 184324) | Switchgrass rhizosphere microbial communities from Kellogg Biological Station, Michigan, USA - KBS S5-3 metaG (SPAdes) (version 2) | ecosystem: Host-associated > Plants > Roots > Rhizosphere >... | reverse complement strand
TGTCTGTTATGGGCTGGGTTACTGAGCCTAGTCGAACGACTGCTACCCTGGGATGGTCAACCCTTTGAACCCCAGCCTTCGGAGAGCGTTCCATGTCTGACCGTTATATCGACTTCGCCAACTCAAGCCTCGGCCATCGTCTGGTCGCCGCCATTGGCCTGCCGTCGCCGGTACGCCTGGAACGCTGGCAGGCCGGGCGCCTGCGCCCGGTGGAAGGCGCATTGCTGCTGGGCGGCGGTGCACTGGTCGGCAAGGTGCAGGCGTTTGCCAACAGACTCACCGATGCCATTTACACCTACGGGACTGAAACGTCGACGTGGATTCCCGGGCACGGTCCCAAACTCAAGGCCGTGGTGTTCGACGCCAGCGACTTGCAACACAACGACCAGCTCAAGCAACTGCGCGAGTTCTTCCAGCCGCTGCTGAAAAACCTGGATAACAGTGCGCACCTGGTGATCCTCGGCCGTGCGCCGGAAAACCTCAGCGATCCGTTCGCCGCCAGTGCCCAACGCGCCCTGGAAGGCTTCAGCCGCTCGCTGGCCAAGGAGTTGCGCAACGGTGGCGTGTTGCAATTGCTGTATGTCGGCGACGGTGCCGAAGACCAGTTGGAAGGCGCCCTGCGCTTCTTCCTCTCGCCGAAAAGCGCCTATATCTCCGGCCAGGTGATACGCCTGGAGGCTTGCACTACACCGGTGGAAGATTGGACACGGCCGCTGGCCGGGCGCAAGGCGCTGGTCACCGGCGCCGCCCGGGGCATCGGGGCATCCATCGCCGAGACCCTGGCCCGCGATGGTGCCGAGGTGATCCTGCTCGACGTGCCCCAGGCCAAGGCCGACCTCGACGCCCTGGCCGCACGCCTGGGTGCACGCACCGTAGCGCTGGATATCTGCGCCGAAGACGCCGGCAACCAATTGATCGAACACTTGCCCGAAGGCCTCGACATCCTGGTGCATAACGCGGGTATCACCCGTGACAAAACCCTGGCAAACATGACCCCGGAATACTGGGACGCGGTGCTGGCGGTCAACCTCAATGCACCGCAGGTACTGACCCAGGCGCTGCTCGACAGCGGCACCCTGCACGACAACGCCCGTGTAGTGCTGCTGGCTTCGATCAGCGGCATCGCCGGCAACCGTGGGCAAACCAACTATGCGGCGAGCAAGGCCGGCTTGATCGGCCTCGCACAGGCCTGGGCGCCGCTGCTCAAGGAGCGCGGCATCAGTATCAACGCCGTGGCGCCGGGGTTTATCGAAACCCAGATGACCGCGCATATCCCGTTCGCCTTGCGTGAGGCCGGGCGACGCATGAGTTCGCTGGGCCAGGGCGGCCTGCCGCAGGACGTCGCCGAAGCGGTGGCCTGGCTGGGCCAACCGGGTTCCGGTGCGGTCAGCGGGCAAGCGCTGCGGGTGTGTGGGCAAAGTCTGCTGGGGGCGTAACCATGCAATGGAAGACGTTAGACAGTGCACCGTCTCTGCCGCCGCTGTATTGGCGTGCGGCCCTCAAGCGCAAGATCACCGGCCGCACGCTGCCCGAGCACGGGTTGCGCTGCCGGGTCAGCATCGACCCCAAGCGGGTAGCGGCCTATCGCAAGGTCTGCGGCTTTGCCGACAGTCCGATCCTACCGGCGACGTATCCGCATATCCTTGCGTTCGGTTTGCAGATGCAGTTGCTCACCGATAAGAGTTTTCCGTTCCCGCTGCTGGGGCTGATTCACCTGAGTAACCGCATCCGCATTCATCGCCCCCTGGGGGGTGTGAGCGACCTGTCTGTGGCTGTACATGCGCAGAACCTCAAGCCCCACGCCAAGGGCGCAACCTTCGACCTGATCACCACGGTTGAAGACTCCCTCGGCCTGCTGTGGGAAGCTGAAAGCCGCATGTTGTGCCGGGGCGTGAAGCTGGAAGGCGCGGCAGAAGATATCGCCCAATCGCCCCCCGACCAGGTCAGCGAGCTGACCCGCTGGAAAGCCCCCGCCGATATCGGCCGTCGTTATGCGCGAGTCTCCGGTGATTACAACCCGATCCACCTCAGCGCCCTGACCGCCAAGCTGTTCGGCTTCCCCCAGGCCATCGCCCATGGGTTATGGAACAAGGCGCACACCGTTGCCGCGCTCGGCGAACACTTGCCCGCCGCCAATATCGAGATCGACGTCGAGTTCAGGAAACCCGTGCGCCTGCCCGGTGAAGTGACGTTATTGTCCAGCGCCGCCGGTTCCAGCGGAGAGTTGCGGTTGAAAGGCGCGGGCGATATTGAACATATGGTAGGTAAGTGGCGACCGATCGCCTGAAACAAACAGATTAATTGTATATATACACCCTAAGTAATAGCGGACTTTATGAAGTCCGCTTTTTTATTTAACCAATTGATTTATAACCTATATATATCTTGATACATCCACCCTTTACACCCTTGGTATTAGTTGCTTAACCGGTATATCGCTGCTGTATATAAATCGTTAATACCAAGTAGAGCATTGAGAGAACGCACCGCCGGGGCTGTTATAGCCGCACGGACAAACGCATCGCTATCCCCAGAAGTAGCGAGCGCTTGAAGACAACCAAGGTTGTACAGGTGCAAGGAACTCAATCATGAAAACTCAAGTCGTGTTTTGGAAAGCAAGTACCGCGCTGGCCCTGGCAGTAGCACTGGCACTCGGCGGCTGCAGCAGCGGTGGTGGTGGGCACAAATCCAGCGTTGCAGCATCCTCCCCGGATGCAGGTGCAGGAACCGGGGGTGGCACGGGTGGCGGTGATGGCAGTGGCACAGGCGGCACGGGTGGAGGCACAGGTGGTGGCACAGGCGGCGGCACGGGTGGCGGCACAGGCGGTGGTACGGGTGGTGGCACAGGCTCGACCAGCACACCTCTGGTCACCGGCCAGATTGCCGGTACCCTGGGCAGCACCGTGGGTAACGTAGGCGCTGCCGTCGGCGATCTGGGCGACACTTTGACCAGCGTCCCCATCGTCGGCACCACCGCAGGAGGCCTGGTCACAGCAACCGGCAATGCGGTCACCAGTATCGGAACCGGCGTCACTGCAGGCCTGGGCTCCCTGGGCACAAACAGCAACTCCTTAGGCATCACCGTGGCGGGTGTAGGTAATGGCGTCGCCGACTTGGGCGACGGCCTTTCGACCACCGGCAAATCCTTGTCCACTACGCTGGGCGGCGTTCCAGTCGTCGGCGGACTGACCGGCGGTGTAGGGGGCGCAGCAGGAGGCCTGGTCGACCAGGTTGGCCAGGCCGTCACCATGCTCGGCGATACCTTGAGTACCGCCAGCACCACCGGCCCGCTGGGCTCGATCACCGGCCGTGTCGGCGCAAGAGTGCTGGTACCCGTGGTGTCGTTGGTGGAAAACACCACCGGCAACCTCGGCAACGCAACCGGTCTGGGGAACCCGGTAAACGGCCTGGTGGATAAGGTCGGTGCCGCAGTCACCGGCCTGGGTGGCCAGGTGGCCAGCGCAGGCGGTACCGGTAACCCCGTCACTGACATCGTGGGTGGCGCATTGACCGGCGTCGGTGGCGTGCTCGACAAATCAGGGGGTTATGTCGCTCCAGCGGGTGGCGCTTCCGCACCTGGCTTGCCTGAGTTGGTGGGTGGCCTAGTGGCAAATGTCGGTAACGGGCTGAATGCTGGCAACACCAACGGCGCGGTCAGCGCAGCAGGTGTCACCGGTGGCGCGCTGGGCGGCACCGTCGCCTCCCTCGGCACGGTCATCGGTGGTACCGGCGTGGCCAACACGGGGGCAACGGCACCCGTCGCAGGCCTGGCAACCAATGTCGGTGCAGCCCTCAATCCTGTGACCTCAGGCGTGGCCAGCCTCACGCAAAACATCGGCACAACCACAGGCGTCGGTGCTCCGGTCAACGGCCTGGTGACCAACGTGGGCGCCGCAGTCACCAACGTCGGGACCACGCTGACCGGTGCAAATGCCAACCCGATCACTCACGCGCTGGGCAATACCGTCAGTGCCGTAGGCGGCACGGTAGGCTCGGTCGGGGGCCTGGTCACTGGAGGTACCGGCAGCAGTGGCGGCCTGCTCGGTGGCTTGAGCGTCGGCGCCTCCGCCAATGGCAGTGCAGGCGCTACCACCAACACCGGTGTAGGCGGTTTGCTCACAGGCCTCACCGGTCAATAGAAATGCACCTGGCCGATTAGACGGCCTCACCTACAGCGCCTACGCTTGGTTGAGACGAGAGCCCCCAATAAGTCTCTCGTCTTTTTTATGGGGCTTGGCACCATGTTCCTCCCGAGCCGAGTCCCAGAACCCGGTGGGCCCGAAACGCTGCTGCAGTTGACCATGGAGTGTCCTATGCGCGTGTTGACGCCGTTGTTATTGCTTTCTCTCAGTGCCTACGCCCAGGCCGAGACCCTTCCCAGCTTCCTCAACAGCAACGACACCATCCGCAACTTGCCAGTGCCCAACCTCCCTGCCGATGCTTATCGACCGGTCACGCCGCAAACCCAGGTGCCTGAAGCACCGCCTACCCAGGGCCAGCCGCTGATGATGGACACCAAGGTGACGATTCGCAAACTGCAGATCGAGGGTGGCACGGTCTACCCTCTCGCCGAGAGCGCCAAAGCCTACGAACCGTTGATCGGCCATGAGACCAACCTGGCGCAGTTGATCGAAGCTACCCGCGGTATCACACGTCGATACCAACACGACGGCTATCTGCTGTCCTATGCGTTCCTTCCCCAGCAGAACTTTGAAAACGGCCTGGTGCGCGTGGTGCTGGTGGAGGGCTATATCAAGGATTACCAGCAAAGTGGCGACATCGGCTCGGTCTCGACCTACGTCGACAAGTTGGCCGACAAGCTTCTGGTCGAACGCCCCCTGACCCGCAAGACCTTCGAGCGATACACCACGCTCATGGGCCGCATCCCGGGCGTCACGTTGCAAGCCCAAGTGCCACCACCCCGTACCACTGACGGTGGCACGAGCATGCACATCACCGCAAGCCGCAAACCCTTCACCAGCAGCATGAGCATGACCGACGACAGCCGTGGTGGCCTGCAGGCCTTGCTTACCGGTACCAGCAACGCCCAGACCAGCATGGGCGAGCAGCTCAACATCAGCGGTCTGCTCCCACCTGGCAAGGATAAAGAGCATTACTACCGCGTGGGCTACAGCCAGTTCGTGAATGCCGAGGGGACCCAACTGGCGCTCGGCGCTGAGCGCTATCGCGCCGATCCCAACACTAGCCTGCAACTGGGCGGCGGCTTCGCGCTCAAGCCGCACCAGGCCATCGATCGCTATTCCGTCGGCCTCAGCCATCCGTTGATTGCCTCACCCAATGAGTCGCTGACCCTGGGCACGCGCCTGTATGCAGTCGACCAGACCACGCGCTACCAACTGGTGGGCTACCCCCAGCGCTTCGACATCGAAACCAACCTGCGCGCCCTGGCCTTTGAAGGTGACTGGCGCAAGGCCGACACGCGCCAGTTACGCATTCTCAGTGCCGGCCTGTACCAGGGGATAGACGGCATGGGTGCCAAGACCCGTAGTGATTTCGAAGGACTCAAGCCAGACCTGGATTTCTTCCGCCTGCGCCTGTCCGGCGTCCAGAGCGACACGTTCTTCGATAACTGGCAGGGCGTGCTGTCGGGAGCGTTTTACTGGAGTGATGACACCCTGCCCGACAGCGAACGTGCCACCTTCGGCGGGCAGAACTTCGGGCGTGGCTACCCCGATGACCAAGGTTCCGGCGACAAGGGCTGGGGGTTGGCGTATGAGGTCAACTACAGCTACAACCGCGCCGGTGAGTGGGTGCGGATCCTGCAGCCCTATATCGTGTTCGACCGTGCCAAGTCCTGGTTCAACAACCTGCCGGTCAGGGCCAGCGATATGTCATCTGCGGCGATGGGCCTGCGCTTTGGTGACAACAAGTACTACAACATTGCATTGGAAGCCGCCAAACCCATGTCAGATATTGCGCTGGACAGCTTCAACCGCAGGCCGCGCTACTCACTGAGCTTCAGCTACCAACTGTAATCCCCTATAGAGGCCAGGCTCTAAGGTTTCGCTTTGGGCAGGGGGAAGAGGTTGTTCAAAGTATCGATCAACCGCACCAGGTAGATCGGCTTGCGAAACAGGTCCAGCACCTGCAGGCGCAGCATGTCGCTCACATCATCCATTTCGGCATGACCCGACATCACAATCACCGGCAAGTGCGAGCGTGAGGTGTGTTCGCGCAGGCGCTTGATCAAGGAAATGCCACTTTCCTCAGGCATGCGCAGGTCGGTGATGACCAGGGCGATGTCGGGGTGAAGTGTCAATTCTTGCAGGGCGAAGGTGACGGAATTGGCGGTGAAACACACAAACCCTTCGTTTTCGAGGGATTCGGCGAGTTCGATCAGGGCGTCCTCTTCGTCATCCACCAAAAGAATTTGTTGGCGGGAAGTCGAAGAGGCGCTCATGGCTGTACCTGGACAGGAAGAACGTTAATGAGGCGCTTCCACATGGAAAAAGACGCTATCAAGTGGTCATCTTAGTGGCGACGCTGTCGAAGATCGATTTGATCTTAGTTCCCAGCCCAGAACCGGCACCGACGATCACCAATGCAACCATGGCCACAATGATCGCGTACTCAATCCCTGACGCACCGTCTTTGCGTTGAAAAAAAAGTTGGGTTTGGACATACAGCTTCAACATCATGTCAAGGAACATTGGACTTCTCCCTAAAACGCCACTGAAAGCCGGAAAGGCTCTACCACCAGATGATCGCGGCGTGCCATTAGAGCATTGTCAACAAACCCTGGCCTCACAACTGTAAGAACGGATTAATCACAAAGTATTAGTCGCAACGTTGACGCCACAACACCGCAGTTTAAAAGGCCAACTTTCTGCTTCAGATAATTTTTCCCCGCGGTAATGGCATTTCGTCCTAGCTGAGCTACCTTCAAATAGCCAAATCGTTAGATGTTCATCACAGCCAGGTTGCGGATTAACCCGTTTGGATTAACAGGGTGTGCAGTGCAACGGGAAAGGGAGAGCCGTCATGAACAGTCGCATCAGCATGGTCCTGGCCGGCTTGCTGCTGATCGGGGCATTGATTGCCGGGTACTGGGGGCTGGTGTTGAGCCGCGCACCTGAGCCCGTCGCAGCGCCTGCCGCACCTGTCGTTTCCGTTGAAAAAACCCTCGCCGCCGCTGAAGACCAAACCCGCCAGCCGGTGGTCGTCCTGCGGCATGAAGTGCCTGCCTTTACGCCACTGACCGCCGCGGACCTGTCCGTCGAGAAACTGCGCACCGCGCCCGCCGGCAGCCTGACCCAACTCGACCAGGCCATCGGGCGCATACCCCTGAGAACCCTCGGCGCCGGTACCTGGCTCAACGAGGACAGTTTCAACGCCGGCGGCCCCCTCTCGCGCATGATCCGCCCCAACGAGCGCGCGCTGGCCGTGGCCGTGGACGAGGTGGTCGGCGCAGCAGGCCAATTGAGCCCCGGCGATTACGTGGATGTGCTGCTGTTCCTGCGCCAGGATGCCGGCAACGCCGAACAGTCGGCCCAGATCGTCCTTCCGGCGATGCGCCTGCTCAGCGTCGGCGATCAATTGGGCCTGGCCAACGATGGCCAACCGGCAGTGCCACCCCCGGCTACCGCCGAAGAACGCGCCCAGGCCCTACAACGTCGACTCACCGCACGCACCGTGGTGCTGGCCGTGCCGGAGCCTTTATTAAGCCGCATGATGCTCGCGGCACAAGCCGGGACCTTGCGCCTGGCCGTGCGCAGTGCCGAGGAACAACTACTCAGCCGCTATTGGGCCGGTGAAGACGACACCGCGCAGAAGCTGGAAAGCGCTAACCGCGACCTTTACCAGTTCACTCAACTGGCGTTGACCGGCCCGCCCAAACCCGTCGTGCCGGCTGGCGGTGGGCCTGGTGTACGGCGTGGCATTGAAGTGATTCGCGGTGCCCAGGCGGCACCACAAACCCCGTGATCGAGCAAGGATGCCTTGAATGAGCCATCGCTACGCACCCCTGTTCACGCAACTGGCCTGCGCCCTGATGCTGGCGAGCCTGCCGATCGACATGGCCCTGGCAGCGCCGGGCAACTGCAGTGCCCTGGGCCAGCTGCCCGCCGTGGTCGAGGTGGGAGAAGGCCTGCAACAGGAACTGCAATCGCCCGTGGCAATTACGCGCCTGGCCATCGGCGATCCGAAAATCGCCGACGTGCGGGTCAACGGTGACCGTAACTTCCTGCTCACCGGTGTCAGCAGCGGCGCCACCAGCCTGCTGGTGTGGACCGCCTGCGCCAGCGCGCCGCGCCAGAGCATGGTGTTCGTCAAGGGCAAGGCCACCTCGGCGCTGACCAGCGTGTCGCTGTCGCCCTCGCAAGACCCGTTGCTGCCCAGCCAGGTGCAGACCGACATCCGCTTTGTGGAAGTCAGCCGTACCAAGCTCAAGGAAGCCAGTACGAAGTTTCTCGGCGTGGGTACCAACTTTTTCCTCGGTAGCCCCAGCCTTCTTTCGCCCTCTGAGGGGGTATTCAAGCTGCCGGTGAGCACGGACAGTTTCAACGTCGGATTTGGCGGCGGCCGGGTCAAGGCCATGATCAACGCCCTGGAGCGCAGCGGCTTTGCCTACACCCTGGCCCGCCCAAGCCTGGTGGCCATGAGCGGGCAGAGCGCATCCTTCCTCGCCGGCGGTGAAGTGCCCGTCCCGGTACCCAGCTCTGGTAGCGATACCATCTCCATCGAATACAAAGAGTTCGGTATTCGCCTGACCCTGACCCCCACCGTGATCGACCGCAACCGCATCACTCTCAAGGTGGCACCGGAAGTCAGCGAACTGGACTACAGCAACGCCGTGCAGATTCAAGGCATCCAGGTGCCGGCCCTGACTGTACGCCGTACCGACACCAGCGTGTCCCTGGCCGATGGCGAAAGCTTCGTGATCAGCGGCCTGATCAGCACCAACAACCGCTCGACCATCGATAAATTTCCAGGGCTGGGCGATATCCCCATCCTCGGCGCATTTTTCCGCGATTCCACGATCAGCCGCGAAGAAAAAGAGCTGCTGATGATCGTCACGCCCCACTTGGTGCAGCCGTTGGCCGCCAACGCCCAACTGCCCTCCTTGCCCGGCGAAAAACTGCGCAACTACGACCCGAACTGGTACCGGCTGTTCTTTCTGGAAAACGGCAACTTCGACCGTCGCAGTGGACTTTCCCAATGAGCGATAGCCTGAGCCAGACCTTCCTCGCCATCACCCGCAACACCACTGACCTTGAGTGGCTGCAGGGGGCTCTCGCACCGCTTGGTCAAGTGGTAAGTGCCGGCACCGGCAGCCTCGACGAACTGTTGGCGCTGGTCGATGTGACCTTCGCCAACCTGGTGTTCATCGGCCTTGACCGCGAAAACCTGGTGGCCCAGAGCGCACTGATCGAAGGGGCGCTGGAAGCCAAGCCCATGCTCGCCGTGGTTGCCCTCGGCGATGGCATGGACAACCAGCTTGTGCTGAATGCCATGCGTGCCGGCGCCCGCGATTTCGTGGCCTACGGCTCACGCTCCAGCGAAGTGGCCGGCCTGGTGCGGCGCCTGAGCAAGCGCCTGCCGACCGTGCCCCCCAACGCACAACTGGGCGGCCTGACCGTGCTGTTCGGCACCCAGAGCAACGCCGACGGCGCGATGCTGGCCACCCACCTGGCGCTGGTGGTGCAAAAGAGCGGGCAGCAGACCCTGCTGCTCGACCTCGGCCTGCCACGCAGCGACAGCCTGGCGTTGCTGGGCCTGGAGAGCACGTTCAATTTCGGCGATGCGCTGCGGCATTTGCGCCGCCTCGACACCACCTTGATCAACAGCGCCTTCACCACCGCCCTGGATGGCCTGCGCATCCTGGCGTACGCCACCGGTGACGAACCGCTCAAACTCACCAGCGCCGCCGAGCTGTACATGTTGCTCAGCGCCTTGCGCCAACACTTCCAGCACATCGTCGTGAACATTACCGGACAGCCGGACAGCGAAGCCCTGCGCACCTTTGTCAGCCATTGCGACAAACTGCTGTGGTGCACCGACCAGAACGTACTGGACTGCCGTCGCAACCTGGCGGTGATCAATCGCTGGCGTGAAAAAGGCATGAAGCTTGAGCATGCCAAACTGGTAGTGGACCGCTACATCAAGGCCTGCGCCCCAGACACCGAAGCCCTGGAAAAGAGCTTCGGCCTCGAATGCGTCGCCGTGCTGCCTCTGAGTGCCGAACTGCGCCTGAATGTGAAAAACCAGGGCCAGACGCTGTTCGCCCTAGCGCCACGCGAACCCTTGACCCAGGCCGTGCGCGCCTTGGGCGAGCGCCTGGCAAAACGCTCCGAGGGTTTGGCAAAGCCTTCGATGCGCTGGTTTGAACGCATCCTGGGGTCAGGACGATGAACGGAGAAAAGCTGTTTGGCGGCCCGGCCCGCGCTGCCGGTGGCAACACCGATCACGATGGCCTGAAACTGGTGCTGCATCGCTACATCATCGACGCCATCGAAGAGTCGGGCAAGAACCTGCTCGAAGGCACGCGCCAGTCCCTGGCGCAATTCGTCACCGACAAAGTCTCCGAGTACATCACGCGCATGCGCCTGGCGATTTCGCGCTACGAGACGGAGCGCCTGGCCGAAGAGATCGTTGACGAACTCACCGGTTTCGGCCCGCTGGAGGTGTTGTTGCGCGATCCGTCGGTGACCGAAATCTTGGTCAACGGGCCACATCGAGTATTTATCGAACGTGATGGTTTGCTGCACCAGAGCGACCTGCGCTTCATCGACGACCACCACGTGGAGCGCGTGATGCAACGCATCCTCGCACCGCTGGGCCGGCGCCTGGATGAGTCTTCGCCCATGGTGGATGCGCGCCTGCCCGATGGCAGCCGGGTCAATGCGATCATCCCGCCGATCGCCCTGGACGGACCGTGCCTGTCGATTCGCAAATTCCGCAAGGACATGCTCAAGAGCAGCGACCTGGTCGCCATGCAGACCATCGACCAGAGCATTTTCGAGTTCTTCCAGGAGGCCGTGGGCAAGCGCTGCAATATCCTGATCAGCGGCGGCACAGGCACCGGCAAGACTACGCTGCTGAATATCCTCAGTCAGTTGATCAACCCCCACGAACGCCTGGTGACCATCGAGGACGTCGCCGAATTGCAATTGGGCCACCCCCACGTGGTACGCCTTGAAACCCGTCCACCCAACGCCGAGGGCCGGGCGAA
>Ga0207681_10002711_pt1 | contig 11217 bp, 9 predicted proteins | sample KBSS53metaG_FD_184324 | JGI IMG/M metagenome (GOLD analysis project Ga0207681, IMG submission 184324) | Switchgrass rhizosphere microbial communities from Kellogg Biological Station, Michigan, USA - KBS S5-3 metaG (SPAdes) (version 2) | ecosystem: Host-associated > Plants > Roots > Rhizosphere >... | reverse complement strand
CGTAATCTTTCCCGGTTAGGCCAAACGACTTGTCAAACTTTTTGAAGAGCTCATACAGCGTAAACTGCGACGGCGATTTGTAAGGGTTGTAGTGCTTGAGCAACGCCAGACCCATCATCAAATTCGACATCCACTTGCCGCGCGCCGCGTCGGTAATCTTCTGCATGTCTTTGACCAGCCCGGGGATGTTCAGGAACTCCGGCACTGGACGCATCTCGCGAGTTTCTTTGTCGACCATTACCGCCGTGCCAACTCCGCAATTCGGATGACAACCACAGGACACCTGACCCCAATCCGCATCGGGACCATGAACCAGATCCGCGAAGTCGGCGAACGCACCCATCAACGATAACGGGAACCAATCGCGCGTCGGTTCAGTGATACCAACCTGGTCCTTCACGTCGTGGGCCAGGTGGGATAAGGTGTAACGCTGCTGCAAACGACGCTGCGGCGTAATCTCTTCGTCGCGGCCGGTGAACGAAACCGGCTGGAACGACAGGAAAGCAATCTTCTTCGGATTATCAAGCGCGAACCGGATGATCGATCCGACCTGATCGTTGTTGATGCCGTTGACCAATGTCGTGACCAGCACTATCTCAACTCCTGCTTCGTGCAGGTTGTTGATGGCGCGCATTTTCACGTCAAACAGGTTACCGACCTGGCGATGGCTGTTGGCATCGTTGCCTACGCCGTCGAATTGCAGATAAACGTAGCGTAGGCCAGCTTCGGCCGCCTGCCGGCAAAAATCTTTGCTCTTGGCAAACTCGATTCCGTTGGTCGCCGCCTGCACGCTGTTGTAACCAACCTTGCGCGCATACTTGATCGACTCGATGAAGTAAGGCGAGATCGAAGGCTCGCCGCCCGAGAACTGTACTGACATCTGCCGGCGCGGTTTGATTGAAATAGCGTTGTCCAGAATTTCTCTGATGTCGTCCATGCTCAGCTCGTGAACAAAGCCAACCTGGTTGGCGTCCATGAAGCACGGGTCGCACATCATGTTGCAGCGATTCGTAAGGTCAACAGTCAACACGGCGCCGCGGCCATACTTGATGGTGCTGGTACCGTGATTGTGAAGCTTTTCGTCGTTGTGCGCGTCGATGTCGCGGCCTGGAAACATCTTTTCGATGTGCGTCAGGAATTTGACGTCGATGGCCATCATGTCTTCGAAGTGACCGTGAACCGGGCAATCTTTGACCATCCAGACTTCCCCGTCGCGTTCAATGATCTGGGCCTTAATCTCGCCGACCTTTTCGTTGATTAGGACACTAACGTCCTGCTTACCCGAGATGATTGACTCGCGCGCTTCGATTACACAGTTGGGACAAAGTGAATCGGTGGTTCGCGGCCAGCCAAGGGTTGGCTTGCTTTTCTGCCACGACTTTAGCAGCGGCTTGTCCGACCACTTGCGTGAAGGACGGATTCGGCTTGTACTTGTTAACTGCCTGGATAGCATTGTGTAGGCCGCCGGCTGCCAACGTCAGGCCCTTCTCGGCGCGCTTGATTAATCGCATTCTCTCTCCTCGTAATCGCTCTTGTTTTTAGAATTGCTCCTCGCCAAGGCAGGGGTAAACACACGTCACCTCGCGAAACTGCCATTACCGTTGGCAATGACCATGCCGTCATTCCTCGTTGCGAGCTAAGCGAATAAATAATTGGACTTAACTCTTGAGACCAGCAAGCCACGGCAGGTTACAGCATCTCGCCGCACGTGTCAACACGACTCAGCAACGGTTTCTCGGTAACAGGCGTAGCATTTTGGCCGAGTCCTGAACGCTAATCCAAGGAGACTACAGAATGTCGCAAAAGAGCGGGGGCAAGCCCGCCTTCCTGACCCTGAGCCGGTTTGTGTTGAATGTGATTCTCCGATTGAATGGCTTTTAAGCAGAGCGAAAAGCTCAAGACAGAAATCTCCAGGTCAGGAAGGCGGGCTTGCCACCGCTCTTTGGCCTGACTAAGGCACTACTTCTTCGGAGCGTAGTAGCCAATGCGAGCGGCGACGCGGTGCGCTGGACTGGTAGTCTCTACCCGGACGCCCCGGAACTGGCCATCGCGTTTGGAGTTTGAAGGTGAGTAGTAGAGGGTGTATTGATGTCGCAGCTCATCCGCGACTTCAGCGTAAGTTCGTTCAAGGTCATTGAAGCTCGCAGGTTTGTACAGACGCCCGCCCGTAGCAAGCGTCAATTGTTCGAGGTGACGCTCGCTTTCATCTAATGCCTCCAGGCCCAGTCGCAAATCATCGATGCGAAGCTGATTGAAACGCACCGCCGAATCCGTGGCGGAAAGTAAAGATGCCAGTTCATCCTGTTTCCGCGCTCGCTCGATTTGGGTGTTGCTAACGACATAGATCGTTGTTTGTGCCCGAAGCGCGCCACTTAGCGCCGCGTCAAAGCTGCTGCCGCGTCCGCTATCGATGCCGTCCGTCAAAACAATGATCGCGTGTCGAGCATTTGCTCGAGGCGTCTGGTCGCGAGCGCCCAATAGCACTGCGTCATGAAACCGTGTGAACATGCCTGGCACTATTCGGCGTAAAGCCCGGCGCAGTTGGACCATGCTGGCGGTCCAGTCCTGCAGCATCACCACGCGGTCGTCGAACTGTATAAGACTAACGCGATCGTCTGTCGCCAGATGTGTGGCGAAGCCCTCTGCCGCTTTCCGAAAGTCATCCAAATTTTCGGCTACAGAAGATGACGCATCAACAATCAAGGCGACATCGACCGGAACGTTTCGCAGGCTCAAGTCGCTGAGCGTCTGTTCCGCTCCATCCTCGAAGATTCGAAAATCTTTCCGAGTCAGATTACTGACAAGTGCGCCCGCTGCATCGCGCACGGTCACCGGCAACATTACTTCGGTAGTGTTGACCGAGATGACATCGTCGGGATCAATCTCTTGTTCTTCCGGGCTCGGCGAAGGTGTAGGCGTGGGAAGTTTAGACTGCGCGGAGAGATTCGGCGCAAAAAACAGCAAGGAAAAACACAGCAGCAGAAGCTGGGAGCGCAGACATCCTGTCTGCAAACACGCCGCAGGGCGCGCTCTGGATTCCGAAGTCTCTTCTCGGGAGAACTTTTCGCGCTTCGCGCTCATTGCAGGCAAGATGCCTGCGCTCCCAGCTGCGCTCCCGGTAGGGGACATGACTAGTTCCCCCTAATCCGGCTGGGACCGCCTCGAGGCGTGCTGCCCGGGTCGTCAGCCATGGCCGCGGTCATCGCGAGGATAATGGGTTCAGTCACGCGGCGTCGGCGCAGCTCTTCCAGCTTGGCGGTCGAAAGGTCGAAGTCCACCGGCGAATCTTCAATTCGCTTGATGATGGTCCCTTCAGAAAATCCGGCTTCTACCAACTTGATCACGCCGTCGTTGGTTAAAGTGGGAGTCTTCTCCAACTTCAACTGACCGCCGCCCTCAGCGGGCGGACGAAGAATTCTAACTGTCGCGCTGCCGGTCGTAGTAGTTTCACCGTCGTTACCGCCAGTCTGTCCTCGTCCGCTCGACTGGCTTCGCGACCCGGAGCTGCTGCCAAAAATATCGGAGCCTGGCGATTGGTTCTTTGAACTACCGCCCGAGCGGTTGGATCGAAACGTCGAGTCGTCCATCCAATCGTCATCAGTGAAAACAAACGACTCGGTTTGCGCGAGCATGGCGAGGATAATGTTTTCGTTGACGCCGCTGCGCTTCAGCTCGATCAACCTGTCGGGATCTAGATTAAAGCGTGTGGCGCGACTATGAATGATCGCAATGACGGTCTTTTCTTTAAACCCCGCGCGCACAAGTTTGACGACCGAGGCATTTGTGAGCGGCGCTTCACCCTGCTGCGCAAGAGCCGCAGCATTGGTGGCAAAAACCAGCAGCAATCCCAGGGTAATTCTGATCAGTATACGTTTCATGCAAATCCAATTTCGGGTCACGGCACGTAGGGCCACGCCCTACAAAAAACTCACAACCCGTCGCCGATCGCCACCTCTGTCTTCGCGGGAGCGGCGGGTTTTGCGCGGCGATACCGGTAACTAATCCGCTTCACGTAATCTCGCGTTTCCCGATACGGCGGAACCTTTCGGCCAAACTTCATCACGGCCCCTTCGCCGGCGTTGTAACTAGCCAGCACCAAATCAATCCGCCCATCAAACTGATCGATCAGTTGTTTCAGGTAACGCGTCCCTCCAGCAATGTTTTGCGCCGGATCCGAAGGGCGTTTAATTCCAAACCGCGCGCTGGTGCCTGGCATCAATTGCATCAAGCCGCGCGCGCCTTTGGGCGATAAAGCCCGCGCATTGAAGTGTGACTCCTGCTCCATCACGCAAAAGATCAGGTAGGGGTCGACGCCATACTTTGCGCCGCTCTGCCTGATGAAGCTGTCGATCTTCGCATTGCCCGTCGTCCAACCGCGCGCCTTTTTGTGAGAAGAGTCTGATTCGGCAATAGTTTCCACTTCTCGCTCGATGTGGTCGATACGAGCGTGCTCCACGAAGACGGACAGCGGCCCGCGACGATACCAGGCGCCGGCGGCAGACTCCGTAACGCTGTCAGCTTCGACGCGCGCGCCGCCCACGAGATAAATCCAAACAGGACCATCCGCTGCATCAACCTGGTCCGCACTATCGGCTTCTTCCACCACCTCTATTTTTGCTACCGGAGCACTTGCTTTCGATCGTGGAGCCGAGTCGCGCTCAATGCGCTTGATGCGATCACGGGTGATCAGGTGACTCATGCCGCCGCGCCGATACCAAATTCCCTGCTCTGTTTCCCAGGCCTCGTCCACAGCGATGTTACTGCCGTCGACGAGCTTCAAGCGAACAGAGGTTGAAGCTTCCGCAGGCAGCAGCAGTGCGGTTGGTTTCTTTTGGCCGTAGACAGCAGAAGCTGACAGCAGCAGCGCCGCCATGGTTATGGTTTTGATGATTCGAGGGATTTTCATTGGCGGTTTTTGTTGCTGCGAGTCGGGCACGGCACGCCGTGCCCTACGAAGACACAACTACAACTCCAGCGGATCGGCAAGACTACTAAAACTCTGTGACTCCTCAGCCTGCGGCACAAACCGGTGCGCAGCGTCGAAGCTGTGCGACGCGCCAAAATAATTGCGCCACGCCACGTCAACGATCGGTGCCGTCAGTTCCAGCGTCTGTCCCTCAAACAAACAAATGTCCGTGGCCCGGTCCAGCAGGTCGCGAGGCTCGCACCCTTTCATTTGCCGGTGCTCGAGCTTGTACTTGTTGAGCACGTGGTCCAGCACGGACTGCTGGTAACGAATGCCGCGCGTGTGCGCCTGTCGTTTGAAGATTTCGGAATAGGCGCCGGCAGTCGGCGGCTCAACACGAGCGCGGTAGCCCATCCGGCGAAGGAACGCCTGGTCCGCCAGATCGTTTTCATCGAGGTTGGTCGAGAACACGACCAGTTGTTCAAACGGCACTTCGATCTTCTTGCCGGTGTGCAACGCCAGGTAATCGACGCGACGTTCCAGCGGCACGATCCAGCGATTAAGCAAATCCTGAGGCGCCACACGCTGGCGACCAAAGTCGTCAATCACGAGCGTGCCGCCATTTGATTTCATCTGAAACGGCGCTTCGTAGAACTTCGCCGACTCGCTCCAGGTAAGGTCTGCATTTTCCAAAGTCAGCTCACCGCCGACCACAACGAGCGGCCGCTTGATCAAGACCCAGCGATGGTCATACTCAACCGGCGTATCTTCAACAGACACTGGGCGATGGCAATGCGAGTCGAACACGCGAATGATCTGTCCATCGATCTCGACGGCGTAAGGAATCCAAATCGCGCCTGGCAAAGCATTGTTGATGCGTTCCGCCACGGCAGTCTTTCCGGTGCCCGGCAGGCCGGTGAGAAAAAGCGAACGGCGCGAATTGATGACGCAGCCGAGCGTTTGCAGCAGCGAGTCAGGGAGAATGAGATCGTGGAAGGCTGCACGAACCGTATCGAGAGATGCCGGGTGCGACGGGATCGACTGCAAACGCATCATGTGCGCGTAGTCGTTCAGTGAAACCGGAGTCGCGCCGCTGTAGCCGCAGATCGACAGCAAACGGACCAGCCGCTCCCAGCCGCGGTCCAACATGCTGTAACGAGTCGAGCCGACCGCCGTTTGCAGTCGCACTTCGATCAACTTTTCGCGATAGAGTTTTTCCAGGATTTCTTCGGTGAGCGCTCGCGGCAGATGCAGGCGCTCGGCGACCGCGGTGGTTGTCGGCTCGGGGAGCATCGCGACGTGCTTGAGTGCGAGGTCGCAAAGGAAACCTTCGCCGATGCCCAGATCAGCGATCTCCTCGGCAACGGGCGGGCCCATCGATTCCAGTTCAATGCGAGAAAGTATGGTTGTTTGAGTCATGGTGTTATTAAAAACGTTTGCGTTTAGAGGCGGGCATGCCCGCCGGTTCGATCTTCGCCACAGTTGAGACGGCGGGCGGGCCCGCCTCTAAACCGAAGTAGCGTCCTCTAAACGAACTATCTTCCTGTATTCGCGGTGGCAACAGTCGCAGTCGCTACAGTCGGATCGGTTCTGCCGGTGCGCTTGTAAAGATCGGCGAGGCGTTTCACGGCCAGCGTCGAGTTTGGATCGATGTTCCGCGCTGCTTCGTAATACTTGATTGCGTCTTCGTCGCGTCCAAAACGCTCGAGCATTCGCGCGGTGTTGAGATTTCCAGTGTAGGGCCCGGCGGCGCGCGCAAACTGCTTGTACGCTTCGTCGAATTTGCCCAGCCGGCAAAGCGCGAGGCCGAGGTTATTCAAAATTCGTTCGTCGGTCGGCGCCAGTTTGATTGCGCGCTTCAGCCGATCGACCGCCGCTCGATAGTTTCCGTTCTGGTAAAGGGAGAAGCCGAGATTGTTCAACGCCTGCGCGTCTTCCGGTTCAACTTTGATCGCCCGTTCATACGAATCGCGCGCGCGATCAGCGAGACCTTTCTTGTCGTAAGCCACGCCGAGCAGGTTGTGCGCTTCGGTGAGTTTGCGATCGAGCGATGCGGCGGTGGACAGTTCTGTGATCGCTTCGTTTAGTTGGCCGTTGAGCAAATAGGCGCGACCGTTCGCGAGATGCTCTTTCGCGGAATTCGCGAGGGCCAGCTTATTCGGTTCAGGCGTGCGGCTATCTTCGACGCGCGCCACACCAACGCTCTCAAATTTCTCGGCGTCCCGCTCGGTCATGCGCTGGAGCTTGTTCTTGTCGTTATGACTAAACAAACGCCCGAACGCTTTGAAGGGCGCGGTAAGAATTCGCGCGACCTTGTTGCCTTTCTTGACGTCGCCGGAATTGCCGGCAGTTGAGCCGGAGTCTTCAATGGTGTTCGCGTCGGCGTCTCCATCGCGCTCGGTGGTTGATGCGCTCCACATCGCCGAAGCGGCGACGGCAATTACAAACGCGATGAAGATTGCGAGCAGGCTTCTTTTATTCATGTCCAACTCCTTTACATCTTGCCGAGCGTGTCGATCAGTTGCAGGGCCGCGGGACCCAGAATCGCGATAAACAACGTGGGAAACAGGAAACAGGCGAGCGGGAAAAGCAATTTCACCGCGGCCTTCTGCGCCGCCTGCTCCGCGCGCTGCCGGCGCTTGGTCCGCAGCGAATCAGAAAACGCGCGAATCGCTTTGGCGATCGAGGTACCGAATTTGTCCGTTTGAATCAACATCGCGACCAGGCTATGCAGATCGTCGACGCCGGTTCGTTCGGCCAGGTTTCGCAAAGCTTCATCGCGCTCGCGGCCCACGCGAATTTCGAGGTTCGCGAGCTCAAATTCGTCGCTGATGTCAGGGTGTACTTCTTTGAGTTCACTACTGACCTTCATCATGGCCGCGTTCAGGCCGAGTCCGGCTTCAATTGAAATGACCATCAGGTCGAGCGCGTCCGCCAGGCCCCAGCGAACCAGCTGCTGGCGCGAACGAATCATGCGGCGGAGCGCATAACGCGGCAGGAAAAATCCAATAATGAAAGCGCTGAGGATCCACAGCAGCGCGCCACTCACCGGTCGCGCCATCACTGCACACAACAAAGCCACCACCGCCGGGAACGCCGCCATGCTTGTCAACTGAATCGCGCGATAGGTCACTGCCGCGCCGGGCGAACGAAACCCCGCCTGCATCAATTGTTTTTGCAGCTTCTTCGCTTCCGCCGCTGACGGCGGCAACAGACGACTGAGCGGCGACGCCAGACGTTGGGCCAACTCGGCGCCGCGACCTTCATCTTCAATAAGGCCGGTGCTGACGTTAGTGACCGGCGCGCGTGAACCGAGCTGCTTCAGGCGTTCGGTGGCCGCGCTCTGCGGGCGATACAAGAGCCAGTAAACTCCCATCATGCCGAGGGAGATGCAGATGAAAGTTGAAATTGTGATCAGTAAAAGCATGGTCGCCTCGTCAGTGGTCAGTGGTCAGTAGTCCATCGTTGGTTGGCATCAGGGGAATTGTGGAAAGTAGTCTGCGGGTCGGTATAGGTCGGTTGCTGCAAGGGACTACTGGCCACTGACAACTCACTCCTCTCAAATTTTGATCTTCAAAATCTTGCGCACGATCAGCATGCCGGTCACTTGTAGAAACAAAGCGGCGGCAATCAGGTAATGGCCGCGATAATCTTTCCAAAGCACAGCCATGTAGTCCGGGTTCATCGCGGTGATGATGATGGTCACGAATATCGGCAGACCGCATAAAAGCCAGGCCGACATGCGCGAGCTCGTCGTTAGGGTTTTCAAGTCGCCCATAATGCGAAAGCGCTCGCGAATGGTGTAGGCAACTTTTTCAAGAATCTCGGCGAGGTTGCCGCCGGTTTCGCGTTGAATCAAAACGGCCGTAACGCACATGCGCAAATCAAGCAGCGGAATTCGCTGAGTCAGGTTTTCCAACGCCAGCTTGAGAGACAGGCCGAGGTTTTGTTCTTCGTAAGTTTTGCGAAACTCAGTGGCGATGGGCTCGGGCATTTCTGACGACACCATGTGCATCGCTTCGGAAAACGCGTGGCCCGCGCTCAACGCGCGACTCATCAAGTCAAGCGAGTCAGGCAAGTGTTCGAGGAAGCGATCGAACCGTTTTTTCCTGGTCCACCAAACGTGGATGAAAGGTATTGCCGCCGCTCCGACTCCCGCGCAAAACATCAGCAGGATAGAAACGCTGAGCACTGACGCCGCGAGGGCCGCCAGCATTCCCGCCATTCCGGAGAACATGATCAAACGCGACGGCGTGATGTGCAGGTCGGCCTGGTCCAGCATCCGCTTCAACTGCAACGCGGCCTGCATGCGAATCAGCGAGCGATTCAGCCAGGGAATCTCGCTCATCAATTCGTTGCGCGCCAGGACCACTTCCAGATCTTCGGTGTGCGACGAATGCAGCAGGGCTTCGGAGAGACGCTTCTGCAGGCGCTCGCGTTTCGCGTCGCTCCCGTGCGTGGCCAGCAGGTAGGCGCCCAGCACCAGGAACAAGCCAAACAGAAATACGAGGAATGACAGCAGCATTGATTTACATCTCCTCGAAGAACACGCGCGGCAGTTGCATTCCGCAAGCTTTGAGACGTTCGGCAAAACGTGGCCGAATACCAGTGGGACGAAAACGTCCGATCACCTGGCCCTGAGCGTCGATGCCAGTCCGCTCAAACTGGAAAATCTCCTGCATCGTGATCGTTTCGCCTTCCATGCCGGTGATTTCTGAAATGGCCGTCAGACGACGCGTGCCATCTGAGAGGCGCTCGACCTGGACCACCAGATTGATGGCGGCGGCGACCTGTTGTCGCATGGCGCGATCGGAAAGACGCATGCCGGTCATCTGAATCATCGTTTCCAGGCGGGCCAGGGCATCACGCGGCGTGTTGGCGTGGACGGTGGTCAAGCTGCCGTCGTGGCCGGTGTTCATGGCCTGCAACATGTCGATGGCTTCACCGCCGCGGACTTCGCCGATGACGATGCGATCGGGCCGCATGCGTAGGGCATTGCGTACCAGATCGCGCTGCGTCACTTCGCCTTTGCCTTCAATGTTCGGCGGACGGGTTTCCAAACGGACCACGTGCGGCTGTTGCAGTTGCAGTTCGGCCGAGTCTTCGATGGTGACGATGCGTTCGTCTTCGGGAATGTAGGCTGACAGCGCGTTCAGCAGAGTCGTCTTGCCGGCGCCGGTTCCTCCGGAAATCAAAACGTTCAAACGCGCGGTCACGCACATTTGCAGCATGTCGGCGATGTCGCGGGTGAGCGCTTTGTTTTCAATCAACGAATTCATGCGCAGCGGCTCGGCCCCGAAACGACGTATCGAAAGCACCGGGCCATCGATCGAAAGCGGGGGAATGATCGCGTTCACGCGCGAGCCGTCACGCAGCCGTGCGTCCACCATCGGCGACGATTCGTCGATGCGCCGGCCGACCGACGACACGATGCGTTCAATCACGCGCATCAGGTGTTCGTCGTCTTTGAAAGCCACGTTCGTGACTTCGAGTTTGCCGCCGCGTTCGACGTAAATTGTGCCGTAAGAATTGACGAGGATGTCGCAAACACTCGGATCGGCCAGCAACGGCTCGAGTGGGCCAAGACCGAACAATTCATGCTGGACGTCGTTCACGAGGCGCTCGCGCTCCGACGACGAGAGGGGCATCGCTTCCTGGGCCAGCACGCTTTCCGCCAGCCGCGAAACTTCAGCATGCACCTGATCCTGATTGAGCGCCGCCAGCTTGGTCAGGTCCATGCGATTGATGAGCGCGCGATGCAGGCGGGACTTCATCTCCTGAAACGACTGCTGACTGTTGTCCTGGCCGTTGCCGTTGCCATTGCCACCAAGCGGCGCGCCGACAGTTTCCTTGATTAATCTTTCGCGTAGTGCCATGTGATTTGCTCAAACAGACGGCAGACGTCTGCAATCCTCGGTTCGATTTTTCTACAGACTTAGATCGGTGCTGCTGACTTGCAGCTCCAGCTGGCTTTGGGCTGCGTTGCGCTTGAAGAGTGAACTCCAGAGTGTGCGGCGCAGCTTCGGTTCTTCCTGGATGGGAAGGGGCGCGGAGGCAAGCGCGCTCGCTATGCGACGTATCTCGGTTGCGATTTTTGAGTTTGGTTCCGACTGCACGAGCGGCTGGCCGAGATTTATGGAAGTCACCGCGGTCTGGTAGTCGCTTGGAATGAATCCGATCACGGGCTCGCCGAGAAACTTTTCGACCTGTCGCAGATCGAGATCGATCTGTTTACTCCAGCGATTTACCACGATGCGAATTTTCTTACGCGGGTAACCGAGCCGGTCGAAAATTTCCAGCGCCCGTTGGGT
>Ga0207681_10002705_pt1 | contig 11232 bp, 12 predicted proteins | sample KBSS53metaG_FD_184324 | JGI IMG/M metagenome (GOLD analysis project Ga0207681, IMG submission 184324) | Switchgrass rhizosphere microbial communities from Kellogg Biological Station, Michigan, USA - KBS S5-3 metaG (SPAdes) (version 2) | ecosystem: Host-associated > Plants > Roots > Rhizosphere... | reverse complement strand
GCGCTTCCTCGCGGCCGACCTTGCGCAGGAACTCGCGGAATGACGCCTCGTCGGTGAAGCGCTTCTCGAACGCTTCCAGCGTCCGCTGATACTCGCCCTCGCCGAACGCGTCCACCAGCGTCTCGACGTGCTCCAGCTCGTCCTCGGTGACGCTGCCGTCGGACATCACCACCAGCTTCATCAGCCCGACCAGCGCCGTGCGCTCGTCCTGATTCAGATCTGCGAGTTCCATGGCGGCGAGGTTCCCCGGGATGGGCGCCGCGGTCAAGCGGGACGCTTCAGGGCGCGCCGGCGTCGACGGCCGTCGGCGGGCGGATGTTGCCGTCGGGCCGCCCGACCGGCGCGCCGATATTCATCGTCGAGCTGGGCGGCGCGACCGCGGGATCGAAAGGTAGCAGCGTCGGATCGTCGAGGTTGTCGCAATTGGGATTGCCGGGGCTGGGGCAGCTGGTTCCGACGCACGCGCATTCGCGGTTCATCGGCAGCACCAGCATCATCGAGCCGCCCTCGACGAAGCGAATGTCGGTGACGGTCCGGCTGACCACCAGCGTCGGCTGCGCCAGCGTCCCCACGCCCCGGAACAGGCGCACCGTGATCGAGAAATTCGGCGTCGACCCGCCGGATTCGAATCCGACCGAAAGCGGAAACGGTCCGATGGATCCCGTGCCGAAGAATTGATTCACGGGCGGCGCGAACGGACCTTGGATGGCGGCCACGTCCATCGCGTCGACGTCGGCCGGCACCTGGAGATCACTCTGGATGACCAGCGCGACCTGGGTGAAGTCGTCCTGACAGCCGGCGAGCATCGGGGTCGCCGCGGCCAGCATCGTCAGGAGGCGTGCGCGCTTGGCGGTCATGGGAACGGAATGTAGTAAGGGGGCGCGTTGCCCCGGTAGGCTTGCGGCTGTGGCCGCGTCGCGACGTAGGTCGCGATGACCATCCCCACGACGGCGCCGCCTGCCAGCGCCCAGAACGGCCATTGCTTGCGCAGCGGCTGCCGCGGCGCCGGTTGCGGCGCAGCGACCAGCGCGGGCCGCGCGCGCACGTCGAGCGGCGCCTTCGCGATGATCGCCGTCCGGGGCGCGGGCGGCGGCGCGGGCGCGGGTGAGACCTTGGCCGGCGTCTCGGGAGCAGCGGGCGCGCTGTCGCTGGGGGCGACGACGGCATCGCCGACGTCGTCGGGCGTCGCGGGCTCGGGCGCCGGGCGCACGGGCCCCCACGCAAGCAGAGCGGCGGCGATGACGAGCGGCGCGGGCGTCACGGGAGCACGTTACTGCAACTGCGCGCTTTGCGACAACCTCGCGCCGGCCCCCCCGGCACGACGCCGCTGCTCCAGCCGCCGGCAGCGCTCCTGATCGCCCGCGGCGCAGAGCTGCTGCACCAGCTCCAGTTCGCGCGCGTCGGCCCACTCACGCTCGCCGTTCGCGAAGAACCACCAGCTCTTCGATGGCATCGAGTCGGCGTATGCCCGGCAGGCTTCGGGACGGCCAAGCTCGCATGCGCGTCTCACCAACGCCATGCCTCGATCGCGGTCCCGCGGCGTCCCCGCGCATCCGCCGAGGCGAGCGTCGGCCTCGTCGTCGCAGGCCACGGCGTCGCCCTGCGCGCATTTCTTCTCCTGCGCAGCGATGAACGCGGGAAATGCATCCGGATCGACCCGGTCGCCGAACGCCATCGCGCAGAACTCACCACCCTCGCCCCAGACCATTTTCTGTTGCTCCCTGAACATCGCGTTCTCGTCGGGGGGCCCACCACCCAGGTACGGCAGACAGGACGACAGCAGCAGGCACAGCGGCAACGATGGGATCAGACGACGCGCAGCCATCAGTGCCTCACGATGCTGGGCGCGCTCACGGCCACAGGAGGATTGGTCGGCGTCGCCAGGTTCGGATCGTAGCGCTGCAAGGTGGGCTGAACGATGTTGTCGCACTCCGGGGTGCCCACAGGTGGACACGACGTGCCCTCGCACGCGCATTTGCGCAGCATCGGCAACACCAGCATCGTGGTGTGCTCGACCGTGAAGCGGATGTCCTTCACCGTCCGACTCACGACGATCGTCGCCGGCAGGCCTGTCTGATTGGTGAGGCCGTTCAGCAGCTGGACGGTGATGGAAAAGTTCGTCACCGTCCCGCCGGACGGATAGACCTGCAAGGCGGTGGGGAAGCTGGTGACGACGTAGCTGTAAAAAGCGCTCTTGAAGCCGGGAATGGCGGGCTCGGGCGCCTCCGGACCCGCGGCGACCACGAACACGTCCCCGTCGACCTCGCTCGGAACAGAGAGGTCGCTGTCCACGACGACCATCACCGCCGTCCGCCACGGCGCATCACTGCAGCCGGCGATCGCCGCCGCCAGCAGCGCCAACGCCGCGCCCGAGATCAACTTCACGGCAGCAATGCTACGCCCGTGCACGCCGCCGATCGAGTGACGTCACTCCCACGCGTCGTAGGGGCCTGCTCCCTAGCTCGGTCCATACAGCAGCGTCGGAAACGGGTCATCGATGGCGGGGCGCTCCAACCTCGCCGCGGCCTTGACCGCCCAGCTTCGCACCCACCAGAGACCCGGGACGCCCCGAAGCGTCTCGGCGACCTGCGACCTCTCCGCCGCTGATTTCGTCGCCGCGAGCACGCGGATCGCTTCCGCGACCATCCCGGAACACTCGTCGGGATCGGTCAGCATCGCCAGCAGAGGCTCCAGCAGGTGGGTCGCCGGCGCGCGCGTCGTCACGATATCGACGATGACCTGTCCCGAGTCCGCCGCCAGTTCGTGGTCCAGCACCTCGCGGGCCCGGTCGCCATCACCGAGGCGGATCAGCGCACATGCGCTTGCGACGCGAACGTCGGGCGTCGCGTCATCCAGGAGGTCGGCGAGCTGCGGCCTCAGCGCCGCAAACGAAGTCTTCGAAACCCGCGGACCGCCCCAGCTGCGAAACGTGAGGTCATCTTCCGATCCGGCCGCCACGAACGCGGCGCTGCGCTTGGCGGCGGGCGAACCAGCCTTCAACGTGTCGGCAAGGAGCGGCAGCGCCTCATCCCCCGCATGGCGCAGGCCGGCCACCGCGTACCCGGCCAGTCCCGCGCGCGCCGGATCTCGCAGCAGCGCGCTCACGCGCGCGACACCCTCGTTTCCGAACAGGCCGTAACATTCGGCCGCGGTGTGCGGATAGCGTCCCTTCGCGACCATCCGGTCCACCAGCGCCAGCGCTCCGGCATCTCGCAGCTTGCCGAGCCAGACGATCCCGTCGTAGTCCTCGACGACGCCGGATTCGATGGCGGTGTGGATCTGGGGAATTGCGCTCGCACCGAACGCTTCGATCGGCGTCTCCCAGGCCGTCCGTCCGAAGAGCGTCTTTGCCGCCAGGATAGCGGGAACGCTCGCCGCCGCGCGCTCGCCCAGGCCCGCCAGCAGCCCGAACGCGGCCAGTCGGAAATCGTGCTGGTTGCCCTGGGGCCAGTCCCGCCTCGCGATCACATCGGTCAGCGACGGAATCCGCCGTGGCAGATCCTCGCGCGGAGCGAACCTGGCGCTCGCGATCGTGGCCCAGACGCCGATTGCCGGGTCGTCATCCACGAGCGCCTCGACCCGGGGCAACACGCTCTCGTCGATCGGTTCGAGGAGATACAGGGCTTTCAGCGAAGCGAGGCGAATCCCGAAGACGTCGCTCGCCAGGCCGTCGACCAGCTGGGGCACGTCGCTCGCGGCGTTCCGCGCAAGCAGCCATGCCATCGTTTCGCTGGCGACAACGTCCGTGGCCGGATCACGCAGGGCGCGCAGCGATGCAAGCAGCCGGGCGACCGGAATCTCATGGACATCGTCGAGACGGAACAGCGCCTCGCAGGCCCGAATCCTCACCCAGTTGTCCCTGTTCCCGAGCGCCGCCAGCAGCGGCTCGAGCAGGTCGGGACCGCAGCGCTGCAACTTCTTGAGGCCTGACGCCGCCCAGCTGCGCAGCTCGCTGTCGTCACCGTCGATCAGCCGGAGCAAGACCGGCTGGGCGCTGGCGGGACCGAGATCCACGAGCAGGTTCAGCGCGTTCACCCTCACGTTCCGGTTCTTGCCTTCGATGCAGCGAACCAGCGCGGGCGCCAGCTTGTCGATGGTCGGCCGCGGGACGAACCCGCCGCGACCGAGAATGCGACCGTCCCGGAGTTTCTCCGAGTAGCTTTTCAGACGGAGGATCTGCCTCAACTTCCTCGCGTCGTTTTCGAGCAGTTCGGCGACGTCCAATCGCGCGGCCGTCCCGCCGGCGTTCGCCATCGCCTATTCCCACGCGTCGTAGCTGTCGAAGTGCATCGAGTAGTTCGCGCGGCCTTGCGTGGCGCTGCGCAGGTCCGTCGAGTAGCCGAACATGCGGCGGAGGGGCACCTTCGCCTGGATCACCCGCTGCTGGCCGCGGAAGCCCACGTCTTCGATCTGCCCGCGGCGCGTGTTGAGATCGCCCAGCACGTCGCCGACGTTGGCCTCCGGGCAGGTGATCTCCACCTTCATGATCGGTTCCAGGAGGCGCGTCCCGCCCTCGCGCCACGCATGGCGCAGCGCCTCGCCCACCGCCGCTTTCTGCCCGGTCGCCGTCGACGCGTCCGGTCGGTATTCGATCGCGGTGATGACGACCTCGATGTCCTCGATCGGATAGCCCTGCGGGCCCGAGTGCATCGCCTCGCGCGCGCCCTCCATCGCCGCGTCCAGGATCGCCTGCGGCGTCTCCGGAATCTTCACGCCCGGCTTCGGCGCCGGCTTGACCAGGTCCATCCGCAGCACGTTTCCCTCGCGGCGCGCGCGGGGCGCGACGTGGACGCGCGCGTGGCCGAACAACGTCTCGTCCTCCACCACGCGCTCGAAGCGGGCCTCGCCATCGGCGGGCTTGGCCAGCGTCTCGCGGTAGACGACCTGCGGGCGGCCGACGTTCGCGTCCACGCCGTACTCGCGGCGCAGTCGGTCGACGATGATGTCCAGGTGCAGCTCGCCCATGCCGCGGATGATCGTCTGCCCGGTCTCCGCGTCCTCGTTGACGTGGAAGGTCGGATCCTCGTCGGACAGCTTCTTGAGACCGAAGTCCAGCTTCTCGCGCTCGGCCTGCGTCTTCGGCTCGATCGCGCGGGCGATCACCGGCTCGTAGGTGTCGATGCGCTCGAGGATGATCGGCGCCTTGGGCGTCGCCAGCGTGTCGCCGGTGGCGGCGTCCTTCAGCCCGGCGGCGACCACGATGCTGCCGGCGGCCGCGCGCTCGATCCTCTCCTGGCGGTTCGCGTGCACCGAGAACAGGCGCGCCACCTTCTCGTTGCGGCGGGTGCGCGCGTTGTGGACCTCGTCGCCCGGACGCAGGACGCCCGAGTAGATGCGCAGGTAGACCGTCTTGCGCCCTTCCTGCATGGCGACCTTGAACGCCAGCGCGGCGAACGGCGCATCGTCGGCGGGCGGTCGCGAGGTCGGCTCCTCGCTGCCCGGCACGAAGCCCGACACCGGCGGCACCTCCAGCGGCGACGGCAGGTAGTCGCACACGGCGTCCAGCAGCGGCTGCACGCCCTTGTTGCGCAGCGCCGCCCCCGCGAAGACGGGAACGATCTTGCAGTCGATGGTCGCCTTGCGCAGCGCCGCCTTCACCTGCGCTTCGTCCAGCGGCTGGCCTTCGAGGAACGCCGAGGCGATCGCGTCGTCGACGTCGGCCGCCGCTTCGATCACCTTCTCGCGCGCCGCCGCCGCCGCGTCGGCCATCGCCGCCGGTATGTCGTCCTCGCGCGGGCCCTCCGTCTCGTCGCCCGAGAAGAACAGCGCGCGCTGGCGGATGAGATCGACGACGCCGGCGAACTTGTCCTCGGCGCCGATGGGCAGCTGCACCGGCACGGGGCGCGCGCCCAGGCGCTCGCGAATCTCGGTCACGGCCGCGCCGAAGTCGGCGCCTGCGCGGTCCATCTTGTTGATGAACGCGATGCGCGGGACGTGGAACTTGTCGGCCTGCCGCCACACCGTCTCGGACTGCGGCTCGACGCCCGACACGCCGTCGAACACCACCACCGCGCCGTCCAGCACGCGCAGCGATCGCTCGACCTCGATGGTGAAGTCGACGTGGCCGGGCGTGTCGATCAGGTGGATGTCGTGGTTGCGCCAGGCGAAGCTGGTGGCGGCGGCTGTGATGGTGATGCCGCGCTCGCGCTCCTGCGGCATCCAGTCCATGGTCGCCTCGCCCTCGTGAACCTCACCAATCTTGTGAATGCGTCCCGAATAGAACAGGAACCGCTCCGTGACCGTGGTCTTGCCCGCATCGATGTGCGCGACGATCCCGATGTTGCGGACGCGCGCCATCTTGGGCGTTGCGGCGGTTTTCGCGGGGGCAGCCAAGGGACGCTCCGGGGCGGTGCAGTATACGCGCGCTCGACGGCCAGACGTACTTGTAGTCGCATGTAGTATTGGCGTTTTTTCGACGCTGTCGTCCTACATTGTAGTTGCCGGGCTCATTCGGTACCGGATACTTTGAGATTCATGTCACGGAGGCCCCCCATGCGGAAATTGACCCTGGCGACCTCGATCGCGACCCTCCTGCTCATCGGTTCCTCACCCAGCTTCGCCCGAGGCGGGAAGAAGGACTCGGACAGCGCGGCGATGCCGGCCTCGATGAGCCAGCAGTTCGAGTGGGAAAACAAGGTCGTTGGCCCGAAAGAGGGGCTGGATCAAAAGAAGGTCGCCGCGACCCGCGAACAGGGCGTGCGCGAGGAAGAAGAGCGCAAGAAGCAGGTCCCCGTGAAGCAGAAGAAGGTCGTTGCCGATCCGGCGACGGCGACCCTGCCCACGATGGACATCGAGAAGCCGGCCGCGCCGACCGAGAAGAAGCAGAAGAAGGTCGCCTCCGCGCCCGCGCCGCGCCAGAAGGACGCGCTCGACAACCTGCTGGACGAGCAGGGCGTGAAGCCGAACCGGCCGACGGGCGGCAGCACCGGCCTCGACAGCGTGCTCGCCTCGGACGACAAGGGTTCGAAGGGCAACAAGAAGGCCGCCAAGAAAACGCGCCACGGGCGCAACTGATCGCGGCGCGCGCGGCGCGCCAGCGAACGACATGTTTGGAACGCGGTGGGGGGCGGCGCTCGCGTTATTGACGAGCGCGCTCGCCGGTTGCGTCGAGGCGACCTTCGTCCCGATGGACGCGCGCGGCTACGGGCCGCGTCCGTTCACCCGGCCGGATGTCTATCTCGATCGCCTGCCCAGGTATCCGTTCGACCCGATCGGGATCATCGAGGTCCGGTTTCCGGCTGCAACGGACGAGGGGACCGTGCTCGACGAGGCGCGGCGGCAGGCGAGCGCATCCGGTTGCGACGTGCTGGTCGACCGCTCGCTTTACCAGGCGAGCTACGGGATCGCCGGTTCACGCGCTCTCGTCGCGCAGATGATGCCGTTCTCGCCCGGCGTCCACCCGATGCCGATCTACACGCCGCCGGTTCCCCCGCCGCACGCGCCGGCGCCCGTCTTCGTGCCGCCGCCCCGCCGACGCGAGTTCGTGTGCGGGGTCAGATCGCGCGTGGCGCCGGCGGCACCACCACCCGGGTCGCCAGCGCCGGTTCCGGCCGTCGAACCCGACGTCGCCGCTGCGCCGCCACCGCCGGCCGCGCGTGCAAGCGATGAGGGATCGCCGGACAAGCGGCCCGGCTTCCTGCTCGCCGGAGCGTTGGTCCGGACGGCGCCTTCCTCGGCCGCGCCGGTGAGCGTCCACGTGGGCAGCGAAACGCAGGTGACTGTCGGCGAGATTTCGCGCGCCGGCTGGCGCTTCGTCACGCTGCCCGACGGGCGCGTCGGGCACGTTCGCGAGGACGATATCTACGCCGCTGCGGCGCCCTGACCTTCGAGGTTTCGCGTGGGATACTGGCGTCCGTGCGCTGGATTTCGCTGGGAGTATTGGTCGCGGCGGGCGTCGTGCTGGCGCTGTTCTGGGGCGACGTCCCGGATCGCTGGGCGACGCACTGGGGCCTGCACGGGCAGCCCGACCACTGGGTGACGAAAAGAGCGCTGGTGGCGACCGCACCGCTGCTCATCGGTCTGCTTGCCTGGGTTGTCGTCGAGTCGTTCTGGTTCGCGTTCAGGCGAGACCGCGGCAACCCGCATACGCCGGTTCCGCCCGAAATGGAGGCGCTGCAGACGACCGCCGCGCGGATGGTCGTCCTGGGCATCGCGGTGCTGATGGCAGGCCTCGCACTGGCGCTTCCGTTCCTTCGTCCCCGATCGCCACTGCCAATCGTCGTGGCGGCTGTCGTCGATCTGGGCGTCTTCACCGGCATTGCGATGGTGTGGACGGCGCGGCAAACGCGGCGATTGCGCGAGCGAGGCGTCGCGATCCCGGAGGGCTATACCGGCGTCCTCTATAACAACCCGCGCGATGCGCGCGTATGGGTTCCGAAGATTGGTGGCGTCGGATCGACTCTCAACTTCGCTCACCGGCGCGCTTGGCTTTTGATGTTCGTGATGGCGTGCGCCCCGCTGGTAATCCTCATGCTGTACGGTCTCCTCGCTTACCTCGGGCGCTGACATGATGACGGCCCTACTCCTGGTCGCCTACCTCACGCAAGAAGCCCCGGACTTTTCCGCGCCCCTCCGCGTCTGCGCGAAGAAGCCGTCACAGTCGGAGGTCGTGGTGCGCGACCACCACAAGGCCGTCGCCTTCGTCGAAGCGGTGAAGAGCGCTGGCCTCGAATTCTCCGAGGAGCGCCCGTTCGACTGCGGTCTGGAGCTCAGGGCGCGATGCGGACCGGATCTCGACGGCGACGGCAAGAGCGACGTCATCGTTCGCGCGACCTGGGGCTGGCGCTATGTCGACGACACTTCCGGTTTGAGAGACGCTGACTTTGCCGAGTGCCACGACCGTCGTTTCCACGGTGCTGGAGGAAGCCTGTATAGCTCGCTGTTCCTGTTTCTCAGCCGCGACGCGCCCTCGCCGCTCGGCATCGTGCAGGTGCTCGAGGACCAGACCGGCTCTGGACGCGAGGGACCGACGCCGGTCGAGTTCACGCGCTGGCAGGGCCAGCCCGCGCTGACGCTGCACCTGACGTTCTATCCGTCGGAAGGCGGAATCTCGAAGCGCCACGAACGGACTGTCATCGCCCGCGACGGTCGACTGGCCGTCGTCAGCGAAACGCCGGTGCGCATCGATCGGGAGTGACCCCGCTCGCCTCGCGGGGCGAGACCACTTGCAAGCGAATCTCCGGTCAGCGCCCTCCTTTCACGACCTTGGCCAACTCTGCTAGCGGCTGAAAGTAGCCATGCGTGGCCAGCCAGATGATCGCGCCCAGCGACATCGCGCGGAGGACAATCGGGCGAGCGGCGACGAACCACCGGAGCCATTTGCTTCTCGTTGTCGTTGCCATCCTTCCTGCGCGGCCTCCGTACCTTTCCAATCGTGCGCCGACCGGCGGTCGAGCCTGAGTTTTCGGTCGTGGCTTTCTTCCCGAGCGGGCGCCAACCGCTGCCGACGTCTGCCTGATTTTTCGGCCCTTCATGCTGTAGTCAGCGCGGGCGCCCGACTTGTAGTTCGTCCCACTGGAATCGGGAATTTGTCCTTCGAAAGGCGCGGAAATGGGCTCCGGACGCGCCCTCAACACCCGTAGATCCTTCGGTATTTCGGCGGGGGCCATGACGGATGACTTCGATCCGCGAACCTCGAATGTCGCACCCGGCGGTATCGATGTAATCCAGCGTCACGTACCGACTGTCGCGTCTGTTGTAGAACTTCCTGTTCGCGTACCACTTGATGGTGCGTGCTGTAGTCATTCGCTTCGAGCGCCATCAAGAGCCTGGGACGACGACCTATTCGGCGAGCTTCCTTGGCTGCTGGCACCTGTGGACAAAATTGCCCGCAACATTCTTAAAGATCGTCCATTCGTAGAAGAACGCGTCCAGCGTGGTCAGCGCCACCCAAGTTGAGAACGACCAGCTCCGATGAAATGGGATCGTCTGACGGCAGCTCCAGCGACCGGATGCGGCGCCGCCTGTGGACAAACTGTGAATGCTTTTACGCTGGATCAGTCGCGCGCGTAGGTTCAGGGTAGGAGTGGAGGAGCGATCGGCAGAAAGGGAAACCCATGAACCAACTCGAACTCACCTTCACTTTCGACGACGACGAGGTTGCCGAGTACATCCGCCGGCACGGCGTCCGCGTCGACGTTCGCTTCCGTGCGCGTCGCGCGACGGAGCGGCCGAAGGACGCTGCACCCGTACCGACCAGGCCGCGGGTCGGCGTGCCGGGTAACAACAACCCGTTCGGCTACGACCAGGACGACGACGAGTAGCCTCGCGCCAGCGAACGAGACCGTCTATTTTCCCGGCATGCGCGCGTCGACGCTGCTTGTCATCGCGATCGCCGTCTCGAGCCCCGCGTGCCGGCGCGGTGACGGCGACGAGAACCGGTACCAGGGCGTCGTCGAGTACGAGGAGCGCGACCTGGCGTTCGAGGTGCTGGGGCGTCTTGTCGAACGGCCGGTCGTCGAGGGTCAGGTCGTGAAGCAGGGCGATCTGCTGGCGCGCCTGGACGACACGCTGGCGAAGAGCGCCCGCGACGCGCGCGCCGCCGAGGCGCAGGCGATGCACGATCAGCTCGGCCTGCTGAAGTCGGGCGCGCGCGCCGAGGACATCCGCGCGATGGAGGCGCAGGTGCGAGCGGCGCGGTCCAGCGAAGCGCTGCTGCGCACCAACCTGCAGCGCACGCGCAAGCTGTTCGAGGGCCAGGCCGCGCCGCCGGCGTCCGTCGACCAGCTGGAATCGGATCTCGGCCGTGCCAGCGCGCAGCGCGAGGGACTCGAACAGAACCTCAGCGCGCTCCGCCACGGCGCGCGCCCACAGGAGATCGAGATGGCGCTGCATCGCCTGGCCTCGGCGGAGGCGGAGGTCGCGCTGGAGGAGACGCGCCTCGGCCGCTACGCCCTGCGCGCCGACAGCCCGGGCGAGGTGCTGCACGTTCACTTCGAGCTGGGCGAGATGGCGGCGGTCGGCGCGCCGGCGGTCACGCTGGCCGACACCAATCACCCGTACGCCGACGTCTTCGTCCCCGAGGCGGAGATCGGCGGCATCCGCGTGGGAGCGCCCGCGCGCATCCGCGTCGACGCCGTCGCCCACGAGCTGGATGGCAAGGTCGAACGCATCTCGCGCCGCACAGAGTTCACGCCCCGCTATCTGTTCAGCCGCGGCGAGCGCACGAACCTGTCCATCCGCGTCCGCGTCCGCATCGACGATCCGCGCCACGAGCTGCACGCCGGGCCACCC
>Ga0207681_10002701_pt1 | contig 11240 bp, 11 predicted proteins | sample KBSS53metaG_FD_184324 | JGI IMG/M metagenome (GOLD analysis project Ga0207681, IMG submission 184324) | Switchgrass rhizosphere microbial communities from Kellogg Biological Station, Michigan, USA - KBS S5-3 metaG (SPAdes) (version 2) | ecosystem: Host-associated > Plants > Roots > Rhizosphere... | reverse complement strand
TGGATATCGCGCGGAGGCTGGACGCCGATGTCTGGCAGCGCGTCGAGGCGGCTACGGTTTAGCGAGGGCAGCGCAGGCCGCCGTTGCCTGGGCTGGTCGCGCCGGCAGGTAAGGGTGGTGTTTCGGAGTTCGCGAAAACGGAGTCGACGGATCGGCCGAAAGGCTCGATGGATGGCCCGTCGGATTCGGAGCGACGCTTTCGGCAATCCCGAGATGGGCGATCTTTCCGCGCTGCGACAGCGAAACGTTGCCGTAAATCAGAGACACCTTTTAAAAGGCCTCATTCGCCGCGAGATGCCGGACATTTGACATTCAAATGAGAATCATTAGCATTGTGGATCCCGCAGCCTGAGCCACTCCGATGCTCGCCGCCCGCCCGCAACTGCACATTGCCCCGACCCCGTCCCAGGACGCCGCGCCCGAAGCACCGGCCGTATCGCTCGATGGTCTCGAGATCGACAGCGTCCGCCTGCTCCAAGGCCAGCGCGAACTGCGCATCCGCCACGGCAACGAGTGCTATCGCCTGCGCCACACGCGCAACGACAAGCTGATCCTCACGAAGTAATTCCGCAGTCCGATCTTCCGGATTCGACCAGCCGTCCGCGGCCGGCCGCAATGCGACGACGCCTCTCCCAGGGCCGCCCGCCACCGGCAACGCCGGAAGCCAGCTCGCCGAACGTGTTTCCTTTCGCGCGAGCCATCCATGTCCCCTCATCCGCTGTTCCTTGCCGTATGCCTGGCGCTGCCCGGTGCCGCCTCCGCCGGCGGCGAAACGCCGGCGAACGCCGCACCCGCATCCGCTTTCGACGACGGCACCGAAGTCTTCGATCCCATCGTCGTCACCGCCACCCGCACCGAGCGCGCGTTGTCGGACGTGCCTAACACGGTCGACGCGATCGACCGCGAGCGCATGGATGTGACGCTGGTGCGCGACCTGCGCGACCTGTTCCGCTACGAACCCGGCATCACCGTCAATGCCGGCTTCGGCCGCTTCGGCCTCGGCGACATCCGCATCCGCGGCTTGGAAGGCAACCGCGTGCGCATCCAGACCGACGGCACCCCAGTGTCCGACACGTTCGCGATCGGCAGCTTCTCCGACGCCAACCGCAATTTCGTCGACCTCGACACGCTCAAGCGCGTCGAGGTGGTGCGCGGTCCGACCAGTTCGCTATACGGCTCGGACGCGCTCGGCGGCGTGGTGTCGTTCATCACCAAGGACCCTTCCGACTATCTGAAGGACGGCAAGGACGCCTACTTCGGACTCAAGCTCGGCTATTCGAGCAGCTGGAGCGGGCTCAACGCCGGCGCTACCGCCGCGTTCGGCGGCGAGCGCTGGTCGGGCATGGCCGTGGTCAACCACCGCCAGGGCAAGGAAACCGAAAACCAGGGCCGCGTCGGCGGCATCGGCGCCACGCGCACGCAGCCCAATCCGCAGGACCGCGACGGCCGCAGCCTGCTGACCAAGCTGGTGTTCGCGCCGAGCCAGACGCAGCGCTTCAAGCTGACCGTCGAAGGCAACGAGGACAGCGCCGATACGGACGTGCTGACGTCCTACGGTTTCCAACCGCTGACCCGCGCGACCAATCTGTCGGTCACCGCCGACGATCACCAGACCCGCGCGCGGGTGTCGTTCGCGCACGAAATGGATGCGGTCGACGCCGGCTTCGCCGACAGCCTCGACTGGCAGATCTACCGCCAGGACAGCGAGACTACGCAGGACACGCTCGAGCGGCGCGTCGTGCCGGTGCCCGGGCCGCCGGGCCCGACGTTCCGCGACCAGCGCGCGCGTTCGTTCAATTTCGACCAGCGCCTGTACGGGGTGCAGGCGAACTTCCGCAAGTCGCTCGGCGACCGCGTGCGCCACGACATCGCCTACGGTATCGACGTGTCGCGCACGCAGACCAAGCAGAAGCGCGACGGTCTGCGCACGTTCCTCGACACCGGAGTCGTCACGCCGGTGGTGTCGCCCGATACGTTCCCGGTACGCGATTTCCCGATCAGCCGCACGACCACTGCGGCCTTCTACATCCAGGACGAAATCGCGTTCGCCGACGGCGCGTTCCGGCTGGTCCCGGCCGTGCGCGTGGACCGCTACGAACTCGATCCGCGCTCGGACAAGATCTTCGCCGAGGACAACCCAGGCGTCGCGGTGAAAGGGCTGACCAAGACCAGCGTGTCGCCGAAGCTCGGCGCGGTCTGGCATCTGACCCAGGACTGGTCGCTGTACGGCGGCTACGCGCGCGGTTTCCGTTCGCCGCCCTACGGCGACGTCAACATCGGCTTCACCAATCTGCAATTCCAGTACACCGCGATCGCCAATCCCGATCTGAAGCCGGAAACCAGCGACGGCGTCGAGGCCGGGGTGCGCTACGGCGGCGATACCGCGTACTTCAGCGTGTCGGGCTATTACAACAAGTACCGCGACTTCATCGAGTCGTTCGTGCAGGTCGGCTTCGATCCGGTGCGGCAGCTGGTGATCTTCCAGTCGCAGAATGTCGCCGACGCGCGCATCTACGGCGTCGAGGCCAAGGGCGGTCTCGAACTAAGCGCGTGGTCGGAATCGCTCGAAGGCTGGTCGTTGCGCGGCGCCGCCGCGTACGCGCGCGGCGACAACCGCACCGAGGGCGTGCCGCTGGATTCGGTCGATCCGTTCACCGCGACGCTCGGCATCGCGTTCGACCGCGACCGCTGGGGCGCGGAACTGGCCGGACGTTTCGCCGGCAAGAAGCGCCGCGCGTCGGACCCGACGCTGTACCGGCAGGCCGGCTACGGCGTGCTCGACCTGTACGCGCACTGGAATTTCGCGCCGGGCGCGAACGTCTACGCCGGCGTGTTCAATCTCGGCGATCGCAAATACACCGAATCGGGCGATGTCGCACTCGGCACCGGGCAGGCCAGCGCCGTGCTCGACCGCTACACCGCGCCGGGCCGCAACCTGTCGATGAGCCTGGCGCTGGAATGGTGATGGCCGCGCGCGCCGACGTCGTCGAGCATGCCGTCGCCGGCGAACGCGGCGCAGCGCGCAACCTTCTGCCGCAACCGCAGCAGCTCGCCGCGCTCGGCGCGGTGGTGTGCCTGTATCCGGTCGCGGCCGGCGGCGAACTCGGCGGCTGGACGCAGGCCGTACGCGCGGAGATCGGCAGCGATCTCGACAGCGACGGCCTGCGCGAACACCTGCTGTTCTACGACCGCGACGATCGCTGCTGCTGGCAGCTGCATCTGTTGCCCGACAGCGATTTCCTGGCCTGGGAACGCCTCGCCGCGCGCTTGCCGGTCTGCGCCGCGGCGCCGCGCGCCGAGCGCATCGGCGCGCGCCTGTGGTCGCGGCTGGCGCACCGTCTGCGCGGCGAACGCTGGCGTGCCAGCGCCTTGCACCTGCACGCGTTGCACGGCGGTCCCGGATTCGGCGCGTTCGCGCCGCCGCCCGGGCTGGCGGCGAGCGTCGCGTCGCTGTCGATGCTCGGCGCCGCCGCCGCGCGCCGCATCGCGCGTCTCGAAGGCGCCGACGGCGAGGCGTTCGTGGAAGACTGCTGCTGCCGGCAGGCGGCGCTCGCCGCGATGCGCGCCGCATCGGTGGCGGCCGCGCGCGGCGAAGACACCTACTCATCGATCCGCTTCCAACTCACGCGTTCCAAACCGAGAGCATCCGCATGAAAACACTGGCAGCCGCGCTGGCCTGGGCCGCGCTCGCAACCGGCGCCGCAGGCGCGCAGGACCTTCCCGCCGCTTCCGTCGCGAATTCCGCGAGCGATCCGGCGCGTGATCGCGCGTCGATCCTGGCGATGGAGGGCGAGCACATGGTCGATTTCGCGTTCGACGAAACCGTGCTGCTGCAACCGGGCTACGAACGCCAGCCGGCGATGCGCAGCGGCGGCAACGAGGTCGTGATCGTGGTCGAGGACACGCCGGTCAAGGTGGTGCTGCAGCATCTGCTGGTCGACGACAAGAGCGGGCACGTCACCAAGCACTGGCGCCAGGACTGGACGTACGAGGCGCCGAGCCGTTTCGAGTTCAGCGCCGATCAGACCTGGACCGTGCATGCGCTGTCCGCCGACCAGACGCGCGGCGCGTGGACACAGTGCGTGTTTGAAGTCAGCGACGCGCCGCGTTACTGCGGCACCGGCAAGTGGGCCTACGCCAACGGCATCGCGACGTGGACCAGCGACATGACCGCGCGTCCTCTGCCGCGCCGCGAATACACCAAGCGCAGCGACTACAACGTCGTGATCGGCATCAACCGCCACACGATCACGCCCGGCGGGTGGACCCACGAACAGTTCAACACCAAGGTGAAGCGCTCGCCTGACGGCAAGCAAGTGGATCTGGCGCGCGAATTCGGCTTCAACGATTACCGGAAGACCACCGAGATCGATTTCAAGCCGGCCTACGCCTACTGGAACGCGACCAAGGACTACTGGGCCAGGGTGCGCACGCGCTGGGACGGATTCCTGTCGAAGCCGCCGGGCCTGCGCCTGAAGACCAAGATCGACGGCATGGCGATGATCGTTCCGCTGTTCACGCAAGCGGACGACATCCAGGCCGGCAAGCGGGTCGCCGATCGCAAGATCGACGCGGTCTTCAAGAAGTGGGTGGAACGCGCGCCGAAGCAGGCGCGCTGATTTGCGCGGCTGAGGGGCCGCGCGATGCGGCCGACGGTTTTCGGGACGTCATCCGCGTGTGCGGCCGGTGTGAGCGGGGATCCGCCGACTTCGAGCGATGACAAGCGAAAGCATTGGCTTCCCCCTTACGCGAGACTGACGCTTTGCAGGTTCGTCGCGGCAACACATTCGCCATACGATGGCCTTCAAACGAGAACGGAGCCGACAGTTTTCAAGACGTCATCCCCGCGCAAGCGGGGACCCAGCGACTTCAAGTGATCACATAGAAAAAGCGCTGGGTTCCCGCTTGCGCGGGAATGACGTTTGCAAGTTCATCGCGACACGAAATTCGTCAAGCGGCGTGTTCTAGTTCGAAGAATGACGGCGAAGGCACTGGGTTTCCGCTTGCGCGGGAATGACGTTTGCAAGTTCGTCGCGACGCGAAATTCGTCCATCTACGGGTCCTAGTTCGAGCAATGACGGCGAAGGCACTGGGTTCCTGCTTACGCAGGAATGACGTTTGCAAGGCCATCGCGATACGAAATTCGTCCGGCGATGCGTTCTAGGCCAGATCGCCTGGGTTCGGCGGCATGGGCGGCATCGGCGGTGCCGGCGGTGCCGGCAGCACAGGCGCCGTCAGGCCACCCGCGTCCGCGGAAGGTGTCGGAGGCGGCGGCCGAGGAGGCGGAGGAGGCGGAGGAGGCGGTGGCGCCGGCGGCGGCACCGGCGGCCGCGGCGGCAACGGCACCAGCTTCGGCACGCCGACCTGCGCCTCGCTGCTCTTGCGGTCGCGCAGATAGGCCACGCGCACGGTGCCGGCGTCGCCCTTGCCGCGCAACGCGGCCATGACCTCGCGCGGCGTCGCGACCGGCTTGCCGTCGACGCGCTGGATTACGTCGCCCGCCTGTAGGCCTTTCATCTCGCCGGTGGACAGCACCAGCACGCCGCGGTCGGTGCCGAAATAGCGGCCGAGCTGCGGGTCCACCGACGCCAGGTTGAGTCCGCTCCAGCGCAATGCCGAGAGCAGCATCGGCGCGCGGCCGCCGGGACCGACGCGATAGATTTCGCGGCGGATCTCGGGCGCGACGCCGGGTGCGGCATCGCGGACGCCGTCGTCCAACGGCGCACCTCCGAAATCGTCGTCTTCGTCGAAGCGGTAGACGTCGGCGCCGCCGGCGAGCGCGGCTTCGGTCGCGTACTTGTGCAGCGCGCCGTCGGCGTCGCTCCAGACGAACACGCTCTGGTCCATCTCCGGCGTGACCGCGACCGTCTCGGTGCGGCCGTCGCGCACGTAGGCGATCTTCGCTGCTTTGCCGGCGTCGAGCGCACCGAGCAGCACGCGCGCGTTCTCGATCCGCAACGGCGCGTCGCTGCCGAGGATCTGCTTGCCGTCGATCGCGACGACGCGGTCGCCGGCCTTCAGTCCGGCCTTGGCCGCGCCGCTGGCCGGGGTGACGCCGGCGATGCGGACGCCGGCGCCGTCGTCCGGGCCGAGCAGCACGCCGATCACCGGGCGCCGCACCATGCGCTTTTCGCTGCGCACGAGGATCGGCGCGCCGGCGTGCTGCTTGTTGAGCTCGGCGTAGCGCCGCGCGGCGCGCTGCAGGTCGGTGCGCGCGTCCTGCAACGCCTTGTCGTCGCCAGGCGTGGGTGCCTTCGCGGCGCTGTCGGCGCCCTGCGCGGCGGCGCACAGGCCGCCGAGCAGCAGGCCGGCCAGCCAGACGCGGCCGCGCCGCGGCGAAAGCGCCTGCGCGATCGCATCCGCGATGGCGCTACGGCGGAGGCGGGGAGAGGGTGTGGATGTCATGTCGGAATCTCCGTGGTTCGGAATGTGGAATCAGCCGTGGATCAGTCGACGCGCACCAGCGCGGCGTCGTAGCGCATGCCCTGGGTGGCGAGCCAGCGATTGCTGGTTTCGAAATCGGTCGCGTCGCGCAGCGCGGCCACGCGCGCCTGCCACAGCGCACGTTGTTCCGCGGTCGACAGCGACGGCCGGCGCAGCGCCGCATCGATGCCGGCCACGCGCGCTTCGAGTTCGAGCGACACGGCGGCGGACACGCCGCTCGCGGCATCGTCGTCGCGAACGCGGCCGTGCAAGGTTTCCAGCCACGCCGATTCGGCGCGCATGCGTTCGAGCGCGACGGCGTCGGCGCCGGAGGCGGCTTCGACGGCAACGGTCGCGCGCGACGCGCCGTCCGGATCGCGCGCGGGCGGCGCCACCGGCCGCCATTGCCAGACGCTCGCCGCGACGATCAGCACGCTGGCCGCGGCGGCCAGCGGCAACGGCCAGCGGCGGCGGCGCGGCCGCGGCGCGGCGAGCCGCGCGGACAGCGCGCGCCAGCCGTCTTCGGGCGGCGCGAGCAGCGGCAGCGCCGCGAACGCGTCGCTCCAGTCGCGCGGCGGCGGCGCGCTCGCGAACGGACGGTCGGCGTCAGGCATGGGTCGGTTCCTCGCTGAGCAGCCCGCGCAGGCGGCGCGTGCCGCGGGCGAGCTGCGATTTCGAGAAGCTCGCAGTGCGCTGCATCAGCGCGGCGATCTCGTCGTGGGTATAGCCTTCGGCGTGGTACAGCCACAGCACGCCGCGCGTGGCCGCGGGCAGCTGCGCAAGCGCGCGATGCAGCAGCGCGGCGTCGGCCGCGGCCGGCGGCGGCGCGGCGGACGTGTCGGCGTGGTCCTCGTCGTCGACGGCCAGCGTGTCGCCGTCGCGGCGGTCGCGACGCAGCCGCAACAGCGCTTCGTTGACGGCGATCTGCCGCAGCCAGCCCCAGAACGGGCTGCCGCCGCCGCGAAAATCGCCGATGCGCGAGAGGACCTTCACCATCGTCTCCTGCAGCACGTCGTACGCCTCGTCGCGGTCGCCGCACAGGCGCAGCGCGAGCGTGAACACCGGGCGCTCGAAGCGCCGGTACAGCTGTTCGAACGCCGCCGGCTCGCCGGCCCGCGCGCCCGCCAGCAGCGCCGCCGGAACGTCGATGGCGAAGCTGGACGCGCGGGCGGGGGCGGTGTCGGCGGGCATTCCCCATTGTGGATGCGCCAGGGCGGCGAAGCGTCGCAGCCGCCCGCGCGGAGCCTATACTTCGCCCATCCGGGGAAGCGGGAACGAACATGACTGCTGGACTGCTGCTGTCGTTGGTGCTGGTGATCGTCGCGATCGTGTTTCTGGCGAAGATGCTGCGCATGGTCCCGCAGGGATACGAATGGACCGTCGAGAAGTTCGGCAAATACACCCACACGCTCGATCCGGGCCTGCACCTGCTGCTGCCGATCTACCAGCGCGTCGGCCGCAAGATCAACATGATGGAGCAGGTGCTCGACGTGCCGTCGCAGGACGTCATCACCAAGGACAACGCGGTCGTCAAGGTCGACGGCGTGGTGTTCTTCCAGGTGCTCGACGCGGCCAAGGCCGCCTACGAGGTCGCGCAGCTCGAGATCGCGATCCTCAACCTGGTGATGACCAACATCCGCACCGCGATCGGTTCGCTCGACCTCGACGAGTCGCTGTCCAAGCGCGACGAGATCAACGCCAAGGTGCTGGTCGCCGTCGACGCCGCGACCCATCCGTGGGGCCTGAAGGTCAACCGCATCGAACTGAAGGACATCCAGCCGCCGCGCGACCTGGTCGAATCGATGGCGCGGCAGATGAAGGCCGAGCGCGAGAAGCGCGCCAACATCCTCGAGGCCGAGGGCCTGCGGCAATCGGAAATCCTGCGCGCCGAAGGCGAGAAGCAGGGCGCGATCCTGGCCGCCGAAGGCAAGCGCGAAGCCGCCTATCGCGAAGCCGAGGCGCGCGAGCGCCTCGCCGAGGCCGAAGCCAAGGCGACGCAGTTGGTGTCCGACGCGATCGCGAAAGGCAACGTCAACGCGATCAACTACTTCGTCGCGCAGAAGTACATCGAGGCGTTCAAGGCGCTGGCCGAAGCGCCGAACCAGAAGTTCGTGATGATGCCGATGGAGTCCGCCGGCATGATCGGCTCGCTCGGCGGCATCGCCGAGCTGGCGAAGGAAGCGTTCGGCCGCCAGGGCGCGGGCGCGCCGCCGTCGTTGCCGCGCACGGGCGGCTGACATGCCCTGGATCGTCTACGCATGGGCGGTGCTGGCGCTGGTGCTGATCGCGGCCGAGACGATCGTGCCCGGCGCGTTCCTGATGTGGCTCGGCTTCGCCGCCGGGGTGATGTTCCTGGTCGTGCTCGGCGTGCCCGGCCTGCCGCTGCTGGCGCAGGCGGTGATGTTCACCGTGCTGAGTTTCCTGTTCGTCTATCTGTACCGGCGCTGGTTCCGCGACCGCGACCGCCGCACCGACCAGCCCGCGCTGAACCGCCGCACCGCCGCGCTGATCGGACGCGTGGTGACGCTGGAGCGCGCGATCGTGCAGGGCCGCGGCCGCGTGCAGATCGCCGACGCGTTCTGGGAAGTGACCGGCCCGGACTCGCCGGGCGGCACCAGCGTGCGCATCGTCGGCGCCGATGCGATGACGCTGCAGGTCGAACCGGTCGAGTAGCGCCGCGAAGCGCTACCCGGCCGGTCGCGGCGTTCGCCGCGCGGGTTCGTCCGCTTACTTGATCGCGCGCGCGGTTTCCGCGATCGCGCCCTTCAGCGCGGTGCGCACGGTGGCCTGCACGCGTTTGTCGGTGAGCTGCGAACTCATTTCCAGCAACGCCAGCTGCAGCGTGAGCTGACCGTTGGCGGTGCCCCAGTCCAGGTCTTCGGCGCCGTGGCGATACAGCCACAGCGCGAGCCAGCGGGAGAACGGGTTCTTCTTGCTCGAAGCTTTCGAGACGGCCATGACGCAACCTCCATGTGTCGGGGAATGGAAGACGGATGCGATGCCCGCGGTCCGTCCTCGAAAGCCAACGGCGCGTGCCGCGGCGATCGGCCAATCGCGGACGGCGGCACTCTGCGATAATTCGCGCAGGCCCGACGCGCGGAAACCCCCGATGACCCGCAAGACCATCCTCAACGACAGCCACCGCGCCCTCGGCGCCCGCATGGTCGATTTCGGCGGCTGGGACATGCCGCTGAACTACGGTTCGCAGATCGACGAGCACCACCAGGTGCGCCGCGACGCCGGCATGTTCGACGTCTCGCACATGACCGTGGTCGACCTGCGCGGCGAACGCGTGCGCGCATTCCTGCGCACGCTGGTCGCCAATTCCGTCGACAAGCTGAAGCTGCCGGGCAAGGCGCTCTACACCTGCATGCTGAATGCGCAGGGCGGCGTGATCGACGATCTCATCGTCTATTTCCTCGCCGACGATTTCTTCCGCATCGTCGTCAACGCCGCCACGCGCGACAAGGACCTCGCCTGGATCACCGCGCAGGCCGAAGCGTTTGGCGTCGCGGTCGCCGAGCGCGGCGAACTGGCGATGATCGCGGTGCAGGGCCCGACCGCGCGCGAGCGCGTGATCGGTCTGCTGCGCGACAGCGACCGTGTCCGCATCGGCAAGCTCGGCAAGTTCGCCGCCGCCGAAGCCGCCACGTCCGACGGCCTGCTGCTGTTCGTCGCGCGCACCGGCTATACCGGCGAGGACGGCTTCGAGATCATCGTCGCCGAGGCGCAGGCGGTGGCGTTGTGGGACGCGCTGCTCGGCGCCGGCGTCAAGCCCGCCGGGCTCGGCGCGCGCGACACGCTGCGGCTCGAGGCCGGCATGAATCTTTATGGCCAGGACATGGACGAGAGCGTGTCGCCGTACGAAGCGGCGCTGGCGTGGACGGTCGCGCTCGATGCGGATGCCGACGGGACGCCGCGCGACTTCATCGGCCGCAACGTGCTCGAACGACAGAAGGCCGACGGTGTGCCGCGCCGCATGGTCGGCCTGGTCATGGACGAGAAGGGCGTGCTGCGCCACGGCCAGACCGTGCTCACCGCGAACGGCGACGGCGAGATCCTGTCCGGCACGTTCTCGCCGACGCTCGGCAAGGCGATCGCGTTCGCGCGCATTCCCGACGGCGAGCCGGGCGAGGTGCGCGTCGACATCCGCGGCAAGGCGGTGCCGGTGCGCGTGGTGAAGTTCCCGTTCGTGCGCGACGGCCAGGCGCAGGACGGCATCTGAGGCCGCGCGCGTGTCGGACGCGATCGACTACTACTTCAGCCTGATCTCGCCGTACGCGTATCTCGGCCACGACGCGCTGCACGCGATGGCGCGCGAGACCGGCGCGACCGTGCGCTACCGTCCGGCGCGGATTTTCGACGTGTTCGACGCCAACGGCGGCGTGCCGCTGGCCAAGCGCGCGCCGGCGCGGCAACGCTACCGGCTGCTCGAACTGCAGCGCTGGCGCGCGCATCGCGGGCTGCCGCTGAACCTCGCGCCCAGGCACTATCCGGTCGATCCGTCGCTCGCCGACCGCTGCGCGATCGCGCTCGTGGCCGCCGGCGGCGACGCCGACGGATTCGCGCGCGACGTGTTCCGCGCGCTGTGGGCCGACGAGCGCGACATCGCCGATCCGGCGCTGCTGCACGAGACGCTCGCCGCGCACGGCGCCGACGCCGATGCGGTGCTCGTCGCCGCGCGCGCCGACGCCAGCGACGCGATCTACCGGCTCAACACCGACGCCGCGATCGCCGCCGACCTGCCCGGACTGCCCGGCTACGTGTGGCGCGGCGAAACGTTCTGGAGCCAGGATCGGATCGACGCCCTGCGCGAG
>Ga0207681_10002700_pt1 | contig 11241 bp, 11 predicted proteins | sample KBSS53metaG_FD_184324 | JGI IMG/M metagenome (GOLD analysis project Ga0207681, IMG submission 184324) | Switchgrass rhizosphere microbial communities from Kellogg Biological Station, Michigan, USA - KBS S5-3 metaG (SPAdes) (version 2) | ecosystem: Host-associated > Plants > Roots > Rhizosphere... | reverse complement strand
GTCGCCGTTGTCGGTGGTGCGCGCGCTGGTCAGCAGCGGCGTGTTGTCGCCGGCCTGTTCGTTGTCGGCGTAATGCACGACGGGGGCGTAGCGGTCGACCAGCGCCTGCGTGGACGGCGCGCCGTCCGCGGAAGGCGCCGCGGTCGTGGCGGAGAACTCGACGTCGCGCACCGCGGCGTCGGGCACGCCGGTGCCGATCGCGCTGCTGTCGCGCAATTCGATCGTGTGGTCGCCGGCGCCGAGCACGCCGAGGGCGACGTCCACGCCTTCGGGATTCTCGGCGAGGATCGTCGCGTCGGCGACGTAGCGCCCGTCGACGTACACCGAGACGATACCGGCGCGCGGACCGTCGTCGTTGCCCCACGACGCGCCGTCCGGCGCCTGCGCGTCGATATGCACCGACGTCGTTTCGGTGTCCGATCCCGACACCGTGCGCGCGCCCAGCGACGGCAACGCGTCGGGATGCTGCACGGCGAAGTCGGTCAGGTCCTTGCGGCTGATGTCGCCGTCGCGACCGTCGTGCTGCGCGGCCGTGTCGAGCGCGGCATAGGCGTCGTCGTGGTCGAGCATGTAGCGCGCCGCCTCGCGCTGTTCCTCGGTATAGCGGCCCGGATCGTCGCGCACGGCTTCGAGATCGTGGCGGCTGACGATGCCGTCCTCGTCGTCGTGCTTGCCGGCGACGTCGAACGCGCCGAAGTCGCGGTTGAGGATGCGCACCGCGTTCGGCAGATCCATCGTCGGCGCGGCCGGCGGCGGAATCGTCGGCGATGCGGACACCGGTCCGAGGCCCATGGCGCGCTCCTGCTCGAAGATCGCCCGCAGTCTAGGCCGTCGCGTGACGCCACGACATGAGGGAAAACCCTGGGCTCTGGCATTGCGCGCGGCCATCGACGGCACATACGGGTAACTCGCCAAAGGCGTTAACCAAAAAGGAAAGCCGGCGATGCCGGCTTCCCTTCTTAGTCGCGCGAACCGTTGACCGCATCCGCGCGACGGTACCGTGCGCGCCCGGCATGAACCGCCTTGGCGCCGCAACCGCGTGGAGCGTCAGTTCAACGTATTCTCGAAATCCTTGATTTCCTGGTCCGCGCGCTCGCGGTCCCAGCCGTATTTTTCCTGCAGCTTACCGGCGAGGTATTTGCTGTCGCCTGCGGCCACGTCGAAGACGTCGTCGGTGAGATCGCCCCACTTCGCCTGCGCCTTGCCTTTGATCTGCGTCCACTTGCCGGCGATGATGTCTTTGTTCATTGCGTTCTCCTGTTTGTCACGGCGCGTGATGACCGTGCGCACAGTGTGGCGATGCACATCTTCGCGAACCGTCAAGAAGACGTTGCGCGGAATTTCAAGTCATTGAATGCTTCAGCCTGCGTGCGCTCCGCGCTCACGCGTCTTGCACATCGGCGACGCACGCGACTCCAGAAACCGCGCATAAAAAAACGGGCCGGAGGACCGGCCCGTTTCTTCGACGCGATGCGCGCGAACGCGCGATCGTCAGTTCGGCTTGGTGCCGCCGGTTTCGTCGGCCTTCTGCTCGACCTTCTCGCCGACCTTCTGCACGTCCTTGCCGGCACCCTTCATGGTGTTGCAGGCGGACAGCATGCCAACCGAGAACATGGCCAGCAGCATCACGGACATCAAACGCTTCATGGGACTCTCCTGTGCGAATGGGGTGGACCGCGGGAAGTCTACGGCCCGCGGGGTGAATGAAACCGCATCCGAATGTGAAAGCCGCGTGCATGCCCGGCCGCGCCTGAATAGGCCGTACAGACTGCCCAGGATCAGTCGCGCATCAGCGTGGATTTGCCGAACAGGCTCTCGACCAGGTCCACCGCCAGCACCGCGGTGGCGTTGCGGTGGTCGAGCGCCGGATTGACCTCGACGATGTCCAGCGAGCCGAGCCGGCCGGTGTCGGCGATCATCTCCATGATCAGCTGCGCCTCGCGGTAATTGACGCCGCCGGGCACCGTGGTGCCGGTGCCGGGCGCGATGCTCGGGTCGAGGATGTCGACGTCGAAGCTGACGTGCAGATGGGTGCCGGCGTCCACGCCCTGCAGCGCCTCCTCCATCGCGCGTTTCATGCCGACCTCGTCGATGTAGCGCATGTCGTAGATGTCGAGGTTGTATTCCTGGACCAGGCGCTTCTCGCCGAGATCGACAGAACGGATGCCGATCTGGCGGATCTGGTCCGGCCGCATCGCCGGCGCATCGCCGCCGAGCTTGGTCAGCGCGTCCGGGCCGATGCCGCACAGGCAGGTCACCGGCATGCCGTGCAGGTTGCCCGACGGCGTCACCTGGTCGGTGTTGAAGTCGGCATGCGCGTCGAGCCACAGCACGCGCAGCTGCTTGCCCTGCTCGCGGCAATGGCGCGCGACCGCGGTGATCGAGCCGATCGCGAGGCAGTGGTCGCCGCCGAGCACGATCGGCATGCGGCCGTCGCGCAGCTCGGCGCCGACCGCGTCCATCACCGCGCGGTTCCACGCCACCACTTCGTCGAGATGGCGATAGCCTTCGACCGGCGTCGCCCACGGATTGCCCGGTCCGCGCAGATTGCCGCGGTCGAGCACGTCGACGCCGCGCTCGGCCAGGGCCTGGCCGAGGCCGGCGATGCGTAGCGCATCCGGCCCCATCGACGCCCCGCGCAGGCCCGCGCCGACGTCGGTGGGCGCGCCGATCAGCGACACCGGAGGATACGAAGCACTCATGGCGGATTTCCGACGGACAAGACGAGGCGCGCATTGTCCAACAGCGCGCCGTTTCGTGCATGCGGCGCTGCCGATGCCCGCAGATGCGGCCGATACGCCGCGTGGAGGACGCGCGGCATGGCGTCGGAATCAAGCCGCCGAGGCGCGGAGCGTGCTCGGCGCAGCGGCCGGCGCTGTCGCTAGTTCACGGTGCAGGTGAACGTCAGCGTTGCGCTCTGTCCCGCGGCCAAGGCGCCGAGCGCGATTCCGGCCGACAAATTGGACATCGTGAAACTGCCCGGCGGCACGCCATTGCCGGTGATGGTCACCGCATTCGCGGGAGGACAAGTCAATCCGGAAATCGGTGTGTCCTTTGCGATCGCACCGGTGACCGTGCCGGGTCCGTTGTTGGTGACGACCAGGGTGTAGAGGGTCGAGGTGCCGGACGTCACCGTATCGCTCGGCAGATCGCCGGGCTGTGCCGGGGTGTAGGTATTCGACTTGGTGATCAGCAGGTCGGCTGGCTGCGGGGTGTTGGTCAACGTGCACGCAATCACGTCGTCCACGGCGGGCGTCAACGTGAAGCTGGTACCCGGCCCGGACGGCAAGGCCGTCGCACTGCCTGCCCGCGCGTTGGTGCACGCGATCGCGCTGGTATACGCACTCAGTCCCGAAACACTGCCCGCGGCCATCGCTTCGGCGAGGGTGATGGTCTGCCCCGTCAGGCTCGGAACCGCGACGGTTCCGTTGCCGACGGTCGTGCCCGCGCCCGTGGTCGCGGTGATGGCGATCGGCGCAAACGGCGCGGTGTAGCGACCGGACATCGCGAACTGATCGCTGGCGGCGCCGCGGCCGGACGGATTCAGCGCCTTGACGAGCGTCGTCTTCGCCATCATGACGCCGAACAGGATGCCGCCCCTCGAAAGCGGCGCGGAATTGGCGATCAGCAGCGAATTGCCGGTGGCTTGCGCAGGATAGTCGGACGAAATGATCAACGAGCCGAAGTCGACATTGGCGGAAGTACCGGTCCAGACGACCGTCGTGGTGCCGATGCCCGTAAGCGTTTCGGAGGGCGCATTGCCGCTCAACGCTCTGATCAGCTCGCGCAACCGCCATGCGGTGCCGTTGGTTTCGAACTGCATGTTTTCGCTGTTGCCCACGCTTTCCGCATCGCCGGCGAACAGGGTGAACGGGCGCTGGTTTCCGGCGGCGTCCGTGACCCGGATGTTGGTCAGCTGCAGGAAGAAATTGGCTGTCGAGCCGGTGGCATAGATGAACGGCCTGCCCGGAATGCCGATGTATGCGCCGCCCGCATTGCCGATCGCCGCCGCTGGCCAGGTTGGGGACGCCACATCGTCGGCGGCCGCACCCGTCTTGGTGATCGTGAACGCCAGCACGGACCGGTCCGGCAACCTGAAACTGAAATTCTGCGCAAGGTTGTTGTTGGCGAAGCCGGTCATGTCCAGCCAGAGCAAGTTGTCGCGATAACCGCCGGTCCCGGCGGTGGTGGCGTAACCGGTGTTGTTCTGGGCGTGCGCCGGCAACGCGGGTAGCGCGCATCCAAGCAACACCAGAACGGTCAATGCCCATTGCGGCCGCAACGCCGCGAGATGGCGGCCACGGGTTATGCCGAGCGCCCGCGCCAAGATGCTGGGAATGCGCGCCACCGACGTTAGCCGTCGACGACGGGCCAGCGAGCACGGCTTCGCGTCGATCGAGGCCACCGCGCGGAAACCGTCACCGCGTGCCGCCATTGCCCGGTCCGATTGCATACATCCCCTGATGGGCCCAGCCAGATTGCCGGGCGCTGCATCACCTCGAAACCGTGATACATCTCTGTCATCGCAGGGGAGCGTCCGGACCGGACATGAGCGGGCACGCCCCGACTACGAGGCGTTCGCTCAACCCCGCATGGACGCGACGTGGCGTCGGGATCAAGCCGCCAAGGCGTGAAGCGTCCTTGGCGTGTCGGGCGTCGCTGTCGCTAGTTCACCGCGCACGTAAACGTCAGCGTTGCGCTCTGTCCCGCGACCAAGGCGCCGAGCGCGATTCCGGCCGACAAATTGGAGACCGTGAAACTACCCGACGGCACGCCACTGCCGGTGATCGTCACCGCATTCGCGGGAGGACAAGTCAATCCGGCAGCGGGCGTGTCCCTCGCGATCGCACCGGTGACCGTGCCCGGCCCGTTGTTGGTGACGACCAGGGTGTAGAGGGTCGAGGCGCCGGACGTCACCGTATCGCTCGGCAGATCGCTGGGCTGTGCCGGCGTGTAGGTATTCGACTTGGTGATCAGCAGGTCGGCTGGCTGCGGCGTGTTGGTCAAGGTGCACGCAATCACGTCGTCCACGGCGGGCGTCAACGTGAAACTGGTGCCCGACCCGGATGGCAAGGCCGTCGCGCTGCCTGCCCGCGCGTTGGTGCACGCGATCGCGCTGGTATACGCACTCAGCCCCGAAGCACTGCCCGCAGCCATCCCTTCCGAGAGGGTGATGTTTTGACCCGTCAGGCTGGGCACTGCGATGGTTCCGTTGCCGATGGTCGTACCGGCGCCCGTGGTCGTGGTGGTGGCGATGGGCACGCTCGGTGCGGTGTAGCGACCGGTCATCACGAACTGATCGCTGGCGGCGCCGCGGCCGGGCGAGGTCAGCGCCTTGACCAGGGTCGTCTTCGGCATCATGACGCCGAACAAGACGCCGCCTTTTGCGGATGGCGAGACATCGCGGATCGCCATCGTATTGCCGGTGGCTTGCGCAGGATAGTCGGACGAAATGATCAGCGAGCCGAAGTCGACGTTGGAAGTACCGGTCCAGACGGCCGTCGTGGTGCCGATGCCCGTGAGCGTTTCGGAGGGCGCATTGCCGCTCAACGCTCTGATCAGCTCGCGCAACCGCCATGCGGTGCCGTTGGTGACGAACTGCATGCTTTCGCTGCTGCCCACGCTTTCCGAATCGCCGGCGAACAGGGTGAACGGGCGCTGGTTGCCGGCGGCGTCCGTGACCCGGATGTTGGTCAGCTGAAGCGAGAAATTCCCTGTCGCGCCGGAGGCATAGATGAACGGCCTGCCCGGGATGCCGAGGTACGCGCCGCCCGCATTGCCGGCGATCGCCGCGCCGCCCCAAGTCGGCGACGCCACAGCGTCGGCGGCCGCCCCGTTCTTGGTGATGGTGAACGCCAGCAAGGACCCGTCCGGTAACCTGAAACTGAAATTCTGCGCAACGTTATTGTTGGCGTACCCGGTCATGTCCAGCCAGAGCAAATTATTCAGATAACCGCCGGGACCTGCCGTGGTGGCGTAACCGGTGCTGTTCTGGGCATGTGCCGGCAGCGCGGGAAGCGCGAATCCGAACACGACCAGAACAGCCAATGTCCATTGCGGCCGCGACACCAGAAAATGGCGGCCGAGGTTTATGCCGAGCGCGCGCGTCAAGATGCTCAGCACGTGCACCAGTAACGTCGGCAATCGACGACGGACCGTTGCGGACGACCTCAAGTCGATCGAGGCCACCGCGCGGAAACCGCCGCTGCGTTCCACCGTTGCCCGATCTGATTTCATACATCCCCTGATTGGCCAGCGAAATTGTCGGGTGCTCCATCACCTCGAAACCGTGATACCCCTCAATCATCGCGGCGGAGCGCCCTGACCGGACATGTGCAGGCCAATCCCCGAATGCGATCACTCCCTCGTCAATAACGTGACCCGTTTGGCATTGATTCCGGACACGCGCCCGCACCTCCGGCCAGCCCGTCAGGCTGCGCGCGTGGCGTGAGGTAATAGATCGCAATATCGGTCAACGCCGCGGCGCCATCTGGTCGCTACTGGGGCGTAATTGCCGGATCGGTGCCGATAATGCTCCGACGTTATCGGAGATTCAACGGGTCGCCCGAAGCTGCTGCGGCACGAGAAAATCCGCGCCCGGCGCGCGTCTGATAATTGCTGGGTGATACGCGGATCGCGCGGGATCGCGTCTGGTGCCGGCACCCGGATTCGAACTGGGGACCTACCGCTTACAAGGCGGTTGCTCTACCAACTGAGCTATGCCGGCGTGACGTCGCGCATGCGGGGCGGAAGCCCGCGACGGCGGCATTCTACGCGAAGGTTCAACGCACCGTCGCGCAGTCGACGGTCTGCACGCGGGTCGCGCCGAGCGCGCGGCCGAGCGTCTTCGACGATGCGGTTTCGGCGATCGCGGCATCGAGCCAGACCGGCGGCGCCGCCGATCCGATCGCTTCCGCCCGCACGTCGGCGAAACCGGCCGCGCGCAGCGCCGATTCGCGCTGGCGCGCGGCGGCTTCGCTGCCGTACAGACCGAGCGCGATCGCACTCGCGTCGCCGCCGTCGGCGACCACGTAGTAATCGTTGAAGCCGGCGGCGGCGATCCGTGTCGCGACTGCTTGCGCAGCCGCGCGATCGCCCTGCACCGGCAGCATCACGCGCCAGCTGCCGGACGCCGCCGCGGCGGCGCCGGTGCGTTCGCGCATGCGCAAGGCCTGCGGCTTCAAACGCGCGCGCGCGGCATCGAGCGCGGCGCCGGGAGCGAACGGTCCGAATGCGTAGCAGCGTTCGGCGACCGCGGCGGCCGGCGACGCGGTTGCAGGTTCCTGTGCGGACGTTGCCGGCGTGGCGGTCGGCGCAGACGCTGTCGCAGGATCCGCGGTCGCGACCGGTTCGCTGCGCACCGGCGGCACCGCGCCGCGCGGCAGGTCGCGCAGCAGCCGCAACGTCGGCACGCCTGGCGCAGCCGCGGACGGTGGCTCGCGCGCGGGCGCGCCGCGCGCCGCCCACCAGACGGCGACACCGAGGTTGAGGACCACCAGCAGGACGATCAGGGCGCGCGCGAGCATGGCGGCGATTCTAGTGGCGGATCGCGTCGCGCAGCATCTGCGGCGCTCTCGATCGGCCGACGTGGTACCGCCATCACGCCTCGCGCGCCCAACGCGCAAGGCCTTCCAGCACCAGGTTCGGCGTCGCGACCGCGTCCGGCAGCGACGCCAGCAGCATGCCGCCGCCACCGCCGTGCACGTACAGGCGCGGCGCGGCGCCGAGCAGTGCGTGCGCCGCATGCCGGCTGCGTTCGACCAGCGCGAGCGCGGCGCCTTCGCAGCCCGATGCGAGCGCGTCCTCGGTGTCGGTCGCGAATTCGATGTAACGCCCTCCCTGCGCGGGCAACTGCGCTGCACGCGCGTGCAGCGCGGCGCGCATCGTCGCCGGCGACGGCGCGATGCGGCCGCCGCGATGGCGGCCGTCGGCGTCGAGCAGGTCGAGCGTCAGCGCGGTGCCGACGCCGGCGATCAGGACGGGCTCCTGCGTGCGTCCGCGCGCGCCGAGCAAGGCGAGAAAGCGGTCGACGCCGAGCTTGCGCGGCTGCGCGTACGCGATCTCGATGCCGCCGCAACGGCGTAGCGTGCACGCCAGCGACAGACGGCCGCCGCGCGCGGCCAGCGCGGCGAGCAGCGCCACGCGCACCGATGTCGACGCGACGCTGGCGATTTCCGCGACGTCGACGCGCGGCGGCAGACGCGCTTCCCAGCCGGCCTCGAAATGCGTGCCGTCGTGCGCAAGATGCGCGACGTCGCCAACGCCGCCGTCGGCATGCAGCGGCGCGTACTTCAGGCGCGAATTGCCGAGATCGAACAGCCAGGTGTTCATTGCCGGCGCACGCTCACTTCGCCGGCATGGAACACGCTCTCGCCGTCGGCGACGCGCACGCGCAGGCCGCCGTCGGCGGCGAGGCCGAGCGCGCGGCCGGGTTGCGCGGCGTCGCCGACGTGCACGACCACGTCGCGATCGGCCAACGCGTCTAACGCGGCGTAGCGCGGCAGGAACGGCGCGAGGCCGTCGCGATCGAACGCGTCCAGCGCCGGCAGCAGATGCGCGAGCACCGCCGCGGCGATCGCGTTGCGGCCGGGCGCGTTGGGATGCAGCGTCGCGAGATCGATCCACGGCTGGTCGATGCGTGCGCCTGCCTGCGCGGGCATCCGCACGTTGAGGCCGAGCCCGATCACCGCGCGCACCGGGCCGGCGTGTTCGCCGCCGCCTTCGATCAGCAGACCGCCGAACTTGCGCAGCGCATCGTCGCGGACCACGACGAGGTCGTTCGGCCACTTCAGCTGCACGCCGTCGATGCCGAGTTCGCGCAGGGCCTCGGCCGTGGCGATGCCGGCGACGAGGCTGAGGCCGCCGAGCCGCGCGAGGCCGCCGTCGAAGCCGCGCAGCACCGACAGATACAGGTTGGCCGCCAGCGGCGACGCCCAGGTCCGGCCAAGCCGGCCGCGGCCGCCGGTCTGGCGTTCGGCCAGCAGCACTTCGGCGCCGGCGGCGGGCATCGGCCGTCGCAGCAGCGCGGTGTTGGTGGAATCCAGCGACCACGCCACTTCCAATGCGGCGACGGCGTCGCGCGCGGCGGCCGGCAGGCGCGCGGCGATGGCGTCCCCGGCCAGCAGTTCCAGCGGCTGCGCAAGCGCGTAGCCGCGACCGGGCTGGGCGTCGATCGCGACCCCGGCCTCGCGCAGGGCTTCGATCCGCTTCCACACCGCCGCCCGCGTCTGGCCGCTGTCGTGCGCCAGCGCATCGCCGGTCGCGGGCCCGGCGATCAGGCGCTGCAGCAGCGCGCGTTCGGCATTCACGGCGCCCGCCGGCGGGCGGAATTGTGGCGGGGTCGGAGACGGCAATCGCGCATGCGGCGATTATGCGCAAGCGCCTCGCGCGGCGACAGGCGACGGTCTCGTCGATTGCTGCGACGCAGCATGCAACCCCGGGCGCCGCTCGTGCATCCAAGGTATAGTCGGCAATCGACCGCGACTCCTTCCTACAGGATCCGTCATGTCCCCTCGCCTCGCCCTCTGCCTGCTGCTTTGCGGCCTCAGCTTTCCGCTCATGGCGCACGAGATTAGCCGTGCCGGCGCGAACGGCGACGGCGGCAGCGTCGATGCCGAAGTCTGCAACGACGACGTCGCGAACGTGGCGCGCAAGCCGGTCGGCAAGTCCACGGCGGCGCCCAAGCCGTCGGTCAAGGCGAAGACGGCGACCGCGCGCGGCGGCGGCATCGGCGACCAGCGCCCGCCGCGCTGGCACAGCTTCCTGCCGGGCATGTTCCGCTGACGCGAATGCGTGGCGTGTGCGCGGCCTGATCAGGCGCCTGTTCGCGGGCGCGACTCCTGCACTTCCCGATCCCGCGCTGTGGCAGCGCGTGCGCGAACGCGTGCGCTGGATCGCGGCGCTCGACGCCGAACGCGCTGAGCGCCTGCAGGCGCTCAGCGCGCGCTTTCTCGCCACCAAGCACGTCGCACCGGTCGCCGGCCTCGCGCTCGACGACACCCAGCGCGCCGTGCTCGCCGCGCTGTGCTGCCTGCCGCTGCTGGAATTCGGTGCCGAAGGCCTGCACGGCTGGTCGCAGCTGATCGTCTATCCCGACGCCTTCCGCGTGAACCGCAGCCACGTCGACGCCGCCGGCGTGCTGCACGAATGGGACGACGAGCTGATCGGCGAAGCCTGGGAGCACGGGCCGCTGATCCTGTCGTGGGCCGACGTCGAAGCCGACCTCGCGGAACCCGACGCCGGTTTCTGCGTCGCGGTGCACGAGATGGCGCACAAGCTCGACGCGCTCGATGGCGCGCTCGACGGCACGCCGCCGCTGCCGCGCGAATGGCAGCGCCGCTGGGCGCGCGATTTCCAGCGCGCCTACGACGCGTTCGCGGCGGACGTCGATGCCGGGCGCGACACCGCGCTCGATCCGTACGCGGCGGAAGCGCCGGAGGAATTCTTCGCCGTATGCAGCGAATACCACTTCAGCGACCCGGATACGCTGCGCGCCGAACTGCCGGACGTCGCCGCACACCTCGAACGCCTTTACGGAGTTTCGCCGTTCGCGCATCGTTAGCGTCGCCGCACACCCAACGCAGGCCGGATGCCGTGCTCCGTCAGCTCGCCAAACTCGCCTGGTGGCTCGCGATCCTGTCCGCGGGCGCTTTCGTGGTGCTAGTTCTGCGCCATCTGTACGTCGTCGGCGGTCCGACCGCGATCGCACACGGCGCGAGTTTCGACACTATGCGGTTTTCCGGCGGAGCGGACCACGCGGTCGCCGGGGCGGCGGCGTTCCTGCTATTCGCCGCATGGAGACACGCACGGCGTTTCTTCGCAAAGCGCGCCGCGCTGGACGCCTGATCTCGACGCCGCGCGGGCGTCTCGTAATGTCGCCAATCCGGCGCCCCCCGCAACAGGCGCTCGGCGCGCTCGGCTTGAACGCATGCGCGACAACGCGATCGATTTCACGCAGCGGAAATGCGGGGACATGCCGGGGGGTCCGATGCGGAAACCGCTTTGCGAACCGGACACGCCGCGCGCGATCCGGGTTTGCCATACCTGCGGACGGCTTTACTGCCGTTCGCGGTCGGCGCATCGTTGGCGCCGACGCCGACCGCGGGGACGCGACGATGCTCCAGGTATTTCCCAAAGCGGTCGTCAACGTCCTGTGGCGGCTGGCGATCGCGTTCGTCTGCGTCGGAGCGCTGATGCTCGCACGCTATCTCGTCGCGTCCGCATCCACGCCCGTCGGCTCGC
>Ga0207681_10002687_pt1 | contig 11265 bp, 12 predicted proteins | sample KBSS53metaG_FD_184324 | JGI IMG/M metagenome (GOLD analysis project Ga0207681, IMG submission 184324) | Switchgrass rhizosphere microbial communities from Kellogg Biological Station, Michigan, USA - KBS S5-3 metaG (SPAdes) (version 2) | ecosystem: Host-associated > Plants > Roots > Rhizosphere... | reverse complement strand
GAACTCAAGAGCATCCTGGAATCGCTGTCGCGTTCGCGTGCCGCCCGTGGTCAGTCGGCCGGGGACACGAGTCTTTTCATGCTCGCGATGAAGAAACCGCTGTTCATGCGGCTTCAACAGCACGCCGGCTCGGATTCCGCGGCGCTGATGGAATCGATCTGGACGGCATCCACGGTGGTCGACAGGATTGCCCAGCACACGGTCGCCACCTTCCAGCAGGCGCGCGAAGACATTATCAAGCGCCAGCAGGAAGAACTGCTAGAGCTCTCCACGCCGGTGATCAAGCTGTGGGAAGGGGTGCTCGCGGTGCCGATGATCGGCGTTCTGGACAGCAACCGCACGCAGATCGTCATGGAGACGCTGTTGCAGACGATCGCCGACACCGAGTCGGGCCTAGCGATCATCGACATCACCGGCGTTCCCACCGTGGACACCCTGGTGGCGCAGCACCTCTTGAAGACCGTGAGCGCCATCCGCCTGATGGGCGCTGACTGCATCATCAGCGGCATCCGCCCGCAGATTGCGCAGACCATCGTGCATCTGGGTATCGATCTGCAGGGCGTCACCACCAAGGCAACCTTGGCGGACGCCCTGTCGATCGCATTGCAGAAGACCGGCTGGCGCATCAGCCGCGAAACCCGCGAGGTCTGAGCGCACGATGGAACGAATCCCAATCCTGCGGATGGGCAGCGTGCTGCTGGTCACCATCCAGGTCGACATGCAGGACCAGACCGCCATGGCGCTGCAGGAGGACTTGGCCGACAAGATCGCCAAGACTGGTGCCAATGGCGTGCTCATCGACATCTCCGCCCTGGAGATCGTCGACTCCTTCGTCGGACGCATGCTCGCGAGCATTTCCGGCATCGCCAGAATCCTGTCGGCAACCACTGTCGTGGTCGGCATGCAGCCGGCCGTGGCGATCACCCTGGTCGAACTCGGCCTGTCGCTCGAGGGCGTACGCACTGCATTGAATGTGGAGCGTGGCGTGCAACTCCTTCAGCGCGCCCGCCGGGAGACCGCTGTTGGACGCTGAAACCTCCGGGACGCTTCCCGTCGCGTCGGAACAGAACATCGTGGCCACCCGGCAGTTGGTGCGCATGCTGTGCCAGCAGCTGAAGTTCTCGCTGGTCGACCAGACAAAGATGATCACGGCCGCCAGTGAGCTGTCGCGCAACACGCTGGTGCACGGCGGCGGCGGCCGCATGCGGTGGGAGTTTCTGGAGCAGAACGGCAAGCGAGGGCTGCAACTGCACTTCGAGGATGAGGGGCCGGGCATCAAGGACATGAGCTTGGCACTGACCGACGGCTGGACCAGCGGCGGGGGCATGGGCCTGGGCCTGCCCGGCAGCAAGCGCCTGGTGCACGATTTCGTGGTCGACTCCGAGCCGGGTCGCGGCACTCGCGTGAGCATCACCCGATGGAAGTGACCAGAGGCTGGACGCACACAGCCTTCCCGATCGACGATCCAAGCCGCATTGGCGAAGCCCGGCGCCATGCGTCGAGCATCTGCACTGACTTGAACTGGGGCGAGGTAGAGGCGGGTCGCCTGGCCCTGGTCATCACCGAATTGGGCACGAATCTGCTGCGCCATGCGACGCGAGGCCGCTTGCTGATCGCTGCCCGTCCGGTATTCGACGACATCGAGGTGATCTCCATCGACGAGGGCCCCGGAATGGCGAGCCCCGACCGCTCGATGGCTGATGGCTACTCGACGGGCGGTGGATCGCCAGGGACTGGGCTGGGCGCAATCCGGCGGCTTTCGAGCACCTTCGAGTTGCACTCCGCGGTGCCCGCAGGCACGGTCTGCGTCGCGCGCGTCGCTCGCACGAGGGATGGCCAAGGCCGCACGCCAGTCGAGACGGCGCAACACTTTGCCTACGGCGCCATCTGCCTGCCCATTCGCGGTGAGTCAGTCTGCGGCGACGGGTGGGGCGTCGCGCTGGACGGCACGCGCACAACGGCCATCGTGGCGGATGGTCTGGGGCATGGTCCCCATGCTGCAGCTGCGTCACAGGCGGCGCTGGACGTGTTCACCGAGAGAGCCTCCGGCGAGCTTCGCCACCTTGTGGAACAGGCGCATTCGCGGCTCCAGGCCACTCGTGGCGCAGCCTTGTGCGTCCTACGCATCGATGGCGACGCGCAGACTGTGCAATGTGCAGGCGCAGGAAACGTGGCCGTGCGGGTCGTCTCGGGCGTGTTCGATCGCTCCATGATCACGCAGCATGGCACCGTCGGCATCCAGATCCGCACGCCCGATCAAAGTAGCCTTGACCTGCCCCAGCACGGGGTGGTCATCATTCACAGCGACGGGTTGATGACACGCTGGGACACGGCATCTATCCTTCCCGTCTTGGAGCGCGATCCGGTCCTGGCCGCCGCGATTCTTTTTCGGGACTTTTCGCGAGGACGTGACGATGCCACGGTGGTGGTGATTCGCCAGGAAGAAAGAGGTTGACACGCATGACTTCCGCATCCGACGCCCTCATTGGCAGCGATGAGACCGTGGCATTGCTTGCGGCCGCTCGCCTGGAGAGCGACGAGCTGCGCGCGGAGCTCGAGGAGACCAACCGCGGTGTCGTGGCCCTCTATGCGGAGCTCGACGCACAAGCAGAGCAGCTCAAGCGGGCCACCGAGCTCAAGAGCCGCTTTCTCGCTTACATGAGTCACGAGTTCCGCACGCCCGTGAACGCCATCCGCAGCATCGCGCGGCTGCTGAGCGACCGCGTCGACGGTCCGCTCACGGAGGAGCAGGCCAAGCAGGTCGACTTCATCCAGTCGACGGCGACCGAGTTCGCCGAGATGGTCGACGACCTCCTGGATCTGGCGAAGATTGAAGCAGGGCGCGTGGACATATCCCCTGCCTGGTTCGAGATGGTCGACCTCTTCTCCGCGCTGCGCGGCATGTTCAAGTCGGTGCTGATCAACCCCGGCGTCACCCTCGTGTTCGAGGAACCCGTCGGCCTGCCGCGGCTCTACACGGACGACCGCAAGCTGTCTCAGATTCTGCGCAACTTTATTTCCAATGCCCTGAAGTTCACCACGCAGGGCGAGGTGCGGGTGGTCGCGCGCAGGCAGGACGCCGACAGGGTGCAGTTCTCCGTGATCGACACGGGCATCGGTATAGAGCCGAAGTTCCACGCCGCGGTGTTCGACGACTTCTCGCAGGTCGACTCGCCCGTGCAAAAACGCCTGCGCGGCACGGGCCTGGGCCTGTCGCTCAGCAAGCAGTTGGCCGAATTGCTCGGCGGCCACGTGGAGCTGGAGAGCGAACTGGGCAAGGGTTCCCAGTTCTCGGTGGTCCTTCCGCTGCGTGTAGGCCCTGTGCCGACACCGGAGTCGCCATGAACGAAGGCGCGGTGATACTCGCCACGATCGACCGCTCGCAGCACACCGTGCTGGTGGTCGACGACAACCCGGCCACACGCTATTCGACCGCGCGCATCGTGCGCGCGGCGGGCTTTCTGACGCAGGAGGCGGCCACTGGCACCGACGCGGTTGTCATGGCGTCGCAGGGTGTCTCGGCCGTCGTGCTTGACGTCCATTTGCCGGACATCGACGGCTTCGAGGTGTGCCGGCAGTTGCGCTCGGATGTGGCCACGGCCCTGCTTCCGGTGATCCACCTCTCCGCGGCCTTCGTGGAAAACGCAGACAAGGTCGCCGGGCTCAATGCAGGCGCGGACGCCTACCTGGTCCACCCCGTGGAGCCGGCAGTGCTGATCGCCACCATGCAGGCATTGATCCGCGCGCGCACGGCCGAGGACAGCCTTCGCCGCAGCGACACGCGCTTTCGGGCCGTGTTCAGCCAAGCCATGAGTGGAATTGCGCTGATCCGTGCCAACGGCGAGTTCGTCGACATCAACCCGGCCATGGAAGCCATGCTGGGCAGGCCCATGCGCGACCTTCTCGGAAAGCCGGTCAGCAGCCTGGCACCGAAGGAATGGGTGGCTTTCGTGCAGGAGCGCACCATCACCTCCATCGAGGCAGGTGCTACCTGGCAGGGCGAATTCCCGATCGTGCGCCCCGATGGCAGCTGGCGGCACCTGCAATGGAGCATCTCGGCGCACGTGGAGCCCGGGCTGCGCATCGGCATTGCTGTGGATGTCTCCGAGCGCCAGGAGCTCGACCGGCGACGCCAGGAGGTGCTGGAGCGCGAGCAGGCAGCCCGAACCGTTGCCGAGCGCCATAGCCGCACCAAGGACGATTTCGTCGCTGTGCTCTCCCATGAGCTGCGCACGCCACTGAACGCCATTTCCGGATGGGTGCACATTCTCAAAAAGCGCGGCGCCGCGCCGGACACCATGCGCGCCCTTGCGGCCATCGACCGCAGCGTGCAGGCTCAGGCGCGCATCATTTCGGACATTCTGGACGTCTCTCGCATCAGCTCCGGCAAGCTCCGGCTGGACTACCAGTGGTGCGATGCATCTATGCTGGTGAGCGAGGCGATCGAGGGGCTTCGTTCATCGATCGAGAGCAAAAAGCTCCACCTCGAACTCGACCTGGCACCTCAGGGGGAAACGAGCTGGGTGGATCCGACGCGGCTTCAGCAGATCGTCTGGAACCTGGTGACCAATGCCATCAAATTCTCGACGGAGGGCGGCGTCATTCAGGTGTCGTTGGCACGTAAGAGCGATGTGCTCACGCTGCGCGTGCAAGACTTTGGACGCGGCATCCGACCTGATTTCCTGGAGCATCTGTTCAACCGCTTCAGCCAGAGCGATTCGCCTGACAACCGAGTCCACGGGGGATTGGGTCTCGGGCTTTCGATCGTGAAGCATCTTGCCCATCTTCACGGCGGCGATGCGACCGCGGAAAGCCCGGGCGTAGGGCTTGGTGCCACCTTGACGGTGACATTGCGCGGGTCCGACGCCAACGTAGACGCGGATTCTGTGCCGTCTGCACGTCGACCTGCTGCCGCAGCGCTGTCGTATGACCAACCTCTGAGTGATCTGGAGGTGCTCGTCGTCGAAGACAACCCCGAGGCGAGCGAGATGCTGGCCATGATGCTCACCGAGCTCGGCGCCAGGGTTCGCGTGGCCGAAGGTTACGACGCCGCGCTGGAAGCGCTGCGCCAGCAATGGCCGTTCGTGCTGGTCAGCGACATCGGGCTGCCGGGCCGTGACGGGTACGAGCTGATGCGCACAGTGCGCGACCTCACAAGGACCTTCGAGCGGCCCCGCGTGCTGGGCATTGCGTTGACCGCGTTCACGCGGCCCCAGGACCGGCAACGCGCGCTGGATGCAGGCTTCGACTACCACCTGAGCAAGCCAGTGCAGCCCCATGCGCTGCTTGCTGCTATCGCCGCGCTGAAGGTGGCGCCACCCGACGTGGGCGCACTTGCCCCAAAAAGCGGCATTGCGGATGTATAGGCCGCGTTGCCGGTCAGATCTCCGGAGGCGCCCCAGTTTGTCCGTCGCCCTTCACCGGGAACCCTAAAACTGAATTGATCGTCAGGCCTTCTTCGCCGAACGGTTTGAAGCGGGTGGGGGCGGGCTTGTCGCCGTATGCAGCGTCCGTTCGAGCTTTAGAGCTACAGCATCGGGGCAGTCGCTTGGGGACGATAAGGCCGAAGATTCAGGGTGCTCATCCGCCGCAACACCGAGGAGGTTCAGGGCGGCGGTGATTGGCAACTCTTCGACGAACTGTTCGCTGACAACTTTCTCGATCACACTCCGCAACCGAACTGCACGCCCGACAAGGCCGGCGCCCTCGGCTTGTACCGAAAGCTCCGGGAGGCCTTCCCCGACTTCCATGCCGTCAATCGAATGTGATTTGGGTCGCGATGAGCACGTCATCAACGATCCGGTCTCCGATGATGGTGACTTTTGTCCCGTTGCCCAGGTTGCCGGCCGAGCCATTCGTGAACCGCACCCCGGCCCCACTGGCATCCACACGCTGGCCCTTGACCTTGAAGTCTGCACTCGATTTGAAGGCGCCTATCGTCCCCATCGCAGTGAACGATGCCGTGCTGGCGCCGCCCGGCGTCTTCTTGATCTTGATCTTGCTTGCCACCAGGACGCCGTTGGCCACGGTACCGGCCACGTCCAGTTCGACGCCGCTGCCGATCGCCGCCAGCGGACCGCCAGAGACCTTGGCAGAAGAGGCATCCACCGGTGTGCCCAGAACGCGGAAGCTGCCAGGGCCATTGAAGTCCGTGACCACGCCACCGAGTTGACGCCGCACACCGTCGCGCAACGATACGGGATACCAGAGCTCCACGGAGGCCGCCTGCAGCACGCCGGACACCGGTTGCGCGTCTGCGCGCACCCGCACATTCACCCCGGCGGTCAAGCCGGTAGGAATCGCATTCGGCTTGTATTCGATGGTCAGGCTGCCGAGGATGAATCGGCGATTGCCCGCATCGAGGCCCTGGACCGTCCCCGTGATGATCGGCGTATTGGCCGGTTGCTGCTCAATACGGGTTGCGCGTAGCAAGCCAGGGCCTGCAGGCAATGCCCACACCTGAACCGTCACACCCGGCGTGAGAGCGCCGATGCCAGCAGTGTTACCCCACACCGTCGTGTTATCGGTGTTGATGGTCGTACCCAGCACGACGATGTTGCCGCTGGTCACGTTAATCGCGCCGACCACGCCACGCGCGTCGGCCGCAGATTCCACTTCCGTGGCATCGCCCGCCGTGAAGTCTGCATTGGTCGGACCGTTGACCTTGGCCGTCATGCCCAACTGAAGCACGGGAGTGTCACGCAGCTTCAACACAGCACCGGTCGTGTTGTAGCGCACGCCGTTAACGATGATGCTGGCGACACCGCCCACACCACCAACGCCCGAGTCTCCACTGTCGCCTGCCGAGGCCGACGCACCGGTGCCTCCCGAGCCCACGCCGCCCGTATCACCGGCCGACGCCGATGCCCCAGTGCCGCCCGAGCCAACGCCGCCTGCGGACGCAGAGGCCTCGCCTGCACCGCCAGCGCTGCTGCTCGATGCACCGCCAGAACTGCTGGAACCTGAGCCGGAACTGCCCGCTCCCCCCTCGCCGCCCGCACCTACGCCGGCAAACCCCCATTCGGGCGCGCTTGCATCCTTGATGCCAGTGAGGGTCTGTGGCCCGCCGGACGATCCGCCCGACGAGCTGTCGCCACCGCCGCCGCCACCACAAGAGAGGACCAATGCCGTCGACAAGGCGAGCAGGCTGCGCAGGAGAAAATTCTTCATCGCTGCGAATTGTCCAGGGGCACCCTCTCGAAAGAGGTATCGCCCTGTTTCGGTGCGTCTTCAAAGTACGTATAAATGCCCACTCGGATCCGGCTTGTTGCGTTTTCGCCACCGGTATCGACAGCGGTTCTCATTTGGTGGGCCACCTCGTGATGAAGAGCCGACCAACGCGTTCGCACGAGCTGGTGGATCTCCTCGCAAGCCTCCATCGAAAGACCGTGCGCGAACACCGAGCGCTCCAGCAGCGGGGGGCGCTCAGCCAAGAGGTTGGACACCGACGCGTTCAGGTGATCGCGGCCGTTGTCGGCGAAGAAGGAAAGCATCGCCGCCAGGTCCTTGGCCGGAACGAATCCATCGGCCTTGAGCGTCACGGTTTGATCCTGCTCAACGATCATCCCAAGCCGCATGAGCTCTTCCAGAATCACCCGGTGATGCACGTTTCCGCGGCTGCCGATCCACGCCATCGATTCGAACTTGCCCTCCGCTATAACTGGCAGCGTCCGTAGCGCTTTGTTGTCGTTCGCCATCTCCAGCCATACGGTCAGCGTCTTGGAAGCTGCGGAGAATTCCGTCGGCGCGAGTGGGTCACGCGGCGTACGCACGCGCGTGGTGACAGCCTTTCGGTTAAGGCCGGTGGTGATGGAGAGTTGGCTGATGTTTGCCTGGATGCCTCGTGCCTTCCAGGAACTGTTCGCCTCGTCCAGCAGGAGTTCATTGACCAGCTCGTGGAGATGCTGCTGCTTTAGGCCAAGTGCCATGGCGAGCTTGACGACCGGCCGCAGTATGCGAGCGCATGCGGACAGGGCCAGGTCAAGTTGATTCATCGTGCGATCGTGATTGTCGCTCGACCAATCAGGCCCTCAGAACGAAAGGGCTGCGTCGGAGCGGCCGGTACGAAACCCAAGGCTCGAGAGCAGATGCACGGCGCGTTCGATCCAGCTCATCGAGGGCTTGCGGGCGACATGGGCAACCTGAGGTTGGTGAATAGGCGGAATCCCCTGCTGAGCCACCAGGCCGGAGTATTGAGTCATCAGCCGAGCAATTTCCATCATCCGGGCAGAGGCACCAGGTTCGCGCCGGCGCAGCGCTTCCATGCCCTTGGCGTATTGCTCGGTCAGTTCAGACCAGTCGGAAAAAGTAGTGCCAAGTGCCAGGGCTTCGTGTTGCATTTGGATGTCTCGTGCTGCGGTGGGTAGATGTAAACTAGTTTATGTGAAATATTCACATACGGCTTCGTTTGTGTCACATCAACTTGAAAGCTGTGACTTTTTACTCATACAGAAGGTTCGGAATTCCGCTGGTGACTGCGCAGATGTTCAGTCTTGATTCAGAGCATCAAGTCACGCTCCGGACAAACTTTGAACGGGGGGCCTGCGGATGACGATGCGTAAAAGTTCAGACGGTCGCGCGCTTCAGGATGCCGCTGACTTACTAGGTGATTGGGGCATTCGCTTCCTGGACGAGCAATACCTTGGCCAGCCGCACTGGGTGGTTGAGATAAGCTTTCGCCGGGACGTCGCCTGCAGGCTTTCCCACAGCAGCCGAGCGCTCAGCGCCGAAGAGCACCGAACGGTGCTTATTGGCAAAGCGCTGGACTGGATCGCAGAGCGCCAAGGCCGATCGCGCACGGGGGATACCCCGCTCAGCGACCTCGATTGATCGGCATCAAACCGTAGTTCGATCTCACTTGAGCGGAGCGCCCGAACCCAAAATATCTGATCTAGGCTCGCGACTTCGGTTCGCTGCTCCATCCCAGAAAATCATGCGTCCTCGCATCATCGGGACGCGGCGGTGCCTGAGCAGCAGCGAGTTTGCTCGACCGCTATGTCGATCGCCTCGCGCGCTGCAAGCAGGTCGTTCGGACTTCTGGACCAACCTTGCCATGGTTGTGCTCTTTGGCGCGGTGGTGATCCTCTTCAGGATTCCTCATCACTACGCCCAGCCACCCGTTCAGGCCAACCTCATTGCCGACCTCAGTGACCGAATCGTCTTCGTCGATGAGCGCGCGGACGGAGGCGAAACGCTCGAGATCGTCATCGATCACCCACCCACCTACATGGCCAACATCCTCGCCGATCTTGGTGAGAGTGCCGTAGTCACCACACGCGGTCTGCAGCAGCATTTTCCAGATCTCAGGGCGCAGAAGGTCAGGTTCGTCATACAGCGCCATTCCAAGAGCATCGAGCGGGTAGTCCTTCAAGACCGAATGGTTGCCATTGAGTTCGACCGTGCGCTGCTCATGCGCTTGCAGCTCAACGAAGACTTCCCGTTCAGGAGCTGCTCAATCTGTCGTCAAACTTCGTTCTCGGAACCCGAGAAGATGAAGTTGTCGTTCGCGCATTCTGCGCAGACAAAATTTCAGCCCTGCAGCAGCTTTCTGCGCTAGGCAACCACGCTAGACAGTCGGGGCCGCAACGAGTGGCGGCCGCCAAGACTTCACCGCCGGCGGCTGCCAAGTCGCATCCGCCGGAGCCCCTTGCCCACCCATCATCAGCATTGAAAACTAGGTTTGAGACGTTGAACAACGTCGGGATCCTGTCCTGCGAATGGCGATGCAGCTGTGCTGTTTGACGGTACGAGACCGCCGGCGTCCACAAGGCCCAACCATACCGTTCACACGAGCAAACGGATCAGTAGTGCCAGGCTGCGCACGAACATTAGCGCCATGTGGCCGCCGGGCAGGTCCCTGAACCTGTGGCCAGTCGATGCGCTGCCTTGCACGACTCATGAACGAAGTGTGCGGATTGGCTTTTTGTCTTACAGCCCGACCATCACAGACATAGGATCATGTGAAACATTCACATATGCTTCACGCACCTAGAGACCTTTGATGCGACCAGACCGGCTCTCTTGCCACACATGTGGGACCTCGCCGCTCCACGACCTCTTGCCGGACCCGCGCGCGATGAAGCGCGGCATTGCCGTCGTTGGCACCTCTGTGTTTTTTTTTCGCACGACAGTGTGATCACCAAAATACTGGTCTTTTTGCAAAGAAAAAGACTGCATTAGCTGGTTTTTTCGGGGGTGAAATGACATTCGCGTTAGTTAAAAGGCTGGCTTCTGGCGGCCCAGTTTCTTTGCTCGACCCGGCCGACATCGACTGTGCCTGTGTGCTTGCGATAGCGGGCCTGGTCCACGCTGAATACCCTGAGATCTCTAAATCCAAGCGTCCACTGGACGATGCCCCGATCACAGTTCTGGGCTTGACACCACGCGGTGTGCGCTTGGCCATGTCTCGCTCCGCCCGGCGTCAAGAGACTGAACGTGGTCTAAGTTGAAAACGAAGCAATGGAATTGAGCCATGAATAAAATTCGCAAACTCGCACTTGCCGTCGACGAACCGGAGCTCGGTGAGTTTTATTGGATCATTTTGGAATGCAAGGACGACGCGATAGCATGGGAAGAGCTCTCATCGGGGATGCATGGCTATGCCACGTGGCGCGAGGCTTGGAGCTTCGGGATCATCGAGTATTCAAAAATGGTTAAGGACCAGCGAATTGGCCCGCGTTGCGTAATTGAAACCGAGACGCTATAAGCGCTCGGCATGCCGAACTACAAGGGGGGCGCGCGAAACGCCATACACAATTCGTCAACGCTGCGCACACGAGAGATTAAGGAGATCTAAATGTTCGAACGCTATAAGGCGCGAGTTGAAGAATACTGCGAGAAGGAAGGTATAGAAATCCCAGTGGGGTTTTATCGCCACGATATCGGTCGATATGCCGCGATTAATCTCGAATCGGACCCGCCTAAGCTGGTTGCAACGACATGGACGAACGAAACGGACACGATCCAATATCTCCTCGGCCCCGCTGCCGATCAGGCTATCAAGTTGCTCGACTTCAAGGAGCGATGTGAAGTTCGCTTTAACGGAGGTACTGTCCTTGTACGCGGCGATCTGCCACGACCAGTAGCGACCATAGGCTTCGATGGGCGGCTGCTGGTTGGTCATGCGCCGGACCACCGGGTCGGTGGCGGGATCGATCTCCTCGTTGCTCGCTGCGAACGACCACAGGCAGCGACCGACCAGGCCGCTGGCGCTGTCGACCGAGCAACGCAGCCTCAGCGCCTGGATGTTGCTGTAGTCGCCTTCGC
>Ga0207681_10002683_pt1 | contig 11270 bp, 4 predicted proteins | sample KBSS53metaG_FD_184324 | JGI IMG/M metagenome (GOLD analysis project Ga0207681, IMG submission 184324) | Switchgrass rhizosphere microbial communities from Kellogg Biological Station, Michigan, USA - KBS S5-3 metaG (SPAdes) (version 2) | ecosystem: Host-associated > Plants > Roots > Rhizosphere >... | reverse complement strand
TCAGCGGAGCGGTGGAGAAGCCCACCTCGTCGGCGCCGAGCAGCGCGGCGATCACGACGTCGCGGCCCGTCTTCATCTGGCCGTCGGCCTCGACGATGATGCGCGAGCGCAGGTCGTTGAGCAGCAGCGTCTGCTGCGTCTCCGCAAGGCCGATCTCCCACGGGATCCCAGCCGCCTGGATCGAGCTCTGCGGCGAGGCGCCGGTCCCGCCGTCGTGACCGGAGATCACGACGTGGTCGGCGTTCGCCTTCGCGACGCCGGCCGCGACCGTGCCGACGCCGACCTCGGCGACAAGCTTGACCGACACCTCGGCGCGCGGGTTCGAGCAGCGCAGGTCGTAGATCAGCTGCTTGAGGTCCTCGATCGAGTAGATGTCGTGGTGCGGCGGCGGCGAGATCAGGCCGACGCCCGGCGTCGAGTTGCGCAGCCAGGCGATGTAGTCGTCGACCTTGTGGCCGGGCAGCTGGCCGCCCTCGCCGGGCTTGGCGCCCTGCGCCATCTTGATCTGCAGGCGATCGGCGTTGACGAGGTAGTGCGGCGTGACGCCAAAGCGGCCGGATGCGATCTGCTTGATCGAGCTGCGGCGCTCGTTCTCGAAGCGCGCCGGATCCTCCCCGCCCTCGCCCGTGTTCGACTTCGCGCCGAGCCGGTTCATCGCGATCGCGAGCGCCTCGTGCGACTCGCGCGAGATCGCGCCGAGGCTCATCGCGCCCGTGGAGAAGCGCTTGACGATCTCTTCGGCTGGCTCGACCTCCTCCAACGGGATCGGCGTCTCCAGCGTCTTGAGTCTCATCAGCCCGCGCAGCGACGCCTTGCGCGCCGCCTCGTCGTTGACCGACCTGGAGAAGTCGCGATATGTCTGCAACCCCTCCCCGTTCTGCGTGCGCACCGACTGCTGCAGCAGCGCAACCGTGTCGGGGTTCCAGATGTGCAGCTCACCGTCGCGGCGCCACTGCAGCACGCCGCCGACGGGCAGCACTTCGCGGCCGGTGCGCGGATAGGCGCGGAAGTGGCGCTCGAGCGCCTCCTTCGCGAGCACGTCCATGCCGATACCGCCGATGCGTGACGCGGTGCCGGTGAAGTGCTGCTCGACCAGCTCGGGGGCGAGCCCGACCGCCTCGAAGATCTGCGCGCCGCAGTAGGACTGGATCGTCGAGATCCCCATCTTCGAGAATGTCTTCAGCAGGCCCTTGCCGATCGCTCTCACGATCCGCTGCTCGGCTGTCTCGCGGTCGAGGTCGACGGGCAGCAGGCCACGGTCGGCCAGCTCGTCGAGCGACTCGAACATCAGATACGGGTTGATCGCGGCCGCGCCGTAGCCGATCAGCGTCGCCATGTGGTGGATCTCGCGCGGCTCGCCCGTCTCGATCACAAGACCGGCGCGCAGGCGCGTGCCGGCCCGCACGAGGTGGTGGTGGACCGCCGCGACCGCCAGCAGCGACGGGATCGCGACGCGCTCGGGCCCGAGGTTGCGGTCGGACAGGATCAGGATGTTCGCGCCGCGCTCGATCCACGCCGACGCCTCCGCGCAGACGGCCTCCATGCGCCACTCCATCCCCTCGGCGCCCAGCTCGATCGGCCAGGTCAGATCAATGGTGGCCGCGTGGAAGACGTCGTGCGAGACCTGGCGCAGCTTCTCCAGCTCGTGGTTGCGCAGTATCGGTTGGCGCATGAACAGCTGGTGCGCATGCTCGGCCGACTCCGTCAGCAGGTTCACCTCGGCGCCGACCGACGTCGCGAGGCTCATCACGACCGACTCGCGGATCGGGTCGATCGGCGGATTCGTGACCTGCGCGAACAGCTGCTTGAAGTACGCGAACAGCGGGGGCTGGCGGTCTGAGAGCACCGCGAGCGCGGCGTCGTTGCCCATCGAGGCGGTCGGCTCCTCACCGTTGGCCGCCATCGGGGCGATGATCAGGCGCAGGTCCTCCTGCGAGTAGCCGAACGCGAGCTGCTTCGAGCGCAGCGGCTCCACGCGCGGGGCGCGCGGGGCCCGCTCCGGCAGGCTGTCGAGGTGGACGACGTGCTCTCTGTACCACTCGCCGTAGGGACGTTGGCCGGCGACGTGTGCCTTGACCTCCTCGTCCTCGACGATGCGGCCCTGCTCGAGGTCGACGAGGAAGATCTTGCCCGGCTGCAAGCGACCCTTGCGCACGATCTCACTCGGCGCGGCCCTCACGACGCCCGTCTCGGAGGCGAGCACGACGTAGCCGTCAGCGGTCTGCACCCAGCGGCCAGGCCGCAGGCCGTTGCGGTCGAGCGTCGCGCCGACCTGGCGGCCGTCGGTGAAGGCGACGACCGCGGGCCCGTCCCACGGCTCCATCACGCACGCGTGGTAGTCGTAGAAGCCGCGCACGGCCGGCGGCAGGTCAGTGCGGTCACGGTAGGCCTCGGGCACCATCATCATCACCGCGTGGGTGATCGGGCGACCCGCAAGCGTCAGCAGCTCGAGCACGTTGTCGAACGTCGCCGAGTCCGAGCCGCCCTGTCGCACGACCGGCATCAGCTTCTGCAGATCGTCGCCGAACAGCTCGGAGGCAAGCTGCGACTCGCGCGCCCGCATCCAGTTGACGTTGCCGCGCAGCGTGTTGATCTCGCCGTTGTGGGCGATCAGGCGGTAGGGGTGCGCAAGCTCCCAGCTCGGAAAGGTGTTCGTCGAGAAGCGCGAGTGGACGAGCGCAAGCCGCGTCGCGAAGCGCTCGTCCTTGAGGTCGGGGTAGTAGCCCGACATCTGCGGCGCCGTCAGCATGCCCTTGTAGACGATCGTGCGCGAGGACAGGCTCGGGATCGCGAGATCGGCACCGGCGGCCTTCTCGATCAGGCGACGGATCACGTACAGCTTGCGCTCGAACGCGTCCTGATCGGCCAGCTCGCCGCTCGCGGCGATGAACACCTGGCGAATGCGCGGAGCGGATCTGCCCGCGACGACGCCCACGTGCGCGTCATCCACCGGCACGTCGCGCCAACGGAGCAGCTGCTGACCCTCGCGCGCGATCACGCCCTCGATCAGCGCGACGAGCTCCTCACGGCGGGCCTCGTCATGCGGCAGGAAACACATGCCGACGCCGTAGCGGCCCGCCTCCGGCAGCTCGCAGCCAGCGACCGCGCGCAGGAACGCGTGGGGCAGCTGCACGAGTATCCCGGCGCCGTCGCCGGTCGTCGGGTCGGCGCCAGCTGCGCCGCGATGCTCGAGGTTCTCCAGCGCGAACAGCGCGCGGTTGACAACGCCGTGATCGGCCCCCTCGGTCAGCTTGGCGACAAACGCGACGCCACAAGCGTCGTGCTCGTTTTCAGGGTGGTAGAGGCCAACGGCCTGTGGGGGCTTCATCTCGTACATGGATCTGGTGTTCCCGTTGGGCGGCGCGAACACTGAGAGGAGCGCACAGGGTACCAGTGGAGGGCCGCTGCGCATTGCGCCAGCGACCGGTCCGTCGCCCCCCGCCCGATCAGCCGCGCGTCTTCGCTCTGGCTCTGGCTCTCGTGGAGCCAGTTGGCGCCTTGGCGCGCCGCTTTCTGGCGGGAGTCGGGACCCCGCCCGCCCCGCCCGTGGGGCCGCCGTTGCCGCGCACGGCGGCGACGCTCGCCTCGAGCGCCGCCATCAGGTCGGGGACCGGCGCCGGCGCGGCCGCAGCCGGCTGAACGGCGATCTCCTCGCCGGCCGCCTTGCGCTCGATCAGGTCGAGCACCCGCTCGCGATATTCGTCTCTGTAGGCGTCCGGCTCGAACGGCGTCGAGAGCGACTCGATCAGCTGCTCGGCCATCGCGACCTCGGCTCTCGTCGCCTGCACATCGGCGAGCCCCTCCAGCTCGTCGAGGCGCTCGGGCGCGTTGACCTCGTCGCCGAACAGCATCGTCGACAGGACCAGCACGCCGTTCGCGGGCCGCAGCGCGCAGATCTGCTGACGCGTGCGCAGCACAAAGCGGCCGATCGCGACCTTCCCCGCCTGCTCCATTGCGGACAGCAGCAGCGCGTAGGGCTTCGCCCCACCCGTGGCCGGCGCAATGTGGTACGCGCTGTCGTAGTACACGGGATCGATGTCCGCCAGCTCGACGAACGCCTCGATGTCGATTGTCTTGGTGTGGCGCGGATCGAGCGCATCGAGCTCGTCCTGTCTGACGATCACGTAGCGGTCGGGCGCGATCTCGAAGCCCTTGACGATGTCCTCGTACGCGACCTCCTCCCCATCCGCCGGGCACACGCGCTTCTGCTGTATCCGGACGCTGTCTCTCGCATGCAGCTGATGGAAGCGCACCGTCTTCGGGGACGTGGCGCTGTAGAGCTTTATCGGGACGTTGACCAGCCCAAAGCTGATCGCGCCGCTCCAGATCGCGCGAGGCATGGGCCGTTTCTACTACCCACGGCACGCGCGGGCAACCCGCGAACGCGGTCTTGCGAACGCGTCCGACCCGGATTGCCCGCTCACACGCCGAGCGCCGACGGCCCCAGCGAGTCCGCCATGCGCTCGAGCGAACGACGCAGCAACCGCGAGACGTGCATCTGCGAGATGCCGACGCGCTCGGCGATCTCACGCTGCGTGAGCCCCGCGAAGAAGCGCAGCAGCAGGATGCGCCGCTCGCGCTCCGTCAGCGTGCTCAGGCCCCGGCCCAGTTCGACGCGCTGCTCGGCGGCCTCGAAGGCGGGATCCTCCGCGCCGATGCGCGCGACGGGCTCGCCTTCGTCGCCGAGCGGTTCGTCGAGCGGGACCGTGCTGTAGGCCTGCGCTCCCTGGAGCGCTTCGAGCACCTGCTCCGGCGTGGTGCCGGTCGCCTCGGCGAGGTCCTCGATCGTCGGCGAGCGGCCGAGCTTCGTGGACAGGCGGTCGACTTCGCGCGCGACCTTCGCGCTCAGCTCCTGGAGACCGCGTGAGACGCGGACCGACCAGGCGCGGTCGCGGAAGTGGCGCTTGATCTCGCCGAGGATCGTCGGGACGGCGAACGTCGAGAAGCGCAGCTCGCGCTCGATGTCGAAGCGGTCGACGGCCTTGATCAGACCGACGCACCCGACCTGCTCGAGGTCGTCGAGCGGCTCACCGCGGTTCGCATAACGGCGGGCGAGCGAGCGAACCAACGGCATCATGCGCTCGATCAGGAGGCGACGAGCATCCTCGTCACCATCCTCGTGCCAACGACGCAGCAGCTCGTGCTCGTCGACCAGGGGATCGACCGGCAGGCGAACGACCGTGGCGGACATGTCGTGCCTCCTTCGTGGCGGAGCCGGTGTGTGGGCGGGGAACCGGCCGTGCGTCATCCTCTCCGGACAACGCAGGCTGGCAAGGTGGACAGACGCGGTCACTGGTGCATTTGCGACCACTGCGGTACAACAAGCAGGTGGACAAGGGTGGTCAGACGATCAGCGCCACCGAGTTCGCTGAGCTGACCGGCGTCTCGCGCGAGCGCCTGCGCACATGGGAGCGGCGCTTCGGCTTCCCGCGGCCGGCGCGTCTGCACGAAGGCCCGCGACGCTACGCGCTCGCCGACGCGCCACGCGTCGTCGCCGTGCGGCGCGCCGCCGAGCAGGGCGTGCCGCTTCCGCGCGCGATCGAGGACGCGTCTGGAGCCGCCGCCGCGATCAACGTGTCCGCCACGACGCTCGCCACCGCGACGGCAGTGGCGCCGATCCCCGTCGTGCTCGTGACCGGTCCCGAGCCGCTGCGCGTCGCGTACGTCAATGCGTCGCTGCAGGCGCTCGACGACGCGATCGCACCCGGGGCCAGGCTCGATGCGCTGCCCTGGTTCTTGGGCAGCGACCTCGAACGGACCGTGCACACGCTGTTCGCAGGCGACACCTCGGCGCTGGAGTGCGCGCATCCCGCCTGGTCGGGCAGCGGCACGATCGAGCGCTCGATCGCATACCGCGTACCGACCAGCCCCGGCGAGCCGCCGGCCGTCGCGCTCGTCGGGATCGACCGCGATGAGGAACGCCGCGCGCGGCGCGAGCTCGGCGAGCTGCAGCAGGAACTGACGCGCGTCCGCGTGCGCGAGCAGCGCCGTCAGCGTTGGCTGGCGCTTGCCGCCTCGCTCGCCGAGCGGTTCCAGCGCGACACCGGTGAAGCGCTGTTGGGCGCGACCGTCGACACGCTCGTGCGGCGCCTGGGCGCAGTCGACGCGGGCGTTGCGCTGTACGTGGCGGGTCAGCTCGCGCTCGGTACGACGAGCCGCGGCCTGCTCGGCCCGCACATGGTCACGGTCACCCGCTACGACGACCTGGCGGCGCTGATGCAGCGCAGCGCACCAGAGTGGCTGGCACCGGCGACCGCCGGCGCGTTTGGCGTCCATGCCGGCCTGCATTGCCTGGCGGTGCCGATCGGCGTCGTCGGCGAGCGGCTCGGGGTCCTGCTGATCGTGTTCGACGAGCTGGCGGCACTGGACGAGGACATCCGCAACGTCTTGACCGTCGTCGCCGCCGGGCTCGGGTTCGTCGTGCTGCGCGACCGGCTGGTGACGGGCGCGCGCGACGGCGAAACGCAACCCGCGGGCGGTTAGAACAGCCGCCCTTCCGGAACGCCGAGCGTGGCTTCGAGCGGCCATGAGCAGAGTGAGCCGCGACCGGGGCAGCCGTCGCAGATGCGCGGCTGCGGGTCCGGCGCGACGGTGAACTCGCGGTCGAGGATGGCGTCGCCGCGGGCTTGGAGCTCGGCGGTGAGCTGCGGAAGGTCCTGCGGGCGATAGGTCGCCGTCGCCGGGACGTCGGGGCGCTCGAGGAAGAGATGCAACACCTCGACCTCGGTCGCGCCATCGCGCAGCGCGGCGAGCGCATAGGCGGCGCGTTGCAGTCCATAGTCCGCGTCGGCGAGCTGGCCCGGGTCCGCGTGCGGATCGAGCCGATCGCTCTTCCAGTCGACGACGAGCGTCCGCGAGCCCTCGCGGCCGATCAGGTCGAAGACGCCGACGAGCGGGATCGGCGCGCCGGCGCCCGTTTCGAGCGCGAGCGTGAAGGGCTGCTCGCGGCGGAGGTCTCTCAGCGATGCGAGGCGTCTCGGAAGGTCGGTCGCGAGGAGGCGCGCAATCAGGTCGGCGATCTCTTCGGCGATCGCGTCGGTGAGGCGTGCGCCGGCGCGGGCGGCCTCGGCGTGGACGGCGCTCGCGTCGGGCGGCGCCGGGCGTCCGAAGTCGAGGACCTCGAGGAGGGAGTGCACGATACGCCCGCGCACACGCGGGTCGAGGTCGGCGGCCGGGCGTTGGGCGGAGCCGAAGCGGGTCTCGTCTGTGGGCGGCAAGCCAAGCACTCGTTGGAGGTAGAAGCGATAGCCACACTGGGCATGCTGCGACAGCGCGGTGTAGCTCAGCGCGTCGACCGGTGCCCGGGCGCTGCTGCGGGCGGGTCCTGTCGCCGGTGAAGACGATTTCGCGAGCGGGGTCGCGGAAATCGTCTCACCCGCGCCACCCGCCCGATCGGCGTCGGTGGTCGACGGTGTCGGCAGCGCGGCGAGCAGCTCAGGACGAGCGACGGTCACAGCCACGGAGACGTCGTCATGCTCGGCGACGGTGCGGGCCTCAGCATCGGGCGCACAGCGACGCGCGATGTCCGGGACGAAGGCTGGAGCGAGCCACGAGATCGGCGGCGCGCCCGGCTTCGTCTCCGGCCACGGATCGCAGGTCGCGGCACCGCTGAGGATCAGTTGCTCGCGGGCGCGTGTGACGGCCACGTAGAACAGGCGCCCCTCTTCCTCGGCGTCATGGCGCTTCGCCTGCTCCACGAGCGCGCGGAAGGCGAACGCGTCGCGGGGTCTCGTCCCGCCGAGGCGCTTGAGGCGCAGCCCGACGCGGCCGTCGTCTCCCACGCGCACGGGCTCGCGGCCCGCGGACGGCGACTCGCGCCCCAGGTCCGCCACGCACACGACCGGGAACTCGAGCCCCTTCGCGCGGTGGATCGTCATCACGCGGACGGCGTCGAGCGCCTCCCCCTCGACCGGCGCTTCGCTCTCGCGCTCGTCGCCGGACGCGTCGGCGCCGCCGACGAGCGCGCCGACAAGGTCGGCGAAGCCGCGCAGGTCGCGACCGTGCTGCGCCTCGTGCTCGCGCGCAAGGCGCATGAGCTTGCGGACGTTGGCCATCCGCCGCGCGCCGCCCACCATCCGCAGCAGCGTCTCGTCGTAGCGGGTGTGCGCGAGCGCACGGTCGATCAGGTCTTCGAGCCCGTGGCGTGGCGCGGCGCGGCGCTCCTGGGGCAGCCAATCGCGCAGCCATGCGACGCGCGCGCGATCGTGCTCGTCGAGCCGGTCGAGCAGGGCTGCGTCGTCGGTCAAGGTCCACCACGGGTCGCGCTCGGCAGCACGCGCGGCGGCCGCAAGCTGCACGAGTCCGTCGCTGGAGAGGCCGACGAGCGGCGAGGCGAGCAGCGTGTAGAGCGCGACGCCGTCGCGCGGGTTGGCGAGCACGGCCACGTAGGCGACGAGATCGCGCACCTGCTGCTGGGACCAGTAGCCGCGCCCGCCGATCACGTATGTCGGCACGCCGCGCTCCACCAGCGCGCGCTCGTAGACGGCGAGATCTCCCGTCGCGCGCAGCAGCAGCACGATCTCGCCGGCTGGGCGGCCGGCGGCGATCAGCTCCTCGACCCGGGCAGCGAGCAGCCGCGCCTCTGCGAGCCGCCACAGCGGCGCCGGCGGGACGGCGCCGGGCGCGACGAGCCCCGCACCCTCCCACTCCGCCGCGCGATCGACCACGAGCAGCTCGATGCGGGGGCCCGGAGTGCCGTGGCGGGCGGGTCCTGTCGTGGCGCGAGGCGATTCCGCGAGCGGGGTCGCGGAATCGTCCTCCGCCACGCCACCCGCCCGATCGGCGTCTCTTGGTCCGGGCACCAGCGGCGTGAAGCTCGCGTCGAAGCGGGGCGCGAACGCGAGGTTGAACGCGCGCAGCAGGTCGCCGTGGCTGCGGAAGTTCATCGCCAGCGTGGCGGTCGCCTCGCGCTCCGCGAGCCGCGCGCGACGGGCGCGGAAGAGGCGCACGTCGGCGTGGCGGAAGCCGTAGATCGACTGCAGCTCGTCGCCGACCGCAAACAGCTCGTCGCCGCCGATCCGCTCGAGCAGCTCCAGCTGCAGCGGGTTCGTGTCCTGGAACTCGTCGACCATCACGTAGCGGAAGCGCTCGGCATAGCGAGCGCGCAGCGGCTCGTGCTCGCGCAGGAGGCGGTTGGCGCGCAGCTCCAGATCCTCGAAGTCGAGTGCGGAAGCTGCTCGCTTCGCATCGGCGTAGTGGCGGCCGAAAGCCTGCAGCAGCGCGTCCAGCAGCGCGTGGATTGGCAGCGCCGCCACGTCGGCGCACGCATCGGCGAAGGCCGTGAGCGCCGTTCTGTATGCCTCGCATCCGCCGCCGTTCAGTACGACGCCGTTGCCTCTGAGCGCGAGCGCGTCGACCTCCTCGGGCGCCGGCGGCGGCTCGAGCGGCCGCTCGAGCATGGCGGCGCAGGCGGCGAGGCGCTCGCGCGCGCGCTCGACCGTCTTGCCGTCGTTCGCCGCTTCCAGCTCGGAGGCGGCCTGGGCGCGTGCGAGCGCGAGCGCGCTGTGCGTCGCGCCGAGCGGCCGCGGCTGCGCCGGCGGCAGCTGCGGATGCTCGTGGCCGCGGCTGCGCAGCTCGCCGTGCAGCGCGACGATCGCGTCGCGCAGGTCGGCCGGACGGTAGGCGGCAATCAGCTCGAGCGCCGCGACGCCATGCGCGTGAACGAGGTCCTCCAACGCGACGGAAAACGCGTCGGCCGCGAGCCGCCGCGCCTCGCGCTCGTCGAGCACGGCGAAGCGCGGATCGAGCCCGGCCACGAGCGCGTGCGCGCGCAAGAGCCGCGCGCAGAAGCTGTGGATCGTCGAGATCCACGCGCCCTCCGTCGCGCGTGCTCGCTCGCCGTCGCCGAGCGCCTCGAAGCGGACGCGCACGCGCGCCTTCAGCTCGGCCGCCGCCTTCTCGGTGAAGGTGATCGCGAGGATGCGGCTGACGTCCGTGACCAACGGCTCCGCCGTCGGTGCCCGCTCATCGCCGCGCGCGATCCGCACGTACCGCTCCGCCATCACCGACGTCTTGCCGCTGCCGGCGTTGGCGGTCAGCAGCAACCCGCCGGGATGGGCGATCGCGGCCTGCTGCTCCGGCGTGAACGGAACCGTGGCCGTGCCGCTCACTGGTCCGCCGCCCGGCAGATGCCCGGATACGCGCAGCCGTTTGGTGAGCACGTCTCCGGCGTTGCGCACAGCTCGCCCCCGCGCAGCCGCACCGCCAGCTCGCACGCGCGCGCGGCGGCGGCGTCCAGCTCCACCTCCAGCTCCTCGCGCGAGCGGCGATCGGTGTCGACGACGAGCTCGCCGGTGTCGGCGTCGTCCTGCACCAGCCCGCGCGCGCGCAGGTCCTCCCCGCGCAGCGGCTGGTACACGCCGCCGACCGGCTCGCGTCTGAGCAGCTCGCGCACCGCGACCATGTAGAGCGCGACCTGCAGCTGATCCTCCGCGCGCCATCTGGCGACCGGCCAGCCCGCGCCCTTGCGACCGCTCTTGTAGTCGCGCACGAGCGCGTGGCCGGCACGGTCGAGATCAACCCGGTCGATCACGCCGCGCAGGCGCAGGGCGCCTTCGCCGAGCACGAGCGGGCCGAGACCCTCGCCGTCGTCCGCGGCGAACCCGAATGTGAGCTCCAGCTCCGCCGGCGCGAAGCCGCCGCCGCTCTGCGCCTCGTGGCGCAGCAGGCGCATCACGTCGGCGGCGATCTCGTGCGCGGCGGCCGCCTGCGCGGCCGCGCCGCGGCCGAGCACGAGCCGTGCAGCCTCCTCGGCGACGACCTCGCGCACGACCGCCTCGGCAGCCGGCAGCGCGGCGAGCGTCAGCGGCCAGTCGAGCTGACCGAGCACGCGCTCCAGGACGCGGTGCACACAGCTGCCGCGTGCGATCGCCTCCGGGTCCGGCTCGAAGCGCTCGGGCGCGAGCTCGCGCTCGACGAGCCAGCGCACGGGGCAGCGTGCGTACGCCTCGAGGCCTCCGGCCGACAGCACCTCACGCTGGCGCAGCGCAGCCTGCGCGTTCGGTCCCAGCGACGCGAGCGGCGGCGCGGTCTCGCGCGGGGCGGCGAGCGCCTCGGCGCGGATGCGCTCGGCCGTCGTGGGTGCCTGCTCGAGCGGCCACGTGACCTCCGACAGCGGACGGTGACGAACTGGCAGCTCGTCGAACAGCGCACGCACGTCGTCGACAAAGAACGACGGCAGTGCCGGGTTGCCCTCCTCATCCGCATCGCGGCAGCTGAGGATCACGCGGCGATCGGCGCGCGAGACGGCCGCGTAGAACAGGAGGGCAACC
>Ga0207681_10002678_pt1 | contig 11275 bp, 10 predicted proteins | sample KBSS53metaG_FD_184324 | JGI IMG/M metagenome (GOLD analysis project Ga0207681, IMG submission 184324) | Switchgrass rhizosphere microbial communities from Kellogg Biological Station, Michigan, USA - KBS S5-3 metaG (SPAdes) (version 2) | ecosystem: Host-associated > Plants > Roots > Rhizosphere... | reverse complement strand
TACCGCGCCTGCGTCCGGCAGTTGTCGTTAGCGCCCGATCACATTCCGCAGCTAAGCGAAATCAATCAGAAGGTCGAAGCGCTCAGTGGTTTTCGTCTCGAGCCGGTCGCGGGTCTGGTTGAGCCGCGGGTTTTTCTTGAGTCACTCGCTTCAGGCACGTTCCTCTGCACGCAATACATCCGGCATCACTCAACGCCGCTTTACACGCCGGAGCCTGACGTGGTCCACGAGATTGTGGGCCATGCGGTTACGCTCGCCAGCCCGCGCTTCGCTGAGCTCAACCGTTTGTTTGGTCGCGCCGTCAAACGCACCTCGTCTTTGGACGAATTGAATCGGCTCTCGCGGATTTACTGGTTTACGATTGAGTTCGGCGTGCTGCGCGAGCATGGAAGTGTCAAGGCATACGGGACCGGACTGGTATCATCTGCCGGAGAATTGCAGGCAATGCACAACGCAGAACTGTTGCCACTTGATCTGGAAGCAGCGTCGCGGCATGAGTATGACCCGACCCATTTCCAACCGACGTTGTTTTGCGCCGAGTCGTTTGATGCGATGTACGACTCGCTGCGTGAATTTTTGATCGCGTGGTAGCGCGCTTTACCAATGTAGGGGCGGACCTGTGTGTCCGCCCTGGGCGCACACATAGGTGCGCCCCTACAAAGTTTCAAAATGCTCTCTCAACTTCAGCCACCGACCTTCCACGAGTTTCAGCGCCAGGCTGAGCACGGAAATGTGTTGGCAGTTACTCGTACGATTGCCGGCGCGCTAGCCAATCCCGTCGATGCGTTTGTGAGTGTTGCCGCCGTTGCACCCTACGCTTTTCTTTTTGAGTCGGTGGAAGGAAAAGAGAACGTCGCCAACTATTCCTTTCTGGGGGCCGACCCTTACATGATCGTGCGCGGCCGCGGCGAGGTAACCACCATCGAGCAGAACGGCAAGACCGAAACGCTGCAGGAAAACATACCCAATTTTCTGCGGCGCCACTTCTCTGAAAACAAACTCGCTGATAGTGCTGCCGCCGCGGGGCCTTTGGCAGGCGGCGCAGTGGGTTTTCTTGGTTACGGCGCAGCAAATTGGTTCGAGCCGGCGTTGAACCGGACTGCCGCTCCCAAGCACAAGGTGAAACTGGACGAGCGAGATGAAGCGTTATTGATGTTCTACCGCACACTGGTGACCTTCGATCATGTGCAACAGCAGACGCGAATCGTCTCGGCAGTTTTCACAAACGAAGCTTGCGGCGACGAGCTTCGTTTGCGCGAACTCTACGAAGAGGCAGTGCAGCGAACGGAGCAGTTAGAAAAACGTTTGCAGAGTTGTTTGTCGCCGCGGGTTGCAAACGATGATTCCGGTGCTACTCCTGCGAGGGAGAGCCGCGACGCAGCGATGTCAGCCGTTAGTTCGAATTGGAGCCGGGAAGATTTTCAAAACGCGGTGCGCGAGGTGAAGGAGCACATCCTCGCCGGCGATTGCTATCAGGTAGTGTTGTCACAGAGGTTCACAACCAGCACGACCGCCGGCGCCGTGCCAATCTACCGCGCACTCCGCCGCAGCAACCCGGCGCCTTACACCTACCTGCTGCGACTGGGCCGTGAATCAATCATCGGCGCTTCGCCGGAAATGCTGGTGCGCTGTCGTGGTCGAGAGTTGAATTACCGGCCCATCGCCGGGACGCGGCCGCGCGGCGCTACCGCTGCTGAAGACGCGCAGCTCGCGGAAGAAATGCAACGCGATGAAAAGGAAGTCGCGGAACACATGATGCTCGTCGATCTGGGACGCAACGATCTCGGGCGAGTGGCAGAGTTTGGTTCGGTAGCAGTCGATGAGTTGATGACAGTCGAGCGCTATTCCAAGGTGCAACATCTGGTCTCCAGCCTAAGCGCGCGTTTGCGTGTTGGCTGCGATCGGTTCGATGCCCTGGCGGCCTGCTTTCCGGCCGGCACCGTTTCCGGCGCGCCGAAAGTTCGCGCGATGGAAATTATTCGCGAGCTGGAGCCGGACAGTCGCGGCGTTTATGCAGGCGCGATTCTTTATATTGACTACGCCAGTAATCTGGATTCATGCATTGCGATTAGGACGATTGTCTTGAAAGACGGTGAAGCAGCGGTGCAGGCGGGCGCCGGTATCGTCGCTGATTCGGTGCCCGAGCGTGAATATGAAGAGACGGTGCATAAGGCCGGGGCGCTGTTGCGCGCGATTGAAATGGCTGGGGAAGAATTCTAGCCGCGGATTTACGCGGATGCGCGCGGATTAAGACAAAGAGATAAAAAGATCGATCAAGCGCTCTACTCGACTAAGTCTAATGTTTTTCTAAATCCGCGTTCATCCGCGTAAATCCGCGGCTAATTGTCTGCGCGGGTAAATTATCGATGATTCTCGTAATCGACAACTACGATTCGTTCACTTACAACCTCGTGCAATACCTCGGCGAGCTTGGCGAGGAAGTTGTAGTGCGCAGGAACGACGAAGTCACTCTCGCGGATATTGAGTCAAACCTTCCCAACCGCATTTTGATCTCGCCGGGACCGGGCTGTTCGGACAATGCCGGCATTAGTCTCGCGTTGATTGATCGTTTCGCAGGTCGTCTGCCGATCCTGGGAGTTTGTTTGGGTCATCAGGCAATCGGCCAGGCATTTGGCGCTCGAGTCGTCCGCGCCTCGCGAGTAGTTCACGGCAAAGCGACGCAAGTTCGACATGATGGCGAAACGATCTTCGCGGGTCTTGCGGCTCCGTTTCCGGCGGGCCGTTACCATTCGTTAATAGTAGAACGCGAAACCTTGCCCGCTTGTTTACAAGTCTCCGCGGAAACTGAGGACGGCGTCATCATGGGATTGCGTCATCGCAAGCATCAGCTTGAGGGCGTGCAATTTCATCCCGAGTCAATCCTGACGCCGGAAGGGAAACGCCTGTTGAATAATTTTCTGAAACTGTGAAAAAAAGTCCAATGTCCAACGTCCAATGTCCAACGTCCGGAGTCATTCAAGCAGTTCAGAGTTCAAACTTTAGTTTGTGGTTGCGGGAAATCAAAGACAAACTAAAGTTTGAACTCTGAACTGCTTGAATCTTCGCTGGACATTGGACATTGGACATTGGACGTTGGACATTGGACATTTGACGCATCATGACTCTGCCAATCAAACCGCCCTTTTTGCCGATGGAAGCTTTGCTGGTTAGCGAAATCCCTGAAGGCGACCAGTGGGAATATGAGCCGAAGTGGGACGGCTTTCGCTGTCTGGCTTTTCGCGACGGCAAAGACATCGAGCTGCAATCGAAGTCGGGGCAACCGCTCGCTCGTTATTTTCCGGAAGTGGTCGCGGCCCTCGCGCAACTGAAGCCGGCGAAGTTTGTACTCGACGGCGAATTGGTAATACCCGTCAAGGGGGGCCTGTCGTTCGACGATCTGTTGCAACGAATTCATCCCGCCGCCAGTCGCATCGCCAAGCTCGCGGAATCGACGCCCGCCCACTTCGTAGTTTTCGATTTGCTGGTTGATGAGACCGGTAAGCCGATCTATGAACTGCCGCTTTCTAAGCGTCGCGAAAAACTCGAGAGCTTCGCGAAGAAACACATCGCGAAGAACCAGACCATTGAGCTGTCGCCGAAAACCAAAAACATCAACGTCGCGCGCAAGTGGCTTTCGAGCACGGGAATAAAACTCGACGGCGTGATCGCCAAGCGCCTCGACTTCCCTTATCGCTCGGGCGAGCGTGACGGCATGCAGAAGGTGAAGCGCATGCGCACGGCTGACTGTGTCGTCGGCGGTTTTCGTTACGCGTCTAAAGGGAAGGTGATTGGTTCGATGCTGCTGGGGCTCTATGATGAAAACGGTTTATTACATCACGTCGGCTATACCTCGAGTTTCAACGAAAAAGAAAAAGCTGAGCTGACGAAGAAACTCGAAGCGCTAATCGGTGCGCCGGGGTTTACCGGCAACGCACCGGGCGGTCCGAGCCGTTGGAGCACCAAGCGAACCAGCGAATGGGAGCCGCTAAAGACGAAGCTGGTGGTTGAAGTTCAATACGATCACTTCACCGGCGGCCGGTTTCGTCATGGCACGAGGTTCCTGCGTTGGCGGCCCGACAAAAAGCCGAAGGCCTGCACCATCGATCAAGTCAAATAGAGTCCAACCTCGAATATTTCAATGTCCAACGGCGAACCGCCAAGACGCCAAGAACGCCAAGCAATTTCAGCAGGGAAGAATGTGAATTGTCCGCTTGGCGTCCTTGGCGTCTTGGCGGTTAGCCGTTGACGTTGGACGTTGGACGTTGGACCTGAGACGCCTCTGGTATGCAGGTTGATTAGTTTTACCCTCGCAATGCCCGAAAGACATGAGGGCAGCCGCTAAACGCTTCGCATTCATACTTAGCCGAGGTTAACGTTACCGGTTTGTCCGCAGGGTGGGCTACGCATCGCTATGGTTTCGTATCGGAGCTACACACGCATGTCCCGATTCGATGCGAGTATGACCGTTCAGTAGTGCGATCGCGGGCTCGGAAAAATTAGAGGAACAAGGGGCAACCGATGACGCAACCGATTCAGCCAACGCCGCGGCGGAAACCGTGGTCGGCCCATGCCAAGTTGTTTGGCACGGGTGACCTCAATCGTCCCATGCGTTGCTCGGTGATCGTGGCCCATCCGGCTGATGAGGTGGTGGGCGCCGGTTGTTTAATTTCCAAACTAGTGGACGTGTCGGTGCTTCACGTGACTGACGGGGCGCCTCCCGATATGCAGGATGCGAAGGCGGCGGGCTTCGATAAACTGCAGGACTACGCACTCGCGCGCAAAGAGGAATGCCTGGCGGCACTATCAATCGCGAATGTCCCGGGTGATCGAGTGGTTGATTTTGGCGTCGCCGATCGAAGCGCGGCCCATTGTCTCACCGAGCTGACCAAGCGCATTGCGACTTTTCTACAACAGACCGGCGCGAACATCGTGGTAACGCATCCTTATGAAGGGGCACATCCGGATCACGATGCAACTGCGTTTGCTACCCACGCGGCGCTGCGGCTGATGAAAAAAAATGGATTCAGCCCGCCGGTTCTTTTTGAGATGGCCCTGCATCCGAGCAGCGATTGGAAGGCGAAGGTGCCCGAGTTTCTGCCCGGCGCTGACGGTGAAACAACCACCCTGTTGCTGGATGAGCGCGCGCAGGAATTGAAGCAGCGAATGTTTGACTGTTTCGAATCGCAGCGCGCAAGCCTGGAAATTTCTCCGCTTGGTCCGGAGAAATTTCGCCAACCGCCCGCTTACGATTTCAACGTCCCTCCGAAGGACGGCAAGTTGTACTACGAAGATCTGAACGTGGGACTCAGCAGGGAGGAGTGGCAGCGGCTTGCCGGCAACGCTCTCGACGAGCTTTTCCCCGCGCGTAACTCCGCGTCGGTGTAAGTCGCGCTGCCCGCCGTGGCAGAAGCCCGACCGTGAGGGAGGGCTCGCAAAGCCGCTTAAATAACACGCCCTCCCTTACGGTCGGGCTTCTGCCGCACTGATGCAAGAAAACTGGTAATAAGTTAATGGCTAACTCACTGAACAAAACTCCATAGTCGCACTTCGCCCTGTAGTATACTTCCCACCGTTTCGTTAGCTCGTCGTTGCTCGTCGAGGCAGTAGTTCAGACTAATCCCATGCGAATCCTCGGCATCGATCCTGGCAGTGAAACCACCGGGTGGGGCGTAATCGAAGATGCCGGGCGCCATTATCGCCTGGTCGAGTGTGGCACTGTTTGCGCCCTCAAAGCGCAAAGGTTTCCCGCGCGGCTGCTGCGCATTGCTAACGCTCTCGAAGAAATAATTCAACGCCATAACCCGGATGCGTGTGCGATCGAAGACGGGTTCCTCGCGACAAACGTCAAGGTAACTTTGAAACTCGGACAGGTGCGCGGCGTGGCCATGCTGGTGGCTGAGCGCGCAGCTTTGCAGATTCATGAGTACTCACCCAGACTCGTGAAGCAAACCGTAGTTGGCCACGGCAACGCCGAGAAATTTCAGGTGCAACAGATGGTGAAGACGTTGCTGTCGCTCAGCAGCCTGCCCGAGCCGCACGATGCTGCCGACGCGCTCGCAGTGGCCATCTGTCATTTTCATCACGCGCGATCGGCTGAGCGGCTGATGCAAGCCGCCGCTGTCAATAGATCGATTTCCCGCTAAACCAACCGCAGCTTGAATTCACCCTTCAGCTCGCCAGGAGGCGAGTCGCATGAACATCTCTGCCTTTCGGAAGCTTGTTCCTTTATGTCTGCTGCTTTTTTTGATCCTGATCCCCGTTGGCAGCTTCGCCCGGAGACGACCGCCGGCTGGTGGCCGCTTGGCTGTGGTAGTCGACGAACGGCTCTCAGCCTTGAGAGCGACGCCTGAACTTTCAGGACCACTGCTGAGACGCATGGGTCGCGGAAGTTATGTGGCGATCAAAGGCGAGAAGCGCAGCCGGGACGGCGTAGTTTTCTACAAAGTAAATGTGACCAGCCGAACTGCGGGTTGGATTCAACGCGAAGCTGTAGTTTCCCCGTCGCGCGCGGGCGACGACCAACGGCTGCTGCGACTGATCAAAGCCTCGGAGGACTACGACCGCGTGATGCGGGCGCGCATTTTTCTTGACAACTTTTCGTCATCAGAATTACGCCCCGAAGTGTTGTTGATCTACTCGCAGACCGCGGAAGAGATTGCCGGTCGTCTTTCTCGCGAAGCGATGCGCCGGCTTGACGCGAAAGAGATGAGCGCGGGGGGCGCTCCGGTGTTCAGCTATTTCCTGAACTACAACGGTCTCGATCGCTACAACCGGCAGGGCGTCACATTTGTCTTTGACGCACGCGAGAAAGCACTTCGTTACGATGGCGAGGGTTGGCAGGAGTTGATTCATCGCTACCCGCGCAGTCCTGAAGCCGCGGAAGCGCGAAAGAGATTGGCGGCTCGCTCAGCAACGAACAGCCAATAAAGCGCCGCGGATTTACGCAGATAAACGCAGATCAGAATAAAGAGTGATACCGGCTTAATGTCTTTCTGATCCGTGCTCACCCGCGTAAATCCGCGGCTAAGTTCTAAATCTGCAGGCAGTTTTGCGCCTGGGCCTGTGAAAAGCGTAATATTTCTGCTGCCCCGTCTCACGCAATCTCCAGAGTGCCAGGAGGGAACCAATGATCATTTCCGGAAACTCCCGCGTCGGGGCCGGCGTGCGCCGCATTCTGCTGCTCTTAATTGTCGCTGCGATTTGCGCTCTTAGTCCGGCGCCCAGCACTCGGGCTGCTGGTCCTTCCGTAGTTCAGTTTAGCGCTGCCACATACAACGTTCAGGAAGGCATGACTTTCAGGACCATCACCGTGCTGCGGACCGGCGACGTTTCCGGTCCGGCCACCGTTGACTTCGCGACCAGCGGCGTCACTGCGTCGCAGCGCACCGATTACACCACGGCGGTCGGCACGTTGCGTTTTGGCGCGAACGAATCAAGTCAATCGTTCGACGTGCTGATTAGCGAAGACATCAAGCTTGAAGGAAACGAAACGTTCACGATTACTCTCTCGAATGGCACCGGGCAGGCGCTGCTCGGCAGTCCTTCGACCGCGACTGTTGTCATCACCGACGATGCAATCGAGGCCGGACCAAATCCAATCGACTTCAACGATATTTTTGTCGGTCAGCACTATCACGACTTCCTCGCTCGCCATGCCGACTCGCCCGGCCAGGTTTATTGGCAAAATCAAATCTCGGTTTGCGGCACGAACCAGACTTGCATTGACGAGCGGCGCACGAACGTCTCAGCCTCGTTTTTCCTGTCCATTGAATTCCAACAGACGGGCTACTTCGTGATTCGCGCGCACAAGGCGGCGTTCGGCAGCGCGAAGTCAACGCCGCGGTATCTGACGTTTCTGCGCGACCAGCGACGGATAAGCGAGGACCTGGTGGTTGGCAACACAGGTTGGCAGGCGCTGTTGGAGGCAAACCGGCAGGCGTTCCTCGAAGAATTTGTTTCGCGGCCGGAATACATTGCGGTGCTGCCGGTCGGACTCTCGGCGCCCGCTTATGTTGATGAACTCTTTGCTAATTCCGGAGTGACGCCGACAGTGGCCGAGCGGCAAGCGGCGATAAATGCTTACGGCAGCGGGAACCTTTTCGGCCGCACCGCGGCGTTGAAGAGCGTTATCGAAAGCGATACAGTCTACAACGCTCAATACAACTCGGCTTTCGTGCTCATGCAATACTTCGGATATCTAAGGCGAGATCCTGATGAAGCGCCGGACAATAATTTTGCCGGTTACGATTTCTGGCTGGGCAAACTCAACGGCGCGAGCGTGGCGGGCGAAAACGTGCGCGACGAAAGCGTGGCGCTGGCCCGGGTGAGGCGCGCCGAGATGGTCAAGTCGTTCCTGGTTTCAACCGAATATCGCGCGCGGTTTGGGTTGTAGGTAGGGTTTTTCGCGAGGTAGGGGCACGGCATGTCGTGCCCCTACGGTGGATTCGCGCCAGTCTTTCCAGTTCCTCTGCAGTGAGAAAGTCCCGCCCTTGTATCAACCCAAAGCAGTTTGCAGAGCCGCAAGTACACGTGAAGGGGACTGCCAAGGCCGACTCAGTGGTGAGGTAGTTGAAATTGATCTCTTCGCCTGGCGCGATTTCTCTGAGGGCGCGGAAGGTGCGGTCGCTCGGGTTTATGTAGCCGTTCGGTTCGCAGCAATGATTCAGATATTGCCAGTTGTAATTGAGATCGGCATTTCTCTTCTTGCGAATGGTGGGGAAACTGAGGTGACAGTTGCGGCTGAGCTCGATCGTATATTTTGTCGGCAACTTTGTGAGGGTGCCGTTGAGGTAAAAGATCACTGACTCCGGTGCGATAGTCTCTTTAGCGAAGACGCCTTTGTAACCGTCTTGCTCTTTCACCTCAATGGCCGACTCTGATGAAAACCTCTCGCCGGCTAAAACAGCATTGCTTCGCATCAGTTTGCTTCCCCTTAGTTGAGTGATTATTTTTCAACTCACTAACGGGAGCAGAATAAAGTAAAACGATCGTCAGCGGTGAAAAAGTTTTTGGAGTGCGCTGATCTGTTAACCATCGCTAGCGCGCTTCGAAGCTTGAGGTTGTGCTCTAGAACTCTGTGCGTTCTTTTGTGAGCTTTGTGTCTTTGTGGCGAATGGTTCGTCGAGCAAATCCACCACAGAGGCACAGAGAGCACAAAGGCGGCACAGAGAAACCTAAACTCGACCGAGCGAGCCTGAGTTTCGCGTGTGATCATCCCGCGGCTTATGGTCTAATATGGTGACAACGTCACTTGGCACTTGCAACGGAGTACTGGAATGGGCCTAACCCACACGCTAGTCAAATTAAGAAACCTGAGCTCAGCTAATGGGACGTACGAAGCTGATTTTCTAGTAGACACCGGGGCTACGGATTCACTCGTGCCGGGTTCAGAACTTCGCAGAATTGGTGTGCAGCCTGTAGGCAGAAGCGCCTATGAGTTGGCTAACGGCGAGAACGTTGAGTACGAATTCGGGTTGGTAGAGATTGGCTTCATGGGCGAGGTAACTGCTGGAAGGGTGATCTTCGGGCCGGACGACGCCTCACCAATCCTGGGCGTGACTGCCCTTGAGTCAGCGGGCATGACTATTGATCCGGCGAGCCGCACGCTGCGGAAACTCCCCGCCATACCACTCAAATAGTTCCTACATCAAACGCGCAGAGAATATCCAACTCAATCTCCTGGAACGAGTTGGCTCATCGGCTCTCACCCAAAAGGGACGAGACGTTTATAGCCTGACTGGACTCTATCGATTCTCGCGCGCCGGAGGAGCAACAACCCGGGCTGACCAGCATGCTGGAAACAAGTTTCGCTCCTCACGGAGCGAAGAACATTTGAGACATGGTTTTCTATGAACATGTCGCCCTCACGGAGCGAAGAGCAGGTTCGCGTCGCTGAAATTTCGCTACTTGAGCCTGTCATTTTGCAGCCCTTTCAACTTATCCTTTCCCGGCTGTTAATAATTCTTCCTGTCCGTCGTTTGTAAGTGTGGAGACGAAGTTCAGGAGGATCCGAGTGCAGGCAACCGCTAAAACCTTGAGATTAGTTACTGAAAATCCGCCCGGCGAGCTGGAAGTCCTCTTCCGCGAGCACCAGGACCGCGTTTTTCGCACCGCTCATCGCATTACCGGCAGTCCAGCCGACGCGGAAGACGTGTTGCAGACCGTGTTTTTGCGGCTCGTCAAAGGCGGCGAGAGCTACGACCTGTCGGAAAACGCTGAAGCCTACCTCTCGCGGGCGGCAATTAATGCCTCCCTCGACCTTTTGAGAAGCCGCAGCCGCTCGAAGTCAGTCGGCCTCGAAGATGTCGACGGGGAAGCAATTCAAAGCCGGTTTCGCAGCCCCGAGGTTGAACATGCTGATCGCGAGTTACAGACGCTGATTCGGCAGGCTGTCGCCGGCTTAGGCAAGACGGCCGGAGAGATGTTTGTGCTGCGTTATTACGAGGGGTTCGACAATCAGGAAATCGCGAAAATGCTCGATACGTCACAGATGGTGGTAGGCGTCGTGCTGCATCGCGCGCGAACAAGACTACGAAAAGAGATAGGGCACTTTCTGGAGAAACATCATGAAAAGCAATAATGAACTCGACGCAATTCTCGACCAGGCAACTGGCCAAATCCGCAACGAAAAAGTTGATGCGGCGGTAGTCAATGAAGCGGCTGAGCGTGTTTGGGCGCGCCTGGCCGTTGAGACCGGCGCTCAACCTGCGACCATTGCCGCCACCCGGATTGGTGACTGCGCAGATTTTCAGTCGCTCATCCCGGCTTACTTGACGGGCAGTTTGTCTGAAGCTCGTTCCCTCCTGCTCGTCGATCACACACACGAGTGCATCCCTTGCCGCAAGGCGATGAAGGATGCGCGACAACGCAGAATGGCGCCGGTCAAGAAAGCCGCCGTCACGCGACGTTACAGCATTCAGCCGGTCGTCTTGCGCTGGGGCATCGCCGCGGCGCTCGTGATTGGCGTGGGGCTGATTGCCCTCCCGTTCATTCAGCGTTGGGCGCCGCTCGGCGGTGAGCTGGAAGCGACGGTGCAAGCCGCCGAAGGTCAGGTTTATGAAATCGCCGACACGCGCAGCACGCCGGTGACGGCCGGAGAGAAACTCGAAAAAGGCGACCGCCTGCGCACCGCGAAGGATGGTCACGCTTTCGTGCGTCTCGGCGACGGCTCCGTGATCGAAGTGAAAGAGCGTTCGGAGTTTTCGTTAACCAAGAATTCATTGGGCACCACCATCCACTTGAATCGCGGCGCGATCCTGGTGGAGGCAGCCAAACA
>Ga0207681_10002665_pt1 | contig 11317 bp, 8 predicted proteins | sample KBSS53metaG_FD_184324 | JGI IMG/M metagenome (GOLD analysis project Ga0207681, IMG submission 184324) | Switchgrass rhizosphere microbial communities from Kellogg Biological Station, Michigan, USA - KBS S5-3 metaG (SPAdes) (version 2) | ecosystem: Host-associated > Plants > Roots > Rhizosphere >... | reverse complement strand
GTCTCGGGCGCCTTCGAGCACACACTCAACATGCAGGTCAAGGGCCAGCGCCTGCGCGCCTTCGCGCTGCAGGGCCGGGCGCCGCAGATCGTGCTCGGCGTCAACCCGAAGACGATGCCCAACTTCAAGTCGGTCGCCGAGCTGAAGGGCAAGAAGATCGGCGTGACCGCGCCCGGCTCGAGCACCAACATCGTCGCGAATTTCGTGCTCGCCAAAGTCGGCGTCAAGCCGAACGAGGTCTCGATCATCGGCGTCGGCGCCGGCAGCGGCGCAGTCGCCGCGATGCGCTCCGGGCAGATCGACGCGATCAGCAACCTCGACCCGGTGATTACGCTGCTGCAGCGCTCCGGCGACCTGAAGGTCGTCACCGACACCCGCGTCGTCGCCGATGCCGACAAGCTGTTCGGCGGGCCGATGCCGGCCGGCTGCCTGTACGCGCCGGAGACGCTGATCCAGCGCAACCCGAACACGATCCAGGCGCTGACCAATGCGCTGGTCCGCGCCGACAAGTGGATCCAGGCGGCAGGGCCGTCGGACATCGTGAAGGCGGTGCCCGAGAGCTACCTGCTCGGCGATCGCGCGGTTTACATCGACGCCTTCCTCGCCGCCAAAGGCGCGCTGTCGGTCGACGGCATGTTTCCCGAGGCAGGGCCGGAGACCGCGCGGCGCGCACTGGCCAGCATCGACCCGGAGATCGCCGCCGCGAAGATGGACCTCGCGGCGGTCTACACGAACGAGTTCGTCAGGAAGGCGAACGCAAAGTTCGCGAAGGGCTGACGAGGCCGCGCCGCCGCCCAGGGCGCTAGGCCGGTGCGGCAGCGAGCATCAGCGCCGCGGCTCCGCAAAGCGCGACCGCGATCGCGATGACGACAGGGATCGCAGTGCGATGCCGCATCATGGCTTCGTCGGGTGCTCCTCGAAGCTGACCTTCTTGGTGCCAAAGTAGCTCGTGGGAAACGCCTACGCGAGTCGCGACGGCTTTGGCGGTTTCCGACGGTAACGCGGGGCCGACGTGCGCTGGAGCGACGCGATGCGGCCGTTCGCCATCGCGGGTGCGTCCGACTATTGGGTTGCAGCGACGTACTCGGTGACCGCTGCTGCCTACACGGCGGACTACAACGAGGTCAAGTCGCTCGGCCCCGCCGTGGGCTCGACGCGCACGGCCGACCAGTCGGAGCCCGGCCGCTTCTGGCTTGAGAGCACCGTCGACGCGTGGCTCCGGATCGCGGTGCAGGTCGTGGCGCAGGCGCGGCATGACGGGTTGGCCCATGCGCGCGCTGGCGCTGATCGCGGTCTCGCAGATGGATGCGTACACCGGCTGCATCGAATCGAAATACTTCTGTCCCCTTTGGCGACCGATCATGGCGATCCGTCTCGGCGACAGCGACGGCAATCCGGCGCGGGCGGAGACCCCGCCTGGGTTTCGTTGCGCGCCTCGGCAAAGCGCGGCGCGCGCAGCGGATGCGATCCTCCCAGGCCCTCCCGCCTCACATCGGGTCCGGCGCGAACATCCGTCGGCTGCGCGAACGAACCCGAGGGGCGGCGATGAACGATCGTCCCCACTACACTCGGCGCGCTGCGCGGCCGGGTCGGCCGCTGCGACCAAGGAGACCCGCCTGGACCCCGTCAACACGCCGGCGCTCGCGCTGACGAACGTCGCCTGCACGTTCGTCTCGAAGGACGACCCCGGTCAGCGCTACACCGCGGTGCGCGACGTCTCGCTGACGGTCGGTGCCGGCGAGTTCGTCGCGGTCGTCGGGCCGACGGGTTGCGGCAAGAGCACGCTGCTGAACGTCGCTGCCGGCCTGCTAGAGCCGAGCGTCGGCGACGTTCATGTGTTCGGGCAGGCGCTCGCGGGCATCAACCGTCGCGCCGGCTACATGTTCCAGACCGAAAGCCTGATGCCGTGGCGCTCGGCTCGTCAGAACGTCGCGGCCGGACTCGAATTTCGCGGCGCGACCGATGCCGGCGCACAGGCCGACGAGTGGCTGAAGCGAGTCGGCCTCGGCGGCTTCGGCGACCGCTATCCGCACCAGTTGTCCGGCGGCATGAGGAAGCGCGTCAGCCTCGCGCAGACGCTGGTGCTCGATCCCGACATCATCCTGATGGACGAGCCGTTTTCGGCACTCGACATCCAGACCCGCCAGCTGATGGAGAACGAGGTGCTCGCGCTGTGGGCGGCCAAGCGCAAGGCGGTCCTCTTCATCACCCACGACCTCGACGAGGCGATCGCGCTCAGCGACCGCGTCGTCGTGCTGGCGGCCGGTCCGGCGTCCCACCCGATCGGCGAGTTCGAGGTCGATCTCAAGCGGCCGCGCGATGTCGCCGAAGTCCGCACGACCCCGCGCTTCATCGAACTGCACCAGGCGATCTGGTCGGTGCTGCGCGAGGAAGTCCTGAAGGGCTATCGGCAGCAACTCGCTGCCTAGGCCTGAAACGACAACCCCTGCGTGCTCTTTCACAGCGCCAACGGGCCTTGATCCCATGTGGAAATCGCTGAAGCCGAACGAGCGCAACCTGCGCGTCTGGCAGGTTGGCCTGCTGGTCGTCTTGTTCGTGCTGTGGCACGTGCTGACGAAGCCCGGGCTGATCCCGCCGTTCGTGTTCGAGAACGACAGCCAGGCCGCGTTCTTCTTCGGCGAGCCGCTGAAGATCTTCGGCCGCATCGGCGCCTGGTTCGTCACCAACGCCGACATCTACCAGCACCTCTGGGTCACGTTGCTCGAGACGCTGCTCGCGTTCGCGATCGGCACTGTGCTCGGGCTCGGGTTTGGCCTGTGGCTCGCGCTGTCGCCGCTCGCCGGGCGCATCGCCGACCCGTACATCAAGGCGCTCAACAGCATGCCGCGCGTGATCCTCGCGCCGATCTTCTCGGTCTGGTTCGGCCTGGGCATCGCCAGCAAGGTCGCGCTCGGCGTCACGCTGGTGTTCTTCATCGTCTTCTTCAACGTCTACCAAGGTGTGAAAGAAGTGAGCCCCGTCGTGCTCGCGAACGCGCGCATGCTCGGTGCGAGCCAGCGCCAGCTGCTGCGCCATGTCTATCTGCCGAGCGCGACGAGCTGGGTGTTCAGCTCGCTGCACACGAGTGTCGGACTGGCGTTTGTCGGCGCGGTGGTCGGCGAGTACCTGGGCTCGTCGCGCGGCGTCGGCTACCTGATCCTGCAGGCTGAGGGTTCGTTCGACATCAACACCGTGATTGATGGCCGGCATCCTGGTGCTGACAGCGTTCGCGCTGGTGCTCGATGCCGCAGTCGGCCGACTCGAACGCCGGCTGATGAAGTGGCAGCCGCGCGCCGGCGAGACCGAGCGGCTCTAAGAGCCGCTCGCGGAGCTACTTCGACGTCGGCATGGCGAACTCGGCGCCCTTGCCGATCGTCTCGGGCCAGCGCTGCATGATCGATTTCTGCTTGGTGTAGAAGCGCACGCCCTCTTCGCCGTAGGCGTGCATGTCGCCGAACATGCTCTTCTTCCAGCCGCCGAAGCCGTGCCAGGCCATCGGCACCGGGATCGGCACGTTGATGCCGACCATGCCGATCTGCACCCGGCGCGAGAATTCGCGCGCGACGTGGCCGTCGCTGGTGAAGCAGGCGACGCCGTTGCCGAACTCGTGCGCGTTGACGAGGTCGATCGCGGCCGCGAGGTCGGGCACGCGCACGCACGAGAGCACCGGGCCGAAGATCTCTTCCTTGTAGATCTTCATCGTCGGCGTCACGTGGTCGAATAGCGTGCCACCGGTGAAGAAGCCGTTGTCGTGGCCGGCGACCTTGGTGCCGCGGCCGTCGACGACCAGCTTCGCGCCCTCGCCGACGCCGGTCGCGATGTAGCCCTCGACGCGCTCGAGCGCCTGGCGCGTGACCAGCGGGCCCATCTCGGCATCGAGTTCCATGCCGTTCTTGATCTTCAGGGTCTGCGCGCGCTCGGCGAGCTTCGGGATGATGCGGTCGGCGGCCTCGCCGACCAGCACCGCGACGCTGATCGCCATGCAGCGCTCGCCGGCCGAGCCGTAGGCGGCGCCGATCAGCGCATCGACGGCCTGGTCGAGGTCGGCGTCGGGCATCACGACCATGTGGTTCTTCGCACCGCCGAGCGCCTGCACGCGCTTGCCGTGGCGCGCGCCGGTTTCGTAGATGTACTGCGCGATGGGCGTCGAGCCGACAAAGCTTAGCGCCTTCACGTCAGGGTGGCCGAGCAGCGCGTCGACCGCGACCTTGTCGCCCTGCACGACGTTGAAGACGCCGTCCGGCAGGCCGGCCTGCTTGAGCAGCTCCGCCATCAGCAGCGACGGCGACGGGTCGCGCTCGCTCGGCTTCAGGATAAAGCAGTTGCCGCACGCGATCGCGACCGGATACATCCACATCGGGACCATCACCGGGAAGTTGAACGGCGTGACGCCGGCGACCACGCCGAGCGGCTGGCGCAAGGTCCAGTTGTCGATGCCGGTCGAGACCTGGTCGGTGAAGTCGCCCTTCAGCAGCTGCGGGATGCCGCAGGCGAACTCGACGATGTCGATGCCGCGCGTGACCTCGCCCTGCGCGTCGGTGAAGACCTTGCCGTGCTCGGCGGTGATCATCGCGGCCAGCGTGTCGCGGTGCTGCTGCAGCAGCTCGAGGAACTTCAGCATCACGCGCGCCCGACGCAGCGGCGGCAGGTCGGCCCAGGCCGGGAAGGCGGCGCGCGCCGCCTGCACCGCGGCAGCGACTTCGTCGACTGAGGCGAGCGCGACCTGGCGCGAGACGTTGCCGGTCGCCGGGTTGTAGACCGCTTGGCGGCGTCCGCTTTGGCTCGCGACCGTGCGGCCGTTGATGAAGTGGCCGACTTCGGCCGTGGCGGTAAAGCTTTCGGTAGCGCCCATGTCTTGCCTCCGAGGTGACGGGTCGGCGCACCGGCGATCGGGGTGTCGGGCGGCGCGCGGCTCTCGTTATGCTCTCACAAGATCGGCGGGCCGGCGGCGCTCGGCGAGCAGCGAGGACTGCCATGTTGCGATCCGGAATTCAGCCCGACCACTTCCACCAGCGGCAGGTCGGCACCCTGCCTGGCCAATACGGTTTGCGGGTCACCGAGATCAGCGAAGGCCGTTTTTGCGGCGAGCTCGAACTGCAACCCTGGATGTGGGCGCCGAACGGCTACCTGCACGCCGCCAGCGTGATCGTGCTGGCCGACAGCTGTGCCGGCTACGCGACCGTGGCGCACCTGCCCGACGGGGCAAAAGGATTCACGACGATCGAGCTGAAGAGCAACTTTCTAGGCACCGCGAAGGAAGGCGTCATCCGCACCGAATGTCGGGCTGATCACCTCGGCCGCACGACCCATGTGTGGTCGGCGACGGTGTTCGGCCCGAACGGCAAGAAGATGGCGCTGTTCCGCTGCACGCAGATGATCTTGTTCTGATCGACGCGCTGACCGGCACGAAGTCGGGCTCGCGGTGCGTGCGATCGTTTTACCGCAGTGCGCGGAAACGCCTGCGTCAGATCGCCAGCGGATCGACGTCGACGGCCCAGCGCAGGATGCGCGCTTCGCCCGAATTCGCGCGTCGCAAGATGTGCAGGTCGGGCAGCCAGCGCGCCAGGAAACGTTGCAGCGCGGCGCGTGACGGCGACTCGATCAGCATCTGCATGCGCTCGACGTCGGCCACCCGCGCGATGCTCGTCGGCACCGCCGGGTAGACCGTCACCGCGGCCGCTTCGGGCAACTCGGCCGCGCACTGTGCGGCGCCGTCGAGAAACGCGCGCGCGCCTTCCTGCGTGCGCGCTTCGGCGCGCAGCATCGCCAGGTGCGAAAACGGCGGCAGGCCCGCGGCCTCACGCTCGGCGAGCTGGCTTGCAGCGAACGCCGCGAAGTCGTGACGCGTCAGCGCCTGGTAGAGCGGATGGGCCGGATGCCAGGTCTGCACCCACATCTCGCTGCGACCGGACTGGCTCGCGTCGCGGCCGGCGCGGCCGGCCGCCTGCATCAGCAGCGCGAACAGCCGTTCGGGGGCGCGAAAGTCGCTGCTGAACAGCGAGGTATCGGGGTTGACGGCGGCGACCAGCGTGATGCGCCGAAAGTCGTGGCCCTTGGTGATCATCTGCGTGCCGACCAGCACGTCGACGTCACCGGCATGCACCGCGCCGAGCTGGGCTTCGAGCGCGCCCTTGCGGCGCGTGCTGTCGGCATCGATCCGGGCGATGCGCGCCGGCCGCTGCTCGGGGCGGCCGAGCAACTCGGCGAGCTGTTCCTCGAGCCGCTCGGTGCCGCGTCCGATCGGCGCGATGTCGAGGTTGCCGCACTCCGGACAGGCACTCGGGACGCGCTCGGCGAGGCCGCAGTGGTGGCAGCGCAGCGAGCGATCGATCTTGTGGAAGACGCGCCATGCGCTGCAATGCGGACACGCGCTTTTCCAGCCGCAGTCGGCGCAGTGCAGCACCGGCGCATAGCCGCGTCGATTGAGAAAGACGAGGCTCTGTTCGCCGGCGGCGATGCGCTGGTTCAGCGCCTCGACCAGCAGCGGCGCCAGCGCCGGGCGCCCGCCGGCTGATTGGGGCGCGCGGTTCATGTCGATCAGGCGGACCGCCGGCAGCGATCCGCCGCCGATCCGCCTTGACAGGCTGAGCGCCGCATAGCGGCCCTGCGTCGCGCGTTGCCAGGTTTCGAGCGACGGCGTCGCCGAGCCGAGCACGATCGGAACGCCTTCGAGCTTGCCGCGGTAGATCGCCAGGTCGCGCGCCGAGTAGCGCGCGCCCTCTTGCTGCTTGTAGGAAGGATCGTGCTCCTCGTCGACGACGATCAGGCCGAGGCGCGGCAGCGAGGCGAAAACCGCGAGCCGAGTGCCCAGCACGAGGTCGGCGAGGCCGAGGTGCGCGGCGAGCCAGCTGCGCAGGCGCTGGGCCGGCGTCAGGCCGCTGTGCAGCGAAACGATCCGATGGCCGGCGAAGCGCTCGGCAAAGCGGGCTTCGAGCTGCGGCGTCAGGTTGATCTCCGGCACCAGCACGAGGGCCTGACGCTGCTGGGCGAGCGCGTCGTCGGCGGCACGCAGGTAGACCTCGGTCTTGCCGCTGCCGGTCACCCCGTGCAGCAGCAGCGTCATGCCGGGGTCGCGTGCGCGCTGTGCACGGATCTGATCGAGGGCTGCCGACTGCTCCGGGCTCAGCTCGGGCAACGCCGCCGCTGCCCCGACGGGTGGCCGGGGCGCCGCAAACGCCTTTTCGACCTTGGCGCGGCGGGCCGCGACTTGCGCATCGTCGAGCCGGCGCAGTTCGGGCGGCACGACCGACAGCGCGATTTCGCCGCCGCTGCGCTGGTAATAGCTCGCCGCGAAGTCGATCAGGCGGCGCCAGTGATCGCCAAGCGGCGGCAGGGAGCGAACGGCTTCTGTGACCGAGCGCAGCTCGATCCCCCGGTCGCTTGGGTGGCCGGGCGCTTCGTCCCAGACGATGCCGGCCACATCGCGTCGGCCCAAAGGCACGCGCACCAGCGTTCCGGGCGCTAGCGGGGATTCACTTGCGTAGGTCAGCGCAGCGCCCAGATCCGCATGCCGAGGCGCGTCGACGAACACCACCGGTGTGTAGCCGGCTCGAGGAGCTGAAAGGGCTTCAGCCGACACGTCCTACCTACAAGTCCATCGAGAAAGGGCCTGTAAGTCTTTGATTGGAAACCGGTTTCGCACCTTTCCACCGCCCCTGTGGAAAACTTTGTGCAAAACCGCCCTTCGCGTGCCGCAAATCGTTGATGGACGGGGCCTTGCGGTACCGTGCCTGCTTTCGGGGCAGGTTCGTGGGTTCCAATGAAATCAACAACTTAGCGCGATGCCTCGAAACAGTGATGCTGCGTCGCAACATCAATTTCGTAGGAACATTCCGACTTCGATTTTGGGGATAAGTCAAGCGCTGAGCACTCAGTGACCGAAAAAAATGCGACCGGCGGTCCGTGAAGAAATTCACGCGGCCGGACGTCTGAGGGCCTTCGATCGGCCGTGAACCGTGTCGACCAAAACGCCGACGTTTTCGAGAGGCGTGTGCTGACTGATGCCGTGACCCAGGTTGAAGATGTGGCCATCCAGCGAACCGGTTTCTGCGAGGCGATCGAGGCATCCCACCGCCTCGTCGCGCACAGCCTCGGGCGTGCCGAACAAAACGCTCGGATCGAGATTGCCTTGCAGGCCCATCCGGGGGCCGACGCGACGCCGCGCGGCGGCAATGTCGATCGTCCAGTCGAGGCCAATCACGTCGGGCCCACAGGCTGCGATGTCCTCGAGCCAGAGCCCGCCGCCTTTCGTGAACACGATCGCCGGGACGCGTCGACCGTCGTGTTCGCGGATCAATTGCGCAAGGACGCGCTGTGTGTAGGCGAGGCTGAAGCGGCCGAACGCACTGTGCGACAGCACGCCGCCCCAGCTGTCGAACACCATCACCGCCTGCGCGCCCGCGAAGATCTGCGCGTTGAGGTAAGCGGCCACCGCGTCGGCGTTGATCGCGAGGATGCGATGCAGCAGGTCGGGCCGGCTGTACAGCATCGTCTTGATCAGGCGGTACTCGGACGAGCCGGCGCCTTCGACCATGTAGCAGGCCAGCGTCCACGGGCTGCCGGCGAAGCCGATCAACGGCACCCGACCGTCGAGCGCACGGCGGATCTCGGCCACCGCATCGAAGACATAGCGCAGGCGGTCCATGTCCGGCACCGCCAGCTGCGCAACAGCGGCTTCGTCGCGGATCGGGCGCTCGAAGCGCGGACCTTCGCCTTCGGCGAAGCTCAGGCCGAGGCCCATCGCATCGGGCACCGTCAGGATGTCGCTGAACAGGATCGCCGCATCGAGCGCGAAGCGACCGAGCGGCTGCAAGGTCACATCGGTCGCGAAGCGCGGGTTCGTCGCGAGCCCCATGAAGCTGCCGGCACGGCTGCGCAGCGCCTTGTACTCGGGCAGATAGCGACCGGCCTGCCGCATCAGCCAGATCGGCGTGTAGGGCGTCGGTTCCCCCAGGCAGGCTCGCAGGAACGTATCGTTTTGCAGCGCAGCGGTCATGCGCCATTGTGGCAAACGAGATCAGAGCGCCGCCCATAATCGATCCGCCACGAAGGAGCACCATGCTGGCCAACGACGTTCTGCACACCATCGGCAACACGCCGCATATCCGCATCAATCGGCTGTTCGGCAACAGCCACAGCGTGTACATCAAGAGCGAGCGCTCGAACCCGGGCGGGTCGATCAAGGACCGGATCGCGGCGGCGATGGTCGAGGCCGCCGAGGTGTCCGGCGCGCTCGGCCCCGGCGGCACGATCATCGAGCCGACTTCCGGCAACACCGGGGTCGGTCTCGCGATGGTCGCGGCCGTCAAAGGCTACAAGCTGATCCTCGTGATGCCCGACAACAACTCGGTCGAGCGCCGCCGCTTGATGCTGGCGTACGGCGCGACCTTCGTGCTGACGCCGCGCGAGCAGGGCATGAACGGCGCGATCGCGAAGGCCAAGGAATTGATCGCGGCGACGCCGAAGTCGTGGATGCCGCAGCAGTTCGAGAACCAGGCCAACATCGATGTGCATGTGCGCTCGACCGCGCAAGAGATTGCCGCCGATTTCCCGAGTGGCGTCGATGCGCTGGTCACCGGTGTCGGCACCGGTGGCCACATCACCGGCTGCGCGCAGGTCCTGAAGGCGATGTGGCCGAAGCTGAAGGTCTATGCGGTCGAGCCGAGCGCGTCACCGGTGATCAGCGGCGGCAAGCCGAGCCCGCATCCGATCCAGGGCATCGGCGCGGGCTTCATCCCGAAGAACCTCCACGTCGATCTGCTCGACGGCGTGATCCAGATCGAGGCCGAAGCGGCGCGCGAGATGGCGCGGCGTTCGGCGCGCGAAGAAGGTTTGCTGGTCGGCATCTCGTCAGGCGCGACCTTGGCCGCGATTGCCCAGAAGCTGCCCGAACTGCCGAACGGCGCCACCGTGCTCGGCTTCAACTACGACACGGGCGAGCGCTACCTGTCGATCGAGGGATTTCTGCCCGCCGAGTGAAGCGCGGCGCGAAGTCGGGTGACTTCTCGTCTCGGCGATCAATTCGCGTCGATGCAGGTCACCTGATCGACGCTGACATCAGTGGCCGCGCAGGCGCCCGACGATCTGGGCCGCTTCGTCGGGTGCGAAGAAGTACGGGTAGAACGAGCGCTCGCCTTCACCGGCGTGGCGACGACCGCCGAGCCGTCTGATCTCGGCGGCGCAATGATCGAGGTCCAGGCGGAGCAGCACGGCCGGCGCATTGACTTCCGGATCGAGGCGCTCGGCGCCAACCCGCTTGAAGCCGAGCATGCGCTGGTAGAACTTGACGTGGCGCGGGTTGACCTCGATCAGCACGTCGGTGCACTGGTGGAGGTTCAACACGTACATGCAGGCGACATGAAAGATCGCACCGAGAACCGCATGCGAGCGCACAGATTCGTCGACCGCGAGCTTCGTGAACTCGCACAGTTTTCGACCTTCGGCCCGCAACGTGCGGACCTCGTCGGGATAGAGGCGCGAGACGTAGAGGCCCTCCGGAGAATCGAGGGCAGCGGTGATGGTGGCGACGGTCGCGTCCTCGACGCAGGCCGACAGCGTGACGCGGCCGGCGTCGTTGCGCGGGAGCGGGCTGGTCGAATAGCCGCGCCACGCATAGCGGCGCTGGATCAGTTCACTGGCACGGACGCGTCGACTGGAGTTGTCGACGACCCGGATCTTGAATTGGTTCTTGAACTCGTCCGACGATTCGGCGATGTCGTCGGCGGCGGTTGCATTCCAACGGGGGCGTCCCTGATGGACAAAACCCGCCGATGTCGAGGCGGGTGGCTGGGCACGGCTGGCGCCCGCTTGAATCTCTGACATCAAGTCTCCCTGCGCGCTGCCCGGTGGCAGTCGCGTTACAGCAATTCGAAGGGTGGGGGGATCCGGCGCAAGAGCCAAGGGCGAGCTTGAGCCGACCAGTCAATATTGCATCCCGTTGAAGACGTTTCCAGAAGTCTTACGCTCCGTTACCCGACTTCGGGACCGCGCGTCAACACCTCATTCGCGGGAAGTAACAAGATGTGGTCGGCTACGATCCGACCCGCTTTGCAGCCCCTCTCCATGTTCTCGTACTCGCAGGCTTTCGACCGCAACATCGGCTGGGTGACCGAGGCGGAGCAGCAGGTGCTGCGCGCGAAACGGATTGCGATCGCCGGGCTCGGCGGCGTCGGCGGCGCGCACCTGCTGACCCTGGCGCGGCTCGGCATCGGCGGCTTCCACCTCGCCGATTTCGATCACTTCGAGCTGCACAACTTCAATCGCCAGGTCGGTGCCAACGTCGGCTCGATCGGTCGGCCGAAGATGGATGTGATGTCCG
>Ga0207681_10002653_pt1 | contig 11339 bp, 10 predicted proteins | sample KBSS53metaG_FD_184324 | JGI IMG/M metagenome (GOLD analysis project Ga0207681, IMG submission 184324) | Switchgrass rhizosphere microbial communities from Kellogg Biological Station, Michigan, USA - KBS S5-3 metaG (SPAdes) (version 2) | ecosystem: Host-associated > Plants > Roots > Rhizosphere... | reverse complement strand
GGCCACAACGGCAAAGTCCGCCAGGTCGACCAGGCCCTCACGGTCGGCGGCTGCCACACCAGCCACAAAAGACACCGCAAGCACTAAACGCTTGGGGACGCGTCAAGGGGCCAGCCTCGTATGAGGCTGGCCCCTTACGCATGCTCAGACAGTGCCGGCAGATGGGGCACCAACTCCTACCACCACCAGCCCCACAAGCCAGCTAGCCGGCCACCTATATTAGTCTGACCCTAATCCTTTCGGTGCTATTTAGTACCGTGATCCCCCCGTCGGGCACCCCGGCGACCATCGTGCCAGCTGCCGGGCAGATTTCGGGGCCGTTTAGGAGGTTGGCTATGTTTCTGCCTGCAAGGGGTTGCGTGGTGGTGGCTTCTCCCCCGGCGTTGAGAATAACCGTATTAGTGACATTGTCGGTGGACGTGCCATATTTACATGTGACACCAAACGCTATTATCGCGAATTGGAATCTTTGGCCTAAGAAGCGAACAGTTTCTATGTTCGGTAGCCTGCCGGTGAACCCCTCGTAGGTGACGTGCCACGGCGGGGGCCGATCGGGGCGTGCGTTTCCTCCGGCGCAGCTTTCTTCTTTTATGGTTATCCTGGTAACGGCACCTATTAGGAGCCCTTGGACCTTCGGAATGGTTCTTGAATGCATCGACCCTTCCAGCGTGACCTGGCACCTGACGGTCACGAGCGAGCTCTGGAATTCCATCCTCGACCAAGTGACTCTGAACACTCCGTTGCTGACTTCGAGGTTCCTAGCTGACGCGGCGCTGACAGCGCTCGCGAGCAGCATGGCTGCCATGAGTGCGGTCAGGCCGATCCTAAGAGAACTACGCATTGATGCCTTTCGTGTGAGCGCCGGCAGGCGATAGAGCCGGGCGCAGTTGATCGTCCCTGGCGCGTGCGGCGTGGCCGACGCGGTGCGCAGCGCAAGGCGGGGGGCAGTGCCCCAGACAAACATCGCTTGACGCAAAACCCCCTTTCCCCCCGACACGGATTGCGCCGGAACCCGCAGTCGCCGAGACCGGCCAATGCCCCTGCGGCCAACTCGGCCGACGCAAGTACCAGCTTAACAGGGACGACGTTGGCGTAAAGAGGCGTGGTATGAGGTCTTGCATCCGCCGGAGAGGACGTCCACAGAGAGGCCCTGACATGTTCGAGCTCGGACTAGCCTCGTCACCTGCCAGTATCGATCGGTGCCCCCGCTCGACCTCTGTTGGGCGCGCCCCGACACCACCGCGAGAGGCACGGCAAACACTAGAGCTGCGGATGTGCGCATCGGGGCTGACCCTTCACCACGGGGGCCAGCCCCTTGCGCAGGCCAACTATATTAGCCTGATCCTTATCCTTTCAGTGCTGTTTAGTACCGTGATGACGCCGTCAGTGGATTCGGAGGTCATAGTAGCGGTCGCCGGGCAGAACCCGCCGCCTTCTAGCAGGTTCGCTACGTTTCTACCTGCGAGCGGTACCTCGTTGACGGCTTCGCCCGAGCCGTTGAGAGATATCGAGCCAGTTATATTTTGGGTGGAGGTTCCGTATTTACACGTGACGCCGAGTGCTATTACCGCGAATACCCATCTTGAACTTAAGAAGCGAACGGTCGATATGCTCGGTAGTGTTCCGGTGAACCCCTCGTAGGAGATGTGCCATGGTGGGGGCTGTTCGGGGCGTCCGACCCCGCCGGTACAGCTTTCTTCCTTCATGTGTATCCTGGTAATGGCGCCTACTAGGAGCCTTTCGATCTTCGGGATGGTCCTTGAGTGCATGGACCCTTCCAGTGTGAGCTGGCACCTGATGGTGAAGGACGAGCTTCCGAGTTCTATCCTCGACCAGGTAACTCTGAACCTCTGGTTGCTGACTTCGAGGTTCCTGGCTGAGGCGGTGCTGAGCGCGCTTGCGAGCAGCATGGCTGCCATGAGCGCGGTCAGACCGATCCTGAGAGAACTGCGCATTGATGCCTTTCGTGTGAGCGCCCGCACGCGATGTAGCCGGGCGCAGGTGGTCGTGCCTTGGGCCTGCGGCGTGGCCGACGCGGTGCGCAGCGCAAGGCATCGGGGCGGTGCCCCTGACAAGCATCGCTTGGCGCGAAACCCCCTTTCCCCTGACACGGATTGCGCCGGACCGGCAGTCGCCGAGACCGGCCAATGCCCTGCGGCCAACTCGAGCCGACGCAAGTACCAGCTTAACAGAGACGACGTCGGCGTAAGAGCCGTAGTATGAGGTCTTGCATCCACCGGAGAGGATGTCCCCCGAGAGCGCTGACATGTTCCAGCTCGGACGAGCCTCGTCGCTCGCAAGCATCGCCATGAGCAGCAGGAGCTGACTGGTTGACGGTGCGTATGACAGGGTGCGCCGTGCGGTGCCTCGCTCGTCGTGCCGGCCGTCGCAGGGCCGTTCGACGTCGGCGCGTTCGGTTCCGCATTCCACCACCACTCTCTAGCAGTGATGGCCTTGTGGGCTGAGGTGCCCGGAGTACTTCTGCGAGAGGAACGATGTGGGGGCCACACTGGTGTGACCCCCACAGATGAAGCTCGTTGGGAGCGTCGCTATATTAGCCTGATTCTTATCCTTTCGGTGCTGTTTAGCACGGTAATCCTGCCGTCTTCGGCGCCATTGACCATGGTGGCGTTCGCTGGGCAGAGGCCTCCGCCTTCTAGCAGTTCCACTATGTTCCTGTCCCTGAGCGCTATCTCGTTGGTGGCTTCTCCCCCCGCGTTGAGGGCAGCCGAGCCAGTTATGTTTGTGACGGAGGTCCCGTATTTGCACGTGGTTCCGAACGCTATTATGGCGAATTGCCATCTTGAGCTTAAGAACCGAACGGTTTCTATGTTCGGTAGTCTCCCGGTGAAGCCCTCGTAGGAGAGGTGCCAGGGCGGGGGCTTTTCGGGGCGTGAAGAGCCGCCGGTGCAGCTTTCTTCCTTGAAGTTTATTCTGGTGACGGCGCCTATTAGGAGCCTTTCAATCTTCGGGATGGTTCTTGAGTGCATCGATCCTTCCAGTGTGACCTGGCACCTGACGGTGACGAGTGCGCTTTGCATTTCGAGCCTTGACCAGGTAACTCTGAAGTTTTGGTTGCTGACTTCGAGGTTCCTGGCTGACGCGGCGTTGACGGCGCTGGCGAGCAGCATGGCTGCGATGAACGCAGTCAAGCCGAGCCTGGTAGAGATGCGCATCTAATACCTTTCGTGCAGGCGCCAGCAGTGGAGCCGGCGCATGTGCGGTGTTGCGCTGGTGGCGTGACCGGTGCGGCACGGAGCGCAGGCCTGTTGGCGGCCTGGTGCAGGTTCGGTGGTGTGATGAGCCCCCTTCTCCACTGGAGCGCGGAAGCCGACAGCTGCCAACGGCCGGCCAAGTCCCCTGTCAGCCAGCCCGCTCCCGCACGATACACCAGATCTTAGCATATCGGACCACCACCGAGCAGCTGAGACGGAGGCGCGAGAATGACATGGTTACACCAGCGGGGCTTGCCGTCATAGCAAAGCCCCGCCGGTGGTATGGGTGCTGCCGCTATATTAGTGTGACCCTGATCCTTGTGGTGGTGCCTAGTAGCGTAATCACCCCGTCGGCTTCCCCGCCGACAAAAGTGCCGCTCGCTGGGCAGAGACCGCCGCCTTCTAGCAGGTTCACTATGTTCCTGCCTGTGAGCGGTATCTGGTTGACGGCGTCTCCCGATCCGTTGAGAGTAGTCCGGCCAGTTATGTTGTCGGTGGACGTGCCCATTTTGCATGTGGCCCCAAACGCTATTATCGCGTATTGGAATCTTTGGGCTAAGAACCGAACACTTTCTATGGTCGGTAGTCTACCGGTGAATCCCTCGTAGGTGAGGTGCCACGGTGGTGGCCTTTCGGGTCGTGCCGTGCCGCCGGTGCAGCTTTCTTCCTTGATGGTTATTCTGGTGATGGCCCCTATTAGGAGCCCTTGGATCTTCGGGATGGTCCTCGAGTGCATCGACCCTTCGAGGGTGACTTGACACCTGACGGTGGCGAGCGAGCTTTGGAATTCGAGCCTTGACCAGGTGACTCTGAAGTTTTGGTTGCTGACTTCGAGGTTCCTGGCTGAGGCGGTGCTGAGCGCGCTGGCAAGCAGCATGGCTGCCAAGAGCGCGGTCAAACCGAGCCTGATTGAGATGCGCATCTAATACCTTTCGTGCAGGCGCCGGCGCTCGAGCCGGCGCGTATGCGTTGGTGTGCGCTGGTGGCGTGGCCGGTGCGGCACGGAGCGCAGGCCTATAACGGCCCTTCGCCAAGGTCCGTGGTGTGGGAGCCCCCTTCTCCATGTGGAGCGCGGAAGCCGGCAGCCGCCAGCGGCCGGCCAAGTCCCCTGTCAGCCAGCCCGCTACCGCACAACGGACCATAGATTAGCATATCGGGCCAAACCGAGCGGTTGCGCCGCGAGCCAGCCGCCATGCTTCAGCCAAACTCCGGACCAGGAATAACGTGAACGGCATTGCACCAGCGGGGCGTCCTGTCGTAGCAAAGCCCCGCTGGTAAGGTAACGACGTACCGCTATATTAGTCTGACCCTGATCCTTTCGGTGCTGTTTAGTACGGTAATAACGCCGTCTGCGGCGCCACTAACCATGGTGCCGGTCGCTGGGCAGAGGCCGCCGCCTTCTAGCAGTGACACTATGTTCCTGCCCGCGAGCGCTGTCTCGTTGGTGGCTTCCTGCGAGCCGTTAAGCAGAGCCGAGCCGGTTATGTTTTGGGTGGAGGTGCCGTACTTGCACGTGACGCCGACCGCTATTATCGCGAATTGCCATCTTGAGCTTAAGAAGCGAACGGTTTCTATGTTCGGTAGCCTGCCGGTGAATCCCTCGTAGGAGACGTGCCATGGCGGGGGCTGTTCAGGGCGCCCGGTTCCGCCGGCGCAGCTTTCTTCCTTCATGTTTATTCTGGTTATGGCTCCTATTAGGAGCCCTGTGACCTTTGGAATGGTTCTTGAGTGCATCGATCCTTCGAGGGTGAGCTGGCACCTGACGGTGACGAGGGCGCTTTGGAATTCCATCCTTGACCAGGTGACTCTAAACCTCTGGCTGCTGACTTCGAGGTTCCTGGCTGACCCGGCGTTGACGGCGCTGGCGAGCAGCATGGCTGCCATGAGTGCTGTTATACCGAGTCTGATTGAAGTGCGCATCTAATGCCTTTCGTGCAGGCGCCGGCAGGCGAGCCGGCGCGTATGCGGTTTGTGCGCTCGTAGCGTGGCCGGTGCGGCACGGAGCGCAGGCCGGGAAACGGCCCTCTGCAAGGTCCGTGGTGTGGGAGCCCCCTTCTCCATGTGGAGCGCGGAAGCCGGCAGCCGCCAGCGGCCGGCCAAGTCCCCTGTCAGCCAGCCCGCTACCGCACAACGGACCAGATCTTAGCAGAGAAGACCAGACCGAGCGGATGCCCAGGCAGTCTAGCTACGCATGCTTCAGGCGAGCTTTAGGGGCGGGCGCGAGGAGGGTGACACCGTTTCACCAGCGGGGCTTGCCGTGATAGCAAAGCCCCGCGGGTGATAAGGAGAACGACGCTATATTAGCCTGACCCTAATCCTTTCGGTGCTGTTTAGTACCGTAATACCCCCGTCAGTGGCTGCCGCGACCATGGTTCCGTTCGCGGGGCAGAGCCCGCCGCCTTCTAGCAGTTCCGCTATGTTCCTGCCTGTAAGCGGCTGCTCGTTAGTGGCTTCTCCGGCGCCGTTGACGAAAAGCGAGCCAGTTATGTTGGTGATGGAGGTACCATATTTACACGTGACGCCGAACGATATTATTGAGAATTGCCATCTTGAACTTAAGAACCGGACGGTTGCTATGTTCGGTAGTCTCCCGGTGAAGCCCTCGTAAGAGATGTGCCAGGGCGGGGGCTTTTCGGGGCGTGAGGTCCCGCCGGTGCAGCTTTCTTCCTTGAAGTGTATCCTCGTGATGGCGCCTATTAGGAGCCTTTCGACCTTGGGAATGGTCCTGGAGTGCATCGACCCTTCCAGTGTGACTTGACACCTGACGGTGACGAGCGAGGTCTGGAATTCCATCCTGGACCAGGAGACCCTGAAGTTTTGGTTGCTGACTTCGAGGTTCCTGGCTGACGCGGCGCTGGCGAGCAGCATGGCTGCCATGAGCGCGGTCAAACCGAGTCTGATTGAAGTGCGCATCTAATGCCTTTCGTGCAGGCGCCGGCAGGCGAGCCGGCGCGTGTGCGGTGTTGCGCGCTGGTGGCGTGGCCGGTGCGGCACGGAGCGCAGGCCTGTAAACGGCCCTTGCAAGATCAGTGATGTCAGAGCCCCCTTCGCCAGCCCGCCACCGCACAACGGACCATAGATTAGCAGATCGAGCCATGGCCCCGCGGGTAACGTAGTGGGATGTGGCCGCAAATTAGGACACGCCTAAAGGAAGTGGCCGTGTTAGTTTGGACGAGTGAGCAGCGCCGCCCCGCCCGCGGCGCTCAGCGCACCCGCGAGCGATCCGAGCAAGAAGTCGCGCAGCTCGGTCCGTGAGAGATCGCGGTGCACCAGCCAGTCGTCGAGCGCGCCGTCAAGGAACCACAGCCACGCGTGCGCGGCGGCGCGCAAAGCCGGGGGCGGGGGATCGGGGACGCCGAGGCCGTCGAGAACGCGCGCAGCGGTCCGCACCCGCACCTCCTCCACGAGCGCGCGCACGGCCGGGACGCTGCCAGCGCTCTCGAGCAGCTTCCGGTAGGTCAGCTCATGCTCCGAGACCCAGCCCAGGAACGCGTCGAGGCTCGCCGCGAGCGCCTCCGCTGGTGTCACCCCCACCGGCGGCTCAGTCAGCACCCGCACCTGCTCGGCCGCCTGCGCCAGCGTCGCGACGAAGAAGTCCTGCTTGCGCGGGAAGTAGTGGTAGAGAAGCGGCTTGGAGATGCCCGCCTCGCGCGCGACGCGCGCCATTGAGACCTCGTCGTAGGAGGAACGCGCGAACAGCTCGGCACCCAGCTCCAGCAGCTGGCGGCGGCGCTCCTCGACGGGCAGGCGGGTGAAGGTGCGCCGCGGCATCTGAGAACCACAGTGTAACGCTCTTGCTGACCAAGGGTAAATAGCCGTATGAACACTATCGACCGACGGTCAACAACCCACCACGCGCCGGCCCCCCACGAGGCCGCGCGCGACACCCACGGCGTCCACGCCGAGCGCACGCCCAGCTTCCTGCTCGCCAACCCCGAGAAACGCGCGCTCCAAGCGATCGCCCGTCGCCTCCCGCGCTGGATCCTGCCCGACGACCTCACCCTGCTCGGGATCGCCGCCGCAACAGCGATCGCCGTCGCCTACGCCCTCTCCAACCACAGCGACCTCTGGCTGTGGGTCGCCAGTGGCCTGCTCGTCGTGCACTGGCTCGGCGACTCGCTCGACGGCACGCTCGCGCGCGTGCGCAAGATCCAACGCCCCCGCTACGGCTACTACCTCGACCACCTCGTCGACGCCGGCGCGACCGTCGCGATCGCGGTCGGCCTCGGCCTCTCGCCCCACATGCTGCTGTCCGTCGGCATGCTGCTCGGCGTCGCCTACCTGATCCTCTCGATCAACGTCTACCTCGAGAGCCAGGCGCTCGGGCGCTTCTCGATCGGCTACGGGAAGATCGGCCCAACCGAGGTGCGCGTGCTGCTGATCGCGCTCAACACGGCGCTCGCGCTCGGGCTCGACACGCGCTTCCAGTTGCTCGACACCGGCCTCACGGCGCTCGACGTGGCCGGCATCGCGCTTGCGCTCGGCATGCTCCTGCTGCTCGCCGGCCGCGCATGGCGCAGCCTCCGCGAGATCGCACGGGAGGAGCCGGCGGCGCGCCGCGTCTGGCCTACGAGCCGACCCGCTGCAGGAAGCCCGACGGGTGGCAGCTGACGCCGTAGACCTCGAGCTCGCGGCGCACACGGAACATGGAGCCCTGTGGCGTCGCGAGCCACTCGTTCAGCGCGGGCAGCACGCCCTCCGGCCAGTCGGGCTTCACCCGCATCCACGGCACGTCGACGCAGCCGTCCTCGACGACGAAGAAGCCGCCGGGCGCGACCAGGTCGCTGTACAGCTCCAACGCCGCCTTCGTCGTCGCGTACACGTGCGCGGAGTCCTCGATCACCATGCAGACCGCGCCGGGGCGGAGATGCCCACCGACCTCGGCGCGGACCGCCGGGTCACACACGTCACCCTCGACGAAGGCGATCGACTCGGCCCATGCCGGGTCGCGCAGCGCCACGTTGTGCCGCGCGGCGTCGAGGTCGATGTCGACCGCAATCACCTGCGGCGGCGCCGCCAGAGCGCCATAGGCGTGCAAGGTGCGCAACCGGTCGCGCAGCCACAGCGTCGAGGCGCCCGACTGCGCGCCCAACTCGACGATCGTGTCCGGCGCGGCGACCCACATCAGGTGCTCATACACGCGCAGGTCCTCGGGAAACTTCGACATCTTGATGCCGAGGTAACGGTCCTGCGTGTGCTGGTGGGCACGCGCCGCCCAATAGTCGCGCAGCGGCGTGTCAGGATCGACCCGCGGAACTGCCCGCGGGACGCTGTTCTCGACCGTCAGAACAGCGGGATCGTCAACCGGGATCGCGGTCGGGTTGCTCACTGCGCGACTCCGCGCGCGTGCACGACCCAATACGAGGACTCGGGATCGCGCCCGGGTGCGAGCAACGGACTTCTCAAAGCCTGGTGGTGGTGCGTCAACTCGACGCCGGCATAGCGCCCGCTCGCGATCGCCGCCGCCTCCAACTCGCGCTCGAACTGCTCGAGCGGCCAGTCATTCACGTGGTACTGGTTCATCCACGAGCCGTGATAGACCGGGTTCGGGAACGAGCCGACGAGCTCGCCGACCGCGCCGAACGCGATCGCCAAGGCGCGCGGCGCGTCGGGCAGGTGCTCGATCACCTCAAACATCACCGCGACGTCCGCCGGCGGCAACGGGTGCTTGCAGAGGTCATGGCCGTAATTCAAAGCGGCGACGCCGGGCCAGCGCGGGTGCTCGTCGGGGCCGGGCTGCCACAGGTCGAAGCCGCGCACTGAGGCGGCCGACCAGGAGAGCATCTCGGAGCCGTAGCCGGTCCCGCAGCCGAGGTCGAGCACGTGCTTGCCACCGATCAGCGACAGCGCGTAGGCGTAGCGGGACGTGTGCTCGCTGATGATGTCCGGGCGCGGCATGCCGGGGAAGGCGCGCTCGTACATCCCGGGATCGGGACCGCCAAGCGTCTGCGAGCGGCGCCAGCGCGCGTCGGCGCGCGCAGCGCCCTCGGCGAGCTGGCCGGCGGCTTCCGCCAGCGCGGCGAGGTTGTCGGCCGCGTCGGCACGCTCGGGGTCGATCGCGAGCGCGGCGCGCAGCAGTGCCTCCGCCTCGTCGGATCTCCCGAGCTGGTGGGTCAGCACAGCGAGGTCGTTGAGCCACTCGAGCTCGGTGCTCTCCGCGACCGCCTGGCGCAGCCACTCGCGGGCCTCGGCCGTGCGGCCGTCCTCCAGCGCGGCGAGCGCCTGCTCGCGCCAGCCGGCGGCGAGGCCGGCGTCCGTGACGATGCTCATGTGCACAGGATCGGCCGGGCCGACGCGGTCTTGAGCGGGGCGATGGACGCGAGCAGCGCGTCGACGCGATGGCGGAACGTGTGCCGCGCCAGCACGAGCTCCCGGCCGCGGGCGGCGCGCTCGCTGCGCGCAGCCGGGTCCGCGAGCAGTGCGTCGATCTGCACGCGCAGGTCCGTCGGCGTGCGGTACGTGACGACCGCGTCGCTGAAGCGCGCCTCGATCTCCGGCAGGTGGTCGCTCACCACGAGCGCACCGCACGCGAGCGCGTCGAAGATCCGGTTGGAGACGATCCCCTGTTCGCGCATGTCGTCCCAGTGGTCGTTGAGGACGAGCGCGGCCGAGCTGTAGGCGCGGCGCACCTCATCGTTGCGCAGGTGCTCGCCGGCGAGCACGCCGCCGGGCAGCATGCCGCCCCAGCCCTGGCCCCACACGGCGAGCTCGGGGAGCGGCTGCGGCCCGCCCAGGAGGTCCCGCACGATCGGGCGGAAGATCCCGCGCGAGTTGCCGACGAACACCAGCTCGCGCGCGTGCGCAGGGTCGTGCTCGGGGAAGAAGACGGTCGGGTCGGTTGCCTGCTCGAGCACGTGCACCGGTGTGCGCGTGACGGCTTGCAGTTGCTCAGCGTGGCGCGCGGAGGGCGTGAGCACGAGGTCGAACGCGTTGCACTCGGCGACTGTGACGAGGTCGGGGTGGCTGATGTTCCACAGGACGCTCAGCTCGTCGCCGCCGCGCCGCGGCACGTACGGCCACAGCCCACGCAGGTGGATCGTCACGTCGGCCGGCGCGCGGTCGGGCGCGTCCCACTCGGCCACGACCTCAATGCGGACGGCGTGGCCGCGGCGCTGCAGCTCGTCGGCGAGCGCGCGTGCGAAGTGCGTGTCGCCCCAGCGCTCGGCGCCGTCCCAGCGCTGCGGGCAGATCGTGATGGCGATCGTCAGCGGGGCGCCGAAGCCGTCGTGTGACCAGCGCCGCTCGGCGAGGGCGCGCAGGCGGTCGATGTCGCCCGCGTCGGTGCCGACGCGCGGATGGCCTGCGAGCGCGCGCTCGGCGGGATCGTTGCCGAGGACTGCGTGCGCCTCGCGCGTGAGCGCGATCTCCGTCGGCGCGCCGTGCGGCGCCGCCACGAGCGCGAGGTCATGATCGGTGTCGGCGCTCAAGCCGGCTGCGTCGAGCGCCTGCGCGAGCTGGACATGGACGGCGTCAAGGTCGTCCTCGGCGGTCGCGATCGCGAGCGTCGCGTCGTCCTCCGGCGCGAAGGCGGCGGCCCACGCGCGCAGCAGCTCCGGCTGCGCGGTCAGCTCGTCGGCATGGGCGACGGCGACGAAGGCGCGCGCGTCGTCCAGGACTCGCGCCGCCGGCGTGTGGAAGCGGGCGCGTTGCTCGGCGTCTTGCAGTGTCGGCGGCGCCAGCCGCACATCGGGCTCGGCGAGCGCACGCGCGTGGTCGTCTCTGGGATCGAGCACGAGCGCGCGTGCGGCGTGGCGGCGGCGGACGGCAGGCTCGCTCGTCTCCACTGCCGCCGTGAGCTCCGCGAACGCGCGCGTGCGCTCCGTGCCGGTCGGCACGCGATGGGAGCCGCGCCGTCCGCGTGCGGTCTCGAACAGTCGCCCGCTTGAGGGCGTGAACGGGTCGGCTGCCATCGCCTTGCCGGCGAGCCGGCCGGCGGCGCCCGGGTCCTCCTCGAGCAGCTCCTGCGCCTGCGCGCGCAGCGCCGCGGCGGCCGCACGGTCCGCGTCGGACACCGGCACGACCTGCGTCTGCGGGATCCCGCGCACCTCCGCGACCTTCGCGAGGAAGCCGGCGAAGCGCGCCCACGCGAGCGCCAGCTCGTCGAGCGTCGCGTTGCTCAGGTCG
>Ga0207681_10002651_pt1 | contig 11341 bp, 5 predicted proteins | sample KBSS53metaG_FD_184324 | JGI IMG/M metagenome (GOLD analysis project Ga0207681, IMG submission 184324) | Switchgrass rhizosphere microbial communities from Kellogg Biological Station, Michigan, USA - KBS S5-3 metaG (SPAdes) (version 2) | ecosystem: Host-associated > Plants > Roots > Rhizosphere >... | reverse complement strand
GCGGCAGACGTCAAAGCCGTGCTCGATCGCGGCGCTGATCCCAACACGCGCAACGATGTCGGAGCCACACCGCTGATGCGCGCGGTCACCGATCTCGGGAAGACACGGCTGCTTCTCGAGCGCGGCGCAAATGTGAACGCGCGCTCGGACGATGGGCGGACGCCGCTGCTGATCGCGGCTGGCATCCCGGGCGCCGCGCCGGTGGTCAAGCTGCTGATCGATCGCGGCGCGAGCGTCAACGTGAAGGCCGCCGGGTTGCTGGGAGAAACCACGCCACTGAGCGAAGCGGCCTACTCGGGGGACGAGGCCGTCTTCCGGCTGCTGGTCGAGCACGGCGCCGACGTCAACGCCGCCGGCGCAGCCACCCTCGCACTTGCCATACGCTCGGAGTGCGGCGCGTGCATCGCCCGGCTCCTCGAATCGCTGCCGCCCAAAGCCCTGACCGAGGCGCTGTTCTTCGAACTGCCGCCACTCCACAACGGACGCGGCGCCAAGATGCTGTTCGATCGCGGCGCCGATCCAAAGCTGACGGACGGCGAGGGCAAGACGATGATCGCGCGCGCCGCGGCCGCGGAGATCGAACTGAATGACGCGCTCCGGCTGTTAATCGCCAAAGGCGTGGACGTCAACGCCCGTGACAAGGCAGGGGAGACCGCGCTGGACGTCGCGCGGCGGCACGGCCGCACGACGACGGTCGACGTCCTGAAAAGCGCGGGCGCGGCGGCCGGCAACCGATCGGCGGCGCCGACGGCGACTCCCGCTCCGGCCGCATCGGCCCGTGTGGCACTCGAGCGGAGCCTGCCGCTGCTGCAACGGACGGATGCGGTCTTCTTGAAAAAGTCGGGCTGTGTGTCGTGCCACAACAACACGCTCACGGCGATGACCGTCGCGGCGGTCCGCCCGCTTGGCATCGCGGTCGACGAAGCGACGGCGCGAGCGAGCCTGAAGACCATCGGGACGTTCATCGATGCCTGGCGTGACCGCGCCCTGCAGGGCGTCGGCATTCCGGGCGACGCCGACACGGTGAGCTACATCCTGCTCGGTCTGCACGCGGAAAAGTACGCCGCCGACCCGGCCACCGATGCGATGGCGTTTTTTCTGAAGCGGACGCAACTGGCGAACGGCCAGTGGCGGATCCTCGCGCACCGGCCTCCGCTCGAATCGAGCGACATTCAAGTCACGGCGGCGTCGATGCGCGCGTTGCAGCTCTATGCGCCCGCTGTGGCGAAAGCGGAGTTCGACAAGGCCGCGCGGCGCGCGGCTGCCTGGCTCGCGACCGCGCCCACGCGCAGCAACGAAGATCGCGCGTTCAAGCTGCTCGGCCTGACGTGGGGCCGCGCCGGCGGCGGTGCCATCCAGAAGGCGGGTCGGGCGCTCATTGCCGAGCAGCGGCCCGATGGCGGATGGGCGCAGTTGCCGTCAATGGACAGCGATGCCTACGCGACGGGGCAGACGCTCGTCGCGCTCGCCGAGAGCGGTGCGATCGCCCCCGCGGACCCAATCTACCAGCGCGGCGTGCAGTTCCTGTTGAAGACCCAATGCGAGGACGGCTCGTGGCTGGTCAGGACACGCGCGCTGCCGTTGCAGCCGCTGTTCGACATCGGTTTTCCACACGGCAACGACGGCTGGATTTCGGCGGCCGCCACCAACTGGGCGGCATTGGCGCTTGCACGCGCGTATACGAAGCCATCGTAAGACTGCGACGCGTCACGACCCCGGCGTGCCAAACGTGATGAACAAACCATTGAATCTGCTGACCCGGCCGCCGTCGAATTCCGGCGAGCGCCATACGTAGCGCAACCCACCCGACAGCCAGCCGTAGCCGGCTTGAAAACCCGCCTCGAAGTCCGCCACACTGCGGGCGATCGAGGGAAGGCGCCGCGGGGTGTACGTGTCGTGCTGGAGTAGCGCGTTCCAAGCGATCGCGCGTGCTTCGAGACCGGCGAACACATTGGCGAAGCCCCGAGGCTTGTCCGGCGGCCGCGCAGGTGTCGTGCTGGCCACGTGAAAGGTGGGGGTTATTTTCTCGGTCCAGTTGCGCTGAATGTTGTAGCCAAAGCGGACGGTCGTGCCGACAGCCGCGTTGGTGTGCACGTTCCCGACGGTGACGCGATAGTACGGAATCGCGTCGGCGTACACGAGGTGCCGTCCGGCGGTCGTCTTCTCGCGTGCGAACTTGTCGTCCCATGACGCGACGATGCCCACCAGCCCCGGAACGGGTTTCACCTGGTGCGCCCATCCCCGGGGTTGAGGCGAGTGTCTCGTCAGGTGACTGTGAAACCAGGACTGGACCTCTTCTCCAAACGCCTTCTTGCCGGTTGTTCCAACCTGCAACTCCACACTCGTCAGCCGCGTCGGCCGGGCGACACGCGCCGCGAAGCCGACGTACAGCCAGGCTGCGTACGGACGCTCGTTTTCCTGAACCTCCTCGATCGTGATGTCCTGCGGGGTGTAGAAATTCTGGCCGAACATCAACGTCGTCCGCAGACACGGCTTGGATTTGTCCTCGTCGCGGCAGTTGTTGTATCCAAGCCCCCAGCGTTTCCACCAGAGCGCTTTGTCGAGGTCCGCGCTCACGCGCAGGCCATTGGTGTAATCGTCGTCGGACCTGAACAGGACGTCGTTCTCCCACTGCAGCGTCACTGACTGTTGCGCGCACACCCGGCGCGGAGCCAGCGCGACCGCTGTAATCACGAGCATGAAGAATGTGGCCTGCCGGACCATGCGGGATCGGAGATCACACCGGCGTGCGATAACGGGCGACCAGCTGCGTTCCGTCGAAGCCGCGCACTTCGAGCGTGGCTTGAGGGCCGTTCTTCGGCACCACGATCGCGGCGCGTCCACCCTGGAGATCGAGTGACTGAATCGGACGCTCGTCCAGATAAACGTCCAACCGCGTCATCCCTTCGGTCTCGAAGGCCAGGTTCGCCTGCGTCGGCGAGCTTTCGTGCACCGTGACGGTGAATTGCCGCACTGGCCTCGCCGCCAGCAGTTTGCCGGCGCGATTGATCAGATCCACGTTGCCCTTCAGCAGGTCGTTCCGGGTCACGTCGTGCCGCTCGTCGGGGATCACGCCCAGATCTTCCACAGGCGCGCCGGCGCGGCGCCCGACGCGCAGCGTGCGGCGGATGGCGACTCGCATGCCGGCGCCGTTCGGCAGCGGCTGATAGACCGAATCGGGCAGGATGTCGCTCGAGAAGTACTGCTGTTCCCACACGTTCGCCCCGCCGGCCCCGGTGCTGCCGGCGACGCCCAGCACCGGCCCGATCTCGTGGTCCTGAAAACCCGAGGCAAAGATGTCGGTCGTGCTGTAGCAGAGTCCGTCGGTGATCAGGACGACCGGGCCGAAGTACTTCTGGCCGATCGCATTGCACATCTCGGGATCCGAGATCGGGAACCCCGCAGAGAAAGCCGCTCCCGTCTGCAGCGCCTGCTCCAGCGATTCGACCCAGGGCGAGAGATCGGACCAATTCGACGTCTTGCCATTGCGGCGGCAGATCTCGAGATTGAGCGGCGTGTTGATGAACTGGAGGGGCTCCGGCTCGATGCGGCGCGGCGTCAAGGTCTGGAGCGCGAACTCGCCGGCATTGATCACACCGCCGCCGTTGCCTCGGACGTCGAGGATCAAGCCGCGCGGCGGAAGCGCGGTGATGAGGCGGATGAACTCGTTGAGGAAGTCTTCCGGCGGCCACACGGAAAACGTCCGCACGCGCAGGTAGCCGAACGTTCCGGACGGCGTCGTCACCTTGCGCGCCTCGAACACGTTGGGCATGCCGCTCTCCAGATCCGCCAGGACACCGCGGATGGCCTTTCTGGCGGCCTTCTTCTCGGCATCGACCACGTTCGGCGCGAAGAGCCCCTTTCGTACCCGCTGAACGATGTCCTGTTCGAGGTCGAGGCCGAGGCCTGCGACCGCGCGTCCGGTTGCGACCGGCGCCTCGACGCTCGCGGGCATCGGTGGATTCACCTGCCAGTCGAATCGGATATCCGCGAGCTTACCGGTCTTCGTCCGATAGCCGACGACCACCCATTCCTCGTCGGGAGGCGGGGCGATGACGAGGGCCCGCGTCGTCAGCGTCTGCACGCCGCGCGCGTGTCGCGCGTCGCGGTTGCTGCCGGCGTATCGCTGGGCGTTGTTCGCGACGGCGCGATCGATCGGTGTGCCGTTCCAGTAGACGACCTCGACTCCCGGCCCGAACGTCGGATGGCGGAAACCGCCCGTGACGTGCGAGACGAGATACTTCCGCTTCCCGTGATCGACGTAGTCTTCGACCATGAACGGCAGGAAGGCGGTCATCTCGTTGAACGGGGCGGGCAGCAGGTAGTTGGTGTGGAGATCGCGGACCGAGGTGAAGACGTCGGTCATCTCGGCGTGGAACTCGAACTCGGAAAGTTGCCGCGGCGGCGGTGTCATCTCCAGCGCCTGCAACAGCACCTTGAGCCGCTGCACCGGATCGATCGAATGCATCGCTTTCTTCAGGGGTAGGTGCGCGTAGTTCTGCTCGAGCAGAATCAGTGCCTGTCGCACGATCAGCTTGCGATCCTCTGTCGTGAGCTGCCCGGCGGTCGACAGAAAGGTCGGCAGGTCCACGGCCTTGGCGAAATGCCGGCGCACCGCCGTGCTCAACTTCTTCAGATAGGGTGACGCTTTCGGAAACCGGCGGCCGCCGGCCTTTGCCTTGCGCGGTTTGCGTGCTGCCGCCGTCTTTCGACGCTTTGCCATCGTCGCGCTCCACAGATGGGTACGTGCCTCGACGTGATGAGCGCGTTAACTATCGGACGGCCTCCACTGATTGTCAACGAACGAACATCCTGAATTGCAACGCTTCCGCGACTTCGTCCGCGCCAATGTCGTCGTGACCCGCCAGGTCGGCGATCGTTCTCGCGACCTTTCGGATGCGGTCGTAGCCGCGCGCGCTCAGTCCGAGGCGGCTTACCGCCTTCGACAACACGCGGAGGCCGGCGGGATTCGGCTGGGCATACGTTGGCATCAGCCGCGCCGTGAGCTCCGCGTTGGTCCTCACGCGATCGGCTTCGTAACGCGCGCCCTGGCGGGCGCGCGCGCCTGCCACGCGGGCGCGGACGGCGGCTGACGATTCTCCGGGCTCGACGCTGCCGAGCGCTTCGGGCGGAAGCGCCGGGACTTCGACGGTGAGGTCCAACCGATCGCGCAACGGCCCCGACAGGCGGTCGTGATAGCTCGAGATCTGGACCGGCGTGCACCGGCATACGCGTACGGTGTCGCCGAGGAAGCCGCATGGACACGGGTTCATCGCGCCGACCAGCATGAAGCGTGCGGGAAAGACGGCCGTCCGGGCGGCGCGGGCGACGGTGACGGTCCCTTCCTCGAGCGGCTGACGGAGTACTTCGAGGACGTGGCGGCTGAACTCGAGCATCTCGTCGAGAAAGAGCACGCCGTGATGGGCGAGACTGACCTCGCCCGGCCGCGGCTGCGATCCCCCGCCGACCAGCGCGGCGTTCGAGATCGTGTGATGCGGCGCGCGGAATGGGCGATCGACCAGCAGGCCCGCGCCGGGCCGCAGCACTCCTGCCACCGAATGCACGGACGTGACCTCGAGTGCCTCGTCGATCGTCAGCGCCGGCAGGATGCTCGCGACACGTCGCGCCATCATCGTCTTGCCGGCGCCGGGTGGGCCAGTCAGCAGCAGATTGTGTCCGCCGGCGGCGGCGATTTCGAGCGCGCGGCGCGCCAGCAGTTGTCCGCGCACTTCCGCCAGATCCAGCGCATCGGGCTCCCGAGGGGCCGGGGGCGTCGCCGGCGCAATGACGGCGCTCGACGGATCGTTCAGCGCGCGGACGGCTTCGGCGAGCGACGACACGCCGAGCACATCGAGGCCCGACACGATCGCCGCTTCGCCGGCGTTCGACGCCGGCAGCAGAATCGCCGACAGGCCGTCGCGTCTCGCCGCGGCGGCAATCGGAAGCACGCCGCGTGTGCCGTGAATCGAGCCGTCGAGCGACAGCTCGCCCAGCAGCACGATGTCGGGAACGTGACGACGCTCGATCACGCCGGACGCCGCCAGGATGCCCAGCGCGATCGGGAGATCGAACGCCGCGCCGGCCTTGCGGACATCAGCGGGCGCGAGGTTGACGGTGATGCGGTGCGGGGGGAACTCGAAACCGGAATTGCGGATCGCGCTCCGCACACGGTCGCGGCTTTCGCGCACGCTGGTGTCGGGCAGGCCGACCATCGTGAACACCGGCATGCCGAAGGACACGTCGACCTCGACTTGCACCGGGAAGGCCTCGACGCCGAAGACAGCAGCTGTTCGAAGACATGCGAGCACGTCATGCTGACCTGCAAGCGTCGTCGCAGCAGAGCTCGCCCAATCAACTCAACGACTTGGAGTCTTCGACCGCTGCCCGGATCGCAGGAAGTGCGAGGCCGCCTCGCCCGCCAAAGTGCAAAAACCGCCGAACGAAGCCATCGATACAGTTATGCTGGCTGCACGATTCTTTACAGCGCTTCTTAACTGCCTCGCCCGGGAGCCAACGGACATGCTGGACGCCCTCAAGAATCTGACTGGCGGGAAGACCAAGCTGGTCCAGAAACAGACGGATGAGCTCGAGCTTCTGGTTGCGGCGGCGCGCGAAGAGCGCGCCGCGATCAGCGCGATGCTGACGACGCTGACGACGCGAAGCCAGAAGCTGGCGCCGCTCGGCAAGGCGCTCGAGGAGATGACCGATCGGGTGACGGGCGTGACCCAGCGGCTCGACGACGTCGCGGCGCGGCTCGCGCTGGTCGACGATCGCACGAAGGCGCTCGAGGAAGTCGACGTGCGCATCCAGGCGCTGAAGGACGCGGCGCACCAGGCGGAGCAGACGACGCAGAAGGCGCTGGGCCCCGACGGCGAACTGCAGCAACTTCGGGAAGCGCTGCACCAACTGTCGTCGCAGGCGCTCTCGACGTACGCGACGGTCGAGACCTTGAAGAAAGAGCGCGCAACAGTCGACGAGGTCCGCGGCCAGCTGCAGAAGGCTGACTCCGAGGTGAAGCGGTCACTGGGTCAGGTCAGCACGCTCAAGACCGAACTCGATCAGGTTCGCGCGACGGCAACCGCGCTGTCGCAGGACTACGGCAAGATCCGCGAAACGTCGCGCGAAGCGCGCGAAGACACGACGTCAGCGCTGGCCACCGCCAAGGACGTCGAGAATCGGCTCGGTCCGCTGGCGCGGCTCCTCGAGCTGACCAAGAGCACCGACGAGCGGTTCGCGGCCCTCAACGCCCTGGCCGAGCACGTCTCACACAAGGCCAAGGCGCTCGAAAGCCAGCAACAGGCAGTGGAACACGCCGTCGTACAAGCTAATCGCGTGAACGAAATGGTCTGGGCGATGGACGTCCAGATCGCGAAGCTGAACGAGGGTATGAAGCAGGCGGCCAGGGTCGAAGAAACTGTCGGCCGGATCGAGAAGCTGACCCAGGAGACCGCGGCGGATCTCGAAACCGCCGGCAAAACCCGGCAGGAGGCGGAACGCGAAACGGCGAAGCTGACGAAGGAAGCGGCGTCGCTGCTCGAAGGCGTGCGCGGGCACGTGGAGTCACTCGGCGGACGGAAAAAGGAGCTGGAGACGTTCGAGGAACGCCTCCGCGTGCTGCAGAACGGCGTCGGCGATGCCGAAGGGCGCATGGACGCCCTGATGTTGAAGGACAAGACCGTCGGCATCGTGTCGCAGAAGATCGACGCGCTCGGCAAGCGCTTCGAAACGCTGTTCGCGCAGGCCGACGAGCTCACCCAGAAGCAGCTGGCGCTCGACGGGCTGGCCGGCAAGCTGTCGCAGCTCGAGGACCTCGCCAAGAAGACGGTCTGGCAGATGGACACCCTCCGTCAGAGCCGCCACGACCTCGATGCGCTGCACCAGGACATGCAGCACTTCCACAAGGCTCACGGAGAAGCGGTGAAACTCGCCGACCGCCTCGGCTCCGATCGCGCCGCGCTCGATGTCTTCGCCGAGAAGATGACCGGCTTCTCCGCGCGGACCCCGGAACTGGAAGTGAAGCTTGACGCGATCGTGGCCAAGCTGAAGCTCGTCGAGGAGGGTACGGAGAAAGCGGCCCGCCTCCACGAATCGGTCGCCGAGCTGGATGCGCAAATCGCGCGAGTCTCGGCACGCGTGCCGTACGTCGAGAAGATCGAGGCGCGCATCAACGCGCTGAACACGACGACGGCTGACGTCGATCAGAAGCTCGCCGAGCAATCGACGAGACGAACCGAGCTGGACGCGCTCAAGGTGGCATGCGAAGGCCTCGGGACTCAGCTCGAGGACGCGCAGCACAAGCTGGCGTCCGTCAGCGCGCTGCAGAAGCGGCTCGTGCCGCTCGTCGCCGACGTCAACGCGCTGAAAGCCGAGATCGGGACTGCCAACCAGCGTATCGCCGGTGTGAAACTTGACGACGCCACGATGATCGAGCAGGAGAAGCGTTTCGCGGATCTCCTGGCGTCGAGCAAGGCGATCGCCGCCGAAGTGACCGATCGGACGCGTCAGATGCAGGCGCTCTCCGAAGAGCTGGCGCGGTCAACCGCCGTGAAAGAAGAACTGATCGTCGACCTCGATCGCGTTCAGACCCGGCAGCGCGAAGCGATCAGCCAGGTGCAAGCGTCCGAGGATCAGCTGGCGCGGGCGGAGAACATGCTCAAGCAGCTCGAGCAGCGCCGAACCCAGATGGCGTTCAGTGACAAGAAGCTGGCGTCAGTCGAAGCACGGCTGTCGGAGATCAAGCAACTCACCGGCGATCTCGAAAAGAGCGTCGCCGCGATTGCCGGGCGTGAGCAGCTGATCAACGCCGTCAAGGCCGAAGTGGAGCAGGTCCACGAGATTGGCGCGCGTAGTAAAGCGGACCTGGCCCACCTGGCGGAGCAGCGCGGCGAAGTAACCGCACTCAAGAACCAGGTGGACCTGCTGCTGTCGCGCATCGCCGACACCGACGAGCGCATCGCCGGCATCGACGCGCGCCGCAAGGTGATCGACGAGGTGCAGTCGAAGACCAACGCGATCGTCCACGTCCTCGACGATGTGCGCATCAACCTCGAGGCGCTGGGCGAGCAGAAAGCCGTGGTCGATCACGTCGCGGAAAAGGTGGCACAGCTCGAATTCATGCTGCAGGAAGCGCGAAACACGCTGCGCACCCTCCAGCACGAGCGCGAGCTGGCCGAACGCATCGAGCAGGGCATCAAGCAGTTGCGATCACGTACCAGCGTGCCGGAGGAAGGAAAGCGAACGGCTTAGTGCGTCGTTCGGACTAGTTCGTCGGCCGGTAGACGGTCAGACGCTGTCCCGCGAGGAGCTGATTGCCTGGCAGCCGCGGGTTCCAGGTGCGGAGCGATGCCACGGTGGTCTGGAACAGGCGCGCGATAGAGGCCAGCGTGTCGCCGCGCTTGACCTGGTAGGTCGCCTTGACGCGATTCGACGGCGCGGCCGGGTCCGCGAGCTGCCCGGCTGCCGCCACCGTCGAGCGCGCTTCCGTGGCCGGCGCGGGACGGTCGGTACGCGCTGCCATCAGCACGGTCGTCTCGTGCGGCACGATGAGCTTCTGGCCGGCGGTCACGCGCGCGGTCGTGGCGAGGTAGTTGGCCTCAGCCAGATCGGCCTTGCTGACTCGCAGCTTGCGGGCGATGACCGACAGCGTATCGCCGCTCTTCACCGTATAGAACTTCAGGGACGCCAGGTCCGCCGCCGCCGTATCGCTGAGGCGGGACAGCACGACGTCGCCGGTACCGGCCGGCACCTTCAACGAGTACTGCGTGTCCTTGACCGGCGTCGTCCACCGGCGCAGCTCGGGGTTCAACGCCTGGATATCGTCGATCGTCACGTCGGTCCACTCGGCGACGCGGCGGAGATCGACCGGGCGCGGCAGCGTCACCTTGTCGAACTGCGTCTGCGGCTCGGGCTCGATATCGAAGCCGTACTGCGCCGGGTTGCGGGCGATGACGATGGCCGCGAGGATCATCGGCACGTATTCACGGGTTTCGCGCGGCAGCGCCTTGGGCTTCTCCGCCAGCTTCCAGAAGCTGTCGAGGCGGGTCGACTTGATGGCGCGCTGGAGGCGGCCCGGTCCGCCGTTGTAGGACGCCAGCGCCAGATGCCAGTCGCCGTCGAAGATCTTGCTGAGCGTGCGGAGGTACTTGGCGGCGGCGATGGTGGCCTTTTCCGGGTCCGACCGTTCGTCGATATACCAGTCGCGGCGCAGGCCGTTCTCGATGGCCGTGCCGGTCATGAACTGCCAGACGCCTTTGGCTTTCACCCGCGACAGGGCGTTCGGCTTGAATGCGCTTTCCACGAGCGGCACGTACGCCAGGTCCAGCGGCAGACCTTCGGCGCGGAACACGTTCTGAATCATCGGCAGGTATTTGGTGCCGCGACGCATGCCCTGTTCGATGAAGTCGTGGAGTCGTCCCTGGAACAGCTCGATGTACGAGAGCACCCGCTGGTTCAGCGGAATGGGAATGTCGTGGTTCGCCTTGTCCGCCTGGGCGGTGTCCTTCAGTTCAGCCGTCGCCGCAGGCGTTCCGAACGTGCTCGTGACCGTCAGGAGCTCGTCGATGGAAGCCGGCTCGTACTTCTTTTCGGTGAAACCGTCGCCGGTTGCCAGCGCCCGAACTTCGTAGGTGCTGATCTTGTCGACGAGCCGGTCGAAATGGTCCCGGATCCGCGGTTCGGTCCTGCCGCCATAGCTCGAGGCGAGCAGCACCTCCAGAGCCAGGTTGAATTCCGCCTTGGCGGCTTCGACGTGCCCCTGTTCGAGCTCTTTCTGACCGGTTTTGAAATGTCCGTCCGACGTGGCAATGAGGGCGAGGACCTCGTCAGCCACAACGGGTGCGGGCGTCTGGGCGCGCACGGGTATCGCCAGCGCCATCACGAAGAGGGCGGCCAGCGCGGTCAGCGGACGGCGCTGCCAGAGCTGCTTGGGCATTGTCGAGGCAGTCTAGCAAGGCTCATGGGGAGGGGTCAACAATAAGTCCAACAGGCTCAGCAGTTGCACACTTTAGCCAGACCAGGGTGCCACGCGGAAGATTCGATGCTGCTCGCCGAGGTCGCGCGCCGCGGGTGTGACGATCGCCCGCTCCGACACCACGAGCGTGCGCCCCGCCTGAATGGCCAGACGGACATCTTCCTCACAGACGAAGTCGAGCGGCGGAGCGCTGGCGGAGTCCGGAGCGGGTCTGACCCCCGTCTGACCCTTGAATCCCCGCGACCCGAGGAACTCGTCGATCCGCCGGGACAGCGAATCTGCACTGATGCCCGCGGGCGGCAGCGGCCGTTCGGGCGCGGAGGGCAGCCGGCCACTTCCTGACGGCGACGAAGGAGCGACGGAGACGGCTCC
>Ga0207681_10002648_pt1 | contig 11344 bp, 8 predicted proteins | sample KBSS53metaG_FD_184324 | JGI IMG/M metagenome (GOLD analysis project Ga0207681, IMG submission 184324) | Switchgrass rhizosphere microbial communities from Kellogg Biological Station, Michigan, USA - KBS S5-3 metaG (SPAdes) (version 2) | ecosystem: Host-associated > Plants > Roots > Rhizosphere >... | reverse complement strand
GCGGAGACGGCTGTCGCGGCGTCGCTGCTGCTCGTCGTGCTCACGGCGTGCGGCGGTTCGCAACAGGCGGTCGACGCGAGCGCCGCGTACAAGGCCAAGGATTATCGCCGTGCGGCGAGTCTCTTCGCCCAGACGATTCGCAACGGCGACCGCACTCCCGGCGCGCTCTACAACTACGGCACCGCGCTCATCGCCGCCGATTCGCTCGCGGCCGCGGCAGAAGTCCTCGAGCGATCGGTCGAGCGCGCGGATCCCGAGGTTCGCTACCGCGGCCGCTTCAACAAGGGATTGACGCATCTCGTGCGCGGCCTCCCGTCGAAGGACACGACCAGCGCGGCGGCGACGGCTGCCGCCGCGACCGGCGTACCGAACGATTCCGCGAGCGCGCAGCTCAAGCTCGCGCTCGCCGATTACAAGCGCGTGCTGATCCAGCGGCCGACGGACCTCGACGCCAAGTGGAACTACGAGCTCGCGCTCGAGAAGCAGAAGTCGGGCGGCGGCGGAGGTGGCGGTGGCGGCCAGTCCAATGCGTCCGAGGCGCCGTCCAAGCAGGAGCCGAAGCCGCAGCCGACACTCGCGCAGCGTCAGGCCGAGCAGCTGCTCGGCAGTGCCGAGCGCGAGGAGCGCGAGGTGCAGAGCAAGAAGCAGAAGCAGAACCGCCCCGAGCCTCCACCAGGCGGCAAGGATTGGTGAGTCGCCCGTGCTCGTCGTAGCGATTCTCGCGCAGCTCGCCATCGCGGCCCACGGCCCCGACACGGCGACCGCGTGTCTGCCGGTCCGCGTGAGCGCGGCGATCCGAACCCCGGGACCTGTCGCCCCCGCGGTCGAGCCGCCGCAGGGCTCGGGACTGCAGCTCCTGCGGAGCCGCGTCTCCTCGCGCGTCGAGTCCGACGGCGCGGCCCAGTTCAGCACGATCACCGAGACGTGGGCGGACATCGCGATCTCGCCGGTCGGACGCGTGCAGCTGCCGCCGTTCGTCGCCATCGTCGACGGCAAGCGCGTCACCTCCAATGCGGTGGTCGTGAACGTCCGCGAGCCGATCTCGCCTCCTCCCGTCGTGCTGGTCGATGCGCGGCTCGACGACACGCATGGGGCAGGGGCCACCGACTCGCTGTTCGTCGGCCAGCAGGTGGACTATCGCGTCGACGTGCTGCTCAACGAGACGGCACGCACTCGGCTGCGCCGCAACCCGACGTTCTTCCCTCCGGAGATGTCCGCGGTGCTCGCCTACGACGTCGACATCCCGCGCGGGATGCCGAAGCAGGGGCGCCGCTGCTTCGAGACGCTGAGCTATCGTCGCGGGTTGTTCCCCCTGTTCCCGGGCAACGTCACGATCCCGCCCGCGGTGCTCACGTACTCACTGCCGCTCACGTCCTCGTTCTTCTCGCGCGAGGAGAGCTTCGAGCTCCGCTCCGACAGCGTGCGCTTCGTCGCCGTCGAGCCACCGGCGCGCGACCGGCCGGCGGACTACGCGGGCGCGGTGGGCACGCTGCGCATCGGCGCACGTCTCGAGACCGGTACGTCGCGCGTCGGCGACCCGGTGGTGCTGACGGTCCGCGTCACTGCGGCCGGCAACGTGAAGCTGCTCCCGCGACCGTCGCTCGAGCTGCCGTGGGCGACGATCACGCCGGGCGAGGAGCGCGTCGAGATCGATTCCACGGCGACGCGGATCAGCGGGACGAAGGAGTTCGAGTGGCTGATCACACCTCGCGAATCCGGCACGCAGGTGGTGCCGTCGATCCGCTACCCGTACTTCGACCCGGTGATCCGTCGGTATGCCGTGATCGAGACCTCGCCGCTCCCGCTCGTCGTCGGGGCGGCGTCGCTCGCCTCGAGCGACACGGTGACCACCACGCATCTGCCGATCCGCGTCGAGCTGCGTGCCGAGGAGCCGCCGCCGTTCTCGGCGCGCCCGCTCTTCTGGGCGCTGTTCGCGCTCGCCCCCCTTCCCGCCGCGATGCGCCGCGTGGTGCGCCGCCGCCGGCTCGACACGAGCGGGTTGAGCGCGGTGCGACGCATGCGCGCGATCGCCGATGCGCGCACCCCCGTCCCGGCACGTGATCTCCGGCGGCTCTATCTCGACGCCCTGCGCGAGCGCGTGCCGAACGCCGCCCGCGACCGCGAGCCGCTCGCGCGTTCGCTGAGACGGGCCGGCGTGAGCGACGGCGTCGCGCTCGAGGCGGAGCTGATGCTCGCGCGGCTGGACGATGCCGCCTTCTCCGCCACCGGTGCCCTCGACGACCGCGCCGTGCGCGAATCGGCCGAGATCGTCGCGACGGTGGATCACGAAGCGATCCGTCCCTCACGCGCCGCCGCTCGCGCGGCTGGTGCGCTCGTTCTCTTCCTTGCCGTCGTCGGCGTGGCGCAGGCCGCCTCCGACGACGCGGAGCGAGTGTTCGGCGATGGCGTGCGCGCCTACCAGCGCGGCCAGTTCGCCGTCGCCGAGCGCCGGTTCCTCCGCGTGACGACGCTCGCACCGCGCGCCGTCGACGCGTGGGCGAATCTCGGCACCGCGGCGTGGGAGGGTGCGGACACCGCGCAGGCCGCCCGCGCCTGGCATCACGCGCTGCGCCTCGATCCGCTCGACGCCGAGTCCCGCGAACGGCTCGGCGCGCTGCAGCCGCTCGGTCCGCGATCCGCCGCGTACGTCGCGCCGCTCGCGGTCGACGCCGTGGCGTCGGTGGTGATGGTCGCGTGGCTCGCGGCGTGGGTGCTCCTCGCGCTGCCGGGCAACCGGCGCCCTCGCGCCGCACGCCCGATCGCCGGTGGCGCGATCGCCGTCGCGCTCGTCGGCCTCGCCGTGCTGCTCGAGATCGAGTCGCGCGTCGGGGCACGCGACCTCGCCGTGCTCGTCCACGGCCGAACGCTGCTGGAGACGCCGGCGTCCGAATCGCGCTCGCTCGCCGCGGCAGCGGCGGGCGAGGCGGGGAGGCTCGGCGCGCGCGAAGCCGGCTGGGTCCACCTCACGATCGACGCGGGACGCGCCGGCTGGGTGCCCGCGAGCGCGCTCATGCCCATCGAGCCCGTGCAGCCGGCGCGATTGACCGGGTTGGCGCCCGTCCGGTAACGTTCGCCATGGCGCGGATCGCAGTGCTCCCACCGGCGGTGGCTGACCAGATCGCCGCCGGCGAGGTGGTCGAGCGCCCCGCGTCGGCCGTGAAGGAGCTGGTCGAGAACGCGCTCGACGCGGGCGCCACGGCGATCGACGTCGCGGTCGAGGAGGGCGGTCGCCAGTCGATTCGCGTTAGCGACGACGGTGTCGGCATGGAGCGCGAGGACGCGCTGCTCGCGCTCGAACGCCACGCGACCTCCAAGATCCGGTCGGCGGCGGACCTGGTCGGCGTGTCGAGCTTCGGGTTCCGCGGCGAGGCGCTGCCGGCGATCTGCTCCGTCAGCCGCCTCGTCATCGAGACCGCTCCATCCGACGGCGCGGGCACGGCGATCGACGCCGCGGGTGGAGTGGTGCGCGAGGTGCGCGACGTCGCACGGCGCCGTGGGACGACGATCGTCGCGTCACAGCTCTTCTACAACGCACCGGCGCGCCAGAAGTTCTTGCGCGGCGCGCGCTCCGAGTGGCGCGGCGTGGTCGACGCGATGACGATGGTCGCGCTGACGCGGCGCGACGTGCGGTTCACCGTGTCGAATGACGGAAAGCAGGCGCTCGCCCTTCCCGCGGCGCACACGCTGCGCGACCGCGTCGCCGCGCTGTGGGGATCGGCCGTCGCGGATCGCATGGTGGACGTCGACGACGTGCGCGGCGCCATCCACGTCAGTGGGCTCGCCGAGCGTCCGGGTGACGTCGGCACCGCGAGCCGGCGCACCTTCCTCACCGTGAACGGACGTCCGATCCGCGACGCGGGGCTGCTGCGCGCCGCCGAAGTCGCCTACAAGTCGACGCTCGCACCGGGCCTGCGCCCGTCGCTGCTGCTCGACGTCGTGCTTCCCGCCGACGCCGTGGACGTGAACGTGCACCCGGCCAAGGCGGAGGTGCGCTTCCGCGACCGCTGGGTCGTGGAGCAGGCCGTCGAAGCCGCGATCCGTCGCGCGCTCGGCACCTTCGACGCGAGCGCCGCGCTCGGCGTGCGGTCCTGGTCGCCGTCGGCCCCGGCGTGGAGTACCGCACGGCACGACGTCGAGCTTCTGCGCGCGGCCGACGCGCGACCCGACGGCCTGTTCGAGCGGCACGATGCGGAGCCGGACGACCGCCCGATCGGTGTGGAGGAAGCGCCGGATGCCGCGAGCGAGCGCGAGACATGGCGTCCTCCCGAGCCGAGCTTTCCGGCCGCGCCCGCGCCCGAGTTGCAGCCGACGCAGCACGTGCCGCCACTGCTCCAGCTGCGGCGCACGTACATGATGTTCGAGCACGACGAGGGCGTCGTCCTCATCGACCAGCACTCGGCGCACGAGCGCGTACTCTACGAGCGGTTCATGGGAATGCTCGAGAGAGGCGAGGCACCGTCGCAGCGCCTGCTCTTTCCGCTCACGCTGCATCTCACCCCGGCCGAGGGCGACGCGTTCGAGACGAACCGCGACGTGCTCGTTCGGCTTGGCTTCGAGGTGGAGGGATTCGGTGGACACACGCTGCTCGTCAGCAGCGTGCCGATGCCACACCCGCGCTTCGACGCCGAGCGCTGTTTGCGGGAGACGCTCGCCGCGCTCGCGGGGGATCGCACGCCGTCGACGCACGCGCGCCACGAGCGTCTCGCCGCGACGGTCGCGTGCAAGGCGGCGATCAAGGCCGGCGACGAGCTCTCGCCGGCCGAGATGCGCGCGCTGTTCGTCGCGCTCGGCGAGACGCGGCTTCCCGCGCACGACGTCCACGGCCGCTCGACCATCGTGCAGCTCTCGTGGCCCGAGCTCGAGCGCCGCTTTGGCCGACAGTAGTGCGCCCACGATCCCGGTGCTGTGCGGCCCGACGGCGGCGGGCAAGACGAGGCTCGCGCTCTGGCTGGCCGAACGTGCCGATGTCACGATCGTCAGCGCCGATTCGCGTCAGCTCTATCGCGGCTTCGATATCGGCACGGCCAAGCCGACGCCGGCCGAGCTCCGCGCCGTTCCGCACCGTGGCGTGGACGTGCTCGATCCCACCCAGCGCGCGTCGGCCGCCTGGTGGGCCGATCACGCGGATGCATGGATCCGCGACGTGCGTGCGCAGAGGCGCGTTCCGCTCGTCGTCGGTGGAACCGGACTTTATCTGCGTGCGCTGTTCGGGACACTGTTCGAGGAGCCGCCGCTCGACGAGGGGCACCGCGCCGCACTCCAGGGCGAGCTCGCGGCATATTCCACCGAGTCGCTCCGGCGCTGGGTGCGCGAGCTCGATCCGTCGCGTGCCGCGCTCGGCCGCACCCAGCTCCTGCGGGCGATCGAGATCGCACTCCTCTCGGGCCAGCGCGTGAGCGACCTGCACCGCGAACGGCAGCGGCCGGCGCGCTGGTCGGCGCGCTACCTCGTCGTCGATCCGGGTCCCGAGCTCGCGACGCGAATCGAGGGGCGCGTCGACGCCATGATGAAACAGGGTTGGCGGGAGGAGGTTCGGCGCCTTACCGCCGACGTGCCGGCCGACGCACCGGCGTGGAACGCGGCCGGCTATGGCGCGATTCGTCTGCTCGAGCGCGGCGAGCTCACCGAGCGTGACGCGGTGCAGCGCGTCGTCGTGGAGACCCGGCAGTACGCCAAGCGGCAGCGCACCTGGTTCCGGCACCAGCTCGCCGGCGACGACGTGACACGCCTCGATCCGCGCGACCCCGAGTGGGAGGCGCGCGCCCTTTCCTGGTGGCACACATGGGACGCATGAAGATCGGTATCACCTGCTACCCGACCTACGGTGGCTCGGGAGCGGTCGCGACGGAGCTCGGCATCGCGCTGGCGCATCGCGGGCACGAGATCCACTTCATCACCTATCAGCAGCCGTTCCGGCTGCCCTCGTTCCTGCCTCGCATCTACTTCCACGAGGTGGACGTCGGCCGCTACCCCCTCTTCGAGTATCCGCCGTACGATCTCGCGCTCGCCGTGCGCATGCACGAGGTCGTGCTCGCGCACAAGCTCGATCTCCTGCACGTGCATTACGCCATCCCGCACGCGACGAGCGCGTGGATGGCGCGCGAGATGCTCAAGCCGACGCGTCCCGACATCAAGGTCCTCACGACGCTCCACGGGACGGACATCACGATCGTCGGCCAGGATCCGTCGTTCCACGCCATCACCAAGTTCTCGATCGAGAAGTCGGACGGGCTCACCGCCGTCTCGAAGTACCTGCGCGACGAGACCCAGTCGGTGTTCGGCTGCGCCGCCTGCCGCATCGACGTCATCCCGAACTTCATCGACCCGGCCGTCTACGACCGGTCGCGCTACGAGCCACAGCTCCGCGAGCAGGTGAACGGCGACAAGGTGTTGATGCACATCTCGAACTTCCGCGCCGTGAAGCGGGTGCGGGACGTCGTCGGCATCTACGCGCGTGTGGCGAAGGAGGTGCCGAGCGTGCTCGTCATGGTCGGCGACGGCCCGGAGCGCATCGACGCGGAGCAGGAGGCTCGCCGGCTCGGTGTGCAGGACCGCGTCTTCTTCCTCGGCAAGCTCGAGTCGGTCGCGCCGCTGCTCGCGAGCGCGGACCTCTTCCTCATTCCTTCCCAGAGCGAGTCGTTCGGCCTCAGCGCCCTCGAGGCACTCGCCACCGGCGTTCCCGTCGTCGGGAGCCGTGCGGGCGGGCTTCCCGAGGTCGTGCGCGATGGCGAGACGGGTGCACTGTGCGTCGTCGGCGACGTCGAGGGAATGGCACGCGCCGCGATCGATCTTCTCACCGACGACGACCGCTGGCGCGCGACGTCCACCCTCGCGGCGGCCGACGCACGCAAGCGCTTCTCGCTCGAGCAGGTCGTGCGACAGTACGAGGACTTCTACGTCGACGCCCTCGGTGGTAGCCTCCCTGACGACGCGTAGCGCATCCACCATCACCCCGTTTCCGTGAACGCCGCACTTCTCGCCCAGCTCGCCCCCTCACCGCCTTCGCTCGACGCGCTCCACGCCGTGCTGCTCGGCATCATCGAGGGCATCACCGAGTTCCTGCCGATCTCCTCGACGGCCCACCTCATCCTCGCGAGCCGCGCGTTCGGCCTTACCGAGTCGGAGTTCCTCAAGAGCTTCGAGATCATCATCCAGCTCGGCGCGATCCTGTCCGTCGTCGTGCTGTACTGGCAGCGCTTCCTGAACTTCGACGTGCTCAAGAAGCTGGTCGTCGCGGTGATCCCCACCGGCGTCATCGGGCTCACCGTGTACAAGGCGATCAAGGGCTACCTGATGGGCAACATCACGGTCATCCTGCTCACGCTGCTGATCGGTGGCATCGCGCTGATCGTGTTCGAGCGGTTCCGCCAGGAAGACGAGCGCGACGTCGACTTTCACGAAATCACGTACCGGAAGGCGTTCCTCATCGGGCTCTTTCAGGCGATCGCCGTGATCCCCGGTGTCTCTCGCTCCGCCGCCACGATCGTCGGTGGATCGCTGCTCGGCGTTTCGAAGCGCACCATCGTCGAGTTCTCCTTCATGCTCGCCGTCCCGACCATGCTCGCCGCGACGGGACTGGAGCTGCTCAAGAGTCGGGCGGCGCTCAGCGGAAACTTCGGTGTGCTCGGCATCGGCTTCGTCGTCAGCTTCGTCACGGCGATCATCGCGATCAAGTCGTTCCTCGCGTACTTGAAGCGCCGCGATTTCTCGATGTTCGGCTGGTATCGGGTCGCGCTCGCCCTGGTCTTCTATCTTGTCTTCATCCGCTGAGCGTTCGGCGGTCCGCTATGACGGCCATTCGGCCGTCGAGCTCGAGACGCTCCTCGGCGTGCCCCGGGTGAAGGCGTTCGCGTCGGTCACCTCCACGCTCGACGTCGCGCACCGCATCGCGGAGTCGGTGCCTGCCGGCACGCTGCTGCTGGCGGACGAGCAGACGGCGGGGCGGGGGACCCAGGGCCGCCGATGGGTGTCGCGCGCCGGCGATGGGGTGTGGCTCGCACTGATCGAGCGGCCGGCGGATGCGCGGGCGCTCGACGTCCTCTCCCTGCGCTGCGGCCTGTACGCCGCCGAGGCGCTCGACGGCCTCGCCTCGGAGCCGATCGGCGTGAAGTGGCCGAACGATCTGTACGTCGGGGCGCGCAAGCTCGCCGGTGTGTTGATCGAGACGCGCTGGCGCGGCGCGGCCGCCGAATGGGTCGCCATCGGCTTCGGACTGAACGTGCGCACACCCCCGCTGGAGACGGCGACGGGACTCGTGGACGACTGCACGCGGGTCGATGCGCTCGTGCGCCTCGTTCCGGCCCTGCGGCGAGCCGCGAGCGCCGGAGAGCACCTCACCGACGACGAGCTCGCGCGCTGGCGCGACCGCGACATGGCCAGAGGGCGGTCCGTCTCGACGCCATCGGCCGGCACCGTTGATGGCGTGGCGCCGGGAGGCGAGCTTCTCGTCCGATCCGCCGACGGCAGCGTCGCTCGGCACCGCACCGGCACCCTCACCTTCGCCGAGCCACTCGCATGCTCCTGACCTTCGACGTGGGGAACACCGAGACGACGCTGGGGCTCTACGACGGCACCGAGCTTCGCGCGCACTGGCGCATCATGACGGACGTCGCCCGCACCCCCGACGAGTTCGGAGTCCTGCTGCGCGGGCTGCTCGCCGGAGCGGAGATCGCGCTGCGCGACGTTACCGGCGTCGCGATCGGGTCGGTGGTCCCTCCCGTCACCGCGCCGCTCGCCGAAGCGTGCCGCGCGTGGCTCCCCGCCACGCGTGTCGAGATCATCGACGCCCGCTCGGCGCTGCCCATCACGCTGCAGGTCGACGAGCCGCTCACCGTCGGCGCCGACCGGATCATCAATACGCTGGCGGCGAGCCGGAAGTACGGACGGGATGCGATCGTCGTCGACCTCGGAACGGCGACGACGTTCGACTGCATCACGAAGGACGCCGTCTTCCTCGGCGGCGTGATCGCGCCCGGCGTCCGCACCTCGGCCGAGACGTTGTTCCGCCGCACGTCCAAGCTCCCCGCGACGGAGCTCGTCGCGCCGCGCCGAGTGATCGGAACGCGCACGGAGGAGTGCATCCGTGCGGGCGTCATGTTCGGCGCCGCCGAGTCGATCGACGGGGTCGTCGCCCGCATCAAGACGGAGTGGCCGAGCAGGGAAGTACCCATCGTGATCGGCACCGGCGGCTTGGCCGAGACGTTCGCGCCGCTGTGCCGCTCGTTCGACGCCGTGGACCCGTACCTGACCCTCTACGGGCTGTCCCTGGCCTTCGATCTGCTCGGAAGCCGGGCCTGAGGCTCTCGCCGGCGAGCGCGGCCGCAAATGTTTGTCGTTCAACATTTTACGGCCGCCCGTAGCGAATTCCGGCCCCCCACTTGCATGCCCCCTGGGCCTTCAGTAGACTCCGGGCTGTTAGCACTCTGAGCATACGAGTGCTAAAGCGTCCAGGTCCCCGATGGTTCACCCGATTCACTGAGATGGAGGCGCACCACTTATGGCCACCAAGAGCGCGGCAAGCGTGAAGCTCTCGCCGCTGTCCGATCGCGTCGTCGTCAAGGCGACCGAAGAGTCCGAGCAGATGCGGGGTGGGCTGTACATCCCCGACACCGCGAAGGAGAAGCCGCAGCAGGGGGAGATCGTCGCCGTTGGCCCCGGGAAGTACGAGGACGGCAAGCTGGTTCCGATGACGGTCAAGGTTGGCGACAAGGTGCTGTACGGGAAGTACAGCGGCACCGAGATCACGCTCGACAACGAGCAGTTCCTGATTCTCCGCGAGAGCGACGTGCTCGCGGTCGTCGCCTGATCACTGTCTACGCATAGAGAGAGGAATTCCCATGGCTAGCAAGGAACTGCATTTCAATACGGATGCGCGCTCGGCGCTCAAGCGCGGCGTCGATCAGCTTGCCGAGGCGGTGAAGGTCACCCTCGGTCCGAAGGGTCGGAACGTCGTCATCGACAAGAAGTTCGGCGCGCCGACGGTCACCAAGGACGGCGTCACCGTCGCGAAGGAGATCGAGCTCGCCGATCCGCTCGAGAACATGGGCGCCCAGATGGTGAAGGAGGTCGCGACCAAGACCTCCGACAACGCCGGCGACGGCACCACGACGGCGACCGTGCTCGCCCAGGCCATCTTCCGCGAAGGCCTCAAGAACGTCACCGCCGGCGCCAATCCGATGGCGATCAAGCGCGGCATCGACAAGGCCGTCAGCGCGGTCATCGAGGAGCTGAAGCGCATCAGCACCCCGACCACGGGCAAGAAGGAGATCGCCCAGGTCGGCGCCATCTCGGCCAACAACGACACGGAGATCGGCAACCTGATCGCCGAGGCGATGGAGAAGGTCGGCAAGGACGGCGTGATCACGGTCGAGGAGGCGCGCGGCGTCGAGACGACGTTGGAGACGGTCGAGGGCATGCAGTTCGACCGCGGCTACGTCTCGCAGTATTTCGTGACCGATCCCGAGAAGATGGAAGCGGTCCTCGAGGATGCCTACATCCTCATCCACGACAAGAAGATCTCCTCGATGAAGGACCTGCTCCCGGTCCTCGAGAAGGTCGCGCAGCTCGGCAAGCCGCTGCTCATCATCGCCGAGGACATCGACGGTGAGGCGCTCGCCACGCTCGTCGTGAACAAGCTCCGCGGCACGCTCCGCGTCGCCGCCGTCAAGGCGCCCGGGTTCGGTGATCGCCGCAAGGCGATGCTCGGCGACATCGCGACCCTGACCAACGGCCAGGTCGTCAGCGAGGAAGTCGGCTTCAAGCTCGAGAACGCGGTCGTCTCGGACCTCGGCCGCGCCAAGCGCGTCGTCGTCGACAAGGACAACACCACGCTCATCGACGGCGCCGGTGAGGACGCGAAGATCCAGGGCCGCATCAAGGAGATCCGCGCCGCGATCGACACCTCCACGTCGGACTACGACAAGGAGAAGCTGCAGGAGCGTCTGGCCAAGCTCGCCGGTGGTGTCGCCGTGATCAACGTCGGCGCCGCGACCGAGGCCGAGATGAAGGAGAAGAAGGCGCGCGTCGAGGATGCGCTCCACGCCACGCGTGCCGCGGTCGAGGAGGGCATCGTCCCCGGCGGCGGCGTCGCCTTCATCCGCGCTCAGAAGGCGCTCAAGACCCTCAAGCTCGAGGATTCCGACGAGCAGATCGGCGTCGACATCATCCGTCGCTCGATCGAGGAGCCGCTCCGCATGATCGTGCAGAACGCGGGTGGCGAGGGTTCCATCGTCCTCGAGAAGGTGCGCTCGAGCAAGGACGACAAGTTCGGCTACAACGCCCTCACGGACGTGTACGAGGATCTGGTCCAGGCGGGCGTCATCGATCCGACGAAGGTGACGCGCAC
>Ga0207681_10002645_pt1 | contig 11355 bp, 10 predicted proteins | sample KBSS53metaG_FD_184324 | JGI IMG/M metagenome (GOLD analysis project Ga0207681, IMG submission 184324) | Switchgrass rhizosphere microbial communities from Kellogg Biological Station, Michigan, USA - KBS S5-3 metaG (SPAdes) (version 2) | ecosystem: Host-associated > Plants > Roots > Rhizosphere... | reverse complement strand
GCGGCACACCGACGGCTTTTGCCAACGCGGCGCGGCGCATGGCATTCAAAAAGCCCTCGCCGGTCGCGCCTCCGCCGCTTCCCATCCGCACGAAGATCTCATTCGATCCATGCGCCATCATCAAACGTTGCAGCGCGAGCAAGCTGGTCGCCACGCGCTTGCCGTCGGAAAACGAGACGTGGCTGTCGAGCAGCGGTCCGGCGAACTCCGAAGCACATAGGCCGTTGCGGAACACTGCTTTCCGCCCGCCTGTAAGAGCGAAGGCCCTGCTCATCGACGCCGGAACGACGAGCGCATGACAGCCAAGGGTCTTCAATGCGGAACGACGATCGAATTGCATCAGCGATCTCCCACTCCCCACCGGCATCAGCTTCGCGCCTTGGAAATTACGTCATGAGCTTCTCTGTCTCGCCATATGGGACCGTATAGGACGTTCGAGATTTGGCAAATAAAAAGCACGATGCCGTGCGATTTGAGCCAGACTACATCTCGAACGGTGAACGGTTGAGGGCGAAGACAAACCCGCTCTCGTCGCCCATGGCGGTCGTGGCACTTGCTGTCCGGAGTAGAAGGGTGGCGCAGGCGGTGACCTAAGCCACGATCGCCAACCCCGCGCGGCCCGTTCGCTGCATAAGACAGGCTAGTACAGCAGCAGGTCCGCCACGTCCTCGCGCCAGGCTGCTTCGTCGCGACCGGCTTGCGCGTCGAGATCGCCCGGCTGGGCCGCCGCATCCTCGACCCAGTCGCGCAAGGCGGGGCCGCCGTTGATGACGTCGATCGCGAGCCGCTCGAACTCGTACTCGTAAGGGAAATCACGCCAGATCGGGTACTCGGGATAAAGCCGCCGGATCGCCTTGAAGGCCAGCGCCTGCAGTCGCCACGGCCGGAATGCGGCGTGATCGTAGACCGGCCCTTCGGCGTGGATCATCAGCCCGTTGCACAGCGTCTTCGCGTGCTTGTGGAACGTGGGCTCGAACCAGCACTCGCGGATGGCACAGCCCGCGAGCCATTCGGGCGCGAACCGGCGCATCTCCTCCAGCACCGAGCCTGCGTGAATGTCGGGCGCGCCAAACAGCACTTCCAACGGGCGCGTGGTGCCGCGTCCTTCGGAAAGCGTCGTGCCCTCCAGCATGACCGTGCCTGCGTACGCGCGCGCCATGTTGAGATTGGCGGCGTTGGGACTGGGATTGATCCAGATCCGATCGGTCGGCCAGCCGAAGCCCGGCGCGTCGTCGGCCTGCCAGCCTTCCATCGCGATCACCCGATAATCGACGTCGAGCCCGAAGCGGCGCACGAACCAGTGCCCCATTTCGCCCAGCGTCAGCCCGTGACGCATCGGCATCGGCCCGGCGCCCACGAAGCTCTCGTGGCCCGCGAGCAGCGTCGTGCCCTCGACAGGGCGCCCGGCCGGGTTGGGCCGGTCGAGCACCCACACGCTCTTGCCGGTGCCCGAGGCGGCCTGCAGCAGGTAGAGCAGCGTCGTGACGAACGTGTAGATGCGGCAGCCCAGGTCCTGCAGGTCGAACAGGAACACGTCGGCCGTGTCCATCATCGCCGCGCTGGGGCGCCGTACCTCGCCGTAGAGGCTGAAGATCGGGATGCCGAGCACCGGATCGATCTCGTCCGCGGTCTCGACCATGTTGTCCTGCTTGTCGCCCTTCAGCCCATGCTGCGGGCCGAAGGCGGACGTCAGGTTCACACCCGCCGCGATCAGGGCGTCGAGCGAATGGACGAGGCCTTGCGTGACCGAAGCCGGATGGGCGACGAGCGCGACCCGGCGCCCCTCCAGGGCCTTGCGCAGTTCCGGGTCGGCGAGCAGGCGGTCGATGCCGAATTTCATGCGCGTGTCGGTGGCGCAACCTCGGCAACGAAGCAAGCGGCATCGTGGAAGTCGGGCTTGCCGGGCGGATGCGCCAGCGCCCAGTACGACTTCACGCCGCCCTCCTCCTCGATCACCGCGGTCAGGTTCGCCCGCCACGGCAGCGACGGCAGCGCGCTGGCTGGCACCGCCGCGTCGAAGATCGCCAGCGCCTCGCCCTTGCGCATCGCGCACGTCGGCTCGCGAGGGAAGGCGCGCTCGGCCATGCCTTGCCGATAGGCGCTGAAATCATAGGCGTTCCAGCGTTCGGACGGAGACAGGTTCAGCTCGGTATAGCCTTCCTCTCCCGGCACTTGCAGGAACAGCTCGAAGCAGGTGGTCTGCCACAGGCCGTCCGCCCGACCCTTGCCGGCGAAGGCGGGCACGACCAGCCGCTGCGCCCCCTCGATCCGCCAGCGCAGCCGCAGCCAGTCCCCGTCGGGCGTGATCCGCGCGGCGATCGCGCTCACGCCAAGCGGCGCAGTATCGGGATGCGGGACCAGCGAGTGCGTTTGCAACCGCAGAACTCCATGCTAGTCGCCCGGCCTTCCGGCAATGAAGGCAGCCATGACGTACAATTCCACCCTGCTTCGCCTGCTCGACGAACGCGGCTACATCCACCAGCTTACCGATGGCGACGCCCTCGACAAGCTGGCATCGGCGCAGATCGTCCCGGGCTATGTGGGGTTCGACGCCACGGCCCCGTCGCTGCACGTCGGCAACCTGGTCTCGATCATGCTCTTGCGCCGGCTGCAGCAGGCCGGGCACAAGCCGGTCGTGCTGATGGGCGGGGGCACCACGCGGATCGGCGACCCCACGGGCAAGGACGAAGTGCGCAAGATGCTCACCGACGAGGCGATCGAGGCCAACATCGCCTCGATCCGCACCGCCTTCGAGCGCTTCCTGACTTTCGGCGACGGTGAGACCGATGCGGTCATGGTCAACAACCACGACTGGCTCGGCAAACTCGGCTACATCGAGATGCTGCAGAAGGTCGGCACGCACTTCACGGTCAACCGTATGCTGAGCTTCGATTCGGTCAAGCTGCGGCTCGAGCGCGAGCAGCCGATGACCTTCCTCGAATTCAACTACATGATCCTGCAAGGGTACGACTTCCGCCACTTGGGCCAGACGATGGGCGTCCGCCTGCAGATGGGCGGCTCGGACCAGTGGGGCAACATCGTCAACGGCGTCGAACTGGCCCGGCGGATGGATGGGGTCGAGGTCTTCGGGCTGACGACGCCGCTCATCACCAAGGCCGACGGCACCAAGATGGGCAAGTCGGTCTCGGGCGCCGTGTGGCTGAACGAGGACGAGCTGCCCTCGTACGATTACTGGCAGTTCTGGCGCAATTGCGACGATCGCGACGTCGGCAAGTTCCTGCGCCTGTTCACCGACTTGCCGGTCGATGAAATCGCACGCCTCGAAGCCCTTGGGGGCAGCGAGATCAACGATGCGAAAGTCGTGCTGGCGAACGAGGCGACCGCGCTGTGCCGCGGCCCGGAGGCTGCCCGCGCCGCCCAAGCGACGGCCGAGGCGACCTTCGCCGGGGGCGGCTTGGGGGACGACTTGCCGACGCTGCACGTGCCGGCCGAGGGCATCCGCCTGGCCACGGCATTGACCGAACTCGGCTTCACCGCGTCCAACGGCGAGGCCAAGCGCAAGATCGCCGAAGGCGCGGTGCGCCTGGACGATGTGGCGATGAGCGATCCGGCGCTGCTGATCACGGTGGCGCCCGGTTCGACCGGCAAGCTCAGCCTCGGGCGGAAAAAGCACGCGATCCTGCGCGGTTAGTAACTCTGAAAGCCGCACGGGCGCGCGCTTCGCGGCGCCGATTATCGAAATGTTAACCCCGTCCCTTTACGGAGCGTTCTCCTGACTCGTGCAAGGTCGCGGCACGGGCAGAAGCACACTCGAAGAGGTGGACGATGAATGCGGGCGCACAGCTCACCGTGACGGACCAGCGCCGTGCCGCCCGGCATCCTGCCGACTACAAGGTCATTGCCGAGCACCGTCAGCTGGGCGACGTTCACTTGCACATCGTGAACGTCTCCGCCCAAGGCTTCATGGTCCAGGGCCTGGAGACGCTCGAGCGCGGAGAGCGGCTGGTGCTGCGCATGCCGGTGATCGGCCGGATCGAGGCGCACCTCATCTGGGTGCACGAAGGCCGCGCCGGGTTCCAGTTCGAGCGGATCATCCGGCTCGACGACTTCCAGAAGCTCGTCGACGCGATCCAGCCCAACCCAAGGCTGCGCCCCCGCCGCTGAGGAACATTCAGGCTTGCGGCTGGCGCGCTTCGTCGCACTGCAGCATTCCACACTTGATATAGTATATCATCACATTTACGCGGCGAGCCATGAACTCGATCCGCCGACTCGCACCGCTCCTCCTCACCAGCACCGTCATCGCGGCCCTTCCCGCCACGAGCGCGCAGGCCCAAAGCGACACCGCACCTGCGGCGCCCGCTTCGGCCGGCGCGGACGATCCCGGTTCCACGCATCCGCATGACAGCGACCAGGCGATCGTCGTGGTCGGCCGCATGGTTTCGGGGCACAGCGACCCGATCAGCGCGCCGGTGGTTCTCCAGGGCGACAGCCTCACGCGCAACCTCAAGCCGCAGATCGGCGACATGCTCGCCAGCCTCCCGGGCGTCTCGTCGAGCGGCTTCGCGCCGGGTGTTTCGCGCCCCGTCCTCCGCGGCTTCGACGGCCCGCGTGTTCAGGTCCTGCTCGACGGCATCGGCTCGCTCGACGCCTCCTCGGTCTCGGCCGACCACGCGGTGTCGCTCGACACGCTCGGCGTGGATCGGATCGACGTGCTGCATGGACCAAGCGTGCTTCAGTATGCCAGCGATCCCTCGGGCGGCGCCGTGAACGCGGTCGACAAGCGGATTCCGCGCACCGTGCCCGACCAGCCGTTCAAGCTCGATGCAACCGGGTCCTACGGCACCGCCGCGGACTCGGTCCTCGGTGCCGCCGCCGTCGAGGTGAAGCTCGCGCCGCGCTTCGTCGCCCGGATCGACGGCAGCTACAACCATTCAAACGACCTTCGTATCGGCGGCTACGCGCTCTCGCCGCAGTTGCGCGCGGACACGCTCGCACAAGTGAGCGCGCTCGCCGGTGCCGGCGACCTGGCCGACGCGGCGGTGCTCGCCGATCAGGCCAACCGCCGGGGCACGCTGGCCAACAGCGGAACGAAGGGCTGGACGTACGGCGGCGGCCTCGCCTTCATCGACCAGGGCGGCGACATCGGCGTGTCCTACCAGCGGATCGCCACGGACTACGACATTCCGCCGCGCCCCTCGACCGACCTTGCGACCAGCGCGATCTCGCTGCGCCAGAACCGCATCGACTTGCGCGCCGGCGTGAATAGCGACGGGTTCTTCAAGCGCATCTCGCTGCGTGCCGCCTATGGCGACTACCGCCATGTCGAGCTGGAGGACGGGGCGCCCGGCACCACGTTCCGCAGCCAGGCGATCGAGGCCCGGCTCGAGGCCGAGCAGGCCCGCCGCGGTGGCTGGAGCGGCACCACCGGCGTGCAACTCGCGAGCGCGCGGCTGGCCGTGAGCGGCGACGAACAACTGCTGCCCGACAACAGCACCCGGCGCTTCGCCGGCTTCACCGTGCAGCGCCTCGAACTCGGCAACGTCGATCTCGAAGGCGCGGCGCGTTTCGAGCATGTCGACGTCGCCGCCTTGCGGACAGGGCCGCAGCGCAGCTTCGACCTTTACGCCGGCGCGGCAGGCGTCGCCTGGCACCCGGCTCCGGGGCTGACGCTGAGCGCCTCGTATTCGCACGGCGAGCGCGCGCCCGCCGCCGAGGAGCTGTTCGTCGACGGCGCTCACGACGCGACCCAGTCCTATGAACGCGGCAACCCGAACTTCGGCATCGAGCGGAGCAACGGCATCGAGGCGGCCGCGCGCTACACCGGTGGCGACTTCGCCGGTTCGCTCACCCTGTTCGCCACGAACTTCCGCAATTTCATCACCGCGATCCCCACGGGCGAGGTCATCGAGGAGCTCCCCGTCTTCCAGTACAGCCAGGCATCGGCCCGCTTCCGCGGCCTCGAAGCGGAAGGGGCGCTGACGTTCGCGCGGTGGGGCGACCGCTCGCTGATGATCGACGGCGGGCTCGACTATACCCACGCGAACCTGGTCGACATCGGGCCGGTGCCGCGCATTCCGCCCCTGCGCGTGCGCGGCGGCCTCGGCTACAAGTCGGACAGCTTCGAGCTGCGCGGCGACGTCGACTGGTACGCCAAGCAGGACCGCGTGACCACGTACGAGATCCCGACGAGCGCCTATACGCTTGTCGGCGCGAGCGCGACCTGGCGACCGATGGGCAAGGAAGGGCCGCTCTCGCTGATCCTCTCGGCCGACAACCTGTTCGACGTCACCGGCAGGCTCGCCAGCTCGGAGACGCGCGACTTCGTGCCGATCGCGGGTCGGGACGTGCGGATCACGGCGCGCCTGTCGATCTGACCGTCACGCGGCGGGTGCCGCTCTCCCGGAGGTTGGCGAATCGCGGATCGGCTGCCATGGCCCGCACAGTGAGCGAACCCACCTCCCCCCTCGCCATCGCCGACTTCCGCAAGTTCTGGCTTTCGCGCTTCGCCGCCGTACTCGCGACCAACGGCATGGTCGTGATCATCGGCTACCAGCTCTACGATGTCGCCCGCAGCGCCTACGGGATGACCATCGGCGAGGCTTCGTTCCAACTGGGCCTGCTCGGCCTCGCCCAGTTCGTGCCATTCCTCCTGCTGACGCCGATCGCCGGAGTGGTGGCCGACCGGTTCGACCGGCGCTTCGTGGCCGGTGCCTCGATGAGTGTCGACTTCGCGGTGGCGGCGGGTCTCGCGATCGTCACCACCGTCGGCCTGCGCAGCTTGCCCATCTTGTTCGCGTTTGCCGCGCTCCATGGGGCGGTGCGGGTGTTTCAAAGTCCTGCGTTGAGCGCGATCGCGCCCAACATCGTGCCCGCAGCATTGATCCCGCGCGCGATCGCGCTCAATTCGATCGCCTGGCAGGCCGGCGGCGTGGTCGGGCCGGCAAGCTTCGGGTTCCTCTTCGCCCGCCACCATGCCCTGCCCTACTGGACCTCCACCGGGCTGATGCTGGTCGCGACCTTCTGCATCCTCTCGATCCGCTCGCTGCCGCCGCCGGCGCCCGAGGCGCGAAAGTCGCACCCCGTCGCGCAGATCGTCGGCGGCTTCAAGTTCGTGTGGAACGATCGCTTCCTGCTCGGCTGCATCACGCTCGACTTGTTCGCCGTGATCCTCGGCGGAGCGACCGCCCTGCTGCCGGTCTATGCGCGCGACATCCTCCATGTCGGTCCGGAAGGCCTCGGGCCGATGCGCGCGGCCCCGGCGCTCGGCGCGGCGGTCGTGGCGCTGTGGTTCTCGTTCCGCCCGCTGGAGCGCAACGTCGGCGTCAAGATGCTGCTCGCGGTCGCCGCCTACGGCCTCGCGACGATCGCCTTCGGCCTGTCCCACGTGTACATCCTCTCGCTCGTGTTCCTCGCCCTGCTGGGCGCATCGGACATGTTCTCGGTGTACATCCGCAGCTCGCTCGTCCAGCTCAACACGCCGGACGACATGCGCGGCCGCGTCTCGGCCACGTCGGGCCTTGCCATTTCCGCCTCGAACGAACTGGGCGAAATGCAGTCGGGCCTTGCCGCCGCGCTGCTCGGAGCGACAGGGGCGGTTGTTTTCGGCGGCGCCGCTGCCATACTCGTGACCGCAATCTGGTCCAGGCTCTTTCCGGAAATCCGCCGAGCCCGTACCTTCGCTCCACAATATCGCCAGAGGGAGACCGCCCCATGAAGGCCGACAGCATTCTCGCCACCATCGGCAACACGCCGCACGTGCGCCTCTCGCGCCTGTTCCCCGATCACGAGGTCTGGGTGAAGAGCGAGCGCGCCAATCCCGGCGGCTCGATCAAGGACCGCATCGGCCTCGCCATGATCGAGGCGGCCGAGCGGGACGGTCACCTTCAGCCCGGCGGCACGATCATCGAGCCGACTTCGGGCAACACCGGCATCGGTCTTGCCATGGCCGCGGCCGTGAAGGGCTACAAGCTGGTGCTCGTGATGCCCGAATCGATGTCGCTGGAACGCCGACGGCTGATGCTCGCCTACGGCGCCACCTTCGACCTGACTCCCCGCGAGAAGGGCATGAAGGGCGCGATCGAACGGGCGCGCGAGCTTTCCGATCAGACCCCCGGCTCCTGGATCGCCCAGCAGTTCGACAACCCGGCCAACATCGACATCCACGTGCGCACCACCGCGGTCGAGATCCTGACCGACTTCGCCGACACGCCGATCGACGTGCTGATCACCGGTGTCGGCACCGGCGGCCACCTCACCGGCTGCGCCGAGCGGCTCAAGCAGGAGTGGCCGGGCCTCAAGGCCTACGCGGTCGAGCCGACGCTCTCGCCCGTGATCTCGGGCGGCCAGCCCGGTCCGCACCCGATCCAGGGCATCGGCGCCGGCTTCGTGCCCGCCAACCTCCACACCCAGGCGATCGACGGCGCGATCCAGGTCGATCCGGCCGACGCCAAGGAGATGGCCCGGCGCAGCGCCCGGGAAGAAGGCATCCTCGTCGGCATCAGCTCGGGCGCGACGCTCGCGGCCATCCAGCAGAAGCTGCCCGAACTGCCCCAGGGCTCGCGCGTCCTCGGGTTCAACTACGACACCGGCGAGCGCTATCTCTCCGTTCCGGACTTCCTGCCCGAATGAGCACGCTCGAACAGGTCGCCTACGCCGACGGCGCCAAGGCGCTGACAGGGTGGCTGGCGCGTCCCGAAGGGACGCCGCGCGCCGCCATCGTGATCTTTCCGACGATCGCCAACAGCAACGAGGCGATGGAGCGGCGGGCGGCCATGCTCGCCGATCGCGGCTATCTGGCGCTGATCGCGGACTTCTACGGCGAGCCGGTCGCGGACTTTGCCGCTGCCGGAGCGCTGGCCCAGGTCCTGCGCGCCGATGTCGCGGTCTATCGCACCCGGCTCGCGGCGGCGATCGCGACCCTCGCCTCTCGTCCCGAGGCGCAGGGTCTGCCGATGGCCGCGATCGGCTACTGCATGGGCGGCCAAGCCGCGCTCGAAGTCGCCCGGGCCGGACATGACCTGTTCGCCGCCGTCAGCTTCCACGGGATCCTGACGACCGGCGCACCGGCGGAACCGGGCAAGGTCCGGGCCCGCATCCTGGTGTGCCATGGCGATGCCGACCCGCTCGTTCCGCGCGAGCAAGTGCTCGACTTCTGGCGAGAGATGGATGCCGCCAGCGCCAACTGGCACTTCCACAGCTACAGCGGCGTCAAGCACGGCTTCACCGATCCCGGCAGCGATGCGCGCGGCATGCCGACGATCAGCTACGACGCAAGCGCCGACCGCCAGAGCTGGGCCGCCATGCTCGGCCTCTTCGACGAGATTCTTGGTTAACGGCTCACGGCTGCTCCACCGGCTCCAGGCGATCGTCGACGAGCCGGCGGTAGAAGCAGCTGCGCGCACCGGTGTGGCATGCCGGACCCTCCGGCTCGACCAGCATCACCAGCGCGTCCTGATCGCAGTCGACGCGGATCTCGCGCACCCGCAGGAAATGCCCCGAGCTCTCGCCCTTGAGCCACAACCTCCCGCGTGAGCGCGAATGGAAATGCGCGAGCCCCGTCTCCCGGGTCTTGGCCACGGCTTCCTCGTCCATGAAGGCGACCATCAGCACCTCGCGCGAACGCGCATCCATCGCGATGCCCACGATCAAACCGTCGGCACCGTAGCGCGGCAAGAACTCGGTTCCCTTTTCGCGGTCCGAGGTAAGTTGGCTCATGGCTTTGTCCTGTAATGCACAGTCAGTCTGCTTGATGTTGCACGATAACCACAACCCTAGACCAAAATCCGGCTCCTTCTGCAAACGTCCTTTCCTTTAAGGCCGATTCGCGAGAATTAGGTTGCGCAGCTGGGGGGCTGCAAACGCCGCATAGGTGCTGATGATCAAGCGCCACGGTTCAGGGATGACACCGCGATCCGCTCGACAACGGACGCAGTGAGATGAGGGATCGGACTAGGCGACGTTCAGGGGCGTCGCCGAACTGCTCGGCAGGGTCCATCGAGTTTCGTCACGAGGACGCCCGAGGTTCGCCTCGGGCGTTTTTCGTTGTGCTCTGGCCGCCGGCCTCGTCCACCACCCGCGCGAAACAGGCCACGACGACGCGCTCGGCACCCGCCCGCTTGAGAACGCGCACGCACGCGTCGCTGGTCGCGCCGCTGGTCAGCACATCGTCGACCAGCACCACCTTGCGCCCGCGCACGATCGCCGCACCTTTGGCCGACATGCGGATCGCCCCGCTCAGCTCGCGCCGCCGCGCCTTGCGGCCGAGCGCGCCCAGGCTCGCCGTGCGCTTGTGCCGGTGCAACGCATCGACCGCCAGCGTCGCCTTGGAGAGACGCGCCAGTTCTCCCGCCAGCACCGCCGCCTGGTTGTACCCCCGCGACCACAGGCGCAGGCGGTGCAGCGGCACCGGGACCAGCAGCCACTCGCCGTCGATCTGCGGCAACTGCGCCTGGATCAGCCGCGCCATCAGCGGCGCGAGCGCCAGGCGGCGGCCATGCTTGAACGCCAGCACCAGCTTGCGCGAGGCCTCGTTGTAGAGCGTGGCGGCGGCGATCCCGTCGTGTCGCGGCGGTTCGGCCAGGCACGGCCCGCAGATGATGCCGGTCACAACTGCATCGACGAAGGGGCGCCCGCAGCGCGCACACGCCGGCTCGCCGGGCACGTCCAGCGTGCTCCAGCAGTCCACGCACAGCCCGGTCTGCGCACCGATGCCGCGACCGCACAGCGGGCAGCGCGGCGGGAACACGAAGTCGATCACGGGCGCGAGCGCCGAGGCTAGCTTCATCGCACCCAAGCTACAGCCGCGTCGCGCTTGGGCAAGCGGTTGCGCGGCGCGGCACAAGGCGGCAGGGGACGGACATGCCCCCCAACGCCGCCCCGCCCCGCATTTTCTCTCCCGAACGCCGCCTGGCCGCGCGGCGCCGCATGCTCCGCTTGCAACAGGCGCCCGACGCCCCGCGCTATCTGCTCGACGACATCATCGAGGACGTGCTCGAGCGGCTGGCCTTCCTGCGTCATCGACCGGCCAAGGCATTGCTCATCGGCGATACCGGGGGCTCGCTGGCATCGGCCTTGCGCGGATCGGACGCGGAGGTGACCAGCGTCGAGCCTGCGCACGGCTTCCACGAGGAACGTCCCTACGATGTCGGCGGCTTCGATCTGATCGCCAGCATGGGCACGCTCGACACGGTCAACGACCTGCCCGGCGCGCTGATCCACGCACGCAACGCCCTGGCGCCCGGCGGGCTGTTCATCGCCAGCTTCCCGGCCGCCGGCAGCCTGCCGCGCCTGCGCGCCGCCATGCTCGCCGCCGACGGCGAGCGGCCGGCGCCGCGCATCCATCCGCTGGTGGACGTGCGCGCGGGCGCGCAGTTGCTGCAACGCGCCGGCTTC
>Ga0207681_10002643_pt1 | contig 11358 bp, 9 predicted proteins | sample KBSS53metaG_FD_184324 | JGI IMG/M metagenome (GOLD analysis project Ga0207681, IMG submission 184324) | Switchgrass rhizosphere microbial communities from Kellogg Biological Station, Michigan, USA - KBS S5-3 metaG (SPAdes) (version 2) | ecosystem: Host-associated > Plants > Roots > Rhizosphere >... | reverse complement strand
GCTGCTGCTCGTGCTGCGATTGCAAAAATTCAAGCACTTACTGCTGAAGTTGAACCAGGTAAGATCTATGACGGTAAAGTAATCCGTATTGTAGAATTCGGTGCGTTTGTAAACATCATGCCGGGTACTGATGGTCTTCTTCACATTTCGCAAATTTCAAATGAACGTATTGCGAACGTAACTGATGTTCTTAAAGAAGGTCAGGAAGTGAAAGTACAAGTTGCTGATGTTGATAATCGTGGTCGTATTAAATTGACTATGAAAGACATTGAACAAGCATAATTGTTCTAGTCACATGAAAAAGTCCGCTTGATGCGGACTTTTTTTATGGCATGATGCAAGTAATACAAAACAGATCATCGTGGTATGCAGGTTTATTACTTTTATCGCCATCAAGCTGAGGGCTATGTTTTTTTAAGCCGTGAACAGCATAGTGAACATGTTCTAGAGTTTTTCTGGATTGATAGTCTCAGAACGGATGTGGTCAATCATAATGAAGAATGGCAACAAGAGATTCAAAAGCTTTCAGGCGTAGTTATTAATGAGTTTCATATGCGGGATATCTCGAATATTGAACATCCTTGCGCCTTTGACACGCTTGAAGAATATGACTTACTGATTTTTAAAAAGCTAGTTACGCCTGATGATGAAATTAAACATGCTGAATCCCAAGACAGTGTTTTTGGTTTGGCAACTACACCAATTAGCTTTATTTTGACGCCAGATGTGCTGATTAGTGTGCGTGAGCCGGGAAATAAGTCTATTGAAAATTATATTCAACGTCTTGATAACATTTTATGTAGAACTTTAGAAGAGCAAAATAAAACCCGTAAATTACCAAATTCACCAATCGATTTATCGTTACGGCTGCTAAACAGTATGATTGATGGCTATCTTGATATCCGTTCACCATTGACGAGAAGAGTCGAGCATTGGCAACAGCAATTGCTTCAGGGTAATCGTCGTTTTAAACAATGGCATCAATTATTTCATGAGAATATGGCATTTCAGCAAGTGGAAAATCTATGCGAGGAGCAAATTGAAAGCTTGCAAGAGTTTAGAGATGAAATCGTAGAAAATTACCACCATGTGATTGGCAAGCATATCCACAATTCACAAGATATTTTACTGGTACGTTTAAATGATTTGATGAGTCATGTTGAACGTATTCAAAAACATACATTACGATTGCGTAGCGCAATTCAGTCCGCAATTGATCTGCATTTTTCAGCCATTGCGAACCAGACCAATGAAAACATGCGGATTCTTGCAATTATCACCGCCGTTTTTGCGCCTCTTACTCTTTTAACGGGTATTTATGGAATGAATTTTGAGTTTATTCCAGGTCTTAAGTCACCAGTTGGTTTCTGGATTATGCTAGGGGTCATGCTGCTTAGTACGATTTTTCTGTTGTACTATTTTTATCGACAGCATTTGGTGGGGCGAGGTGAACGAAGTGTAATCGATTTATTGGCCCAACAGCACCGTCAAGATCGGATGAATTTATTTTGGTTTTTGGAATATGAACCGATTAAGCAGACTTTGAAGGAAGTGGAGAAGATTACTCGGTTGAAGTAATAGGAATTTTCAAAGATTAGTAAAGTTGATTTGTTAGTACTGCCTCAAATTTAGGGATTAATTTGATACTTATTGTCTAGGCATATCCTTACTTTTGACTGGGCAAAAGTAACAAAACCCCTTCCTTGGACTGATGGTACATCCATGTTACCGCAGTCCAAAAGGCGGCATCCATGCCGCCCATCACGTTAGCTCATACCTGTGTGAAAGATTATTTAGAAGAAAAAATCTTAATGAAAATGCTTCAACTGTTTTCTAAGTTGTTGTACTTCATCAATCAAATCTAACATCACTGCAACTGCTGCCAAACTTGCGTCAAAGTCACGTTGTAGACGATAAGCTTTACGAGCACGAGAGACATCTTCGCCCATAAACTGATGGGTTTCAGGTGCGGTATTGACCGATAAAATATCATATTCAATTAGTTGAATAATCCAGTCGGGACTTTGACCACAAGCTTGAGCGAATTGTTGTAGATCAAACGTGGATTGTTCATCAACGACCTCAGCACTAAAGGTATGGCCGTCATATACAATTTCTCGATAATGAATGGTTGTCATAATCTTGCTCCCTAATGAGATGAACGAGGTTCGAATGAAGCAAAGGCTTCTGCCAGTTGCTGATAGGCTTGTTTTTCTTTTTCAGAATGTGCAGGTGGAAATACAATATTTAAGATTAAGTATAGATGCCCTGGTGTTTTATTAGGTATCCCTTTGTCTTTTAAACGTAGCTGTTGTCCTTGTTTTGCATTGTGAGGTAAATTAACGTTTAAAGGTCCAGCTGGTGTTTTTACTTCAATACCTTGACCTAACGCTGCTTCCCACGGAGCTACATCTACAGTCAAATATACATCACTGCCTTCGACATGAACGCGGTCTGTATCTTTATACTGGATTTCAATATAGAGATCGCCGTTAGCACCGCCATTGATACCACTTTGTCCTTGTCCACTTAATCGGATTTGCTGACCTTCTTTCATACCTTTTGGTATTTTGACTTGAAGGGTTTTACGTTGAACTTCAGGTTCGCCATAAGCATTCACGGTCGGAATTTGCAGGGTAATTTGTTGCGTTGATCCATGATAGGCAATATCAAGATCGACCTCTATGCTGGCATGTTGATCTTCACCGCGATAACTACGCTGTTGTCTCTGGTGTTGCTGTTGACCACCACCAAATCCTGCACCAAAGCGACCAAATAAATCTTCAAAACCGCTAAAGTCTGCTTGTTCACCACCTGTAAAGCCTTGGCGATAAAACTGTGCTCCATCAAAACCACCTTGCGCAGCACCCTGACCAAAGTTATTAAAACCTTGTGGATGATCTAATAACTGGTCATATTCAGCTTTTTTTTCTGTATTGCTTAACGTGTCGTAGGCAACATTAATTGCCTGCATCTTTTCTTCGGCATCTTTTTCTTTGCTGATGTCAGGATGATATTTACGAGCTAATTTTCGATAAGCTTTCTTAATTTCATCAGCAGAGGCTTTGCGTGTAACCCCTAATTCTTCATAATAATTTTTAGCCATAATGTTTTATCAGGATGGTGTGGTTTATTTCATTATGAAACGATTTTTAGAGTTTTCAATAAGCTAGATTGTATAAGAGTTGTTCTATTAAAAAATAAAATTGAGAGAAAGAGGTATAGATGGATTAGGGCTATACCTCTCATTATTTAGATAAAAGTATTTAGATAAAAGTTTGGTACAAGCCGTAAATAGCAATCAATAGAAGTAATAGGCCGCAAAGCCCTAATATTTTTGGATATAAATGGCTATTAGAAAGACGGCGGAAAAATACATAAACCAGAGATAAAGTTAAGAAGTCTAAAACAATCCATGTCAGGGTGAGTATGGTTAAACTTAGGTTGAGCTGTGGTGTAATAGAAACAAATTGCGGAAAGAAAGCAGAGAAGAAAATAATATCTTTCGGGTTGGATATTCCGACAAAAAAGCCCTTTTTGAAGCCACCATTTTGTGCCGAAACTGTTTGTATCGCTTCAGGGTGAGGTGCCTGAATGACTTCTTTAAGAATAGTGAAACCTAAATATCCAATATATAGACAGCCTAAAATACGGATAATATTGAGATAACTATCGTTAACACTCAGTACTCCCTTTAAAACGAGTACTGAAATAAAAATTAAAATAAGTGAGGCTAAATTTGTACCAAAAATTGTTTCAAGTGCCTTTCTATATCCACCTTTAAGTCCAGCGCTTGCAACTAAAATCATGACAGGACCGGGGGTAGCAATCATAATAATGACGCTAAAAATAAATAGAAAATAATCAAAATAATTCATGGTGTTTTAAGCATCTTATTTATTAGGCTATAAAGTAGCCTTATATTATCTTATTTAAAATAAGATATTGAAAACGATCATCAAAAAATAAGGATAAAAAAAAGGCGGTATATCCGCCTTTTTATAAAGTTTAACGATTAACTCAAATGCTCACCAAATAACGCTAAAGCTTCTTCAGCGGTAAAGGTATATTGCGTATTACAGAACTGACAGTCCATACGAATAGGGTTCTGTTCTTCTAACGTTTCATGAACAGCATCTACACCAATTTGAATCAGTGCATTAGCACAGCGTTCTTTTGAACATGTACAGCCGAATTTGAGTGCTTCAATTTCTGGTAAACGAACCTCCTCTTCGTTATATAAACGATATAAGATCTCGGTTGCATCTAAATTGGTGAGCTCTTCAGCTTTTAATGTTTCGGTCAACATGGTCAAGCGTGGCCATAAATCTTCATCAACCAACTTTTGCTCTTCGTCATCATGACGTGGTAAAAGCTGAATGAGTAAACCACCAGAGCGCTTAGCAGTACTCGCTAGCACAATTCGAGTTGGAATTTGTGCAGATAAGTCGTAATACTGCATGAGGCAACCCGCTAAATTTGCCTGATCAAGAGGTACAATGCCTTGGTAACGCTCGCCAAATTCCGGTTCAATATTGATAAATAAAACTGGGTTAACTAAAGCGCCGAGAACTGTACTGCTGTCTGTTGCTTCAATGAAGCGTGGATCGGTTTCATAATCGGCTAAAGCACGAACTTCACCTAAATGATTACATTCAGCCATTGCCCATTTAAATGTGCCGCTAGCCTGGATTTGCAAGCTGATACGGCCTTTGATTTTTAGTGTACTTGCAAGTAATGCAGTCGCACTCAACATTTCACCTAGCAGAATTTTAACGGCAGGCATATAGTCACGTTGAGCTAAGATAGTTTGTAGTGCTTCTTCTAGATGAACGACTTCCCCACGAACAGGAAAGTTCTCTATATAAAAGCGTTGGCGTAAATCAGACATAATATTCTCCAGGGCCCTAAGCAGATTATAACAATTTCTTTTTAATCAAGCTTAGGGAATGCAGCGAAGCCGCAAGTAGGACAAAGGACAGCTTGGTGTCCATTGTCCAATTATTTAGGCAATGTGAATAAGTCCTTAATATAGCCATTCTTCGAAATCTCAAGTTATTCTAGATGATCTCGTGTAATGTCGATGCGATTTGGCTGTAAATGACGCTTTAAATTCACATCGTGTTTCGACGTGGCTTGTTGTTGAGCATCACTTTCAAATAGATGTTCAAGTTCGGCTAAAGCGTTACGATGCGTCTCAAAGATCTTTTGTTCATCAGTATAAATACTTTGCTGCTGTATGAGCAATTTCTCATCATAATCCCGAAAGATTTCGATATTGTTATAGGCTTGCTCATCAGAGATACCGAGTTCTCGTAAGGCCCGATAAGCCATTCCTAATGAAGATAAATACGTCTCACGCCAAATATATTCAACCCCTAAATCTCTTAAAAGATGTACATGATGGCGGTCACGAGCGCGAGCCAATAACTTTAAGTTTGGATAATTTAATCTGAGATGACGTGCCACATTCATAGAATCTTCAACATCATCAATCGCTAAAATAAATACTTTGGCTTTTTCAATGCCCGCAGAGCGTAGTAAATCTGGTTGGGTCACATCACCATAATAAAGTGATCCACCATATCGTCTGACAAAGTCGACTTGATGAAGATTGTTATCAATTGCGGTAAACCCTAGATGTTGCAGGCGGGCAATACGCGCAATAATTTGTCCAAACCGACCAAAACCAGCAATGATAATCGGGTTATCCTGCTGAGGAATTTCATCGTACTCAGGTGGGCGTTCCTTATTAAACAGTGGAATGACCTTGTATGCCATCAACCAGTAAATCACTGGTGTGAGTACCATCGACAAAGTCACAATAAGCGTCACAGGTTCTAATAAAGCTTGAGTTAAAATCTTTTCACTTTTAGCTAAGCTTAAAATGACGAAAGCAAACTCACCGCCTTGAGCTAAACAAGTTCCTAGTAGTAGGCTGTTATTCCAACTATACTTTTTATAGCGTGCAATGGCGGTCAATATCAGCGTTTTGATGACCAGTAAGCCGATTGCTCCACCAATAATAAGCCACGGCATTTCAATGAGTAGTGACAGTTGAGTAGTCATACCCACGGTCATAAAGAATAAGCCAAGCAGTAGACCTTTAAACGGTGCGATACTAGCTTCAACTTCGTGACGAAATTCGGAATCTGCTAATAATACGCCTGTGAGGAAAGCACCTAATGTCGTGCTAATTCCTAATGTATCCATCAGCAAGACAACAGCAAGAATAATAAATAATCCTACCGCCGTAATGAGTTCAGTTGCTCCACTTTTGGCAACAAAACGGAAAAATGGACGCATCACATAACGACTAAATAGAAATAGACCAGTGAATGTTGCGATGATAGCCGCAAAATAAGCGATCCCATGATGGGTTGACTCTGTTCCTGCGAGTAATGGAATAATTGCAAGTAACGGAATCGCAGCTATATCTTGAAATAATAAAATTGAAAAAGACTGCTGACCATAGGTCGTGTTGAGTTGCTGTTTTTCAGTCAAAAGCTGTAATACAAACGCTGTAGAAGACAGTGCCAGCGCAAAACCAATCACAAAGCTGACAGCAAGTTGCTGTTGAAATAGGAAGAGTACGATCAGCATAAGAACGCCACCGCTAATAAGAACTTGCAGACTTCCCATTACAAAAATAGAGTCACGCATTTCCCACAAACGCTGTGGCCTTAATTCTAAGCCAATCAGGAACATCAATAAAATGACACCGAATTCGGCAAGTTCCATAATTGCTTCAGGGTCATGAGCAATATTTAAAACACTAGGACCCAGAAGTATTCCTGTAAATAAATAACCTAAAACTGTTGCAATCCCTAGGCGTTTGCCAAGAGGGACTAAAATCAGAGAAGCTCCAAGAAAGATAGTTGCTTGCAGTAGGAATGACATCCATTGCCTCGAATGTATTAGTCTCTTTTAAGTGTAAAACGAAAAAGACGTCTTCACACCATGATATTCAAATCATCTAATTAAATTCTTGTGGATCAACATCAATTGATAGCCTGAGTTGATGCTGCCTTGGTGCATGGACTAATTGAGACCACCACTGTCTTAAGTAAAAATGTAGACGAGCGCGGTCGGCAGATAAAATCACCATGTGTGCACGATACCGCCCAGCTTTACGCTCCATCGGTGCTGGAATAGGTCCCCAAATATCAACAATCTCACCTGCAACTTGGCGAAGTTGCTCAGCAGCTTCATTTAAAAAATGCAAGGTATAGTCTCGATCTTTCGACTCTGCACGTATGAGTACTGCATAGCGATAAGGCGGTAGCAAAGCAACTTTACGTTCAGCCAATGTTTGTTTGGCAACCGCGCGATAGTCTTTTTCGATGAGTGTGGTTAGGAGTGGGTGATCTGGCCTTAATGTTTGCAAATAAACATGGCCTTTATGCTCACCACGGCCTGCACGGCCAGCCACTTGAACAATCAATTGCGCAGTACGTTCTGGTGCACGGATGTCTACGCTGAGTAACCCTGCATCAATATCTAAAATGGCAACCAAAGTCACATGTGGGAAATGGTGACCTTTTGCCAACATTTGAGTGCCGAGCAAAATTGTTGGCTTGTTTTGATGAATACGATCATAGATTTTTTGCCAGCTTCCGACACGACTGGTACTGTCACGATCAACCCGAATCACGTCATGCTCTGGAAATAATTCTTGTAAGTGCTCTTCAACCTTTGCGGTTCCTGCACCTAAAGTTTTTAAGCTTTTTTGCTGACATTCAGGGCAATGATCCGGTAAGCGATGAATGGTTCCGCAGTGGTGGCAATGTAAATAAGAATAAGGCTGGGTATGCAAAGTAAAATGTGCATCACAATGTGGACAATTGGCTTGCCATCCACAGCTTTCACAGACCAGTACAGGTGCATAACCACGACGGTTTAAAAAGATTAAAACCTGTTCTTTTCTAGCTAAGGTATGTTTGATTTGTTCAATAAGAGGCTGGCTAATTCCATGCTGTTTTTTAACAATTTTAAGATCGATCAAATGCATTTTGGGCAAAAGTGCATGTCCAGCACGTTTGTTGAGTTGCAGTGAAGTTAACTTGCCAGTTTCGACCAAATAATAACTATCGATACTTGGTGTTGCCGAACCTAAAATCACAGGGCAGCTTTGTAAGTGCCCTCGGTACAGTGCGACATCACGCGCATGGTAACGGAAGCCTTCTTGCTGTTTATAAGACAGGTCATGTTCTTCATCTAAAACGATTAAGCCCAAACGTGGCAGTGGTGTATAGATGGCAGAGCGTGTCCCTAAAATAATAGATGCTTTTCCGGTCTGTGCCTGCTGCCATGCTTGTAACCGCTTGGAGTCGTTTAAGCCTGAATGTAACAGTGCAATATCACAATTAAAACGAGACTTAAAACGCGAAATGGTTTGAGGGGTTAAACCAATTTCAGGCACCAAAACCAGTACTTGTTTACCTTGCTTTAGCACCTCATGCATGATGTGTAAATAAACTTCGGTTTTACCGCTACCCGTTAAGCCATCTAGCAAAAATGCTTGGTATTGATGCTGTGCTTTAATAACCTGTTGAGTTGCTTGCTTTTGGTCTTCATTTAGCGTGAGCGGCATTTGTGCCAATTGAACAGGTGTAGGGCTAAAGTCGTGTGGTTCAAGCGTACATTCAACCAAACCTTTCTTTTCTAGCGCTTTAAGTGTTGCAGTTTCTACGCCACTTAAATTGAGAATGTTCTCTGTTGTTCCCGCAGGATGTAACTTTAAAATCTGATAAGCATCTTGTTGCTTCACTGAACGTTTAAGCAGTGTCTCAACATTGTCGCATGGAGTGATTTTCCAGAGATGGAACAAAACGTCCATCGGTTTGCCCTGACGCAGTATGGCCGGAAGGGCGGTTTGCATGACCTCGCCAACTGGAAATTGGTAATATTGTGCGGACCATGTCAATAAACTTAAAACTTGTTCATCTAAAATAGGCTGTTCATCTAAAAGTTCAGAAATAGCTTTAAGCTGAAATTTGCCTGTAAATGGCTCATGTGGATTCACTTTTTCAGTGATGATACCAATCAGGTTTTGTCGCCCAAATGAAATAGCGACGCGTGAGCCTACTTGAGCCCGTTCATATTGTGCTTCGGTGAGTGTATAGTCAAAAGTGTCGTACAGATGCACAGGTACGGCAACACGCACACGATAAACAACTGAATCAGGCTTTGGCGTTATGGTCATAGAGGCTCATTTCGTCAATTTTAAAAAACGGCATAGCGTCGTGAAGAGGACTTGGGTATTCTACACAGGCTATAGAATGAATATGAATGATTGCGTAGCATAGATGCAACAGCAGCGACTATTATTTTTGGAAAATTAGAACATTACCATGCCTGCATATCAATTTACTGCCATTGATGCTTCAGGGAAGCAGCAAAAAGGAGTGCTTGAGGGAGACTCAGCACGCCAGATTCGCCAACAATTACGCGATAAAGCATGGACACCAATTAGCGTTGACCCTGTTGAACAAAAAGATAAACATCAGAGTCAGGGGTTATTTCAAAAAAAGTTCAGTGCCTATGATTTGGCACTCATGACGAGGCAACTTTCTGTTTTGGTTGCAGCCGCAATTCCTTTAGAAGAAGCTCTACGTGCGGTGAGCAAGCAAAGTGAAAAAGCGCATGTGCAAAATCTTTTATCGTCTGTTCGTTCGCGAGTCATGGAAGGGCACTCATTGGCTCAAGGTATGCAGCAATCTGGACGTTTTCCGGACCTCTATATTGCAACAGTTGCTGCAGGTGAGCGTTCGGGGCATTTAGATCTGATTTTAGATCAGCTCTCGGATTACACCGAAAACCGTTTTGCCATGCAAAAGAAAGTTCAGGGTGCCATGATTTACCCGATCATTTTAATGCTGATGTCATTTGCTATTGTCATGGGTTTAATGACTTTTGTTGTGCCAGAAATTGTTAAAACCTTTGATCAGAACAAAGATGCACTGCCGTGGATTACGGTCGCTTTAATGAAAGCGAGCGATTTTATTCGCCATGCGTGGGTGTTTATTATTATTTTTGCAGTTGTGGGAATTGTCGCATTTGTACGGTTTCTAAAAACAACAGCTGGGCATTATGCTTTTGATCGATTAACACTCAAATTGCCATTATTCGGTAAACTGTCACGTGGTATTAATTCTGCACGATTTGCCAGTACCTTATCTATTTTGACCCGTTCAGGCGTGCCGTTGGTCGATGCCTTAAAAATTGGTGCAGCCGTCACCAATAACTGGGTCATACGCGATTCAATTGCCCATGCGGCTGAGCGTGTTACAGAAGGTGGTAACTTGGGTACGCAGCTTGAGCGCAGTGGTTATTTCCCACCAATGATGGTACAAATGATTCGAAGTGGTGAGGCATCAGGTGAGCTCGACCGCATGTTAGAACGAGCATCGACCATGCAAGACCGTGAGGTTACAACATTTATTTCAACCTTACTGGCATTACTTGAACCGCTTATGCTGGTTTTAATGGCAAGCATTGTACTGGTTATTGTAATCGCGGTTATGCTGCCAATCGTAAATATGAACAATATGATTTAATAACTTTGATATTAGAGATAATGATGAAAGTAAAAAATATTCAAAGCGAAACAGCGATGGAACAACATAGTGAATCTGCGGTTTCAAATCAGTTTGAGCAGTGTTCTGATAAACATACCTCAAGTGTAGCTTTAAAAATTGCACAATCGTGCCATTCCGAGCATAGCTCTCCATCTTGCGTTCGGGCAAAGCTTCGCTTTGCTAATCCTCACTCAGGCTTTACCCTCATTGAAGTTATGGTTGTGATTGTAATTTTAGGCGTGTTAGCAGCGCTAATCGTACCAAATGTCATGGGGCGTAGTGAAAAAGCAAAAATTGATACCACTCAAATTACATTAAAAGGTGTAGCTGGTGCTTTAGATCAGTACAAGCTCGATAACGGTCATTTCCCAACAATGCAAGAAGGTGGACTAGATGCTTTAGTGAATCAGCCTGCTACAGCAAAAAACTGGATGCCGGGTGGATATGTTAAAGGTGGTTATCCTAAAGATAGTTGGAAAAATGATGTTCAATATGTAATTCCAGGTGCAGATAGCCGAGCTTTTGATTTGTACTCGTTTGGTGCAGACGGCAAAGAGGGCGGTGAAGGTAATGATGCAGATATTTATTATCAACCTTAATTGAAAATATAATGGAGATTATCAATTCGTTTAAAAAGATAAACTGATAAATACGAATTGATAATCTTTCTTAATCATAAAAATATAGTAAGTTTTTGAAAAATATAAAATAAAGTTAATAGTTATATTTGAGACTTATAATAAGAATTATTCCCATATTTAATAGTTACAAGAAAGTT